>Cebus_capucinus_imitator_PRJNA485217_SSR047__coassemble_1547_pt1 | contig 12118 bp, 10 predicted proteins | sample Cebus_capucinus_imitator_PRJNA485217_SSR047__metabat2_low_PE_001 | metagenome-assembled genome bin Cebus_capucinus_imitator_PRJNA485217_SSR047
TCACCGAGGAGGCCGCCTGAAACCACCTCATCCACAGGTCTTGACAATATCTCTACGCCCGGTCGGACGTGTGCGTGGGCAAATGGGTCGAGTCGGGCTAAGCCCCCACCCGGCCATACACTCATGCGAGTGTCAGGCGTCGTCTCCGGGTTCACCGCAATCTTCATCATGGTCGGCGTCGGCTTCACTATCGGACGCACCGGAGTCCTCGGCGAGCACGGCCACGAGGTGCTTTCGCGACTCGTGTTTTTTGTCGCCACCCCGGCATTGCTGTTCTATTCGCTAGTCACCACTGACGTGTCGACGATCTTCTCCTCGACCCTGCTTATCGCCGGTGGCAGCGCGCTGATGATCGGCGCGCTCTACGTTGTGGTCGCCAAGATATTCTTGCGGCGCGAGATCCCCGAGCTGGCCATCGGCGCGCTCTCGTCGTCGTACGTCAACAGCGTCAATCTTGGTGTCCCGATTGCGATTTTCGTGCTCGACGACGCGTCGTTTATCGCACCCCTGCTGCTGTTTCAGATCCTCGTCTACTCACCGATCGCGCTCACCGCGCTGGACCTCACCGCACTAGAACGCGGCACCGGCCACCCGGTGCGCGACGCTGTGGTGCTGCCGCTCACCAACCCGATTGTGATCGGCGGCTTATTGGGACTGGCGGTCTCGGCCATCGGCTGGGTTCCGCCGCAGGCCATCCTTGAGCCGATCAAAATGATCGGCAACGCCTCGGTGCCCGGCGCACTCCTCGCCTTCGGAATGTCGTTGACCGGGGCGGCGATCCTCAAGAGGGGGGAGAGCCCGCGCCGCGATGTGGCACTGGCGTCGGTCCTCAAGATGTTAGTGATGCCGGTCCTGGTGTACGTAATCGCCCGCTTGGGATTCGGCGAAGAGGGCCACAAACTCTTCGCACAGGTGGTCATCTCGGCGCTGCCGACCGCCCAGAACATGACGGTCTACGCCACCCGGTATCGACGCGGTGAGGTGATGGCGCGAGACACCGCGCTGGTCACCACACTCGCGTCGATACCGGTGATTGCCGTCATCGCCTGGCTACTGGCCTGACTCGGGTCCGTCCCCTACCTCAGTCGACGTCGACCGAGGTCGTGGCGAACTCGCCGGCAGCACCGAGCGCGACCTCTTCTTCGCGCTGATGAGCAGTCATCCGGTGGCCGCCGTGACTCGGAATTCCGAACGCCGCAAGCAGTGCTGCGAGCGCGAAGGCCACCGCACCCAGAATGAAGGCGATCCGGTAGGCGTTCTCCGTCGGCAACGACACCGGCACCCCGTGCACCGAATGCACGGCGACCTCAGCGGCCAGCACCGTGATGATCACCGCGCTGCCCACAGCGCCGCCGACAGTGCGCATGATCGAGTTGATCGAGTTGGCGATACCAGTCTCATGCGGCTCGACGTTGGCGACCAAGAGTGCGGGCATCGCCGAATATGCCGCGGCCACTGCCACGTTGGCGACGATGAGGCCAGCGATCATCTCAGTGGTGTTGTCGTGCAGCGTCGTGAGCAGAACCATGCCAATCACGCCGATGACGGCCGAACCCAGGAGCACCACGCGCGGTCCACGTCGGTTGACGAGCAGTCCGGCGATCGGGCCGACGAGGATCGAGACGATGGCGGCAGGCAGCATGAACACAACGCTGGTGCGCAGCACCGATGCGCCGCATCCGTAGCCGGCCACCAAATCCGGAGTTTGCACAAAGTAGGTGGCGCCGAGGAAGACGCTAAACATCGCGAACCCGACGCACAGCGACGCGGTGTTGGTGGCGAGTACCGCCCGGTGAGTGAGCAATCCGACCGACACCAGCGGAGACCGGCTGCGCGACTGGAGAATCCAGAAGCCGACAAGCACCACCACGGCAGCGATGTAAAGCCCGATCACGCGGGCCGAACCCCAACCCCACTCATGCCCCTGCGAGGTAGGCAGCAGCAAGCACACCAGGCCGACGGCCAGAATCAACGCTCCGAGATAGTCAACGCGACCACCAGCTCCCGGCCGGTTTGCCACGGCCACCAGCATCAACGCCATCACCACGACGGTCATCACAACGCACAGCCAGAAGATCCGGCGGTAGTCGGCGTTGTCGCGGGTCAGCAGGCCGGTGGCCACCAGAGCCAGACCGCTGCCGACGCCCAGCGCCGACGCGGTAATTGCCATTGCGCCGGTGAGCCGCTCACGCGGGAGCTCATGGCGCAGCACGCTGATCGCCAGCGGGAACAACCCGAAGCTGGCACCCTGCAACACGCGGCCGATGATCAGCAGGTCGATCGAATCTGCCAATGCCGCAATGAGACTGCCGATGAGCGTCAGCACCAGCGCGGCCAGGATGATCCGCTTGTGTCCGTAGACATCCCCCAAGCGGCCGAGCAGCGGAGTGAATGCCGACGCGGCCAACATGGTCGCCGTGGTCACCCAGCCGACCGTGGTCAGCGTGACCCCAAGCTGTTCGCCAATCTGAGGCAGAGCCGGCACCGCAAGGGTCTGGATCATCGAGAGCAACAACACCGACGCGGCACAGGCGACGATGACAAGAGCCGGGGACGAGGAAACCTTCTCCCGGGACAACGAAGACGAGGACATGGAGACCACGATAGACACAAAATCGACACCCTGTCGATTCTGATTGACGCAATGTCGACAAATGCGACGATACCGCCCCGAGCTGGGCATTGACCCACGTCACACCGGTCCGATTTGCGCGATGCGACCACCCTCACCGCTCCCCTCGCAGACCACACGTGCCTACGATGAGCAGATGAGCTCCACCACTGCGCCACGATCAACCTCGCGCCGCCGCACGGCACGGTCCAAGGGTGACGAGCGCGAAGAGCAGATCCTCAGCGCTACCCGAGAGCTGTTGACTCGACGCCCGATGGGTGAGGTCATCATCGACGAGATCGCCTCCGCCGCAGGCATTTCTCGCACCAGCTTCTACTTCTACTTCCCGTCCAAACAGGCTGTGCTGGCCACCCTGATGGAGCAGACCTGGGACGACTTCACCAGCACCCACGAATGGTTCGACTCCGTCGGAGCCGACCGTGACGGACTACGCGCCCAACTGATCGCCGTCGCCGAAATCTGGCGCGCTAACGGACCCATCCTGGCGTGCGCCACGGGTGCCGGTGGCACCTCGGCCGACGCCGCCCTGCACGACTTTCTGGATCGGGCGCGCCAACGCTACGTGGAACGGCTCGCCGCGAAGATCGAGCGCGACCGCTCACTGCAATTAGCTCCGCAAGGCAGCCCGGCAACCGAACTCGCCACCCTCGTCGCCATCATGCGGGACGGCAGGCTGGCCGAAGTGAGCGCGTCTGGCGACACCGCAGCAGCCGTGGCCTCACTCGCCGACACCATCGAGCGGATGATCTACGGCCGCCTCGAGTGACCTCGGCGATCAAAAAGGGGTGACCTCGGCGATCGGAAAGGGGCCGCCTCGAGTGACCTCGGCGATCCGGAAGGGGTGACCTCGGCGATCGGAAAGGGGTGACCTCGGCGATCAGAAAAGGTCACCACCTACGTGCTTTGCGGTCCGACCGGCGTTCTTTGCTTTTGACCTCGACGCCGCCCATCAGGGCCAGGCCGGTGACGTGAACCTTGGGCACACCCGGTTGCTGTGACCCGGAAGTCCGGCGACCACCGAAACCTCCCATCACCGCCAATCCGCCGACCTCCACGGCCACCTCGGGCGGCACGATCACCTCAATCCCGCCCATGATGGCGACGCAGTTGATGGTCAGCTCCGGAGCCGTGAAACGTGCGTAGCGCAAATCGATTTCGACGCCACCCATGATTGCCGTGGCCGAAAGCTGGTCGGCTACTACCGCGTCGCCCTTGAGTTCACTGCCCGACATGATCGCCAGTCGGTGCCGCACCGGCTCGACGCCAGGGACCGCCCCCACTCCCGTGGTCACGGGGTACGGATCGCCCAGTGCGGGCAACGCGACACCCAGTTGAGTAACGGGTAGATCGTCGGTCAACGCGTCGAGATCGCCGAAGGTCTTTGCCATCACGGCTTTGCCTGCCCGCTCCTCATATTCGACGGGAGTCAGCGAGCCGCCTGCCATCGCCGCAGACAAGATTTCATGCACCAGCTCGCGATCGGCATCGGCGGCCCTCATCCGGGCGCGCGGATCGTCGTCGTCTCCGGAGAACTCTGCGGCGGTCATAGAACTTAAGGCTAGGCAGCCGAGCCCCGATATACCACCGTCAGCCACCCTGAGATTTACCCCGAGACGTCCCCGAAACCGCCCGTCAACACCGGTGCGGAGGCGCTCGGGCATGCGACGATGGGCCCATGACACGAGTTGGCAAGGTACTGACCTGGTTCGGCGCCGCGATCATCGTGATCTCACTGGCCGCAGGAATCCCTCTGGCCGTCGTCGGCTTCTCCAAAGCCACCGAAACCGCTGATCGCGCATACGCGATCAACGGGCCAACCACCCGGCACCACGAGGCCGGCGAGAAGGTGGTGCTCTACACCCCGGGCACTAAAGACTCCGCCGTCGAGGACGACCTGCCGGTGTGCACAGTCGCTGGCCTCGGCGTCGCCGAGCAGCAATCATCCAGGTCAGGATCATTCACCTTTAACAACCGCACGGTGACGTCCTTTGCGACGTACGCGATCAACCAGACCGGCGACTACACCATCACCTGCAACACCAGCTACGTTGTCGCAGCTCCCGAAGTGTCGGTGAGCGGCATCCTCACCGGCGTGGGTGGCGTTCTGCTGGGCGCTTTCGGCGGCGGCATTGGCCTACTTCTGCTGATCGTGGGCATCGTTTTCCGCGTGGTCGGCCGACGTCAAGTGCCGCCGTCGGCGGCACAGCAGCCTCCTGGATACGGCTACCCCGAAACCTCATCCGGCGTCTAGCCGCGCCGCCTCCCGCGCCGCGATCGCAGGTAATCGCCCACCACGGCAGCACCCAGTCCGTCGACGTCGGGAGCCACCACTCGGCCCCCGATCCGACGCGCGATCTGATCCATGAAATGCGCCAGCCCCGGGTCTTCGCCAAGTCGGAAGAACGTCACCTGAGTACCCAGTCGCGCAACATGATCGAGCTCGCGCACGGTCACCGCAATCGTCTGCGGGTGCGGCGGATAAAAGAAGAACGGCTCACCGCTCGGGTCGAGATGCGCTGTCGGCTCACCATCGGTAACCACCAACATCACCGGCTGCGCGTTAGGGAATCGGCGCAAATGCCTTTGAGCCAGCAGCAGCGCGTGATGCAGGTTGGTGCCCTGCTCCATCCGTGGCTGCAGCCCGGTCAGCTCGCTGATGTCGATCGAACGCGCATGCCGACCGAAGGCGATCAGGTGCAGCTCATCGTTACGAAATCGTGTGGAGATCAGGTGATTGAGGGCGATGGCGGTGCGCTTCATCGGCGTCCAACGGCCCTCCATCTCCATCGAGAAAGAGGTATCGACGAGCAGCACCACTGCCGCTCGATTGCGCGCTTCGGTCTCGGCGACCTCCACATCACGCACATCGATCGACACCGCCGGATGTGAATCGCGACCCCGGTTGCCTTCTGCCGCAGTGCGTAATACCGCGTTGGAGATAGTGCGCGGGACGTCCCAGGGGTCGGTATCGCCAAACGCCCATTCCCGCGACGATCCGGTCGGCTCGCCCAGTAGCCCCGTGTTTCGGGTACGCCGGTCGCCACGCTGCGCCGACATCTGTTCGGCGATGTCTCGGAAGATTGATTCGCCAAGCTGACGCATTGCCTTGGGGCTCAACCGAAGTTGCCCATCGGCGCCGCGATCGAAAAACCCTTCTTCGCGCAGAGCCTTCTCCAACTCGCGCAGGGTCCGGGCATCTACCCCGGCCTGCTCACCGAGCTGACGTTCCAGCGCATCAATATCAATATCGTCCATTTGTGCACCGGCGTACTGCTGCGACAACTGCTCAGAAAGGGCATCGAGCTCCGAGATGTCACGCAGCGCGGCGGCCCCCTGCCCAAAGCCCATCGGCTGATCGCCGGAGAACTCCTGCGAGCCGCCCCAGTCGAGTCCGGGACGCGCCTGTTGCAGCGCCGAATCCATCTGCGCCAGTTGACTCATCAGCTCCGGCGAACCGAACGCCTGCTGGGATAACTGATCGAGTTCGGCCCGCTGCTCGGGTGTCAACGAGTTATAGAACTGCTGCGCCGCCGCGGCCCGCTGCGCCAGCGAATCGATGAGTTCTTCGGTGTTGGAAGGATTTTCGGGAAAGTAGTCGCCGTGTTTGTCCATAAACTCGGCGAACTGCTCGGTCGTATCCTCGCCCCGATTGTGCGCGTCAAGCAGCTCGTTGAGATCGGTGAGCATCTGCGAGATCTCTTGGCGGTCGGCGTCACTCGCTCCCTGGAGCGCCTCTTTCATACCGGCGAACCGTTGATCGAGAAGTTCTCGGCCAAGGAGATCGGAGATCTTCTGATAGTCCTCGCGCGCCTGCGGGGAGCGCCATTCGTAGTTCGCGAGTTCTTCGAGGGCCTGCGCCGTGGATGGCGGCAGTGAACCGATCTGCATCTCGGCAAACCGAGCGTCGTCGTCGAGGTCGCGCGCTAGCTGCTTGCGTTCTTCGAGCACGGCGCGATCGAGCAGTTCACGAATCTCATTGAAGGTGCCGTCAAGGTTGCGCTGCTTCAACAGTGCTTGCCGACGCCGGTTGATCTGCTCACGCAGCTTATCCAAGCCCGTCATGTTGTCACTGCCACGCCGCAAGAACTCGCGTAGTGCTCGCTGCGGGCTGACGCCCGCCATCACGTCGTCACCGATCTCCCCTAGCGCCTCACGCAAATCAACCGGTGGCGCAAGCGGATCCGGACCTCCGGTGTAGCGCTGATACCGGGATCGATGAAAGTTCTTGCCCTTCATGGGCAGCTCCCTGTGACTATTGCGAAGTGCCAGTGTTCACTATGGCGGGGTTAACTATGGCGGGGTTATCGTGCTCTGCGCCCCGGCGCCCCCATCAGCCGTAGACGGTCTGCCCCGACTCGTCGGCCTCCTTGCCGATGCGGCGGGCGAGGAACAGTCCTTCCAGCGCCAATTCGACTGCGCTCGCGCGCTCCCCCTCTGCCTCGGCCTCCAACCGCTCGGCAATGGCGTCGATGACCTCGGCAATAAGGTCGGGCGAGGGCAACGATTCCAGGAATTCTGCCGCAGTCACGCGATCGCCGGTGACCACTAGCTCGCCGACCTCCAGTGCTGAGACCAACGCGGCCATGTCGATGCCGCCCAAATGTGCGCGCACCGTATCGGCGACCGACTTACGCATCAGGTGTTCGAGGATCTCAAGTTCGCGACCCTCCTCGCCCGACTCGAACTCGATCTTGCCGCGCAGCACCTCGATCACCGATTCCAGATCGACGATCCGGGCCACCGGCACCTCTTCGCCCGTCACCGCGGATCGGTGCAGCGCCGCGGCCGCCACCGTCTCGGCGGCGGCGATGGAGAATCGCGCAGACACACCCGAACGCTGGTCAATCGACGGATGGTCACGCGCATAGCGGGTGAAGCGCGCCAAAATCTCGATCAAGAACGTCGGGACCGACGCGGTGAGGTCGGCCTCCTGCTCGATGACGGCGATCTCGTCGTCCAGGTCGAGTGGGTAGTGAGTACGGATCTCCGCACCAAACCGGTCCTTGAGCGGGGTGATGATGAGACCGCGGTTGGTGTAGTCCTCGGGGTTGGCACTGGCCATCACCAACACGTCCAGCGGCAGGCGCAGCGTGTAACCACGCACCTGGATATCGCGTTCTTCCATCACGTTGAGCATCGACACCTGAATGCGTTCGGCCAGGTCAGGAAGCTCGTTGATGGCCACGATGCCACGGTGGGCACGCGGGATGAGCCCAAAGTGAATAGTCTCCGGATCACCCAGGCTGCGTCCCTCAGCCACCTTCATCGGATCGATGTCGCCGACGAGGTCGGCCACCGAGGTGTCCGGGGTAGCCAGCTTCTCGCTGTAGCGCTCGCTGTGATGACGCCACTCAATTGGCAGGTCATCGAGCAGATTCGCGGCCTTACGAATCGACGCCGGCGTGATCGGCTCATAGGGGTGCTCCCCCAGCTCCGAGCCTGCGATGACCGGCGTCCACTCGTCGAGCAGCCCGGTCAGGGTGCGCAGAATGCGCGTCTTGCCCTGACCACGCTCACCGAGCATGACCACGTCATGCCCGGCCAGCAGGGCGCGTTCGAGCTGCGGGATGACCGTCGACTCAAAGCCGACGATGCCTGGCCACGGGTCACCGCCCTCACGCAGCGTGGTGAGCAGGTTGTTTCGGATCTCGTCACGCACACTGCGCTGGACGTGTCCGCTGGCGCGTAGTTCGCCCACGGTGCGTGCGGATGGATGACGGGTTTCGGTGGTGGCCGATGCGTTCGACGCGGTCGGCACGGTGAGGTCGTCTGCCACCCCGCCAACGGTACGCCGCGGCCGGTGATCGCGTTTATGAGCTTTGCGAGCACGGTCCCGAATGGCTTCCCAAACGGGCCGCATCTGTCGCACACGCGTCGAGCTGCGGGGCACCGGGCGGCGGCTGGCAGGTCGTCTCAGCCCTGCGGACCCACCGGCGCATCTCCACGCAGGGTGATCCGATGCATCACGCGTCGAGTGTCGCCGTAGTCGCGATTGGCGTAGTGAATGGTGTTTCGGTTATCCCACAGCACGACGTCGCCCAGCCGCCACCGATGACGCACGATGTGCTCGGGTTTGGTCAAGTGGGCATAGAGCAGATCGAGGATGCCACGGCTCTCTGCGTCGGAGACCCCCTCGATATGCGAGGTGAATCCAGGGTTCACAAAGAGCGAGCGACGGCCGGTCTCTGGGTGCACACGCACCACCGGATGACTGACCGGAGGAAGCTCGGTCACCTCTTTGCCGTCCCAGACGTTGCCCCGCCCATTGCGACGCTGTTTGAGGTAGTAGCCAAACTCGCGACTGCCGTCGTGGACGGCGGTGAGCTGGTCAGCCAGTGCCCGAACCGGAGCAGACAATGAGTCGTAGGCCAACTCGGCGTCGGCCCAATTGGTGTCGCCACCGTTGCGCGGCAACACCACTGGCCGCAGGATCGAGCCCAACGGCGGTCGAGGCATAAAGGTGACGTCGGTGTGCCAGACGTCGGCGAAACCATTGTCGGCGCTGTCGAGGGAGTACACCTCGGCAGGAACGTCGCCGCTATTCCACACCGGATGACCTGCGGTCAGATCGCCTATCCGACGGCCGAATTCGATGTGTGCGGCGTCGTCAAGGTGCTGATCGCGCAGCACGATCACCTTGTAAGTGATCAAGGCCGACCGGATCGCGCGGATCTGATCATCGGAGGCACTGGCTACGTCGACGCCGGAAATCTCGGCGCCAAAACGGGGGCCGAACTCATCGATGTCGAGTTCTACCCCGGAGCTGAGCTGACTATGCCTCGCGTTTGCCGCCAAGGTCTCGGCTTTATGTTGTGCAGGAATGGAAACAGTCATTAGGAATCTCTCTCAAAGTGGTAGCGGATGCCAGTTACGAGAGATTGGGCGGGGAGCCGTGATGAGACCCGTCGGACCAGTTCATCCGATGTGCACCGATGCGTTGGCGTGAGCTACGACGGCATAGCGATCCGGTCACTCGGCTGCTGCTCGTGGCATCGCCGGAACCGTGCTGTGTCATCGCAAGCCTTTCACCGTCAACTCCGTAGGAGCAGTCCACACCGATCTCATGCGAAGTACCGACCGGTCTAGAGTGCTGCGGTCAGCGTCACCGCAACTCGGTACGACGACGCTGACACTATTACTGTCTATCGCAGGGTTCGGTGGCCTTCCCAGTGTTGGGACCAGCGTGAATCAAACCGGCTCGGATTACATCAGCCCTAGCGCTTACGTCGATTGAGGTGCAGCTGCCGCCTTGACACCGGCGGCTATCTGGGAACGCAGCAAGGTGTACTCGGTGGAATCACGAATCTCCTCGGCATCAACCCCGGTACGCGGGATCGGCGAGGTCAGATCGAGCGCGACTTGACCGGGCCGTGAGGTGAGTACCACGATCCGTGACCCGAGGAACGCGGCTTCATCCGAACTGTGGGTGACAAAGATCGTGGTCCGGCCCAATTCCGCGCTTACCGAGCGCAGATCCTCCTGCAGGGTCTCGCGGGTCAATGCATCCAAAGCCGCGAAAGGCTCATCGAGAAGCAGCAACGAAGTCTCGGCGGCCAACGCCCTGGCTATCGCCACGCGCTGTTGCTGACCACCTGAGATCTCCCAGATCCGCCGACTCGCGGTGTCAACGAGGCCGACTCGCTCAAGCAGCTCGTTACGGCGCTGTAGACGCCTTGACTTGGGGACACCCGCATAGCGCAAAGCCAGGTCGATGTTGCCGCCGACGGTGCGCCACGGAAACAGTCGCGGTTGTTGAAACACCACGCCGGAGCTGATCCCTGGCTCCGGAGCTCGTCCAGCCACCTCAACCACGCCCGATGTGGGCGGCTCGAAACCCGCGATCAGCCTTAGCAGGGTCGACTTGCCGCAGCCAGACGCTCCCACCAATACGAGGAACTCCCCTGGCGCCACCTTCAGGTCCACCGGACCGACCGCTGTCACGCGACCCGCGCCATTGCCGTACTGCTGCAGTACCTGCCGCAATCCGATCGCCGCGGCCGCCAGCTCGGTGGTGGGTAGTTCTGCGTCCAGCTCAGATGTCACCGAGTTCTGCTCGGAGATCTCGCTATCACTCGGCACTGAGGACACCGGGCAATCCCTTCGTGTAGATCGCCAGCTGAAAAGTGTTCAATGGCGGAGCGCTCGGGATCTGCTGCTGCGCAGCCAGGAACTCTGCGGCGCTGTGCAGATTCTGCGCAAGGTTGCCAGGTTTGCCATCAGTACCCAGCCACGTCGGCGAAGTTAGCTCTGCGGCGGCGAGGAATGTTCCTTGCGAGAGTTGGTTAGCGGCATCTGCTTCGCTCGTTCCCAACTGTGCCGCAATCGCTTTCGCAGCGGCCTGCGGATTGTCATGGATTAGTGCCAGTGCGCGTGCTTGCACCTGCCGCCAGGTATCCACGACCTCCGGGTGCGCGGTGGCAAACTCGGAGGCGACGACCCCAAGATCTAAAGTCGGCTTGCCTGCAGTGGCAAGCTGTTTGCTCGCGATTAGAGTCCTACCGCCCTTACGGAGTTCATCGAGTGTGGGCAGCCAGGTGTAAACGGCGTCAACGTCACCTCTCTGCCACGCCGCCAATGATGCCTGCGGCTGCAAGTCAATGATGTCAACATCTTTCGGATCAACGCCGGCCTGCTGAAGGGCCGCCAACAGGCTGTAGTGCGCAGTCGAGGCGAACGCGGTAGCCACACGCTTTCCCTTGAGGTCTGCGACGGTACCGATCCCGGTGCCGTTACGAGCGACCAGAGCTTCGTTGTCGCCCGCCACGTCGAGTACAAAAGCGACCTGATACGGAATGTTCAGTGGTGCAGACAGTCCCCGCGCAACTGGGCTTGACCCGATGGCACCAAAGTCGATCTGCTTGGCCACAAAAGCCGTGTTGATATCGGCACCCGAATCAAATTTGGTCCATTTGATGTTGTAGTTGGGAAGCGCCTTCTCGAGCCATCCATTGTTCTTGACGATCAAGTCACCGCTCGGAAAAGACTGGTAGGCGAGTCGGATCGTCGGCTTACTGGAGTCACCACCAGATCGGTCCACCGAGCATCCAGCCACCGCCAATATAGCCACGGTGGCCGCCAGCAAAACGGTCACCCAACGCGATCGACGTTGTGAGGTTTGCGGAGTCATTGAATTTATGCCTTTCCACGCCAGGGCACGGCGCGATGCTCGATTGCCCGCAGCACTCCGTCGATAATCAGACCCGACAGGCCGATCAGCGCTATTCCGACGAGAACAACGGGAGTGTTGTTGTAGTTGCTTGCGTCCTTGACGACCCCGCCAATACCGGGGACGCCATTGAACAGTTCAGCGGCAACCACTGAGGAGTACGCGACACCCACTGACAACCGGATGCCGGTGAACGTCTCGGGCAACGCCGAGGGAATAACCACATCGCGCAATACATCTCGGCGTCTACCACCCAGCGCACGTGCGGCTTCGATAAGGGCAACGGGTGCGGCACCTACCGCCGACGTGGTGGCTACCGC
>Cebus_capucinus_imitator_PRJNA485217_SSR047__coassemble_1548_pt1 | contig 12115 bp, 9 predicted proteins | sample Cebus_capucinus_imitator_PRJNA485217_SSR047__metabat2_low_PE_001 | metagenome-assembled genome bin Cebus_capucinus_imitator_PRJNA485217_SSR047
GCATGAAACAGAGACTCTGCCTTGCGCGGGCATTGACCGCGCAGCCAAGACAGGCGTAAAAGCAGAGTTCTTCGATGGTTCCGATGTAGTCATCCTGAAGTGGCTGGGGCGCAATCGCATCCCCGGCATCGAGCCAGGACGCAAATTGACCGTGCGCGGTCGGCTTGCCGAATTCGAGGGTCACAAGGTGATCTACAACCCGTACTACGAGTTGTATGGCGCCGAGGACTGATCCGGCGTCCGGATCGACCGGTGATGCCGACGCCGCCGCGCCGACAATGCTGGAGCAACTCGGCGGCGTATCGGGGCTGATTTATTCGACGCTGCCGATCCTCGTGTTCGTTCCGGTCAATGCCGTGTACGGACTCAATACCGCCATCGCGTCCGCTATTGCGGTCGCGGTGGCCATTTTTGTGCTGCGGCTGGTTCGGCGCGAGCCGGTGATGCCTGCTGTTTCCGGCGTTATCGGCGTGGCGCTGTGTGCGTTTATCGCGCACCGCACCGGCGATGCCAAAGGCTATTTTCTCTTCGGCATCTGGGCGTCGCTGGCGTACGCCGCGGTGTTGGTGCTATCGATCGTTGTGCGTTGGCCGCTGATTGGGGTGGCGTGGAATGCCATCAACGGTACGGGCAACGCGTGGCGGCATCATCGTCGCACCAGGCTGGCCTATGACATCGCAACAGCGTTCTGGGCGTTGGTATTTGGCATCAGGTACCTCGCGCAGTCGCACCTCTACGACGAGGGGGCGACGGGGTGGTTGGCCACCGCCCGAATCGGGATGGGATGGCTACTGACCGCACTCGCCGTAGTGGTCACCGTGGTGCTGGTGCGATGGGCTGGGCGCGAAGAAGAACTGACCCCAGACGCCCAAAAACCAGACGCCCAGACCCCAGGCACCCAGACGCCCGTACCCCCGCCGAGCAGAAGCTCGGTGAAGAGACGTCAGGTTAATAGGGCCCGGCGCAGCGATCCCGGTAGCTAGCAGCGAACCCGGTAGTTAGTCGGGGAGCTGCAACGACTCGTGCAGGGCTGCCTCCGCTTCGGCCGGAGCGATGAACACCAACTCGTCGCCACCCTCAATCGGATCGTCGCGTTCGGGAACGATGACTCGTCCGCCCCGCAGGATCGCCACCAGTGCCGCGTCGCGGGGGAGTGCCAGCTTATGCACCGGCTTCCCGGCCAGCGGGGTATTGGGCGGCAATGTGAGTTCGACGAGGTTGGCCTGCCCCTGGCGGAACGTCATCAATCGGACGAGGTCGCCCACCGATACCGCTTCTTCGACCAACGACGCCAGGAGCCGCGGGGTGGAGACCGCGACATCGACGCCCCAGTCCTCGCCGAAAAGCCACTCATTACGCGGGTCATTGACGCGTGCCACTACCCGGTTCACCGCGAATTCGGTTTTGGCGAGCAGGCTCACCACCAGATTGGCCTTGTCGTCACCGGTGGCGGCGATCATGACGTCGTAGGTCTGCAATTGAGCCTGTTCGAGATGCGAGAGCTCGCAGGCATCGGTGAGCAGCCACTGGGCGCCCGGGACTGACTCGGGATCGATGTGCTCGGCGTTGCGCTCAAACAGGGTTACCTCGTGCGAGTTGACGAGCAGCTCGCGGGCGATGGATCGACCGACCGCACCGGCGCCAGCGATGGCGACTTTCATGACATCTCCTGACAGATCGCGATGAAGGCGGCGAGGCCGTTCTCAGAGTGGCTGGTAGCGGGATTGCGCATGGAGTGGGCAGCCATCGGTCAGTCGATGGTCACCGGGGAGGAGGCCATGACGCGGGTCTGCGCCAGCTGATCGAGCAGCACTGCGGCGAAGACCACATCGTCCTGCTGCAGCACGGTCCGCACGTCGGGCAGCACCGGTCGGCCCAGCCGGTTGAGGAATGAGATGCGCGCGCCGGTCAGTTCTTGGAACTTCACTGCGGTAGTGCCGATCCACGACTCGTGGATCTCGAGCTGGGCGATGGCCAACGTGCCCGACGGATCGCGCCATTCGGTGGTGGTCGACGTCTCGCCGAGTGCGGAGACGAATCGTTCCGTCGTCCAGGGCACGGTGGCAACCGTTGGAATACCGAGTCGCTCATAAACCTCGGCGCGACGCGCATCGTAGATGCGGGCAACAACGCGCTCCACATCGAAGGTTTCGCGGGCGACGCGGGCGGCGATGATGTTGGAGTTATCGCCGGACGACACCGCAGCAAAGGCGTCGGCCTGCTCAATACCGGCTCGTACCAGGACGTCCCGATCGAATCCGACGCCGACGATGGTCTTTCCGGTGAAACTATCGCCGAGGCGGCGCAACGCGGTCTCGTCGCGGTCGATGACCGCGATCTCGTGTCCGCGTTTCTGCATAGCTAGCGCCAGCGATGAGCCCACTCGTCCGCAGCCCATGATGACTACCCGCACGTCGTTCCTTCCCGCCTGATGCCCCTTGGGGTGGGCACAATCAGTCTGAACCTACCTGGGCTGTGTCGAGACCATCGTGTGGGTCCTAGTGGTCTTCGGCAACCCGAGGTCTTAGTGTTGCGTGGTGTCCACCGTGTCAAAGGTGTCCGTCGCGACGAAACGTCTGCTCCTGGGACGTCCGTTTCGGAGCGATAGCCTCGGCCACACCTTGCTGCCCAAGCGCATCGCGCTGCCGGTGTTCGCTTCCGACGCCATGTCGTCGGTGGCCTATGCACCACAAGAGATATTCCTAGTACTTTCCGTGGCCGGTTTGTCGGCATTGGCCTACACGCCCTGGGTGGCGATCGCCGTGGCCGTGGTGATGATCGTCGTTGTCGCGAGCTACCGGCAAAATGTGCACGCCTATCCGTCCGGCGGCGGCGACTATGAGGTGGCGACGGTCAACCTCGGCCCGACAGCCGGGTTGACGGTCGGTAGCGCGCTGCTGGTCGACTACGTGTTGACGGTGGCGGTGTCGATCTCGTCGGCCGCGGAGAACATCGGCTCGGCGATCCCGTTCGTCAACGAGCACAAAGTGTGGTTCTGCGTCGCCGCCATCGTGCTGATCGCCTCGGTCAACCTACGCGGACTCAAAGAGTCCGGGTCAGTACTGGCGATACCGACCTACGCCTTCATCATCGGTGTTCTCGGAATGCTGATCTGGGGGTTCCTCGAGATCTTCGTGCTGGGGCGCAACATCCAAGCCGAGACAGCCGGATACGAGATCAAAGCAGAGCAAAACCATCTCGTAGGGATCGCCTTCGTATTCCTGATCGCGCGCGCGTTCTCCTCGGGCTGTGCGGCGCTGACCGGTGTGGAGGCCATCAGTAACGGCGTACCGGCGTTCAAGAAGCCGAAATCGCGTAATGCGGCAACCACGCTGTTGCTCCTGGGGACGATCGCGATTGCGCTGTTGCTTGGCATCGTTTTTCTTGCCGAGCGGATCGGTGCGAAGTATGTGATGAACCCGGCGACCGATCTGATCGGTGCGCCGGAGGGATATCAGCAGAAGTCGATGATCGCCCAGCTCGCGCACGCAGTCTTCAATAACTTCACGCCGGGCTTCTATTTTGTGGCGACGGTGACGGCGCTGATCCTGCTCCTGGCGGCAAACACCGCCTTCAACGGATTCCCGGTGCTGGGGTCGGTGCTGGCCCAGGATCGCTACTTGCCGCGGCAGCTTCACACTCGCGGTGATCGATTGGCGTTCTCCAACGGCATCATCTTTCTCGCGCTGGCCGCGATGGGCTTTGTGGTGGCGTTCGGCGCCGAGGTGACCTCGCTGATTCAGCTGTACATCGTCGGAGTGTTCGTGTCGTTCACGCTGAGCCAGACGGGCATGGTCCGGCATTGGACCCGTCACCTGCGTACCGAAACCGATCCCAGCGCGCGTCGACGCATGAAGCAGTCGCGGGTGGTCAACACGGTGGGTTTGATCATGACCGCCTCGGTCCTGGTGGTCGTGCTCATCACTAAGTTCACCGCGGGAGCGTGGATCGCGATCTTGGCGATGGTGATCCTGTTCTGCCTGATGAAGGCGATCCATCACCACTACGCCTCGGTGCAGCGCGAGCTTGACCGTGTTGCGGCAGAGGAAGAAGCGGTGCTGCCCAGCCGCACTCATTCGATCGTGCTGGTGTCCACCCTGCACATGGCGACCAAACGTGCACTGCTGTACGCGCGTGCTACTCGCCCCGATGTGATCGAGGCAGTCACCGTCAACGTCGATGACCGGGACACCCGCAAATTGGTCTCCGAGTGGGAGGCCAGCGACATCAGCGTGCCGCTCAAGGTCATTGCATCGCCGTACCGCGAAATCACCCGGCCAGTCATCGAATACGTTCGACGAGTGCGCCGGGAGTCGCCGCGCGATGTGATCACCGTCTTCATTCCCGAATACGTTGTCGGCCACTGGTGGGAGCAGATCCTGCACAATCAGTCGGCGCTGCGCCTCAAGACGCGGTTGCTCTTTGAATCCGGCGTGATGGTCACCTCGGTGCCCTGGCAGCTCAGTTCTTCCGACCGACGCCGGGACGACCTGGAGTATCACGCTCCCGGCGATACGCGTCGTGCGTTGGGTGGGCCCGATTCGTGAGCGAACACCACGCACTGCAGTTGCACGTGGATCGTCCGGCGAACGGTGGTGCGGCCCTTGGCCGCGATGCCGACGGTCGGGTGGTCTTTGTCCACGGCGCGATCCCGGGTGAGGACGTTATTGCGCGGATCCGCGAGGACCGGCGCGGCTTTGCTGTCGCCGACGCCGTCGACGTGATCACCGCCTCACCGCATCGGCATAGCCCGGTGTGTCTGGCCGCCGCGCACGGCGCCGGATGCTGCGATCAGGACTTTGTCGATCCCGCCCACTTGCGTGACCTCAAGGCCACCGTGTTTGAGGATGTGTTGTCTCGTGTCGGCCATTTTGAGCCGACGCGGATCGCAGAGGTACTCACCGCGGGAGGCGGGCGCGCAGTGCGGGCGCTCGACGATGCCGATGGCGGTTGGCGGATTCGGACCCGGCTGGCGGTGGATGCCAGCGGTAGCCCCGGTCTGCATCGACGCGGGGATGCCGGGATTGTGACCGGTCATGCTTGCGCGCAACCAGATTCGGCGATCACCCAGGGATTGATGGCCGGCCCGACCGATGGTGGCGGATTCGAGTTTGCTCCGGGAGCAGAACTCGCCGTCGTCCTCGACGACGAGGGCCGCCGTCACATCACTGAACTCGCACCCGTGCCCGAATCTCGCGGAACGGCTACCCAGCGACGCAGCGACCGCCGCTCGGCGGCCCAGCGGCGTCGGCGGCGTCGAGAAGCTCCGCGTGCTCAGCGGGTGATCGAAGGATCGGCCACCGCGGTACATCGTGTGGGGCGGCGTTCGTGGCAGATCCCGGTTCCCGGATTCTGGCAGGGACACCGCGGTGCGCCGCAGGCCTATGCGCAGACCGTGGCCGAGTTTGTCCGGACGTTCGACCCGGCGACAGACGCCGGGGCGGACGTGGTGTGGGACCTCTATGGCGGCGCGGGCGTCTTTACCGCAACCGCGCTCGACGAGCTAGGTGCAGATCAGGTGCACCTGGTGGACTCTGATGCCGGGGCGCTGGATGCGGCAGCCACCACCTTTGCCGGCGACCAGCGAGTCTCGACTCACAGCGGTGATGTCGCTGACATCGTGGGCTCGTTGCCGACACCGCGCGTTGTTGTTCTTGACCCACCGCGCACCGGAGCCGGGGAGACGGTGATTGGCCGCATCGCCGCGGCTGGACCGTCGCTGGTGGTCCATGTGGGATGCGATGTCGCCCGATTTGCCCGCGATCTGGACCTTTTTGCCGCACAGGGATATCGCACGGTGGCCGTCCGCGCATTCGACGCGTTCCCGCTGACGCACCACTTTGAGGCCATCGCCGCCCTGGTATCGCAGCAGCCAAATCAAATGTGAGGTTGGTGACGTCGCACTCCTCACCGGTTTGATGCCCGAACAAACGTAGACTGTCACAAATAGTCCGAGTCGCATCTGACGGTGCGGCTGGATCGGCTGGGAACACCAGCGCGAGTGAGGTTGTGGTTGGCCCCAGGCATGTGCCTGACGCAGCTCATCAACTCGTCGCAGGCAGATGGCCCGGTCGATTAATTGATAGTGATGGAGGACGTCGATGGGATTGCTCGAGAAGATCGAGTCACCGGCAGATCTGAAGGCGTTGCAGCCCGAACAGGTCGCCGATTTGGCGACCGAGATCCGAGGTTTTCTCATCGAGAAGGTATCCGCGGTCGGCGGACACCTCGGCCCCAACCTGGGCGTCGTCGAGCTGACCCTGGCCATGCACCGGGTCTTCGATTCACCCAACGATCCGGTGATCTTTGACACCGGTCACCAGTGCTACGTGCACAAGATCGTCACCGGGCGGCGCGACGGATTCGATCAACTGCGCCAGCGCGGCGGGCTGACCGGCTACCAGGAACGCGCCGAGAGCGAGCACGACTGGGTGGAGTCCTCGCACGCCTCGGCAGCACTTTCTTATGCCGACGGACTGTCCAAATCGTTTGAACTGACCGGACAGACCGACCGCACCGTGGTGGCGGTTGTCGGTGACGGCGCACTGACCGGCGGAATGTGTTGGGAGGCGATTAACAACATCGCGGCCGGCGACCGGCCGCTGGTGATCGTCGTCAACGACAATGGGCGCTCTTACGCCCCGACGATCGGCGGAATTGCGCGCCACCTCTCGGGACTACGGCTCCAGCCCGGCTACGAGCGAATTCTCGACAATGGGCGGCGCGCGGTGAAAAACCTGCCCATGGTGGGAGATCCGGCATACGCCGTGCTGCACGGCATGAAGAGTGGTCTCAAAGACCTACTCGCGCCGCAGGAGATGTTCACCGATCTCGGCCTGAAGTATGTGGGGCCGGTCGACGGTCACGACATCGAGGCACTCGAAGCCGCATTCACGCAGGCGCGTGCCTACAACGGCCCGGTGATCGTGCACACGGTGACCCGCAAGGGAATGGGCTTCGCCCCGGCCGAGAATCACGAGGCCGACCAGATGCACTCGACCGGCGTCATCGATCCCAAGACCGGGCGCGCCAAGTCGGTCTCTCCGCAGGATTGGACCTCGGTGTTCTCGACCGCGCTACTCGACGCGGGTGCTGCGCGCGACGACGTGGTCGCCATTACCGCGGCCATGCCCGGCCCGACCGGTCTGGCTCCCTTCGGGGAGCGCTACCCGGATCGGATGTTCGATGTGGGTATCGCCGAGCAACATGCGGTGACCTCGGCTGCCGGACTGGCGCTCGGTGGCTTGCATCCGGTGGTAGCGATCTATGCGACCTTCCTCAACCGTGCCTTCGACCAACTGCTGATGGATGTGGCGCTGCTGAAGCTGCCCGTGACGTTGGTTCTCGACCGTTCCGGCGTGACCGGACCAGATGGTCCCAGCCACAACGGAATGTGGGATCTGAGTTTGATGGCGATGGTTCCGGGACTGCGGGTGGCCGCGCCGCGTGACGCGGTGCGGTTGCGCGAGGAGTTCGATGAGGCGCTCGCCGTAGACGACGGTCCCACTGCACTCCGTTTCTCTAAAGGGGCTGTGCCGGAGGATATTCGCGCAGTCGAACGACTCGATGACGGTGTTGACGTGCTTCGCGTCGGCGGTGCTCGCACGGGAGCTTCGGCGCTCAAAGCTGCGACCGCAGATGTGCTGATTGTCGCGGTAGGCGCGTTCTGCTCGCTGGCACTGGACACCGCTGAGCGCCTGGAGAGCCAAGGCATTGGGGCGACCGTTGTTGATCCGCGCTGGGTGCTGCCGATCCCGGATTCGATCACTGCGCTCGCCCTACGTCACCGACTGGTGGTGACGCTGGAAGACAGCGGGGTACACGGCGGTGTCGGTTCGGCTGTCGCGACCGCGTTGTCGGCGGCCGAGGTGTCGGTTCCGGTGCAAATCCGCGGTATCCCGCAGAAGTTCTTGGCTCACGCCAGCCGTGGCGAGATCCTCGGCGACCTGGGATTGACGGCACAGGATCTGGCCCGCTCGATCACCGCAACGGTATCGGGGATGCATACGTCGCCCGGCTTGGATCGCGCTGACTTTGCCGACTCTGACTTTGCCGACTCTGAATTCGACGACACTGAATTCGACGACCCAGGCTTTGCCGATTCTGATGTCGACGCGTCGGTGAGCCAGCGTGACGAGGTAGACGCTCCCGACGCCGACTAGGCGGTTACTCGGCCGCTACGTCTGATCGGGGCCTAGCTGCCGCTGGGCTCAGCTGCCTCGGGCGCTGAGTCTTCCAGGGACACTAGGGCTTCGGCGATCGCAGACGCAGTGAGTTCGCGCTGCCACGATCGGGCACCGCCAGCCGCTAACCGTTCATCCACGGCGTCGCCGGTGATCGGTGCGGGGATACCGTCCCAGCACAACTGGCGGACGAGTTCGGGGGAGAGCAGATTCTCCGTCGGCAGATCGTTCGCCTCGGCGATCTCCTTGACCAACGGGCGGATGGCCGCCGCCCGCGCCGCACCTTCTGGATTGCGGTGCTCCCAGCGGTTGACCGGCGGGAGTCCCGTGCTGGCCGCCTTGCGCGGAGGTAGCTGATCTTCGGGCAGATCACGAGCGCGCAGGAGCGCGTTGATCCAGGTGTCGGCCTGCTTGCGCTGACGCGGACCACCAAAGACGGGGAGTTTGGTGAGTTCGGTAGCGGTGGTGGGTGCGGCGGTCGCGGCAGTGATGATCGCGGAGTCCGGCAGCACCCGGCCAGGCGCGACATCGCGTTGGGCGGCAACCTTCTCGCGGGTCGTCCACAATTCGCGGACCGCGGCCAGCGCTCGCGCCGACTTCAGGGTGTGAATGTTAGCGGTGCGCCGCCACCGGTCGGTGCGCGGTGCGGGCTCCGGGCGAGCCAGGACCGCCGCGAATTCTTCTTGTGCCCATTCGGCTTTGCCTGCGGCGCGCAGCGCGTCATCCATCGCGTTGCGCAACTCGATGAGCACCTCGACGTCGAGTGCGGCGTAGTTGAGCCAGTCCGCGGGAAGCGGGCGACGCGACCAGTCGGCGGCACCATGTCCCTTCTGCAGGCCGAGGCCGAGGAAGTGCGCGACCATCGCGGCCAGATTGACCTTGGAGAGTCCGAGTAGGCGTCCGGCTAGTTCGGTATCGAACAGCGAGTCGGCGGTGAAGCCCAGTTCACGCAAGCAGGGGAGATCTTGGTCGGCGGCATGCAAAATCCACTCGGGGCCGCGCAACGCCTCAATGACCGGAGCGAGTCCGTCGGGGTCGGTGATGGGATCGAGGAGATAGCTGCCCGCGCCCTCGCGGCGGATCTGAATGAGGTAGGCGCGCTGGGAGTAGCGGTAACCGGAGGCGCGCTCGGTGTCGAGTGCGATCGGGCCGGTACCAGCCGCTAATTCGGCTGCGGCAACGGCAAATTCGGCGGCGCTCGCCAATACGGGGGGAACGCCGTCGCGGGGTTCGAGAAGGGGAGTGGTCGGTGGCTCGACGACGGCAGCAGCAGTCTCGGCGGCACTCTCGGAAGCAGCCTTTTCGGCCTGCTGCTCCGACCCGCTCACGCGGAGCCGAGTTCGACGACACCGACCGGCGGTAGGCCCGCCACTGACGCGAGCACATCGCAGAAGGCTTCGAGATGTCCGCCGAGGCCGTCAGCGGTCGCTACCGTCCACGACGTGCGCAGCTCAAGCTGATGTGCGCGCGGTGGGCCCGCGATATCGCCGTACCGCACCGACGTCGTCGCGGTGACGGTTCCGCCGAGCGCGGTGACGCTCACCGGGGCGCCGGAACTGCCGTGCGCGGCACCATCCTCAGATGACGTGGCGCCCACCGGCACGCCGAGTGCTTCGGAGAGCCAACTCCAGGTCACCTCGGGCAGCAGCGGATCCATCGCCAACGCTGCCTCGACCTCGGCCTGGATGTAAGCAACCATGCGCATGGTGCCGTTCCAGGCGTCCTGACCTTCGGGGTCGTAGAGGAGGATGAGACGGCCAAATGCGCTGCCCTGGGAGTCGGCGTCGAATTCGTCGTCTGAGTCAGATTGGCTGACCTCGGCACCCAGCGCATAGCTATACGGCGCCAAGCGCTGCGGGGGACGAATCGGGCCGACCTCGATCTCGCGCCGGATTCGCGCGGAATGCAGCGACTCGACCGCGGTGCGGAAGTCAGCAGGCTCCGAGGGAGCTCCAGAGGAGGTCACGTCAGAGACCGTATGACGATGACCACCTAGGTAGGCGGAGGCGCGCCGAGCGGCATTGCGTTCGCCCTCGGCGAGCCGGGTGTCGAGGGAGGGTTTCGGGGGATCGGTGACGGCGTCACATGTCAGCAGTTTGAGGCCCGGTCCGCTCATGGCAGAGTGATCGGTGATGTCGCCTTCACAACACACCCGCCGCACCCATACCGACATGCCGCTCGTCAGCGCGGCACGCGGTGTCACTCCGACCCGCCGACCGGTCTGGTTTATGCGGCAGGCTGGCCGCTCCCTGCCCGAATACCGGGCGATCCGGGCCGAGGTCGGGATGCTCGAATCCTGCTTTGACCCGGAGCTGGTGTGTGAGATCACGCTGCAGCCGGTGCGTCGTCACGACGTCGACGCGGCGATCCTGTTCTCCGACATTGTGGTGCCGCTCAAGGCTGCGGGCATCGACCTCGACATTGTTGCCGGTACCGGCCCGGTCATCGCTCATCCAGTGCGGACGGTCGCTGACGTCCACGGATTGCCGCGACTCGAGCCTGCCCAAGTGGGAGCGATTGCTCGATCTGTTGAGCTGATCCTGGAGCAGCTAGGTGATCAGACGGCGTTGATCGGCTTTGCCGGGGCGCCATTTACCCTCGCCTCCTACCTGATTGAAGGTGGGCCGAGCCGCAACTACGTCCACACCAAGGCGCTGATGCGTTCAGACCCTGAAACGTGGCATGCGCTGATGGGCCGCCTCGCCGACATCACCATCACGTTCTTGCAGGTGCAGCTGGACGCTGGCGTCGACGCGATCCAGCTCTTCGACTCATGGGCGGGTGCGTTGTCTGATGCCGAATACCGCACCTACGTCGCCCCGCACAGCAGCCGGGTATTTGCCGAGGTGGCGCAGTACGGCGTGCCGCGCATTCACTTTGGCGTCGGGACCGGGGAACTGTTGGGTTCGATGGCCGCTCCGGCCGATGTGATCGGAGTGGACTGGCGCGTGCCCCTCGACGAAGCGGTCCGTCGCGTCGGCCCCGGTAAAGCTGTGCAGGGCAACCTCGATCCGACGGTGCTTTTTGCTGGCCCGGATGTGGTCAAGCGTGAAATCAGCCGCGTCATCGACGAAGGTCAGCGCGCGGTGGCGGCCGGGGCACTCGGTCACATCGTGAACCTGGGGCATGGTGTGCTGCCCGAGACCGACGCAGATGTCCTGACCCGCGCGGTGGAACTCATCCATACCCTCTGATGCCAGGAGTGCGGTGATGTCAGGAGTGCTGTGATGTCAGGGCGATTCGCTGTTGTTGGCGACGGAATCTCCGGGCTGGTGGCTGCGCTGCGGCTGCGTCAGTCGCTAGGGGCAGACGCAGCCATAGACGTCATCGGTGCCGGCGCGCGCCCCGGCGGCATCCTCAAAACCGTGGAAGTCGGTGGCGCCGTAGTCGATGTAGGCGCAGAGGCCTTCATTGTGCGACGTCCCGAGGCGCTGGGCCTGGTGACCGAACTCGGCTTGGCCGATGAGGTGGTGGCACCCACCGGACGCCGCCCGGCGATCTGGTCGGGCCGGGGGCTCCATCCGTTACCGACTCCGGCACTGATGGGAATTCCGGCCAATACGGAATCGGTGGCCGGACTCGTCGATCCCGCCGATCTGGACCGGATAGCCGCAGAACCTGGGATGCCACTGAGCTGGGATGTGCGAGCCGATATGAGCGTCGGCGAGTTGGTGACGGCACGATTCGGTCCCTCGGTGGTCGCACGCAGCGTCGACCCGATGCTCGGTGGGGTGTACTCGAGTTTGGCCGCCGATATTGGCGTGCGAGAGGCGATCCCAGCGTTGGCGGCACGCCTGGACGACGGTGCACCCAGCCTCACCGCCGCAATCACTGACATTCTCGGTGCGAGCCGGGCCAGCGGCCCGGTGTTCGGCACCCTGCGTGGCGGATACCGCAGGCTGCTCGACACGTTGGTCGCCGCGGCCGCCCCA
>Cebus_capucinus_imitator_PRJNA485217_SSR047__coassemble_1561_pt1 | contig 11982 bp, 7 predicted proteins | sample Cebus_capucinus_imitator_PRJNA485217_SSR047__metabat2_low_PE_001 | metagenome-assembled genome bin Cebus_capucinus_imitator_PRJNA485217_SSR047
ATGTCGCCTACCTTGCGCTGGTCGATGAGGTGGCGGATCACCCGAGACAGCTCGGTGAGGTTGCCCGGCCACGGGTAGCGCGCCAGCGCCGTGAGTGCGCCAGGAGTAAGCCTGAGTTCGGCAGCCGCACCGTGTTTCGCCAGCATGGCCTGGATGATGCCGGGGATTTCGCTAGTGCGTTGGCGCAGCGTCGGCAGCTCGACGCTCTCCATGCAGAGTGCACCCAGATTGCGTTGTTCGCCGCGCAAATTGGAGATCGGTGTGCTGGTCCGTACAAAGGGTGCGATACCGCCACCCAATTCGGTCGCGAGGTGATGCGCCAGCGCGTCCGGCAGGAGATTGATGTTCTCGATGACTGCCACCGACGCAGAATTGCTTGCCTTATCGCTGTGCACCTGCTTGAGCCAGTGGCGATGCCCCACGGCGAGCGTGTCGGCAGCATCATGCCAGTGGGCGGAACGGCCGTCGAGCCGGTGGCGCACCGTGGTGGTTCGCCCGGTGCCGGGTTCGCCGCTGATCAGTAGCGAGGTCAATGGGCGTACCGCGGCGCGGGTAGACGTGGTTCGGGCTGCTGCGGGGCGGGGGTGCAGGGTGAACACGGCGCCCTCGGCAAATCTGTTGACGGCGGCATCAAGATGGCGGCCGGAACTCAGCCGCAGTGTCGAGACGCTCTGGCCTTGCTTGGGCTCTCCCGCGAGTGCCTGCAGGGTGGCCTGGTCGGCAGTGTTGAGCAAGTCAAGTGCGGCCGAATTCGCTAAGTACACGTCCTCGCCCAGTGCGACGATCGGCTCGCTACGCCCTCCCGCGGTGGCCACCTGGAATGCGCGGAACACAGCTTGCTGTCTAGCGCCTGCGGCGGTGAGCAGCCGTTCCTCGATTTGTTTAGCTGCCCGCACGATGAAGGGGGCAAGCAGCGGACTGGCGTCGGCGACCAGACAGGAAATGTCTAGTACGCCGGCGAGCTGCCGGGTGATCGGGTGCACGATGGGATGCCCGTAACAGCTGAATCTCTTGAGCGATTCGGCAAAATGCTCCTCGCCGGCGACCGCGACGCCTTTGCCGATCTCCAACACGGTGCCGATTGCGTTGGTTCCAGTGGTCTCTTCTTCAAAAAGGCGCCCCTGGACGATTCCAAGCCGTTCAAGTTGATCGCGCATCGCCCATTCGCCGAAAAGGAGATCAATCATTCGAGCCCGTGTATCGGCGAGGATGACGACAAATCCGGTGCCGTTCAACGTAGTCGCTAACTCGTCGAGTACCGGACGTGCCGCGATCTGCAGCTGAGTCTGGTGCTGCACGGATTCATATCTCGTGCCGTCGACGGCGAGTCCTGGGTCCAGGCCGAACATTGTTGAGCGCCGCCAGGACGTGACAATTTCTGGCCGCGGTGGCGTTTGAGTAGTGCGTGTCACCGGATATTCCCCCTTGAGTGTGGTCCGAGGGCCGCGAGGCTGGCTGCCGATGTTGTTTCGACTGCAACTTCGCGGTGTATTCGGAAACACATTTGAACATCGCCCGTGTGACGGTTCGTGTCCAGAAGTGAAACACATCACATCTACAGCTGGGTGGCAGTCTTTTTGGAGATAACCGACAAACGGCAGCCTGCCTGCGCAAACACTAAGGAGCTTCGCATGACCATCGCCGTAGAATTCCCGGTGCTTCCTGCGGTCACGGAGTATTTGAGTACCCCGCGCAACATGTTGATCGGCGGCCAATGGGTACCAGCAGCGTCAGGTAGGACCTTCGCTACCCATGATCCGTCGAACGGAGAGGTGCTGACCACCGTCGCCCATGGGGAGGCCGAAGACATCAGCCGCGCTGTCGCTGCTGCTCGGGCCGCATTTGAGGACGGTCCGTGGGCTCGGATGAAGCCCAATGAGCGTGAACAGCTGATCTGGCGGGTCGGTGATCTGCTCACTGAGCGAGCCGAGATGTTTGGCCAACTTGAGTCCCTCGATAATGGCAAGTCCGCCGGAATTGCGCAGATCGTAGACACGGGTTTTGCGGCCGATATTTTCCGCTATTGCGCGGGCTGGGCCACGAAAATTCAGGGCTCCACCATTTCGCCGTCGATGCCGTTCGTTCCCGGTGGCGAATTCCATGCCTACACCCTGCGCGAGCCGCTCGGCGTGTGCGGTCAGATCACGCCGTGGAACTTTCCGCTGTTGATGGCCGCCATGAAGGTGGCACCAGCGTTGGCTGCCGGAAACACCGTGGTCCTCAAGCCCGCCGAGCAGACCCCACTCACCTCGCTGCTGTTGGGCAGCCTTTTCGAGGAGGCCGGCTTCCCGCCGGGTGTGGTCAATGTGGTTACTGGTTTCGGCGATGCCGGTGCCGCGCTGTCGGCGCACCAGGATGTCGACAAGATTGCGTTCACCGGATCCACCGAAGTGGGCAAGCTGGTACTCGCCGCGGCCGGAGGCAATCTGAAGAAGGTCTCGCTGGAGTTGGGCGGCAAAAGCCCCAATATCGTGTTCGGCGATGCCGATTGGGAGGTCGCGGTACCCGGAGCGGTCAACGCGGTGTTGTTCAACCACGGCCAGTCATGCGTCGCGGGAACACGACTCTTCGTGGAGGACACCATCTTTGACGAGTTCACCCAGACCGTCGCCGACGCGGTCGCTGGCGTCAAGATCGGGCCGGGAATGGATCCCGCCACACAACTCGGTCCCCTGGTATCGCAGGAGCAGCTCGACCGGGTCACTGGTTACATGTCGGCTGGTCTGGCCGACGGCGCGCGCGCATTGACTGGCGGAAAGCGTTGGGGCAGCCAGGGATACTACGTGGAGCCGACGGTCTTTGTTGACGCACGCCCCGATCAGAGCATCGTCACCGAGGAGATTTTTGGTCCTGTGGTGGTGGCCCAGAAGTTCACTGCGGAGCAGGGGCCGATCGCCGGAGCGAACGATTCGATCTACGGATTGGCCGCGGGTATCTTCACCCGCGATCTCTCCAAAGCGCATCGCACCGCGAAGGCGCTCAAGGCGGGCTCGGTATGGATCAACCAGTACAACGCATTCGATTCTGCGTTGCCGTTCGGTGGATTCAAGCAGTCGGGCTGGGGCCGCGAACTCGGCGGCGCGCTTGACCTGTATCTGCAGACCAAGGCAGTGAACATTGCCCTCTGAATCTGCGGATAGCCCTACCCAGTACGACACGGCAACGCAGATCGGCATCAATCGTGCCCGCCGACACGGGATCGGAGACCTGCTGCATCGCACGGCTCGTCGCCATCCCAACAAGCTGGCGATCGTCGATGGCAATCACCAATTCACGTTTGCTGAGTTCGATGTGCTGGTCAATCGGACCGCACACGCTCTCGGCGAGCGTGGCTTGGTCAAGGGTGATCGGTTGGCGTTACTGAGTCATAACTGCTGGGAGTTTGCGGTTATCGCGTTCGCCACCGCCCGCATCGGTGTGGTGTTGGCGCCGATCAACTTCATGTTGACCGGGCGGGAGGTCGCCTACATCTTGACCGACTCGCAGGCGTCGGCCTTCGTGGCCGAAGAGTCGCTGGTGCCGGTAGCGCAGGATGCGCTTACCAAAACCGAGTCTGACGTGACTGTTCTCGGCCAGATCGGCGGCCAGCCGCCCTCGGGTTGGGACGACGTGGGGCAGTGGTGCACCAGCGAGTTCTCTTCGCTGGCCGATGTGGCCATCGACGACGACGACATGATCCGGCTGATGTATACCTCCGGGACTGAATCCAGCCCGAAGGGCGTAGTTCACACCAGTCGCTCGCTGATCAGTCAGTACGTTAGTTGCGCTATCGACGGTGAGATGAGCGTCGATGACGTGGAGATACATGCACTGCCGATGTACCACTGCGTTCAGATGGATTGCTTCTTTTCCGTCGACGTGTACCTCGGCGCCACCAGTATCATCTTGCCGAATCCGCAGCCAGAGGCACTACTGGCCACGATTGAGAGCTGGCGAGTCACCAAACTCTTTGCGCCACCGACGGTCTGGATCTCGTTGCTGCGGTGCCCGGCTTTCGATACGACGGACCTGTCGAGTCTCAGCAAGGGGTACTACGGCGCATCACCGATGCCAGTCGAAGTGCTCAACGAGTTACAAAAGCGCTTGCCCGAGGTTCGGCTATGGAACTTCTACGGGCAGACCGAACTCGCGCCGATGGCTACCATCTTGCGGCCACACGAGCAGCGTGAGCATGCCGGGAGCGCGGGTAAGCCCGCGGTCAATGTGGAGACGATGGTGGTTGATGACCACGACAAGCCGCTGCCTGCCGGACAGGTCGGCGAGATCGTGCACCGCACGCCACACGCGACCCTTGGCTACTACAACAACGTCGCCAAGACAGCCGAGGCATTCCGCGCCGGCTGGTTCCACTCGGGTGACCTGGGGGTGATGACCGAGGACGGCTATCTATCGGTAGTTGATCGTAAGAAAGACATGATCAAGACCGGGGGCGAAAACGTCGCCTCCCGCGAGGTAGAAGAGGCGCTATACGAGCTCGACGAGGTGGCCGAAGTGGCCGTGTTTGGGATTCCCCACCCGCACTGGATTGAGGCGGTCACGGCGGCGATCGTGGCGAAAGATGGATACCACATTGACGAAACCGCAGTGTCTACGCACGCAAAAGTGGTATTGGCAAAGTATAAGCAGCCGAAATACGTGGTGTTTGTCGATGCCCTGCCCAAGAATCCCAGTGGAAAAATCGTGAAGCGCGAACTTCGTGAACAGTTCGGTGATCTGTCCAGCACAGAAACCTAAAACGCAGGCGAAATCCTCGCGCGTTAATTGTTCACAAATGAGACATCACCGACTCCGGTGGTGAGTGTAACGTTTCGGCAACACTCGGATATGTCACAATGAAGTGGAGTACATCGCATGACTGAACAAACAGATGCGCCGGCCCCGGGAATCTCAAAACCCATCATGGCCGACCCAACTCCGTTGGCATTTGGCCTCTTTGGTTTCGCGCTTCTGATCTACGGGGCGCGCTTTGTTAACGTCGATGACCAGTCACTGGTCGGCGCCTCCAGCGATGCGCTCAACTACGCGGTGTTGTTTGCCGGAGTTGGACATCTCATTGCCGGGGTCTTGGCATTCATTCGCGGGATGAACTATCCAGCCTGGATCATTTCAGTGTTCGGCACCTGGCTGGTCGGGTTCTTCTTCCTCTCGATCCACACCGATGGAGCCGCTGCCGCTGATCCCAAGATCATGACGGCTGGCGATGGATCTGCCCTGCCAGAAGCTGTTGTCAAACAGTTAGCGGGAGCAAACACCACGGCCTGGCATACTAATTCGTTGGCATGGTACGTGCTGGCCCTGATAATTCCAGTCCTCATCCTCGAAGTACCGGCCATTCTGATCCGAAATATCCCGTTGATCGTCACTTTTGCTGGCTTGGTCGTGCTTCTCCTCATGCTGGGCCTGGCATTTCACGGGGTGTACAGCGAGTTGACCGACGTAGTCAATGCAGCGTTGAAGGGTCATCAGCAAAAGCCGGACCTGGGTGGATCGGTCACGATGCTTAAGGTCTCGGCGTGGGCCGGATTCGTATCAGGCGTATCGATGCTGTTCATCTTCGCTACCACTATGTACAAAGACCTGGGAATCATCGGGAAGAAGGGATGAGTACCGTGCGCGCATTGCACGGTACGTAGCACCACACGATCCGTTGAGTAAGAACACAGTACAAATCAGTACTCCCGGTGATGACAGATTGACAGGTTGCGCTGTCAATCTGTCCACCGGGAATCAGACTAGTAGAAGGTTACCGGCCGCATGAACAATCGTATTTCCTCGTCATCTGATAAATCCGCTGGCGATGTCGACGCCAGAGGTGGTGTCGGTCGGCGTCAAGTACTGACTGGGATCGCAGCCGCCGCGACTTTCGGTCCAGTCTCAACACTGTTGGGGCCGGGCAAGTCGGCGGCCGACCCCGCGCGCGGACGGCGAGTAGCGGTCTTCGGCGGCGGCCCCGGCGGAATGGCCGCAGCCCATGAGCTCTGCCAACGCGGATTCAAAGTAACCCTGTACGACAGGAATGAGCGGCTCGGCGGAATGGTCCGCGCTTATACGAACCCTCGCGGAACATCTCCGAATCCATTCGAAATGAGTGCCCAGCACTTCGTTCTGCCAAGCTACGCGATCCTTCCAGAAACGCTCCGCAGTATTCCCGATGGCCATGGCGGCACAGTCTTTGATCGGACCTCGCTCATTCCGCAGAACAACAATGTTCCAGCGGGAAATCACGGGCAGCGAGTCCCCGTCACTGTCGGGCAAACCATGTTGACGGCGCCTCTTCCGGTGACTCCCACAGCGCTTCGCAACTTGCCAGTTGAGAAGTATCCTCAGTACTTCGCCGAGGCGATCGGCCAGCTTGGTAAGTACACTCCCTCGGACTTGGCATTGTTGGCCAGTAAAGTGGCTGCCTGGATAACTTCTGGTCCCAAGAGGAGTATTGGTCAGCTCGATAGCATGACACTGCGGCAATTCTTCAGGACCGACCGGATGTCACCCAATGCGGCATGGCTCCCGTGGACTCTCGAACATATTTTGGGCAGCGATGCCAAAGACCAGGGCGGATCGGCGAATGCGCTGAAGACCTTCTTCATTGACCCGTTGTTCCGGCTTATCGAGGGCAGGCCCGGATACTATTGGGGGATCAATCCGAAGGCAACATCGTTGCTTCCGGCGGGCATATGTTTTGACGGTCCAGAAACCGAGGTGTGGTTCGACCCATGGGCTCGCTTCATGGAGACCCATGGCGCCTCGTTTAAACTCCATCACGAGTTGACGCGACTAAAGGTCGACAAGGGACGGATCACCGGCGCTGTCGTCCGAGACCCGGCAGGCCAGATGAAGGACGTCGAAGCTGACTATTTTGTGGTAGCCATTCCGGGCAAAGAAATGCAGAGTCTGTTCACCCCGGATCTTATTGCTGCTGACAATAAGTTGCGCGACGCGTGGAATGTTGTGCCCGCCTACGAGACCGGATTCCAGCTATGGTTCCGAGAGCTCGATGTCACCCTAGGAGTCGTAGCTCCGCTCAATGGCTGGTATATGTTCCTGGGCGGGGTTAACGCGATCTGGCAGCGGGACCTGCGAAAGTATGGGTCGGGGCAAGCCGGCGCCGGACTAGATCTCGAAATATTTTCCACGTCGTTGTTCTCCGTTCCGGGAATCGTTTACGGGAAGCCGATGCTGCAGCTGACGCGTGAACAAACCTTGGTTGAAATTAAAGAGTTCCTCAGCCGCTACGCGGGAATGAGGGATGCATTCCGTGGTGGAAACTTCGTGGGATGGACTCCGCATACGACCCTCAAGTGGACGAACTCTGGGTGGAAAGTGACGGATACCCGAGCCGGCGATGCTCTGGGGAATGAGCAGCGCCGACCCCGTCCCACCCCGCTGCGAAAGATTCCCAACTTGTTCTTAGCGGGTGGCTCGGTCCGCAACTCGACATCTGTCGACTCTCAAGAGTGCGCGATGGAGACTGCTCGGCGAGCGGTCAACGGAATCCTTGACCAGTCGGGTGTCCGGGAAGACCGTTGCTGGCTTCCGGACTATTCACCGCCCAAGCTGCTGGCCGGAATACGTGCGGAAGATGACCGGCGCTACGCCGCGGGACTCCCCAACATGTTTGACACGATCGTGCCGGCGAGAATGCCTGCGCGACGTTAGAAACATCAAGCATCTGGCTCGTATTCGAAAACAATTTTCACACAAGAGAAGTATTCACCTGGGTGTCGGCATTGCGCTGAACCCTAGTAAAGCGAGGGGTTCGGAATGAGAGTGTCGACAAGATCTTCGTATGTCCGCCGTAAACGCGGGGTGTTCGTGAGGTCTCTGATAACGCTAGTGGTCGCATCTAGTGCGATCCTTGCCATTGTCAGTTTACCGGGTGCCGCGGGTGCGGTACCCGACTCCCAGAAGTGGGAACCAAGTTCGTATGACACCAATCCCAACGATTACCCCGTTCGAGTTGCTACCCCTGCGGATTCCGGACTTGAACGCAACAGGTTCGGCGACGTCGGAGTTGCGTGGTGGTGGTTAAAGGATCCGAAGAACCCACAGAAGATGATCTTCGTGCTGGAGGCGGAGCCGTTCTGGGGGGGGCGGGCGATCGGCAAGGGCGGGCCTTTCGTATGGGCGGTTGGGGAGCTTAGTTATCACAAAGCGCCGCAGTTTCCGCTCGCGAATGGAATTCTTTCCTTGAAGAACGGACTGCCGGTGGGGCCCGGGGCGACAGACTGGGCAGTCGCTGATGGTAAGCCAGGTTTGCGCTCTCGCTCATTGAGTTTCAACCACTTTCCGGAGACCAACAGCTGGCATGTTAGAGCGCGCGGGGCGTTGAGTGGCGCTGACTTCACTGCCACCAAACCGGTGGCCGGTCCGCATGGCTTGATCAAGGTGGGTGGCGATCCGGCTACTGATTCGCTAATGGATGAGATCGTCCTGAATAGCCGCCTTAGTGGCTGGGTTAACCTCGCGGGCCGCAAGATCGACGTTACTGGCTGGCGAGGCGGTTACTGGCGGATGCGGATCGTGGGCAGTGCCTACGAAAGTCTATTGGGAAACCGCTCGTGGGGTGGTTGGGAATATTCGCCGGTGATGGAACCTGATGGTGGAGGCAGTCAGTTTTACGGTATTTTGAATCACGAAGGTCGATATTCGGGCCCGCTCGTGAATGCGAGGCCACACGGTACGAGGATATGCTCGAAGACGACGCTAGAATTCGGAGAGTATCGACGGGGTCGAAATATTTTCCCCGTGCCGATTACTCCGCCGTTTGTGCTCCACACCATTCCAAGCTGGGTTAAGGTAAAGTGTGCTCCGGGTCAGAAGGTGCAAATGGGGAAGACGTTCTATCCAGAGTCCCTCGACTATGGTTCTGCGGGATTATTGGATGGCACTGAAATGCCGGTCCATACAGTGCCCGGATCGTTCGGCACGTACGAGCATTTTCGATGGGGCAGTTACAAACTGAATCCGAAGTCGCAGGGTCGCTAGGAAGGCGATTTGGTAGATGCCTAACTGGGCCAAGCGTGAGTGAATGTATCACTCACGCTTGGTCCTTTCGGCGGGAGTGTTGACAAATTTAAGCCCAAACAAAAGAAAGGCCCACCTGGGGATCTGCATCCCGATGAGCCATGTATGGAGTGAGGTATCCGAAGTGAAAGTCTCGACTGGATCTACTCTGTTTCGCAATGGTTGGCGACTCTTAGGGCGGTATCTGATAACCGTCGTGGTCGCTTGCAGTGCAATTTTGGCTATCGTGGGGTTTCCAGGTACCGCGGCTGCGGCTCCAGGGTCTCAGAAGTGGGAACCCAGCTCGTATGACACCAACCCGAACGATTACCCAGTTCGGGTGTCTACCCCCGCCGATTCTGGTCTGGAGCGCAACAGGTTTGGCGACGTAGGCGTCTCCTGGTGGTGGTTCAAGGATCCGAAGAATCCGAAGCGGATGATCGTAGTACTTGAGGGTGAGCCGTACTGGGGAGCCCGAGCGATTGGAAAAGGTGGGCCGTTCATCTGGGCCACAGCAGACTTAAGTTACTACAAGGCGCCGCAGTTTCCGCTCAACAATGGAATCGTTTCCTTTCGGGACGGCCTTCCGGGAGGAGTCGGAATTCCCGGGTGGGCGGTTGCCGATGGCAAACCGGGTATGCGGTCTGCCAATTACAACATCAACTATTTGCCGCAGTCCAATAGCTGGCATGTCAGCGCACAGGGTGCAATTAGTGGCGCTGACTTCACCGCGACGAAGCCGGTGGCCGGGGTACATGGGCTGATCAAGGTCGGTGGTGATCCGGCTACTGATTCGCTGATGGATGAGATCGTGCTCAATAGCCGCGCCACTGGCTGGGTTAACGTCGGCGGGAGAAAGATTGACGTTACTGGTTGGCGGACTGGTTACTGGCGGATGCGCATCTTCGGTAACGCAATCGAAAGCACTCTAGGACGCAGTTCGTGGGCTGGCTGGGAGTATGCGCCGGTGATGGAGCCCGATGGCGGAGCGAGCGAGTATTACGGAATTCTGCGTAACGACGGACGTTATTCGGGCCCGCTGATCGATGCGAGGCCGAATGGCACGAGAATGTGCGCGAAAACAACCCTGGAGTTCGGTGGCTATCGCGGGGGACGCGGTGTAATCGGACCGTCTATTACCCCTCCGTTTAGCGAGGTATACCATCCCCGGCTGGATCAAAGTGAAATGTGCACCCGGCCAGAAGGTGCAGATGGAAAAGACCTTCTATCCGGATTCCGTCGATTATATTTCGGCTGGCCTCTTGGACCTGACTGAAATGCCGGTTCATACAGTGCCGGGATCGTTCGGTACCTACGAGCACATGCGATGGGGCAGTTACAAAATCAACCCCAAGTCGCAAGGGCGCTAGGTATCCAGGCTATAGATGCCTGACTGGGCCAAGCGTGAGTGAATGCGTCACTCACGCTTGGTCCTTTCGGCTGCCGTCTCGGATGGTCGTGGTGCTGTTGGCTCCGAGGAGTGGCGCTGTCGCGGTGGGGTGGGTTGAGGCAGAATCGCCCTATGGCCAACGACATGTCTGCCGATGTTCACGACGAACTGGCACCCGATCAGTGGGCGCAGTTCCCGAATACCCTGTCTAACGTGCTTCCGTGGATTGCACGAGGTTTGGGCACCGGCGATGCGATCTCGGGGCTGCCGTCGGCGGCGGGCAGTCTGGCCGAGTTCGAGGCTTCCGATGTGGTGTTGTTACTGGTCGACGGGTTGGGCGATCGGCTGCTGGCTAATTATGCCGAGGCAGCGCCGACGCTGGCGGCCATGCGCGGTATCACCTTGCGTGCCGGCTTCCCGGCGACCACCGCGACCAGCGTCACCAGCCTGACCTCCGGCGCACCCTGCGGGTTGCACGGCATCATCGGCTACAGCTTTCGGCCCGACGACGATTCCCGTACCCGCGGCCCGCGCCGGGTGCTCAACGCCTTGCGCTGGACGCTCGATGGTCCAGACGGGCCGTCAGCGCAGGTGACTTACCCACCCGATCTGGTGGCCCCGCTGGCCGGGGCGCTCTCGGAGCTGTCAGATTCGGGAGTGCGAATCACTTACGTGATGCCCGGCGAGTTCCGCGGCACTGGTCTCACCAAGGTTGCCTTTCGGGCATCGGGCCGCCACATTCCAGCGTCCTCCACCGAAGGCATCTGTGCCGGGGTGGGCGAGGCCCTGCATTGGACCTCGAACAAGCGCCGGTTCATCTACGCCTACATCTCCAAACTCGATACCGCCGGGCATATCTACGGTCCCGGGTCACCGGAATGGATCAGCGCGCTGTCAGCGGTGGATGGGATGGTCGCCGATATCGCGTCAGATCTTCCCGCTGGATCGGTGCTCGCGGTCACTGGAGACCACGGGATGGTCGCGGCCGACGATCGCATTGACCTCGATTCTGAACCCGATCTGACGGCCGGGGTGGAGACCATTGGTGGCGAGCCGCGGGTCCGACACCTGTACGTGCCCGACTCCGACCCGGTCGCCGCCGAAGACGTGATGAGTGCGTGGCGTGCGCAATTGGGGGAGCGGGTGCGCGTCGCGTCGCGGGAGGCTGTGCTCGACGAACAGTGGTTCGGTGCCCAGGTCGATCCGCGAATTGCCCACCGGATAGGCGATGTGGTGGCAGTGACGCGCGGGGGATCGGTGCTGGTGCGTACCCAGACCGACCCGCAGGAGGCAGCGATGCCGGGCCATCACGGCGCGTGGACCGCCGACGAACAACTCGTGCCGCTGCTCACCGCTGTGGGATGACGAGCGCCGGGGTCAGTCTGCCGAGAATCGAGTGAGCAAGGCGTGCGCGACGGGTCGCGCCGCGTCGGCTATCTCGGGGCTCAGGGCGAGTCTGCTTCGACGCGCTAGGAGGTCGCCCACGGTGAGTGCGCCCTCGGCAACAACACCGAAAGCCAACTCGGCTTTTGTGATTGAGGTGCCCGCCGCGACCGGCTCACTCAACTCGGCGTCGTCGGCGATCAGTG
>Cebus_capucinus_imitator_PRJNA485217_SSR047__coassemble_1565_pt1 | contig 11917 bp, 10 predicted proteins | sample Cebus_capucinus_imitator_PRJNA485217_SSR047__metabat2_low_PE_001 | metagenome-assembled genome bin Cebus_capucinus_imitator_PRJNA485217_SSR047
GTGAGGGTGCGGGGTTTGTGTCGGGCCAGGTGATTTATGTGGCTGGCGGACCCAAAGACTAAGCGCAGATCCGGATGGTGATCAGAGCAGGTTTTGAGTAGTAGGGATCTCAGGGTGAACGAAGACATCGTCGCCGATCTGCGCGAGCGAGTTGCGGCGCTATTGGCCGAGAATGATCCGGCGACCGTTGAGGAGCAGGAGTTCCTCGGAGCTCGCTTCGACGCGGGATTGGCATGGGTCCACTTCCCGGTGGGGCACGGCGGACTCGGACTGTCGCAGTCGTATCAAGGCATCGTCGACGATGCCCTGGCCCAGGCCGGGGCGCCTGGTCCGGCCAAGATGCGCAACGGCATTGGGCTCGGTATGGCCGCGCCGACTATCGCCGCTCTCGGTACCGAAGAGCAGCGGGGCCGCTTCTTACGGCCGCTGTACACCGGCGAACATATCTATTGCCAACTCTTCAGCGAGCCTGGCGCGGGCTCCGATCTGGCCGCCGTTGCGACCCGTGCGGTACGCGATGGCGACGAATGGGTGGTGACCGGTCAGAAGGTGTGGACCTCTGGCGCCCATAACGCCCAACGAGCGATTCTGGTCGCCCGTACCGATCCGAGTGTGCCCAAACACTATGGGCTCACCTACTTCATCGTCGACATGTCTGATCCGGGCATCGAGATCCGGCCGTTACGCCAGATCACCGGTGAGGCCGAGTTCAACGAAGTCTTTCTTACCGAGGTGCGCGTGCCAGACGCCAACCGCATCAGCGATGTCGGCAACGGGTGGCGGGTGGCGACCACGACACTGAACAACGAACGCGTCGCCATCGGCTCGGGTGCTCCCCGCGAGGGCGGAATGATCGGGGCGATCAGCCAGCGGTGGCGAAACGACCCGACGATCCGGAACGCCGCCCGCCTCGATGCGTTGATGCGGCTCTGGGTCGATGCGGAAGTGACCAGATTGACCGGCGAGCGACTGCGTCAGCAATTGGCAGCTGGCCAGCCGGGTCCCGAGGGGGCGGCGATGAAACTTGCCTTTGCCCTTCAGGCGCAAGAGATTTCCGGGTTGGAGATGGAGATCTCCGGTGAAGACGGATTGCGCTACGACGACTGGGAAATGCGGCGTCCGGAGACGGTCAACTTCACCGGCCGCGGCCCCGGCTACCGCTATCTGCGTGCCAAGGGAAACTCCATCGAGGGAGGCACCTCAGAGATCCTGCGCAACGTTGTTGCCGAGCGGGTACTCGGACTGCCGCCAGAACAGCGTGCTGACAAAGATATTCCGTGGAAGGACCTCGCCCGATGAGCACGGCAACCGCGCAGGATTCTGGCGCAGCACCGCGTAGGGAGCTAGTCAGCCAGGCGATGGCTGAGCCTGATCTTGGCTACAGCGACACCGAAGATGCATTGCGCTCGGCAGTGCGACGGCTGTTCGCCGAGCGGCTATCGGTGACGGCTCTCAACGCTGCCACCGACCTACCTGCCCCCGACTTCAGCGGTGTGTGGCAGACCTTGACCGCCGAGCTGGGAGTGGCCGGATTACTCATCCCGGAGAACCTGGGTGGTGCTGGTGCCACCGAACGGGAGGCAGCAGTCGTGTGCGAAGAGATCGGCCGCGCGGTAGCACCAGCCCCGTTCCTTTCCAGTGCGGTAATCGCCACCGACGTACTGCTGCACGCCGGGGCGCTCGACACGGTACGTCGCTTGGCAGATGGCGAATCGACTGCAGCATTGGTTGTTTCGTTTGCCGCAACACCTGACTCGGCGATCGGTGCGATCACCGACAGCGGTGGGAGTCTTACCGGCACGGTGACCTCGGTAGCCGGCGCGCTGGAGGCCGACATGCTGATCGTGGTCGCTCAGGGAAGTGACGGTTCACGACTGCATGTGGTGGCCGCTGATGCCCCGGGGGTGCGCATCGAGGCCATTGCGGCGTTCGACATGACGCGTCCGCTGGCTGATGTCACGTTGACGTCTGTTGTCGGTACCGCGGTGGAGACCGACGCGGAAACTGCGGTGAACTCTGCGTTGCAAACCGGATATGCGATGCTCGCCTCAGAGCAGGTCGGTATTGCGCAGTGGTGCCTGGAAACCACGCTGGCCTACGTCAAGGAGCGCACCCAGTTTGGCCGAAAGATCGGGTCGTATCAGGCGATCAAACATCGACTAGCCGATCTCTGGCTGGACGTGAGCTCAGCCAGTGCTGCCGCGCGCTATGCCGCCGATACCGCAGCCCGGGGCGAGTCGGATGCGGCGATCGCCGCTCACGTCGCTGCGGCCTACTGCTCGGAGGTTGCGGTGCGTGCTGCCGAAGAGTGCGTGCAGTTGTATGGCGGGATCGGAATGACCTGGGAGTATCCCGCGCACCTGTATCTCAAGCGCGCCAAGGCCGATCAGATCGCGCTCGGATCTGGATTCTGGCATCGCGCCCGGCTCGCCGAGCTCGTCGACCTGGCTCCGGCCTGAGAACAAATCCTCCGATTTCGACCCACTACCAAAGAAGAGACCTGCTGTGAGGAGCATGACATGAAAGCCTGGCGCGTCAACGAGTTGGGCAACGCCCGTGACGTTCTGACACTTGACGAGGTCGACACCCCGACCCCTGATGCGGGGCAGGTGCTGGTGAAGGTGCTGGCCACCCCGGCGAACTTCCCCGATGTGCTGCTCTGTCAGGGCAAGTATCAGATCCGACCGCCGCTGCCATTTACCCCCGGCGTGGAGCTGTGTGGAGAAGTCGTCGCGGTGGGCGACACCGTAACTCGCGCCGCCGTGGGCGATCGCGTTGTCGGCAACCCGGTGTTGCCGGGTGGGGCTTTTGCCGAGTACGCCCTGATGGATCAGGCGAATGTGTTTGCAGCGCCCACGTCACTCGATGACGCCGAAGCCTCATCGCTGTGCATCGGGTACCAGACGGCGTGGTTCGCCTTGCATCGCCGTACTCATATCGCTGCCGGTGACTTTCTGTTGGTCCACGCTGCTGCTGGCGGAGTGGGCAGTGCCGCAGTGCAATTGGGCAAGGCCGCCGGCGCTACTGTGATCGGAGTTGTCGGTGGTCCCGACAAGGCCCGCTACGCCAAAGAGCTCGGTGCCGATCTGGTGATTGATCGCCACACCGAAGACTTCGTGTCGGCGGTCAAAGAATTTACCGGTGGTCATGGCGCCGACATTGTCTTCGATCCGGTGGGCGGCGACGCTTATCAGGGATCAACAAAGTGCATTGCCTTTGAAGGTCGGATCGTGGTGATCGGCTTTGCGGGCGGAACCATTCCGTCTCCGGCGCTCAATCATGCTCTGATCAAGAACTATTCGATCGTCGGACTCCACTGGGGGCTCTATCAGACGAAGAATCCTGCGGTGATCGACGGATGCCATGCCGAGCTCACGCGCCTGTCTGACGAAGGTTTGGTCAAGCCGCTGATCGGTGAGCGCCTGGCGTTTAGCGAGGTCGCCGAGGGGCTTGGCCGATTGGGTGACGGCAGTACCGTCGGTCGACTGGTTTTCACACCCTAAACGCTCGCGCGGCAACAACACTGGAGCAGCAGTCGGGCATGTCGAGTGATCCGAGATGCCCGCACCGCTGCTATGAACTACGAAATTTCAGAATGGACTACCGATGCGTGAAGCTGTAATCGTCTCGACCGCACGTACCCCGATCGGCAAGGCCTACCGCGGGGCCTTCAACGACACCTTCGCGCAAGAGCTTGCCGGACACGCGATCTCGAATGCGGTCACGCGTGCGGGACTCGACGGCGGCGAGGTTGAGGACGTCGTCCTCGGCGCCGCCATGCAGCAGGGATCGTCGGGATTCAACGTCGCACGTCAAGCATTGCTGCGAGCTGGTTTGCCGGTGACCGTCTCTGGCATGAGTGTTGATCGACAATGCGCTTCGGGGTTGATGGCGATCGCGACTGCCGCTAAACAGATCGTGCACGACGGCATGGACATCACCATCGGCGGTGGGGTGGAGTCAATCTCGTTGGTGCAGAACGATCATGCCAACAACTACCGCGCTCAAAACCCCTGGCTGGTGGCTCACGTCAGCGACCTCTACATGCCGATGTTGCAGACCGCGGAGATCGTTGCCGAGCGCTATCACGTGAGCCGTGAGCGGCAGGACGAGCTGGCCCTGTTGTCGCAGCAGCGCACCGCAGCAGCCCAGGCGGCAGGGCGCTTTGACGACGAGATCGTGCCGCTCACCACCACGATGAAGGTGGTCGATAAGCAGACCGGCGAGATCTCCGAACGCGAGGTGACGCTCACTCAGGACGAGGGAAATCGTCCGTCAACTACCGCAGAATCGCTCGCCGGACTCAACGCTGTGCTGCCCGACGGCGCGGTATCGGCAACGTCGACGATCACCGCGGGGAACGCCTCGCAGCTCTCCGACGGGGCGTCGGCAGCGGTGCTGATGGAAGCGGGGGAGGCATCGCGGAGGGGGCTGACGCCTTTGGGTGTCTACCGCGGTATGGCGGTAGCCGGTTGCGGTCCGGACGAAATGGGAATCGGTCCGGTGTTCGCGATTCCGAAGCTCCTCAAGCAGCACGGACTGACCATTGACGACATCGGCTTGTGGGAACTCAACGAGGCATTTGCCTCGCAGGCGGTCTACTGCCGTGACGAACTCGGGATCGATCCGGAGCGATTCAACGTCGACGGCGGCGGAATCTCGGTGGGCCACCCATACGGCATGACGGGTGCGCGTTGCGTTGGCCATGCACTGATCGAGGGACGGCGGCGTGGAATTCGGTACGCGGTGGTCACGATGTGCATTGGTGGCGGCATGGGTGCGGCCGGACTCTTTGAGGTTGCCTGATGGCGGGGCCATCGACGGCCGGCGTGGCGGGCCTCTTTGATGTCGCGGGAAAGTCGGCGGTAGTCACCGGCGGTACCCGCGGCATCGGATTGATGATTGCCCGCGGACTCGCGATGGCAGGTGCACGGGTCCCTTGGGGCGGATCGGCACGAGCGACGACATCATGGGCGCGGTCGTGTTTCTCGCGTCGCGAGCGGGCGCGTTTCTGACTGCCGCAGTGATCCCGGTGGACGGTGGCCTGAGCGGGACGCGGTGATCGGCTGCTGAGCGGGACGCGGTGATCGGCGCGCACTGGGGTGGCGAACACCGGCGCCGAGCCGCGTCCCCATAATTCGCTCAATCAGTGCCGGGCGTGCTTGGAGTCGCTGCCGCGTAGGGTTCGCGCAGGTCTCCCGGCTAAACTCGGTCCCGTGACCAGAACCCGCCGAAGCGATTCGCGCCCGGCGCACTCCTCTGACGAGGGGCGCAGCGCGCGTCATGGTGAGGCGCGGCGGGCTGAAGGCGAGTCTCGGGCGGACAAGAAGAACCGTACTCGCCAGGCATTGCTCGACACCACGCTCGAGTTGGTCTCGCAACGCAGCTTCTCGAGCATCAGCCTGCGCGAGGTGGCGCGAGGTGCAGGCATTGTGCCAACGGCGTTCTACCGCCATTTCGCCTCGATGGAAGACCTCGGCGTCACCCTGGTTGAAGATTCGATGCGGATTCTGCGTCGAACCCTGCGTGAGGGTCGGCGCGATGTCGCGCAGCGTCAGGCGTTGCCTACTACCCAGAACTCGCTGGCGATCCTGTTGCGCCATGTGCACGAGAACGAGTCGGCGTACCGATTTTTAGTACGTGAGCAGCACGGTGGGGTGGCGGAGATCCGGCGGGCCATCGACACAGAGTTGCGGCTGTTCTCCAAAGAACTAGCCATCGACATCTCACGCATCCCGGCGCTGGCCCAATGGAGCGCCGAAGACCTTGAGTTAGTTGCTGATTTGATCGTGACGATCATTCTGACCTCGGTCGCCGATGTGCTTGACCGCGACTACCGCGGACGCGAGGCCGAAGCAGAGATCGTCGCCCGCACCGAGCGGCAGTTGGTCATGGTGTTTCTCGGCATGGGGCAATGGCGACCCGGGCATTCTTGATCGCAACCAGGCATTCCTGATCGCACCCCGACATTCCTGATCTGGCCCCGATAGTTGCGTGGCGTGGGCTTGTCCACGTGTGCGTGCGGTATTGGATTCACCTCGATTTCAAAGGTGTCCGCAAATCCTGATTGACGTGACACTGGCCGATGTTGCCGCGTTGCATTCCACGCGGCTGAGTCCAGTAATCATCGTGGAGAGCAGGAGACCCGTGTCCACTGAGAGCATTGCCGATCAGATCAAGTTTGCCTATTGGGTACCCAACGTGTCGGGCGGCCTGGTCACCAGTGACATCGAGCAGCGGACCAGCTGGGATTACGAGTACAACGTCAAACTGGCGCAGACCGCGGAGAACAACGGATTTGAGTACGCCCTGAGTCAGGTGCGCTATGAGGCGAGCTACGGTGCCGAATTCCAGCATGAATCAACAAGTTTCAGCCTTGCTCTGCTGCTTGCTACGACGCGTTTGAAACTGATCGCCGCAGTGCACCCTGGGCTCTGGCATCCGGCGGTGCTGGCGAAGTTCGGGGCCACCGCCGACATACTTTCCGGTGGCCGCTTCTCGATCAATGTGGTCAGCGGCTGGTTCAAGGACGAGTTCACGCATCTGGGCGAGCCGTGGCTCGAACATGACGAACGCTATCGCCGGAGCGCGGAGTTTCTGGAGGTGATTCGAAAGCTCTGGACGCAGGACAACGTCGACTACCGCGGTGACTTCTATCGAATTCACGATTTCACACTCAAGCCCAAGCCGCTCAACACTGCCGAACGTCCGAATCCTGAACTGTTCCAAGGGGGTAACTCGACCGCCGCACGCAGTAACGGTGGTCGTCACGCCGACTGGTACTTCTCCAACGGGAAGGACTTTGATGGCGTCACCGAGCAACTCGGTGATCTGCGTGCGGTCGCGCGAGCGCACAATCGGGAAGTCCGCTTTGGCCTCAACGGCTTCATCATCGCCCGCGATACGGAGGCAGAAGCGCGCGATACGTTGCGCGAGATTGTTGAGAAGGCGAACCGCCCCGCAGTCGAGGGATTTCGGTCAGCAGTTCAACAGGCCGGAAGCGCCACTGCCGATCAGAAAGGTATGTGGGCCGACTCGTCGTTTGAGGATCTCGTGCAATACAACGATGGATTCCGGACGCAGCTCATTGGCACTCCAGAACAAGTGGCCGAGCGTATTGTTGCCTACAAACGTCGTGGCGTTGATCTGATTCTTGGTGGATTCCTGCATTTCCAGGAGGAGATTGAGTACTTCGGTGAGCACGTACTACCGCTGGTGCGCGAGCTCGAGGCCGCTGAGAACGCCGCAGCAGTCTAGAGAGGCACGATGAGCGTTACTGACGAAGGCAAGATCAATCGCGGTGCAGCACGGATTGATTCGCCCGATGCGGCGATAGCGGCGGCCGAAGAACTCGCGGTCCGGTTCGCGTCCGATGCCGCTGACCGCGATCTTGATCGCCGACTTCCGTACGGCGAAATCGACACACTCGCACGCAGTGGCCTGCTTGCTATTACCGTGCCAGCCGAATACTGCGGGCCCGATCTCGCACCCAGCGTGGTCGCCGAGGTGACCCGCATCCTGGCCACCGCAGACCCGAACATTGCGCAAATCCCGCACAGCCATTTTGTCTATCTCAACCTGCTACGCCTCGCCGGATCAGAGCCGCTGGCGCGCAAGCACTTCAGTGCGGTTCTGGAGGGAGCGCGGATCGCGAACGCGCAGTCGGAACGTGGTGGCGCGACCATTGCCGACATCGCCACCACACTGCGTGCCGTACCCGGCGGTGGTGTAGTACCCGGCGGTGGGTTGGTGCTCGAGGGTGAGAAGTTCTATGCGACGGGATCGCTGTTTGCCGACACGCTGGCGGTATTGGCGCGGTATGACGGCGTCGGGGCGGACGAATCCACCGACGCTGAGGAAGGCGGAGCAGGCGAGTTGTTAGCGCCGGGGGAGTACGTCGCGTTTATTCGGGCAGACGCTGCCGGGGTAGAGGTGATCGACGACTGGGACGCGTTGGGGCAACGCACCACTGGATCGGGCACGGTTCGGTTTTCGCAGGTTGCGGTGAGCGTCGATGACGTCGTTGGGCGCGCTGCGGCGGTGGCCGAGCCGACCGGATACGGCGCATTCGCACAATTGCTTCACGTGGCGATTGATGTGGGTATTGCGCGCGGTGCACTCGATGCCGCAATCGAGTTCGTCCGTACCTCTTCGCGTCCCTGGTTTGAGGCCGGAGTAGCGCGGGCCGTCGACGACGAGTTGCTGGTTCAGCGGTTCGGTGAGCTAGGGGTCGACTTGATCGCTGCCGAAGCAACCCTGGCGGCCGCGGCACGAGCCGTCGACCGTGCCACCGGGTACGCGGCAACTAGCGGCGCAAGTGGGCTCGGTGCAGGCCAACCCGGTGCTGGCCAAACCGGTGCTGGCCAAACCGGTGCTGGCCAGCCCCGTGGTGGCGAGGTTGATAGTGACGCGCATCGGCACGTGGTCGCTGAGGCATCCATCGCTGTCGCCGCGGCGAAGGTAGTAGCTGACCGCGTCGCAAATGATTTGAGCGCGGCCGTCTTTGAGGTCAGCGGAACCCGGAGTGCGGCAGCAGGCACCGGGCTGGACCGGTTCTGGCGCAACGCAAGAACCCATACCTTGCACGATCCGGTGAGATGGAAGCTGCAGCACATTGGCAGGTGGATCTTGCGAAATCAATATCCACCCGTACACGGGGTCATATAAAACGGGGAACTTGCGTGCCACTGTCGTTTAGAAAGTGGACAGCAACGGAACACAACGCCAGGCTGTGTCGGTTCTCGGCGTTATGCTCTGAATCATGGCAAGCCGAGTGAACAGTCAATTCGGGCCGTATCGTCTGGACGAATTGCTGGGCCGCGGCGGGATGGGTGAGGTTTACCGCGCCTATGACACCTCCAAGGACCGGGTAGTTGCGTTGAAGCTCCTTAACCCGGGCCTCGCAGACGATGAGGTCTATCAGGAGCGCTTTCGTCGCGAGTCGTATGCGGCCGCACGTCTTGGTGAACCACACGTCATTCCGATCCACGACTGGGGCGAGATCGACGGGGTTCTCTTTATCGACATGCGGTTGGTGTCGGGTGACGACCTCCGAGCCCTGCTCCGAGCTGAGCATGCGCTCGCTCCAGAACGGGCCGTGGGGATCATCGAGCAGGTGGCCTCGGCGCTCGACGCCGCTCACACCGACGGCCTGGTGCACCGGGACATCAAGCCGGAGAACATTCTGGTCGGCCAGAACGACTTTGCGTACCTGGTTGACTTTGGCATCGCGCACGCCGCCGATGACACGCATCTGACTCAGACGGGTACGGCGATCGGCTCGATTGCCTACATGGCACCCGAACTTTTCGATGCCGCGCCGGTCGGACCTTCCAGCGACATCTATGCGCTGACGTGTGTGCTCTTTGAGTGCCTGACCGGACGGGTGCCTCACCCCGCCGACACCATCAGCTCCGCCATCAAGGCAACGGTGATGTCACCACCACCGCAGCCGAGCACGGTCAATGGCGCGGTGCCCGCGGCGATGGATTCAGTGATCGGGCGAGGTCTCGATCCCGATCCGGCTCGTCGGTTCGGGACGGCAACCGAAATGGCCGCAGCCGCACGTCGGGCACTATCCGGTGAGGCGGCCGCACCCGCGACGACGATCGGTGCCGATCCCTCGACGGTCGGGCCGACTGACCTGATCAAGTCGGCGCCGCCGACAACCTTGACGCCGAGTGCTGGCGATGACGAGGCCTCGCGCGCTACGGCACTGCGACCCTCTGGGCCGCATGCGTATCCCGGTGGGGCAACTCTTTCGGGCCCCCAGAACTACTCCGGTCCGCCAAACTACTCGGGTCCACAGAATTACTCCGGCACACACAATTACTCGGGGCCGCACAATTATTCGGGTCCGCAGCCCATGCCGGGTTATGCCGCAGCAGCCTACGGCCAGCCGGGCCCCGCTTATGCGCCACCGCCGCCCAAACGGGATCGTTCACTTGTCGTGGCGCTGATCAGCGTTATCGCCGTCGCCGTCATCGGGCTGCTGATCGTGGGTGCCTACTGGTTGTTCAATCGGAACTCCGCAGACACCACCGCCGACGCACCGAGCACCTCAACAGTGACCGTGCCGCCACTGGTCACCGAGACAACAACGTCGGTGGCCCCAAGCCCGCCTTCTGATGGGGCATCGTGCGGTGGCGGGGTATGGATTCGATCGGGAAGCGCAACGTCGTGCGCATTCGCAGCCGAGGTGCGTCAGGCCTACTTGCGAGGTGGCACGTACGGGCAGAGTCGCTCGGTGCAAGCGTGGAGCCCGGCAACCGGCCTGCAATACGCGATGGATTGTCAGCCCTATCAGTCGGCAGTCGTCTGCACGGGCGGCAATCCGCCGGGAAGTGCGGTCGTTTATGTATTGCCGTAACCGTCGGCACGATGGCGTCGCTGTGCCGTTGTGATGCAGCGAAACCCGACCCCGCAGCGGGGTCGGGGATGAGGGCATGGGCCCTCGGCAACAAAACCTGGGGAGCGGAGAAGCGGGTGTCGGTGTTTCGTAGAGTCTCGGTGGTCAGCACTGTGTGCATCGCAATCGCGGCGGCGCTTGGTGGCTGTGCGACCAACGATTCGGCCAGTCCGTCAGTAGTAACTAAGACGGTCACGGGTACACCCTCTGCATCCACCACCTACGGCCCGTCACCGGCGTCTTCCGCGGCAGCGTCCCAGCCTGGGCTGGCTGCGAGCTTTGCGAAGGTTGCTGCCGGTACGGGTTTGCGGGTGGGCGTTGCCGTCGCGCCAGTGGGCAAAGGCTCGGTCGCCACAGTGAAATTGGGCGACGCGGCGCCGGGCGTCGCATGGTCAACAATCAAGGTTCCGCTGGCGGTGGCAGCCCAGCGGGCGAACGGCGAGACGGCAGCTGAGTCCGCTGCGATCATCAACTCCGACAACGCATCCGCCGAGGCTCTCTGGGCGTCCCTCGGCAGTAACGAGGAGGCTTCACGCAAGGTCGAGGCGGTGTTGGCCGAAGGTGGCAATCCCACCGTCGAGGTTCCCTCTCAACAATTGCGGGCCGGCTTCACCGTATTTGGCCAGACTCAATGGACCCTGGCCCAAGCAGCAACGTTTACCGGGCACCTCCCGTGTATGCCGGGAACCGATCACGTCGTATCGCTCATGGGGCAGGTTGCCGGTAATCAGCAATGGGGAGTGGAGATTATGCGCACGCCCAAGTCCACGGCCGTCAAAGGCGGTTGGGGCCCAGGAGCCGATGGCTCATACCTCGTCCGGCAGATCGGTCTGGTCACTTACCGCAACGGGCAACGTTCGGCAGTCGCGATGAGCGCGGTGGGTGGCTCGATGGAATCGGGAATTGCCGCACTCAACGCCGTTGGGAATTGGCTTAATAAGAACATTGCCGCGTTGCCGCGCGGTGGTTGCTAAGCCCCGATCACGCCGCTGAGCGCTTGCGTCATAGATACGCAAGTCGCCAAATCAAGGCCAATCGGACACAACGTCACAGAACGCATACGGCGGGGTCTCGGTTTCCTGGGAATACCACTCTGTGTTTGGTACGCGCTTCCTAGAACGCCCTAAGATTCCATCTGGGATTAATGTGACTCAGGAGACGTGTGTGGCTGTTGTGAAGAAACTTGTGGTGGCATCTGCCATGGCGTTGTCGCTGACGGGCGTTGCGGCCACCGGTACCGCTCAAGGTGCGCCGATACCGCTTCCGGATCAGCTGAACTCGCTGATTAACCAGCCTGCCGCAGCGCAGAAGACGCTCGCCAAAAATTGGGTGCCCTTTCAGAAGTCCTTGACCAAAAACATTCCCGGCTCGGTGGGTATCTCGCTCGCGCCGATCGGTTCGGACGCTGCCATCACGCTTGGCACAGTCAAATCGGTGCGGGCGTGGTCGACGTTGAAGGTGCCGGTATCGCTGGCCGCCGAGCGACGCTTGGGTTCGGCGGTGGTCGCC
>Cebus_capucinus_imitator_PRJNA485217_SSR047__coassemble_1567_pt1 | contig 11882 bp, 13 predicted proteins | sample Cebus_capucinus_imitator_PRJNA485217_SSR047__metabat2_low_PE_001 | metagenome-assembled genome bin Cebus_capucinus_imitator_PRJNA485217_SSR047
GAGAAAATATTACAGAAATGTTTGATGAAACGATGCAAAATGGAGAAGATATCAATCCCGCCGAGTCTGTGGCCTATCCCGCTCGCTATCACGATGTGAACATCGCAGGTACCAAGTCGGTGCTGGAAGCTGCAACGGCTGCCCAAGTAGGCAAAGTCGTGTTCTCCTCATCCTCGGCCGTCTATGGGCACAAGGTTGGCTTGATCGCTGAAGAATCACCGTGTCAGCCGAGCAATCCCTACGGCGAAACGAAACGTGCCGGTGAATTGCTCGGCGTTGACTGGCAAACGAGCACCGCCGGATCGTTTGTCGCATTGCGGTACTTCAATGTGGGCGGGGCCGATGCTCGCCAACGCTACGGTGAACGCTATCGCGGCTGGCCCAGCCAGATCATTCCAGCCACGATAGAAGCGACGCTCAGAGGACAACCCGTCCACATCTACGGCCTGGATTACGACACCGCCGACGGCAGCGCCGTACGTGACTTCGTCCACGTTGATGACGTGGCACGCGCCCACGTCAAAGCCCTCCGCGCCGATGTGTCGGGAATCTTCAATTTAGGAACTGGCCGGGGAAGCTCTGTCTTGCAAGTGATCTCCGAGGTTGAACGGTCCGCAGGTGTGGCAGTGATGACGACGCCGGACCAGAGGAGAGCCGGAGACCCCGAATCTTCGATTTGCGATGTGACCTTGGCCCACAACCAGCTGCATTGGCAAGCACACCACGACCTGTCAGACATCGTGGACTCGGCGTGGGCGTGGCGGCGACACGTCGCCGAGGATCGGACCTCAGGATCTCGGTTCTGATGGCAGTGTTGGTGGTGTCCATCGACGGGGCCGTAGCCGAACGCACACGCCGCTCCGGCCTTACAGACCGCCTCACCAAACTGGGGCTGACGATCACCCGCCCAATCACCAGAATCCGCTCAGTCTTTCCTTCGTCCACTGCTCCCGCGCACCAGTCGATTGTTACCGGACTCGACCCCCTACAACACGGAATCACCGGCAACTTTATGCCTCCACAACGCTGCAGCGACGGCGCACAGACCGCGACGTGGCGTCACTACGACCCAACACAGTGGCTCGGGCCTTACCTCAGGCACCCCGCGCTGCCAAGCCTGGCCAGCACCCTGGATGCATGTAATGTGCGCTGGTCCTCAGTCCACTTCCCCGGCCTAGTCGACCCTCAATCATCTAACAGCAACGCCACCCATGACCTCCTGCTATACGGCCCGGATTTGGCGTTCGCAGCAAACGTGGCAGGGGCTTCGCCGACGGGCCAGCTGTTCGCTCGAGAATTCTCCATCCTCGCCGGCAACTGTGCATCGCCGTCCCTCCGCAGCGGCGACGCCATTATTGCTCCGATCAGTGCAGACAACCCGGGGCCCCTCACCTGGTACGCCCATGATGGCTTCCACATCGGCGGTGTGTGGAAAACGCTGCCGAAATCCTCCAAGGCGACGCACGTACTGACCTCCCCGATGATGGCCGTCGGATCCCTCAGCAACGCCTCCGTACTGCCCTCCGACCCGCGACGCGCCTCGTGCACAGGAGCCAATGCGTCCGCCTATCTACCCGACAACGACACTCCAGGTCTGCAATGGTTGCTCGAACACTGCCTGAGGGTCGTCGAACAAGAGCGCCCGGAGGTTCTTTTTGCGCGCTTCAACCACACAGATCATGTTCAAGAACTGCTCGAATGGGCGACCAAACTTGAGCCAGATCAGTCGCGGCGAGCCGACGCGACAAACACTGTCCACAACACCTACTCCGCTGTCGCGGAGGCCGTCGGCACCCTCGCGTCAGCAATCAACGATCTCACAGACGTGATCGTCATATCTGACCATGGCATTACCCCTGCAACGGAGCAACTGACGCACGAGTGGATCTGTTCTCGAATATCGCCAGGAAATTCCTGGGAACTAGTGTCGTGTGACTCATCGTTGATCCGGGTCCGCATGGAACCACCGCAGGAACTCTGCTATCCGGCAATCCGAAGCCTCGCCCGCTACGGCATCGATGTTCGACTGGAAACTCCCTCGAATCCGATGTCCCGCCGAACCTATTCGGACCCCATCCTGTCTATCCACGGGGCAGCTCCAGTGGAATTCGTCGTCGGCGACGGACCTCCTCGAAGTGTCAAGATCGGGGCGCACGGATACCAACCAACACTCACCGATATGGACGCGGTGTTCGCGCACTTTGCGCGGCCGCCGCTCGAACGCCTATTGACGCTAGCCCCAGACTGTGTCCGTGGCATCAAGAGCCATATTGAGAACACGTTATCAGCACGAACACTTATCCAAAAGGACCCGCAATGACAACGGACTCCGCGATTGAGTGGATCAAATTCGGGAAGAAGTATCCCAACACAGACAGCTGGGCGGTCAGAGAAACAACGCTCCGTATCCGCAAAGGCGCAGTGTTCGGCATCTTCGGGCGCAACGGCTCCGGCAAAACAACTCTCATGCGAGCCGCCGCCGGACTCATCCGCCCTACGATCGGCTGTGTCCGAGTCGACGGCCGCCCCGTCACGCGGACCGGCCTTGCCACCGGGCACGTGGTGGGCTATATGCCGCAGCGGGCGTTGTCGTTGAACTCGCTGACAGTCGGCGAATCGGTCGCCTGCTTCAGCAAGATCAACAGCCTTTCCAGTACCAACCGGGGCCTACGTGACTCCGTCGTCGAAGACCTGGGAATCGCAGCGCTATGGGGCAAGCCGGTCAAATCGCTGTCAGGTGGACAAGCAAAGCTCGTGCAGTTCGCGGTGTCGTTCTGCACCAACTCTGACACCCTTGTGCTCGACGAACCGACCAATGAGCTCGATACAATCAACCGTCGCAAGCTCTGGGCAGCAATCGGCAACGCCAACCGGAACGGCAAAACAATCGCCGTCGTCTCTCACAACATTCTGGAAGCGGCCGATGTCGTTACCGACATCGCGATCGTCCATCAAGGTGACGTCGTGCTGTGCGGGCCGGCCAAGAACATAGTTAACGAATCGAGCGCCCTGCTGACGATTCGCCACACCTCGCCAGACTCACGTGAACGCTACGACGCCGTTGATGAACTCGGCGCGAGCCAGGTGCCAGCCCGGGTCAAACAGCTGATCGCTGACGGTGTCGTCGATATCGCCGTCGGCCCACCACAATTGGAAGAAATTTTCTGCCAAGTCGTGAACGACGCGTGACATTTCTACGCCGAGCGAAGTATTGCACGCTCATCCAGCTCACAAACTGGAGGTGGTCGTGGCCTCAGATGGTACTCACCGGGATCTTGGTACCAGTGCTGCTCGCTGTGGGCCTCGGAATGTACGCGCGGGCGGGGGGCCACCTTGAGTACGCCGTGGTAGGTGGCGTCGTGTTCTCGCTGCTGTTCGAGCTGATGAGCAAGGTCGCGTCGAATGTCGCCTTCATGCGCAGCCAGGAGTCTCTAGATCTCCTTATCGCCAACGGTGTTCGACGATCGGAGTACATGGTCGGAACATTCGCGGCGTTTCTCGTGCTGTCTCTGCCTGCTGTCGTCATTACTCCGCTCGCGTCGAGCGCGATACTCGGGTTCAGCGGAACCCTGAACTTTTTCGCGGTGCTCCTATCGATCCTCGTTGGTGCGGTGACGTTCATGTCTTTGGGCGTGCTCATCGGAACAGCAAGCAAAACGCTCGAGCAGGCGTCGTCGCTTGCGTCAATGGCGGCGGTTGTGTTGGTTGCTCTCGGCGCGGTAGCTATACCAGCAGAGCTGCTGCCCGCGTGGCTTGTTCACCTCGGCTACGTCAATCCCGCCTATTACATTGCGGACGCGCTGCGGAGCGCCCTGTTCCACGATCGCCTGGACTTGGCAGCGGTCTCTATCAGCGGCGGCATGGCGGTCGTAAGCATTGCGTGCGCCGTGTCATCGATGCGATGGGCGCTTCGAGATGCATAGCAGCGTGCGAACATCACGCGCCGGGAGTGACTGGCCATACCTCGTATGTGCGACCGGAGTAGGCCTCGCAGTAGCGTTGTTGGCTGTACTCGGAGCCGTCCACATGCAGCACACACTCTGTCAACACCCTGGGGGTGTGCGTGTGGCGGCGAACTACCTATCGCAAGCGCTCGATCCCGGGGTGACACCAATTCTGTACGGCATTCTTCTGAGTTGCTATGCCGTCGCAGCAGTTGCGCACTCCTGGGATTCACCCACATACGTCGTTGTAGCTACGGCGCTCGGTGCCGTGTTCGGTGGATTCCTCGGTGCGCTGCTCGTCGATCATGCGAAGAACTGGATCGCGCACAGCCGCCCCCAATTGCCCTGCAAGCCTGCAGATGCCCTCGGGTACGGCATGCCCAGCGGACACGCGCAGACCTCTGGCGCGCTACTCACATGCTGCCTGATCTTCATCTACTTCCTTCGCGCATCTCAGATGCGCAAATCAGTGATGGCGGCCGCCGCGACAGCGGCAGCTGGGCTGATTCCGGCTTCGCGGGTAGCTATCGGCGCGCATTCGGTACCACAAGTCGTGGCTGGGTTCGCCGTCGGTGTACTGCTGTCGGCCGCCAGTGCACTGGCCATCTATCAACTGCTCAATAGAATTCACTTTCCGCCCGCTTGGCTCAAGAGGTGAACACCACTGTGTCCCTGAATATCCGACAGAACTACGTCTTCTTCGTCTCCGATGTCGCCTTCGGCGGGAAGCACATCTACATGGCCAACCTTGTTGGTGCGCTCGCCGCGCTCGGAGCGAGAATCACTCTGGTGGTCCAAACCGGCGGCGACCTCGAGAAGTATCTTCGCGCAGGGAACACTTCCGGCGTCGGTGTGATCGATATTGATCTATTTGCGGAGGACAGCGCGGTGAGAGAAACATGCAAACACCTTGCCGACGTGGAACCCGGGTCCACGGTTTTCGCTACCGGGAGACGTGACGCCCAGATTCTCCATTTCACCAAGCCGCACATGGAACATTTGCATTGGGCGGCGTTTCGGCACAGTGGTTTTCCGCTTGCAGAGGGTGGTCCCGCGCGCGACTACTACGACTCGTGTTCGCTTCTAGTATTGACGTCGCAACGGTTACTTGCGTGCGATTTCGCGCATGTCCCCGCCGATCGGAAAGTGTTGTTGCGAAGCACCGTTCCACCGAATTGGGCTACTACAGTGTCGCAAAGACGCGCTCGACGGCCTCAACTATCGAGTGGAGAGAACCCGCGGATGGAAGTTGTCTACACCGGGCGCCTGTCGTGGGAAAAGGGCATCGACAGGCTGCTGACGGCTGTCTCCGAACAGATTCTCACCACTGACTGCTTGAACCTGCACCTTTGTGGTGAGGGACCGGACGAGGCGGCTCTTCGCGCTCGTGTCGCCGAGTTGCACCTCGCAACTCGAGTCACCTTTCATCCATTCCGCCGTGACGTCGCGGAGTACTATGCAATGGCCGACTGCGTTGTACTACCCAGCGTTGCCGGGGAGACCGGACCACTGAGCCTCAAAGAGGCCATGGCCGCAGGCATAGCCGTTGTTGCATCGGCGGTTGGCGGGGTTGGTGAATTTGTCGAGCATGGCACCAGCGGCCTCTTGGTATCCATCGATGAACCCCTCACAGGTACCCTTGTACAGCTTGCCCAAGATGTCTCTTTCCGACGCCAGCTTGCCGTCGGCGCGCTGAAAGCCGCCGCAGCTTTCGGATCATGGACCGATCGGGCAACAACACTCGTCGCCCACACAGGTGGGTCGCTATGAAGCTCGTACTCGTGCGTCATGCAAAGGATCCCGACACTTGGAACAACTCTCACCGAGCGCTCAGCATCGGAGGTTATCTGTGCGCGGCGCTCCTGGGCGCTGTTATCCGCTTCGGCAGGTACACCCGACCGACCAGACACCTTCCGGTGATCGCTTCCGACATGGCACGCGCCGAGAGTACTGCGCGAATCATGTTCGGCACTCAACTCCTCGCTACCAACGCTTCATTACGTGAAGCCGCCGACGCGGATCTTCCGCCCCGACTGCGAGGGCCCGACTGGATCGGAAGCGGCGAGCGATGGTGCGACGTCGTCGAACGCGTAGGAAACGAACTGATGGACTCCATCGCAGCCGATGACGACGTCATTTGGGTTACTCATAGCGGTGTGATGGATGCAGTGAAGGAAGTGCTGTTCGACACCTCGAACTTAGCTGAGTTCGACCCCGGATACTTGTGGATGCTTGTCCTAGACATCAACCCTGATCCAGGAGACTCGTTCGCCTCCACCCAGACAATTATCAGCTACTTCGGACCCGCCTTGTATGGACTGCGATACTTCAGCGACCAGTGACCAGAGCAGATGCCGCGGGACAACGACGCACGATTGAGAGAGCATGGGAATATGGGACTGCGTCGATGCGTGACTTGTACCTTCACCGATGTGCGGGGGCGAGTGGTAGTCGGCCGACGACGTCACCCTAAGCGGTGGGAATTGCCGGGTGGCTTCGTCGAGGTCGGCGAAACCTGGCACAACGCAGCACTACGAGAGGCTGCCGAGGAAGTGGGCGCCAAAGCACATTCACTTCAACCAATGTTAGTCAGTGTCGACGCAGACAACGGACTGTTGTGCGTCACCTATCGCGGGCGCCTGACGAATCCGAGCCACCTGGCGCGCGAGACGAAAGAGATGAGCGAGGTGCGCCTCGTAACAACAGACGAAGCAGAACGACTTGTCGCACCAATCTATCTGCAGCGCGTGAAGATTGCCGTGGCCACCACGCTATGGATTCAAATTCACTCAGGCGCAAAGACTCTCTCACTTCAGCCCTGCACCGACAGGACAGCCCACTCACTCTTTGAAAGCTGAACCGAGGGCCCCACGCATGCGATTCTCAATGCGGCGGTGCGCCAGACGCTTCTTCGGCGGTGCTTCGCAGCAACGCAACGGCTCGCAGGTGCGGCATCGCGCCCTGACTGATGAAGGAGCGATCGCCGGGATCGACCAAGCCTGCAAACGACTACGACTACGACTACCCACGATCCGTCACAACGTGGCCGACACCATCGCCGCGGCCACGTCAGGACAGTGGTCCTACCACGGACTGCTCGCCGAACTTCTGCTGGCCGAGTGCGACGATCGCGACCGCCGATCAGTCGTCCGCCGGGTCAAGAGCGCGAGATTTCCTCGACAGAGTGGTTGGCCGACTTCGATTTCGACGCCAACACCCACACGTGCTCGATTCGCCGACGCAACTACTCGTCGGTCCTCGTCACCCTTTGGCAAGTATGAAAACCGTCACGCCCCGCCAGTTGAGAGGACATAGGATATGGGTGCCGGGCATCGCGCCTCGCATCCCCATCAGCAAACCAACCCTGGTCTACCCGCTCTCCCTAATCCACAGATCATCGCCGCACCCTGAACTCGCCGCGGTCATCCAGCACTTCACCGCGCTCGAAGCAAGCGTGGCGCCAACATGGCGTCCTTCGTGGGCAACACGAGACCGTACGTCGCTTTAACCGGTTGTAGCACTTGATATTTCACGTCACAGTTTACTGGTAACCACTCGTATCACTTTGTCTCGTGTTCTTTGTTCCGTGTCACTTCTGCCATCGCCCCATAGCAATTCCACCCCCCCATATAGAACAAACCGATCCGACCACGTGCGTATCGCAGCCTGCGGTGTTGCCGCCCAAGTCAGTCAGATCTCCAGTTCATCTCGTAGCGCGTCGAGGTCAGCTTGGGCACGATCGAGGATCTCGAGCTTGGGCACGATCGAGGATCTCGGTCGCTGCAGGATCTACGGTCGGCAGTAATTGTTCGAGGTGTTCAGCGAGACTCGCGATCTCTCGGTAGACCGCCTGGGTTCTGGGCGTGTGAAGCACGTCATCAAGGGCAGCAGACACCCGGCGGATACCGAGGACGGTTTGGGTAATTGCATCGCGCGAGTATGGATACATGCACATAGGTGGGGACGCGACGTCGAAGGGCATAGACGGAATGTTCGCAGTACCGCCGCGTATCGCCGCTGCGGTCGCATGGTCGATGGCTACGGTCCGGCGGCATTCAGCCCCAAGTCGAGCTGCGAGAACCACCAAGTCCACCCCGGTGCCGCGAATTTCATCCGCCAACTGATCCATGGATTGCAGCCCGATAAGCCGCTGAGCTAGCGCCCCGAGTTCGGTGAGCAAGGGTGCTGCAAGCTCAGGATTGACGTGGACTTTATTAGATCGCGTCCGCCGCTCATTCCATGCCTGGATTGTGGCTGCTGACCATCCGGCTTGCTGTCCAATCATCGCGTCTGGCGCCGGAAAATCAATTGCTCCAAGGCCTTTGCGCCAATTTTGGATGGTAGACACCGGCACTCCAATACGGGCAGACACTTCGCTCACCGAAAGAAAGTGCTCGGGCGGGATCGTTGGCGACATACGGCCAGCCTATCAGTATCGGCACGCAGAACCGGAATGCCTGTGCCGATAATAGATCCTATGGGTCTCCGATGTGTGGCCGCACATCATAAGAATTGACCCCCGGGAAGGTGGGCGATCACTTCCACAAGTTCGGATCGAGCAGACCCGTCCTCTCAATGGGGAGTAGGCCATCGTCGTGCTCGCGGAGGCGGCTCTATAGATGGTGCGCATCGCTGCAGCGTCAGGGAGGTGATCGCCTCCGGCGGAGCGTTGTAGAACGGTGACGGTGTTGATCAAGATGATCGAACCAACTTGACGCCCCTGCGCCCGAAGCCGGTCGAGGCGTCTGCTCTCTGCGGCCGCGAGGTCAGTGCCAGCAGAGTCGTCGATGATCACGGTCACTTGAGCGCCGGCAGTGGCTTTAACAGCCGCATGGGCAACGACGAGCGTCTCGCCGAGATCGCGGGCCATTTGCTTTCGCTCGGCAAACGGAAGGCTGCTGATGCGGGCCACGGCAGCAGCCAGTTCTGGCGTCTCGTCGTCGGAGAGAACATCCAAAAGGCGAGGAGGCAGCTTCGTCCACACCATCTCAACGGCTTCGAAGCGTGGGTCCGTGGCGGCTTTGCGGAGAATCTCCTTTTTGACAGCCTCTGGCGTGCTGATCGGTCCCAGTGCGGAGAAGAGTAAGCGTTCCCTGTTGATCGCGAAAAAATTCAGTGCGGGTCCGGCGTCGATGATCGGTCGGGGATTCACGGAGTGGAGTCCTGGCCCTCGCCGTCCCAGTTGATCGTTTCGACGTCAGGGAGGTCTCCGGGGTTCGCCCATGTCACTATTCTTGGCCTGGGAGAGATGTTCTCTGCGGAGAGTTGCCGCATCACTTGGTCCACGGTGTGCCCGCGAACGGTAGCGATGGTCTGTAGGGACACCACATTCTCTACGTAACCCTCGATGAGTCGGCTCAGGAGTTTCTGGGGTGCACGGGTCCGGTATGCGATCTGTTGCAGAGATTCGTAGTGATCCGACCACCCAAACTGTGCGGCTACTGCTCGAGTGGTTAGGGGCATCCATTCCCGCTTGGTGTCTTCGCTGATGACCCCCTCATCGTGCATGGCGATCGAGGCGATGGCAGGGGAGACGCCGAAGAGTTGCACGATTTTCGATAGCTGAGAGAGGGACGCCGGGCCGGTTCCCATCGTCGCCCGGATGCCCCCGCCCGGCACCAGCAAGTGTCTGGCGAACGCGTTTGCGCGCTGCTCACGTGGACTGTTTGACGCAATGTCGGGCACGTCAGTCCAATCCTCGAACACGACGTGCGCCAGCTCGTGCGCGAGGGTGCTGCGTTGGCGCATGGGGTGCTGCGTCTGGGCCACGGCGATCATCACTGCATCGCGGACCGGATCACGCATGGTCAATCCATGCTCGTCAGGCCCGACATCAAGTACCGCAACATCGATACCGGTGGTCTGCTCTATCAGTGCCACCAGATCGCCCAGCGGCTGCGAACCCAACTGATGATCGATGCGAAACGCCGCTGCCGCCGCACGACCGCGGGCCTCGGGGTTCATGCGCCTACGGCAAGGATGCCCTGGTCCTCGAGATATGCATCCAACTCGAGAAAGTGCAGCAACCGTGCCCGCATGTGATCCATAGTCGCACCATTGGCCGAGCGCGCAGCGCACTGCGCGCGCTGCGCCACCTGCGAGGAGTTTGTAAGCTCCGCCACTGTGCACCCGCTTGCTGTCGCGAGGGCAAGCAGTTCGTTCATCTTCGCTGGCCGGGTGCCGCTGAGAATTCGGTGCAGGGTCGACTGGGAAATCCCGGTCGTCGACGCTGCGGTCCGCTGGCTGATTCCGGCCACCTTCAACGCATGGGCAATGGCCTTGGCTGTGGTGTCCGACATACCACACCTCCCTGAATCACTTGTTGATACCGTGATTCAGCGTTGAGGAGTCGGACCATGTTGTCGAGTTTCGCCGCCAGTTCATGGGCATCTATGCAGGTAGGATGGATGTAAGCGAATGGTGGTGGCCTCGCGAAAAGAACTGCGCCGGCCAGATCGAGTAGTTCACTCAAGTACACAATGCCCGCAACGGGGGTGCGCCACGGCGCATAAACATCGACCGCCGCATCACCGGAGAGTAGTACGCGCACTTCCATCTCGGCGGCGTACGCGGTGACCTGACGACTTTGTTCGAGCGAATTATCCAAACCGTACCAATAGGTTTCCATGCCCATAGGGCCCGGGTAGTTGATGACCCAATCATCGAGCAGTTCGGCTCGGCGGCCATTCACCGCGACAAAACCTTGCGGGGTCGCTCTCACGAAACCTTGGTTCCGTGGCCACCGCAACGCATGAGAGACAGCCTGCTGCGAGATGCCAGCGCCGGCCGCAAGCTCACCCTGGGTGCGCGGTTTGTCGGCGAGGAGGAGGACGCGCTCGACGGCCCACCGCCCGACCGCTAGTCGGCCACGTCGACGGGGCACCTGCGTGAGTTCGGAGCGAGCAAGGCTGATGGCCACCGAGTCTCCGTCCAAGACGACCTGGGGCGGATCGAGCACCACCACATTCAGGCGCAGATCGAACGCTTCGGCCAGAACGATGTCGGTCTGCGGCGCGACCGGCAGGATGAACAACGTCGACACGGCCTCTGCGCTCTCTTCGAGTTCACTACGCCGGTTCATCAATCCTGCGGCTGTAGTTGTCCTCCACGACAGGCGTCGCAAGTCCTGGTGACCGGGATGTACCAGTTCGACAGTTTTCAGATCGCCACTCTTGACCACGACGCCAGCCTCACGGAGCACTCCCAAGGCTGCAGTGGTTGCGTGCTCACTCCACATAGCTCACCCAAATCCTCATCGTCACCGCTGCTAGTTGGCCGATCCACAAATAATACCGCGCGATACCCAGTTAGCTTGTTGGACAGATATGCAAACTAGGTGTTATAGGACTCTCAGGACACGGCGGCACCCCCGCGCGGCGCTGGCCCGGCCCGCCCGGCTCACCCTCGTCGCATTGTCCGAATCCCGTTCGCGTTCCGACAACGTCGTGTCATCCGGCCGGACGGCTATCTGCGAGGTGGCGAGGGTCAGTCCAGATACCCAAGCTCGTCGTCGGTGAACACGCCCCGGTCCCAGTGGATCGCCACCGCCGCGCACTTCACCGGCACCACCGGGTTCAGCGGCGCAACCTTCACCGGCACCACCGGATCTAGAGTGGCAAGCTTTACGTCCGGGAGTACTCCGCCGAGCTGGAAACACACTTCGTCGCCGGAGTCCTACGGGCCTGCGCCGAACTCACTACCGATGGCTGGCGACTCAGCGAACTGACTATGCGACCGACCTGGCGCACCGGCGCGCCACCACCCGTATGTCTGGCAGGCCACCGATGACGTGAGAAGCCGCACGGTCCTCGTACTTCGCGGCCGATGGCTCGGCATAAGTACTGTCACTGGTAACTAAACCAGTTGTTGCGCAGTACAGTTCGCCGATAATAGAGATTATGTAAAGTCGTAGTTGACAGAATAGTTCATTCTATTCGG
>Cebus_capucinus_imitator_PRJNA485217_SSR047__coassemble_1570_pt1 | contig 11874 bp, 10 predicted proteins | sample Cebus_capucinus_imitator_PRJNA485217_SSR047__metabat2_low_PE_001 | metagenome-assembled genome bin Cebus_capucinus_imitator_PRJNA485217_SSR047
TTTAAATATTATCTAAGTATAAATTTGAATAGCATATTTATTATTTAGAAATTTCAATTTCCTTATCAGCCGAGATATGTATCCGCAGTGCATCATTGCAGTGGACAACGTCAGCAAAGGCTCGCTCGAAGGTCGCCTTGTCGACCGGTCCGGGTATCCGGTACACTCCGCGAAGCCTGCGCCGCTCAGCGTCGTTTTGGGCTTGTTGGGCCGACGTGAGCTGCACATACTCCGGCGGAGTACCTACGCTGGGACCGTGCGGGGAAGGATCAGCGGCGACCGCGGTGCGGTCAATAACAGTGGACAACGCCGATACCGTTGCCGCGCCAAAGAAGTCGCGCAGCTCCAATCGGATACGGAAGTGCTCGTTGATGCCCGCTAGCACTCGGTGCACCAACAACGAATGGCCGCCGAGTTCAAAGAAAGACGACTCGGCAAATACCTCGTCGACGCCGAGGATCTCGGCAAACAGGGTGGCAACAAAGGTTTCGGTATGACCCGACGGAGCCCGGGTAATCCTCGGCCCTGGCGGGTGCGGTGTTGGCAGCGCGTCGGTGTCGACTGTGCCCGCTTCGGTGAGCGGGATATCGCTAACGCACGCATAGCGCACCGGAATCATGAACTCAGGCAGGGTGGCTGCCAGCTGTGCACGGACGGCCGCCAGATCTAGCTCCTGTGACGTCACTAAGTACGCGCACAGGACCGGCGCTCCATCGCCTGGATCATGTACTGCTACAAACGCATCACTGACGCCAGCCACCGATTCAAGGGTTACCGTGATCTCGGCCGGCTCCACCCGGTGCCCCCGGACACTCAACTGCCGATCGCCTCGACCGACAAACTCGAGGATCCCGTCAACCCGCATCCGAGCCAGATCACCGGTGCGATACAAGCGTTGCCCAGAACTAAAGGGGTCGGCCACAAATCTCTCGGCCGTCAGCACGGCCCGACGATGGTATCCCCGGGCCAACTGCTCACCGCCGACGTAGATCTCTCCGATCGCGCCTGCTGGCACGGGTTGGAGCGCGGAATCGAGGACGTAGACATCGACATTCTGGTTCGGGATACCGATGGGAACCGCGCGGTCAAAATCTGCCGGGTTGACTTCATGGTGAGTTGCCGAGACAACAGCTTCGGTAGGGCCGTAGTGATTTCGCAGCGCCGCATCCAGGCAGCCCAGCGTCTTCATGGACAGCTCGGTGGAAAGCACGTCACCACCCACCGCAACGTGTCGTAATGATCGCCAATCAGATACGTCCGGCAGCGCGATCAACTCATTGAGAAGTGGTGGACTGACGTGGACCACTGACACCTGTTGTGCGGTAATGATTTCGGCCAGATGTGGGAGATCTGCGCGCCGCCCGGGCACCGGTATCACCAGCGAGGCCCCGAGGGTCAAGGTGACGAACACGTCGAGCAGAGTGGCATCGAAGCTCACCGACAACGTGTGCAGCAGTGAGTCATCCGAGGTCATCGACCATTCGGCCCGGAAGCTGCGCACGTGATCGGCGATCGCTCGATGCGATACCGCGACGCCTTTGGGGCGACCGGTCGACCCAGAGGTGTACATCAGGTAGGCAAGATTGTCCGGTCGCAGCGGTCCGAGTCGATCCTCGTCGGAAATGTTGTGGTCGGGCTGGTTCGAGGACTCCGATTCTGCGGCAACAAACGCATCTGAATCGAGTACCAGCACCGGCGCACCGTCATGTGCCAGAAAATCGATTCGGGAGGCCGGGTTATCTGGATCAATCGGTAGGTAGGCCCCGCCGGCTTTGAGGATCGCCATGACGGTGACAACAAAGTCCGTCGAGCTTTCCATCACCACGCCGACAACCGATTCCGGCCCGATGCCGCGTGAAATCAACCAGCGCGCCAGGCGGTTGATCCGACGGTTCAACTCCGCATATCGCAGCGGCACGAAGCCATCATCGGATGCCTGCAACACAGCATTCGCTTCCGGGAAGGCGGCGACGGCCGATTCGAACTCGGCAACCAGAGTCGTCGGCGAATGGGACGCGCGCTGCCCACGCCCCAGTTCGAGCTGTCGGTCACGCTGCGCTCCAAAGGGATCGGCAAATCGCACCTGGGTACGCGCATCGCTCACCGTCGCGCAGAGAAGGTTGCGATAGTGCCGCAACAGCTGACGCGCGCCCGCCGAATCTACTTCGTCGGCACGATAGTGCAGGATCGCGCGGCTCGCCTTGCCGCGGCGATCGCCATCCTCGGTGTCGTCATCGCTGCTGCCAAAACCAACCACAGTGAGAGACAACGCTGTGGGTACCGTGCGTCCCAGCGCAAAGGCAACCCGCGCTTCGATACCGGGAAACAACGGCACCGGAGGCTCGTCGGTGACGTACTCGAAGCCGATACCGATGAGGTTTTGCCAACCGTCACGTCCACTGGTGCGCCGGGGATTCACCGCAGCGACTACCTCATCCAGGCGGACCTGCGCAAAGCGGCGGCTACGATCCAGCGCACCCGCGGTGTCTTCAATGAGGGTCTCCAATGCCTGCGTCGGCGTTGGCGTCAAACGCAACGCCACCGGGTCACAGGATCCGAAACCACCACCCGACGACCTCGTGACGCCTCCGCCCTCAGACGCGACCGCAGAGGCAGCCGTCTCTGCCGGGACGGCTACCACAAGGTCTTCAGTTCCGGTGTACCGGTGGATGAGCGCCGAGAACACGGCCAGATAGATCGAGGCCTGCGGCACATCCTGGGTCGCGGCTAGTTGCTCACAGCGTTCGACGATATCGGCGGGTAGTTCGATGTCGGCGACGTCACGACCGAACTCTCCCCCTCCGGCGCGTACCGGCGGCGGCATCAGCACGGGCAAGGATGGCGCATCGCCAAGGAGCTCACAGAGTTGCGTGACCTGGGCGGCACCACAGTCTGCCGTATCGACATCAGGGGCAGCGGTATCGCTCTGCGGTGTCGTCGATTCGCCGGGCACGACGCGGCCAGAGTCCGCGCGCGCAGCAGACTCGCCCCCGCGGTAAATGCCGGTGAGCTCGGTCAGGAGATCCCCCAGCGGGACAGTCGACCACAGCACCGCCGGGGCAAAGACCGCGAGGAGGTGCCTGTTGGTCTCCAACTCCAGAATCAGCACGCGCAGTGGAGAATCTGAGTCCAGCGCAAAGGGACGCTGCCTGTTCCGATTGACCAGAACTCGTACCCGGCGCTCGCGCGCCCGACCATCGAGCTCCGTCAGGTTCTCCACCACGAACTCGGGTGCCATCGACTCATCGATCACCCGGTGGACCTCGTTGCCGCCCTTCCCGGCTCGATAGACCGTGCGGAGCTGGGGGTACACGGAAGCCAATGCCACCACTGAGGTTGCCAAACGTTCGACGTCGATCGGGCCGCGGAGGTCATAGACCACCGAGGTGACGTGATCGCAGTCAGCCGGATCGCGGAGGTAGGCGAACCACGCCTGTCGCTCCTGTGCGCTCGGCGCCTTCGGATCGGCGACGATGCCCCAGCGTTCATCCTCACTCGGTGTCATGCGGTCGATGACCGACATACTCGCCTCCTCACTGCCCCGATTTGCCCCAACGTCATCGCAATCTTCAGGCCGTTTCGGTGAGATAGCCTCCGCGCGTGAAGAATTCCTCTCCGGAAACCTCGGATCCATCGGCCAGCCGCACCTGCTTGATGATCAGACCCTGGTTCTGCCCGCGGAACGATTCGGGACCACAGATAACCAGCCCGCCGCCCTCTTGAACGACGACCCGACCCTGGGTGCCGCCGTACACGGCAGAGGACACTTGCGCGGAGATGACCTCGATCCGCTCGCCGCGGTAGTAGGTGAACGCGCTCGGATACGGGTCGGACAACGCACGCACAAGGCGCTCTAGATCTGCCGCGGGCCACGTCCAGTCCAGCAAGCTGTCTCGATCGCTGCGCTTGTGGAAGTAAGTCCGCGCCGACTTGTCCTGCGGAGTCCATTGCGCGGTACCGGATTCGATTGCCGTCAACGCTTCATTGAGCGCTTCGGGAATCAGTTCGAGTCCGGCCTCGACCAGTTCGGTTCCGGTGGCGGTAGGCCCGATGGGCAGCGAACGTTGCAACAGAATGTCGCCGGTATCGAGTTGCTCATCCATCCGGTGGATAGTGAGACCGAACTCATCGGCGCCACTGATCAACGCCCACAGCACCGGAGAAAATCCGGTGAACTTGGGCAGCAACGAGTCGTGCAAGTTAATCGTGCCGTACTTGGGCATCGCATAAAGGTCCGCAGACATCCAGGTGTACCAGCTATTGACCACGATCAGGTCCGGCTCGGCACGCCTCACCAATTCAATCGTCTCAGCATCGGCACGGTCGGTCAGGTGAACGTCAATTCCGTTGGCGCGAGCCAGATCCTCCACCGAGTCCGAGAAGATTGCCCGGTATGACTGTTCGCTACTCGGATGCGTCACCGCCAAGGGAACGGTGTGCCCCGAATCGATCAGCGCCTGCAGGGTCCGCTGGCCCCACGTCTGAAATCCAAAGAAAACAACTCTCACTGTGAATATCCCATCATCGTCACGATCTTCGCCCGTGGCACATAACGTCACGGGGCAACTCAAGCCAGCGACTCAAGCCAGCTCTCCCCAGCGGGACTACCCGCCAGACACGTCCTGCCTACCCCTCCGGTAGGCCTATCCACCACGACGCACCGCTCACCCAATGCGGGTTCTAGCCCAGCTTCGAGGTCTCGCTCATCCGCCCGCTGCCCGTACTCACATCATCGGGACGGGTCGTGCAGCCAGAAAGCACCCGGTCCGAGAGTTCGCCTAGGCAACTGAGATTCGGAAAACCAGCACCTTGTGCCACACCAGCCAAATTGGGCAGATATAGCTTCGCCGGCAATCCGTCGACCCCAAGGTCGTAGCCGATCGACGACTCAATCCGAGCCTGAGTGGGCGAACCGGACAGCGATAGCTCCACGATGTCGCGCGTCTCGGCATCCATCAAAGCCAGGAACCACAACGGATTTCCGCCAGTCGCGTCAATCACCAGATCAAACGAATGTACCTCGTCGGCTCGACCTTGATTAGACAGGGTTACCGCGACACCGTCGCCCTGCGCGCGCGCTCTGGTGACGCGGCCCTGCAGGTGATGGACTCGCTCATCGCCCAGCAGAGATTCTTGCACGCGCACCGAGAAAACGCCGCGATCAGTGCGCCGCAACACATCTCGACGCTCCGCCAAACTCAGCGAACGCCACGTTGCAGGGTTGCTGTAGAGCGAGTTCTCAAAGTAGCTCTCACCACGGGTGTACAAGGTTGCCGCCGGTGAAATTGCCGAGATCGACATCATGTCGTGGTTGAGCAGCTCATCGAGCGCTGACGCTGCGGTCTCACCGCCACCGACCACCGCGGCCCGCACTGTGGCTGGCAGCTCGCGTCGTGAAGCCAGCTCCCAGAATCTGGCGATACTCAACACCTTTGGATGCTCGGCGAGTACACCTCTGCTCGAGCCAGGCCCCGTCATCATCACCGCATCGGCGTCGAGAGCAATCCGGCCCGCATCGGAATCAACAGAAACAACCCAGCGGTCGCCATCGATCCGGAGCCCACTGGCCGCCCCGACGACATGGTGGTAATCAACCTGCCTAGCGACCCATTGCAAGTATTTTGCCCACAGGTGATGTGGTGGGCTCGGTTGCCCGCGGTCAACCCAGTCGGCATACGCGCCGCGGTCGACGAGAAATGAATTCCAGCTGAACGCGAGCATCGCCTCGTTGACCGCCGCATTGAATCCCCGCGCCCAGGTCGAGTGGTAGGGAAACCCGACGTCCTTGGAAGGGCTCGTGCCGAGGCGATGTTTACCGCTCGTCCACCCGCCCTCTGACATCCAATTGGCACCAACCGCAACAGGTTCTACAACGGTAATGTCTGGTACGGCAAAACCCAGCTCGCGCAGCACATGCACCTTGGCGACCACCGCCATTGCTTTGGGGCCACCACCGATTATGAGCAATTTCTGCATCATCAACTTTCTTGCCAGCAAGACCACTAAGCTGCCGACCCCTGGGCAACGGGTTACTTTAGGCTAACGTAACCACCGAGTGATTCCAACACGCAGAAGCTTCCTCTCAGCAACGAATTATGTTGCAGGATAGCCAATTACGACATAACAGACGTCAACGCTAGTCGCTAGGTACATCACGCGTGGACAGCTTGACCACGCCCACAATAAAGACCAGCACGCACAGCGCACCGAAGTAGAACAACGACCCGGTGGCATTACCGAACAAGGTGTCAAAGGTCGCCAACTGACCTGCCCCGATCTCACCGTTCTTAAACGGCGCCAAGCGCTGCAGGATAAGTCCGAAATCGCCTGGGACGTAGACGACGAAGACCTCTGCGCCGAACTTCCAGAGCAGCACCAGCATCACGACCAGGCCAGCCCGCCGGACCAGCATCGACAGACCAATGCCCAGCATGCAGATAAACAAGGCGAGGGCGGGGAGCCCCAACAGCAGCCGAATACCGTCGGCGGAGAACACATCGACCCGGCCCCATACATCGGGGAACACCTTGGGCAAGAGCCACATCACCCCGAAAGTGGTGATTTCACTGGTCACTACGGCGATCAGTCCAAATGTGATGAGTTTGGCTACCGGCATGATCCACCGTTTGGGCTGGATCGCCAGATAGGAATCCACTGATCGCGTAGCAAACTCGCTGCAGGCCGAACTCACGCCACCGAGCATCAGGATGAACGTGGTGAAGATGATGATCCAGTAGGCGGCGTTATTGGTATCCATGCCGCCCTGCGTCTTGAGCAGATCAGCCTGGGTCGCTTTCGCGATTCCTGCGTTGATGAGCACCGGGATAAGAATCGCCAGCGGGATCGTGACCGTCCAGATCGGATTACGCGGCGGAAGCTTGCCGAACTCGCAGCGCACCGCGCGCCACAGCCCGCTCATCGTGGCTTCCTGCTCGTGTACTCGACACTGTCCCGGGTCAGCGCCAAATACGCCGATTCCAATGGTCGGACCCCACTCCCCTGGCTCACGATCTCGTCCTTGCTGGTGTTGGATACCACTCGACCCTTACCCATCACGACCACCCATGATCCGGTGATCTCAACCTCGGGGAGGTTATGGGAGGCCACGAGCAGCGCACGTCCGTCGGCGGCAAGCCGCGTGAAAAGCCAACGCAGCCAGAGGATTCCCTCCACGTCGAGGCCATTCGCCGGCTCGTCGAGTACCAGCGTTTTGGGATCGCCCAGTAGTGCCGAGGCAATACCGAGGCGTTGGATCATGCCGAAGGAGAATTTTCCGATCCGACGCTTGGCCACCGACTCCAAGCCCACGGTCTTCAAAACCAGTGAGACGCGGGATTCATCGGCACCGCCCAAGCGGGCCTGCCACCTCAGATGCTGCTCCGCGGTCAACGCACCATTGATGGCGGTCGCGCCGAGCGAGAACCCAATCTCGCTGATCGGACGTTCCAGTTGATCACGTGGTCGGCCATTGATGGACACGGAGCCGCTGTCCGGTTTACTCAACCCGGCGATCATCCGCATCACGGTGGACTTTCCGGCGCCGTTTGGCCCCAGCAGGTAGGTAACCCCGCCGCTGGCCGCGGTGAACGACACATCAGCCACCGCGTCTTTATCGCCGAATGTCTTGGTGAGCCCGTCGACTTCGATCATCGATCAGTACCCGAAGTCGGGGTTACCCATGCACTTGATCTCCCGACAATTCTGTTTCCAGTCAAACTTCCACAATCCGTTCTCGCGGACATAGTGGTAGCGCAGGGTCTGGATCGGGAATCCGGCCATCAGGCCCTGGTAGCTGACGGTCATCTGATTGCCGGAGATCTGCGGCTGACCCACGGCGCTGCCACGGATCGAGAAGAAGTCATACATCTGACTCGACTGCATGATCGTGGTCATCTGCTTGCGCACCTTGGCCGTATTGCCCTGGTAGGTGACGGCGAGCTTCGGCTCCATCGACAAACGCGGGTTCCAGAACGCCGCGAACTGCCATTCCATCGTGCGCGCAGTAGGTCGATCGCTGCGCACGTAGAGGTATTCGGTTCGCGCACCGTTCAGCGACGGCGTCTGATTCTGCGGTGCCGCGTCGGAGCTAGTTGGCGTCGCCGTGGGCGTCTGAGCCTGGGTCTGAGCGGGAGCCTGAGCCCCATTGCCGGTAGTAGCGGCAGGGGCGTCTCCAGCCGCGGGCGCTGCCGGGGCAGCCGGAACCTCAGACGATCCACTGACCGACGTCGACGCGTTTCCGGCCGCAGGCGCACCAGGAACAGCTGTCTGCGCCGCGCCGAGGTTAACCACCGTAGGTTGCGCAGTCGTCTCCGACCCGTTGTTCCCAACGAGCATTCCGACGACCCCGATGGTCACGATCACCGCCGAGATGACTGCAGCAATTCCGGCCGACATCAACACGGTCGCGACGTTGACGCCCGAACCCTTACCACGTTTTGCACCCGACACAGGACAGCCTTTCCTAATTGACGTCCCGAGCCTTGCACATCAGACCTTGCGAATTCAAGCAACGACAATCGTGATCTAGGGGACATATCCGACGAGATCACCCCGCGCGCCACAATTTAGCGTATTCACATTTCGTACATATCGGACATGCGCATCTGACAGCGTTCGGAAAGCACTACTCTACGACGACCGCACCCCCGTTACAGCAGTCAGGCACCACCCCCAGCGGCCCACCAGTCCTGCAAGGAGTTCGCAATGGGCAAGATACGAGTCCACGAGTTCGTCAGCGCAGACGGAGTCTTCGAGGATCCGTCCTTCACCGTTGCGTACGGTTTTCCGGAGTCGATCGGAGCCGCCATCGGCGAGATCACCGTGTCAGCGAAGGTAATTCTTCTCGGGCGCAACACATTTGAGATGTTCGCGCCAGCGTGGTCGACGCGAACCGCAGACGACGATCCAGGGGCACCGTTCTTCAACGACACCACCAAAGTTGTGGTGTCATCCACCATGTCCGACGCCGACTCCTGGCAGAACTCGGGCGTCATCGGCGCTTACGACGCCGAGACGATCCGCGCCCTTAAAGAGGGCACCGTGGGCGACCTCTACATCAGCGGTAGCGGGCAATTGGTACGTGCGCTGCTCCGCGACGGGCTCGTCGACGAACTCCACCTGTTCGTCTATCCAGTCATCCTCGGAGCGGGCGAGCGACTGTTCCACGGAATGGAACAGACCAGCCTGCAGCTTCTGTCGAGTCAGCCGCACGAGAACGGTGTGGTGCACCTGGTTTGTGGCCCCGCCCACTAGCACCGCCACCTCAGAGCAGTTGGTCCGGCAGATACTCAGACGACCGTCAGCGCCAGCACCAGGACCGACAAGACGAGCATTCCCAGGCAGTTCACCCAGAACGAGACCCCCACGAACCGCGCTCGTAGGTGAGCGACTGCCGCACAGACGAAGTACAGGACCACTGCAGCCGTCGTCGTGGCCGCCACCCCAGAAACACTGAGGCCCACGATCAGTCCCACCCCCGCAGCGAGTTTGACCACAACGAGCACCCACCACCAGTCACGCGGAAACCCAACCCCCTCAAGGCAGTCGACCACGAACTTCGGCGGACGGATCGAAATCAACGCATCACCGACCAAAATCGCGGCCAGCGCAATCGTCACCCACGGATACTCCGGAACACTGCTCACGGCCACGCCCCCTCGTTGTCGTTGTCGTCGTTGTTGTTGACGTCCTCGTTGCCAGCCGCCGAGGCGTTGCTCACGGCAGGCGCGTCACCGCTGCCAGAAGCCAGGTACTCGTCGGCCCAGGCCAGGTAGTCACTGAGCGGAGCAGGTGATTCGCCGAGGATGGTGGCCACCGCATCTCGGATCTGCACGTCTTCCCGAGGCACCGCGTCGGCTCCCCTCGCCACGAGAAGCACGCCAATGTAGGCGAAATAGATTGCGCGCGCGACTTTGTCGGGATCGATGGCTCGTTTACCCTGCGCCGAGTTGGCTGCCCACAACACGGTCGCGATCTCCTCGATCAGCAACGGGCCTAGCTCGGCGAAAACAGTTGACCGGTACTCCTCTCCGACCACGATGGCCGCGTACCTCCGCGACAACGCGCGGTCGGTGGCAAAGAAGCGGAGAAACGGTGCGAGCAACATCATCACCGCATCGGTCACCGAGGACTCAGGCACGGCCGTGGCCGCATCCACCACACGCGCCAGCCCGCCCGGTAACGCCTGCTCCCGATCGCGGTGCGCGGCGGCAATCCACTCGTCGTAGACCGCCACCAGCAGTCCGTTCTTGTCGCCCACCGCCATGACCGTTCCCACGCTGACCTTGGCGCCCGCCGCAATGTCGCGGATCGACGTCGCGGCGAATCCCCGGGCGCGAAACAGATCCTCGGCGGTGGCGAGAACACGCTGACGGGTGCGCTCGCCCTGCGCAGCCCGGCCACCGGTCGATCGTTTCTGAACCGGTTCACTGAACATGTTCAGAATTGAATCCCACTACCGGCGTGGCGTCAACCCTCGCGCCACCACGGCGCCAACCCAGCAAGCCCCACCGGGCCGCACATTGCCGCTCGACACCCTCGCGCTATTCTCAATGGTAATCACTACCAATAAGGAGTTGGCCATGAAAGTTCGCGCATCACTTCGATCATTGAAGAACCAGCCGGGAGCACAGATCGTGCGTCGGCGCGGGAAGATTTTTGTGATCAACAAGGACAATCCCCGCTTCAAAGGCCGCCAAGGTTGATTCACACCTGCACGCCCCCGTTCTGCGCCAGAACACCCACCGAGGGTCTACCGTCAAAACTGTGGACATCGATGAATTGCGAGGGTCGCTCTGCGCGGCCCCACATCGGCTGGCCGACGTGGGGAATGCAGTGGTCTCTGGGGGCAATCTGTCGATCCGGGTTGGCGATCATGTGCTGATCACGCCGTCGGGATGCCGCCTCGACGCCATCAATCCCGATCAGCTCGTCATCGTTGATCTCGACGGGGCGGTAGTAATGCCGACGCCCTACCGCCCCACCTCAGAGCTCCCCATACATCTCGACATCTATCGCGACTCGTCGGTCTGCTCGGTTGCCCACGCGCACCCGGTCGCATCGGTGGCGGTGGCCAACATCGTCGACGAACTTCCCGCCGAGCATTACAACGCAGCCATACTGGGGGGCACAGTACGAGTAGCGCCCTACGCAGTCTTCGGTAGCGCCGAGCTCAGCATGTTGGTACGCAACGCACTCCACGAACGCACCGCGGCCCTGATGCGCAACCACGGCTCGGTTGCGGTGGGCAGCAATGTGGAGACCGCGTGCGAACACCTCGAATTACTCGAGTGGCTGTGCGAAATCTATTTGCGCTCACGCAGTGCGGGCACCCCAGCAATCCTCAATCCCGCTGCGCTGACCGACGTGGTGGCGACTTCGGCTCGCCAGCACTACATTCCATTCCCCGGCACCGATCACTAGCGCCACTCGCCAGCGGCTTCTATACAGCGTCCCGTACCCGAGGCTCAGCAGCCGCCAGCGCGCGCCAAGCGCAGCGCCATCTCGGCGTACGTCTCGCCGAGCGCGTCGGAATCTTGGTGAGTACGAATAGGAAACCAGCGGCAGACGTCGACACACAACGACGAGATCGCTAACACGACCTCGTCCGGATCTGTGGCGGCGAAGTAGCCCGCGGCCACGCCATCAGCGACGATCCGGCTGAGCATCGCGGTGGTCTCACGACGTAGGCGCGCAATAGTCCGGTAATGCTCGGGCGCCAACGCGCGCATCTCGTATTGCACCACGCGTGCGAGCTGGTGATGCTGAGCCTGCCAACTCGCAAAGGCCGCAACGCATCTGCGCAATCGATCTGCTGGCGGCAACTCCGGATCATCGGCGGCAGCGATGGCCTCGTTGACCGCTCGGTGTCCGTCC
>Cebus_capucinus_imitator_PRJNA485217_SSR047__coassemble_1575_pt1 | contig 11793 bp, 9 predicted proteins | sample Cebus_capucinus_imitator_PRJNA485217_SSR047__metabat2_low_PE_001 | metagenome-assembled genome bin Cebus_capucinus_imitator_PRJNA485217_SSR047
TTGGTCGCGGTCGGTCGCATTGGGAGCAGATGTGCCGCCAGTGCTGCCGCGACCAAGCGATCGTACTGTCGATCCGACTCAGAATTGGGAGGTTTGGGCGGGCTGGTGTGGCAAAGGCTCTATTGTTGCTAGGCGTGCAACTCTGCGCGCTTGTGGCAACAAGTTTGGGGTCGCGCTACCTCGCTGTCAATCCGAAGACGACGGCAATTCTGCTGCGACAACGGGCAATTCGCGCAATATGGACTACTCCCATATGGGGATAGTCCAGTGCCTGATTGTGCAGTTTCCCGGCTGTGCAGTTTCTGGGTTGCGTAGTTTCCGGGTTCTACAGTTGCCCGGTTAGGTAGCTACTCAGTAGCGGGGCGCGGGGATGACCCCGGGCTGCGGAGCATCGGGGGAGATGATCCGGGAGCCGAGCGGTAGCAGCGATACCGGCACCATCTTGAAACTGGCGATGCCCAGCGGGATGCCGATGATGGTTATGCACATGGCGATGCCAGTGGTGATGTGGCCGATGGCAAGCCAGATTCCGGCCACGAGAAGCCAGATGATGTTGCCGATTGCTGACGGCGCGCCCGATTGGGGATCGCGCACGACGGTGCGGCCGAAGGGCCACAGTGCGTAGTTCGCGATCCGGAACGAGGCGATCCCGAAGGGGATCGTGACGATGAGGATGCAACAGATGATTCCCGCGATCACGTAGCCGAGGGCCATCCAGAAGCCGGACAACACGAGCCAGATGATGTTGAGGAGGGTGCGCATAGCCTCATTGTCGACTATTTCGGCCGTCAACGGCACTAGGGAATCGCTACGCTGGGCTTATGGGTCCCTACGGTGAGCGCATCCGTACGACTCTGTGGTGGATTGTGACGACGTTGGTGCTGGTCATCCGGCTGTTGGCGACCATCGCCACCGTGCTGCTCGTCATCGGTTGGGCAGTCGCCGCGATTCGGCACTCCGTTTCCAATGTCTTCCTATGGCCAGCGGTAGGCAGTGCGGCTGCCCTGCTGGTGAGCACCTATGTGTACAGCTACCTGCGCGCGCGTTACCCCCGTCGGAACGGATGGTTGCCATGACTCACCTGCGGTTGGGTGACGCGTCGCGGTAATCGGACACACGCGGTGTAGCCCAGCTCACAGTTGGGTTGGCATAATCGGGGATCACAGGGGGGCGACCGAGAGAGAGCACATGACCGAAGCAGGGACCTCGCGCGTGCGGCGCGCCTTCGAGGATTTCCGCTCGGGCATCACGCCGCCATCCGACGTGGTGCGGTCGGTTGTGCGCGATTCATGGATGCGGTCGATCAAACGAGGCCTCGATCCAGCCGAGGCGACTCCGGAGGACGACACCACCGCCACCTTGACGTTGGCCGAGTTCGCCCGGTATCGCGAAACTCATCCGATTACCTCGGTCCGACCGTTGGTCCAAGACCTCATGCTCGATGACATCGCCGACTCTGGAGTGGTGGTGGCCCTGACCGACCAGGCGGGCCGACTGCTGTGGGTCGAGGGGAGTACCGAAGCTCGTGACCGTGCCAGTCGAATCAACTTTGTGGAGGGTTCGGTCTGGAGTGAAGACGTTGTTGGCACCAACGCGCCCGGCCTGGCACTTGCCGTCGGCAAAGGTGTGCAGGTAATCGGCGACGAGCACTTTGCGGGGTCGGTGCAAGACTTCAGTTGTGCTGCGGCGCCAGTTCACGATCCGTTGACCGGGCACGTCATCGGCGTCATCGACGTCACCGGCGGTCGGGAGGTGGCCGCACCCTTTGCGCTGGCCGCGGTGCGGTCGGTGGTTGCCGCCGTCGAGCGTGAACTTCATTCTCGCGCCCTCGACCTGGGCGATCCCAAGACTTTCACCGTCGAGCGGGGCGGGGCGCGACTCACGGTGCTTGCCGATAGCTCCTATCAGTGGCAGCGCGAAGGAGATGCGGGCGGCCAGCGCACGCTCTCGCGTCGGCATGCCGAAATTCTGTTGCTGCTACAGGAATTCCCGGAAGGCCTCAACACCGAACAGCTGGCGCTGCATCTGGCCGGCGACGGGATTGATCCGGTAACGGTGCGCGCCGAGATCTCCCGACTGCGACGTGATCTCGGAACCGACGTCGTCTCGTCGCGGCCTTACCGGCTGACCGTTGAGATGACTTCCGATCTGGGAGATCTGCGTCGACGGATCGTCGAGGGCGGTGAGCTCAGCAGCGTCATTGACGAGTTTGGCCGCGGCGGGCTGCTGGTGGAGTCGACGGCCCCGGGAGTCGCCGAGATCTTTGAGGTGGTGCGCGAGGATCTGCGGTCGCGAGTCATCGCTGAGGGTGAGGTCGGCGCACTACGCAAGTGGACTTCATCGATTCACGGGCGTGACGACCTCACCGCATGGCGCAGGCTGGAGCACCGATTGCCGGTTGGTCACCCGGACCGTGCCGTTGCCGGTGGGCGCATTCGGCTGCTGGATCGCCGCTACGGCGTCTGAGCGTCTAGACACGTTGCAACGTTGCCCCGCAGCTCTGCAACGTGTCTGCAACCACACCGCTAATACTCTGTGCGACAGATCACATGAACGCACTCCGGTCGCGAAGTGACCGCCGAAACTGGCACAGAGGAGCTAGAAACAATGACTGTTTACGCAAAGCCGGGTACTGACGGCTCGGTGATGAGCTTTGAGTCGCGCTACGACAACTGGATTGGTGGCCAGTGGACGCCGCCGGTGAAGGGCCAGTACTTCGAGAACCCGTCGCCGGTGGACGGCAAGGTGTTCTGCGACGTCGCTCGCTCGACCGCTGAAGACATCGACCTTGCGCTCGACGCCGCCCACAAGGCCGCTCCCGCGTGGGGCAAGGTGTCGGTGGCTGAGCGCTCACTGGTGCTGCTGCGCATCGCCGACCGCCTCGAGGAGAACCTCGAGAAGATCGCCGTCGCCGAGACCTGGGACAACGGCAAGGCGGTCCGTGAGACCCTCGCCGCTGACATTCCGCTGGCAATCGATCACTTCCGCTACTTTGCCGGTGCCCTGCGCGCCCAGGAAGGTTCGATCTCCGAGGTCGACGAAGACACCGTCGCCTACCACTTCCACGAGCCGCTTGGCGTTGTCGGACAGATCATTCCGTGGAACTTCCCGATCCTGATGGCGGTGTGGAAGCTTGCTCCCGCCCTGGCCGCAGGTAACGCGGTGGTACTCAAGCCGGCCGAGCAGACCCCTGCCTCGATCCTGTACTTGATGAGCCTCATCGCCGACATCCTCCCGCCGGGTGTCGTCAACGTGGTCAACGGCTTCGGTGTTGAGGCGGGTAAGCCGCTGGCCTCCAGCAACCGCATCCGCAAGATCGCGTTCACCGGTGAAACCACCACTGGCCGCCTGATCATGCAGTACGCCTCGGAGAACCTGATCCCGGTCACCCTGGAGCTCGGCGGCAAGAGCCCCAACATCTTCTTCAACGATGTGATGAGCTCCGACGATGGCTTCCTGGATCGCGCACTCGAGGGCTTCACCATGTTCGCCCTCAACCAGGGCGAGGTCTGCACCTGCCCGAGCCGCGCGCTCGTTCAGGCCGACATCTACGACGGCTTCATCGAGAGGGCTGTCGAGCGCGTCGCCAAGATCAAGCAAGGCAACCCGCTCGACACCGAGACGATGATGGGTGCACAGGCCTCCAACGATCAGTTCGAGAAGATCAGCTCCTACCTGGCCATCGGCAAGGAAGAGGGCGCCAAGGTGCTCATCGGTGGCGAGCCCGCCGATCTTGGCGGCGACCTGTCGGGTGGCTTCTACATCAAGCCGACCGTCTTTGCCGGACACAACAAGATGCGCATCTTCCAGGAGGAGATCTTCGGCCCGGTGCTGGCGGTGACCAGCTTCAAGGACTACACCGACGCCATCGGCATCGCCAACGACACCCTCTACGGACTCGGTGCCGGCGTGTGGAGCCGTGACGGTGCGACTGCTTACCGTGCGGGCCGCGAGATCCAGGCCGGTCGTGTGTGGACCAACACCTACCACGACTACCCGGCACACGCTGCCTTCGGCGGCTACAAGCAGTCCGGTATCGGTCGCGAGACCCACCTGATGATGCTCGAGCACTATCAGCAGACCAAGAACCTGCTGGTCGGCTACGCTCAGAATGCAAAGGGCTTCTTCTGATCTCGGAATCCCCCGAAATCGAGCGCCTTTTCGAGCAGCTCCGGATTGCTGAGCAGCTCAACTGAAAGCAGGTGAACCCCGTGCCAGAAGAACGCAACGTTCCTGATCGGGTGGTCGCCACAGACGCCGCCGTGCAGCTCCTGACTAAATTGTCGGAGCTGCACGGCGGACTCATGATTCACCAGTCCGGTGGATGCTGTGACGGCTCGGCCCCGATGTGTTATCCCGTTGGTGAGTACCGAGTTGGCCAGCGCGACATCTTGGTGGGCGAGATTTCCATTCCCGATCCGCTTCCGGCGGTGCGGGTGTGGATTAATGGCGACCAGTTTGAATTGTGGAAGCACACCCAGCTGATTCTCGACGTGGTCAAGGGTCGAGGAGCGGGATTCAGCTTGGAAGCGCCGGAGGGTGTGCGATTCCTCTCGCGCTCAAGGGCATTCAGCGACGAAGAGAATGAGATACTCGCCGCGAATCGGCCGCTGACCGGCGCGGAGGTCGGTGTTTAGCTCGTCTTAGGCACCAGTGTGGTTAGCGTCTAGTGAGTGCCAGGACCAGACTGATCAGGACGAGCGCACCGACAAACGCTGCTACGCCAACCCATCCGAAGGCGGAGAAGGCCAGGCCGCCAACGACACCCGCCACCGAGCTACCCAGGTAATAGTGGAACAGGTAGAGCGAGGAGGCTTCTGCCCGGTGCTCGGTGGCGGTGGCCGAAACCCCGCCGCTGGCCACCGAGTGCGCGCCGAAGAATCCGGCGGTGAAGAGCAGCATCCCGACCAGTACTGCGGCGAGACTATCGGGGACCGTAATGGCCAGTCCCACACCCATCATCAGGATGGAGGCCGCAAGCACGCGGCGACGGCCAATCGCGTCGGCGAGGCGCCCAGAGGCCGCGGAAGAAACCGTTCCGGCCAGGTACATCAGGAAAATGGTGGCAACAACGGCCTCGCTGAGATGGAAAGGCTGACCCAGCAGCCGATAGGTGAGGTAGTTGTATGCCGTCACAAAGCCGCCCATCAGCAGAAACGCCAACGCGAACAGCGGCAGTAAGCGTGGATCCCGTAGGTGGGCAGCGAGATTGCGCGCGGTGATCGAGGGCGAGACCGGGCGCGGACGGAAGAACCGCGAGGCGGGCGCCGTCGCAGCAAAGACCAGTGCGAAGCCGAGAGAAACCAGGCAGGTAATTTCCAGCGCCCATTGCCATGACACGACGTCAACGGCAAAACCCGGGATCAAGCGTCCGGTCAGGCCGCCGATGGTGGTGCCTGCGACGTAACGCCCCATCACCGTGCCCAGGGAGCGTCCCTCCACTTCTTCGGCGAGATAAGCCATTGCGACGGCGGGAACACCTGCGCACAGCACTCCCTGAAGCGCACGCCCGGCCAGCAACCACTCGATACTGGGCGCCCAGGGCAGCAGAATTCCGATCAGCGATGCGGCGACGCCGGAGGTGACCATCACCCGAACACGACCGAAGCGCTCCGAGGCCACGCTGGCCGGGATGACCGCAATAGCAAGGAATCCCGTGGTGAGTGAGACCGCGAGCGCCGATGTCGCGGGGGAGGAGCCAAAGTGTTCGGACAGCTGCGGCAGCAATGCCTGAACGTAGTAGAGCGCCATGAACGTCGTCATGCCCGCAGCGAAGAGTGCGAGGGTGGCGCGGCGGTATCCGGCCGACCCTGGCGCATAACGCGCGGGTGATGGGTCTCGAGGGGGTGGGGTGCCGGTAGCCGGGGGTTGGGACGAGGCGCTCACTGTGTCCAGGATGCACTGGATTAGGCCCATGTGGAAATGACGTGTTACGCCAGGGGCGTTCACGGTCGTCGAGCGTCGTGGTGATTCCGCCCGATAGAACCGATGGCCAGCTGCGCTTACCAGGCTTCCATCGTGGGAGTGAGCCCAGAGATGACGCGGTGAAGAGCTGCGAATTCGGGGCGATAGCTGAGATCTGCCCGAGTGATCAGCTCGATGGGCCACTCCGGTAGCTGGCCCTGAGCGAGGTCGTGGACCGCGGCCCCCGGGGTAGCAACTAGGCAGCTGGAAGGCACAAGTGCGACCGCATCAAGACTTACGGCCATGCTCTGTGTGACGTCCCAATCGTTGCTACGCGCAATGGCATGAGGGGCAAAGCCCATCGCCGAGCAATAGCTAGCGATGATCTCGTGGCAGTAGGTGCCCACCTCGGGGAGGACCCAGCAGGCGCCGCGCCATTCGGCGAGGCTTCCTCGTAGCGGCGGCACGGCTGAGGCGCTGACTGGTGTAAAAGTGTCGCTATAGAGCGGAATCCTGTGCAGGTTCGCGGGCAACTCGCGAGGGATTCGCACGGACACAGCGACATCGATCGCATTGTCGATCAGACGCTGACACGCCATATCTGGGGCAACCTCGGTGAGCTCGAGGTCGAGATTCGTGGTGGCACGAATCTGGGCGACAGCTGGACTGAGCCAGGACCGGTACTCGGACGTGAGAGCACCGACCCGCAGTACCCTCTTCACGTCCTGGACATCATGGCCGCAGTCAGCCAGAGAGGTCAGCCCTTGGCTCCACCGCGCGACCACCTCATCACCTAGCGCAACGAGGGACTGCCCCTTGCGCGTCAGACGAACGGTCCGGCCGTGTCGTTCAACAACCTCGAATCCGCAGTTGATAGCCAAGGCCTGCAGCTGTTGGGAAACGGCGGACGGCGTGAGGTAGAGCTCCGCGGCTGCCGCACTGACGGACCCGTGGTCGGCCACGGCGCGAAGCGCCTGTAGATGGCTGTAATTCAGTGCGTTGCCAGCATGCATTGCCGTCACACCCCTCGACCCTAGGTTGGAGCAGACCCGCTAGGAAGCATTCCGATCATAACGAATCGATTGGGGATTGCCCAGGGAAATAACCCCCGCGACCTGCAGGTTCTCCGGTGTCTGCACTGACCTTGAAGTCTTGCTGTGGCGTCTTGTCGCAGACCCATGTGCGCGCAAATACTCAGCGTATGGCCCGCGACGACCATGGGTTGGCGCCGAGCTCACGTGGCGAGTGCGCGTTCAGCACGACACCTTCTATCAAGGGGATCAGCGATTACGGGTGACGGACTTCGGCACGTTCCCGTCGGCGCACACACCCAGGTGAAAGAAACATGACACAGTACCGAACTCTCCTGCGCCGCAAGGGAATACTGTCGTGGTCACTGGTCCGCCTGACCACGCGGTTCCCAGCAGCAGCCGCACCCATCATGTTCGTCATGCTCACCCGCACCGAGCTAGGTCACTACAGCACGGGCGCATGGATGGCCGCCGCATGTGTTCTCACCGAGTGCGTAGCCGCTCCGGTACTGGGCGCCCGAGCCGACCGGCACCCCGTTGCCTCGGATGCGCGCATCTCGCTTGCCGTGTCTGCGGCGGCCCTCGTCGCGCTGGCCGTCGGTATCAGCACCCTGCCGTCACTAGCGCTGATCGCACTCGCTGGCGTGACAGGCGGGGCTATCGCCGGCTTGATCGGCAGCCTGCGTGTGCTGCTGACACGGATGCTCTCCGAGAACGAGATTCATGTCGGACTGAGCTGGGACTCAGTGATCACCAACCTCACCTTCGCGGTGTCCCCTCTGCTCGTCACCACGCTCGCATTGTCCATCGATGGTCGCGTGCCCCTGCTCCTCTCAGCAGCGGGCTGCGTGTTCGCGCTGATCTGGCTCGGTCGCATCCCCGGGGTCTGCGAGACACCTTCACCAGGTGTTACCGACGAGCTTCGAGCAGATGAGAGACGCCATCGTCGGCACCTCCTCCTGCGGGTGTGGCCCATCTACCTCACCAGTGCCGCCGCCATGTTTCTGTCGGGCTCAATCGAGGTATCAGCGTCTCCTCTGTTCGAGCAAAGCGGCTACGACCTTCGATGGGCTGGTGTAGCTCTCAGCGGATTCTCCATCGCCGCAGTCATTGGTGGACTGGCGTACGGCCTGAAGACGTGGCCCGGCTCCTACCCGCTCCAATGCCTCGTCTTCCTGGTCCTCACCTGCCTGTTCACGGCTGGAGCTACCGTCACGGACGGGCCGCTAGGACTGTCCGGGATCCTCGTCCCGTTCGCAGCTGCGGGATTCACCCAATCATGCCTGGTGACAGCACGAAACCTCTCGCTCCACCAATCACTTTCGGAGCGCTACCTCTCGCTCGGCAACTCACTTCTATACTCCGCGAGCTGTATCAGCTTCGGCCTAAGCTCTGCGGCAGCTGGATGGTTCGCTGACCGATCCGCAACCATCGGCTACATCCTCATCTCCTGCGTCCTCACTGCCGCCTTAGCCATCATTAGCGCAGTGGCCGAGAAGACACGACAAAGCAATCCGACGCGGAATCTTTGCATACGTTGAGCCGTGAGCGTCGCGGGCTGAAAAACCGACCGCTGAGTTCGCAACTGTGCCCAATGAGTTCCATCCGGGCCACGCACACCCGTTGTGCGAGTAGGCTCATCAGCTCGATGAGCTGATGGCATGAAGCCGGGATATGGGCGAGGGAGTGACGATGACCACCTGGTTTCACCACGCGATCGTGGAAACCGGACGACTCCCCATTTTTGTATTCTTAGTCGCCTTTGTGCTGACATTCCTCTTCATCAGAATGAGCGTGCGAATGATTCGCGCCCAGGTCAGATGGTGGCCCGGCAATGTGAGTACAGGCGGCGTGCACCTGCATCACGAATTCTTCGGCATGATCGTCATGGCGCTATCGGGATTCGGCCTGGTTGCCATCTCGCCGTTCCAGGCCCCAATCGGCAACGTGATACTCGCGGCACTCTTCGGCATCGGAACCGCACTGGTGCTCGACGAGTTTGCGTTGATCCTGCACCTACGTGATGTCTACTGGGAGAAAGAAGGTCGCGCGTCGATCGACGCGGTATTTGTCGCCATCGCGATTGGCGTGCTGTTCTTAATTGGCCTGCGTCCCTTCGGGCTACCCGTCGCAATCAGTGAGTTTGCTGATGCGGCCGACGCAGACGAGCAGGTCGGTGTCCTTCTGGCTATCGCGATTAACGTGATCCTCGCCGTCATCACCTTGATCAAGGGCAAGGTGTGGACCGGACTGATCGGCATGTTCTTCCCAGTCCTGTTGTTGGTCGGATCAATTCGTCTGGCGCGACCATCGTCGCCGTGGGCCCGGTGGCGCTACCGCGGACGCGAGAAGAAGTACACCAAGGCGCTGGTCCGCGAGACCCGCTTTCGGGAGCCGTTGATCCGCTGGAAGATCGTCGCCCAGGAGGCGTTGGCTGGCCGGTTTGGCGTGCCGGATAGGCCGCCGGTGATCTCGCCGACCCCCGATTCGCCCGCCGCGTCGAGCCGTCGGATGGCCCCCGATTCCATTGCCAGTGCGCTGCGATGGCGTCGAACCCGGCGGGATCTGCGGGTGGTGCCGATATGGCGTTTACCGGTGGTGCTGGTGACCCTCGCGATCGTCGGTGCGCTGCTGTGTATTGCGTTTGACCAGTCGCTGGGCTACATCGCCGACTCCGCGACGTTGGCCACCGTGCTCGGGGTGATCGCTGGGGCCATGGCAACACTGACAGGTCTGGTGTTCACCGCAGTCACCCTGGCGATGCAGTTTGGCGCGGAGCAGATTTCGGTGCGGGTCATCCCTCGACTTCAGGGCGAGCCAGTGATGCGGTGGTCGATCGGATTCTTCCTCGCCACCTTTGTTTTCAGCGTGATGATTGCGATGGACCTGGCGCTATCCGGGCCTGAGGATTCGACGCCAGGTGTCTCCACGGCGATTGCCGCGTTGTTGACGATCCTGTCGGCCTTTCTGTTTGTCGCGCTGGTCTCCACAGTGGGTTCGGTGCTCAACTCGGCGCGGCTGATGCGGTGGATTGCGGTGGACGGGCGTGGGGCCATCCGTCGCGAATACCCGGAGCCGGACGACGGCGCGGACGAGCCGGACGAGGTCAGCGCGCAGGGGGATGGCGCAGAGGGGGATGTCGCAGAGGGGGATGGCGTTGCGGAACCGCCACTCCGCACCGTGTACACACTCGGGGAGGCGGCGACTAAGGGGAGAGTGCTTCTCGCCGTCAATATTCCGCGGCTGCAACGCTTGGCGGTCGCCTGGGATGCCCACGTCGAGCTGCTGATGGCCGTCGGCGACTACGTGCCGCACGATGTTGCGGTGATCGCGATCGTCGGGCCCGATCCCGCGTGCTTTGCCGAGCCTAAGGTGATGCGGTGCCTACTCTTTGGCGATACCCACCAGCCATCGGTGAGCCCCGCTGCTGCGCTGCAATCGATTTCCGATATCGCACTTAAAGCTATCTCGACGGCTGGAAATGACCCCAGCACAGTGGTTTTGGCGCTCAACCACACCGAGGACTTGTTGCTGATGCTCGCCCCGCGGGTGCGTGCCGATGTGGTGGCGCGCAGGGCCACTCGAGTGAGTGGGCACCGCCGGACCTGGGCCGACTATGTGGCCATTGGCACCGACGAGATCCGGCGCGGCGGGCGCGGGCAGGCTCAGGTGTATCGGCGGCTGCGATCTCTCTATGAGACTCTGGCTGCCGCGGTACCCGCCGACCAACAAGAGCCACTCCGCGCGCGTCTTGCCGCGCTCGATGAGCAGATCGTTGAAGATTGGCAGGTTCCGCTCGATCGGCGACTGTCCGCGGCCCCCGACCGACAGGGCTACGGCGCGGAACTCGGCTCGCTGTCGTGCCGACAGTGGTGAGTGCGGCGATACGCCGTCAGCGGTGAGTGCGGCGATGCGTCAGATCACCGGCGGGAGGCCGGTGATGAACTGGCCAGCTTGAGTCACCGCGGGTGTGGCATCGGGGATAAGGCGGTCAAACAGTTGAAAGACGTGTCCCTGCCCGGGCCATTCGTGTAGCTCGGCTTCGGCGCCAGCATCGAGCAGTTCGCGATGATAGGCGCGGGCGTCGGCCGCCATTACCTCGGCGCTCCCGCACTGAATAAGCGTCGGCGGTAGAGTCATCTTCGCGCTCAGGCGAATGCGCATCCGCCGATGATCAGGATCTCCGTCGTCGGTGTAGAGGCGTAGAAAGTGTTGGGCGCCAACAGCATCGATCAGACGGTCGCGGACCCCGGTCTGTTCGTGAGCTACCGCCAGGGCGAACGTAGGATCGAATAGCGGAGAAAACAGCACCATTCCGCCGGGCTGTGGAGTGCCACTCCGGTGATTGTCGGCGAGTACGTCCAGCGCCAAATGCCCACCGGCAGAATCGCCGGCCAGGACGATGTGCTCGGCCGGAATGCCTTGGGCGAGCAACCACCGGTAGCCGCGGATCGCGTCGTCACCCGCAGCGGGCCAACGATATTCGGGGCCGAGGCGGTAATCCAGACTGAACGCCACCGCGCCACTGTGGTCGGCGAGACGCGCGACAAGTCCGCGGTGGGTTCGGGGTGAGCAGACGACATAACCGCTGCCGTGGAGGTAGTAGATGACCCGGGTGGTACCGCGTGCGGGGCCCGGTAGAGCCAAACCGAGATCGGCGCCGTGGCGTCCGGCCAGGCCAACCCATTCGCCGCGTACCTGCCCGCCGCTGAAATGGGTGGTCACCGGGCGAACCCGGGTATCGGCGGGGGCGGGGCTCAGTAAAGCGAGGAACCGATTAACTCCGGGCCGGGTCACTCGCAGCATGAATCGCCCCGGGTTTGCTGGAGGCTCGGTTAGTTGGTTCCAGCGATTGCTG
>Cebus_capucinus_imitator_PRJNA485217_SSR047__coassemble_1576_pt1 | contig 11787 bp, 12 predicted proteins | sample Cebus_capucinus_imitator_PRJNA485217_SSR047__metabat2_low_PE_001 | metagenome-assembled genome bin Cebus_capucinus_imitator_PRJNA485217_SSR047
GGTTCGGGCAAGACCGTGCTCGTGGTGTCTTCTGCCGGAGTCATCAGCCAGTGGATTGCCGACCTGTGGGGTGTGCCGCCGCAGAATTGGCCCACGGTCTCGCGTGCGATGGTCAATGCCTCGGTGACCAAACTGATCGTCGGTAGGCGCGGGGTGTCGGTGGTGTCGTTCAACGAGCATGCCCACCTGGAAGACCGCGACGGCGGAGTAGCCACCTTCCGGTAGCCACCCCGCCGTTTCAGTCACTCAGCTGTACTGCTCGCCCAGCCGAGTCGTTACCCCAGGTGCGCCAGTCCGGCCGCAATGAACTCGCCGGTGGCTTCTGCCGCGTTCTCGGCACCATCGCCAGACGATGCACCTGCGCGCGCCCGATGGCTGATCCCTTCGGCGATCACACCTAGTTTCAGGCACGCCAGCCCCAGATAGAAGTCCCAATCCCCCAGGTCATTTCCGGTGGCCTGCACATAGCGCTGCGCGATGTCGTCGGCCGACGGGTACCGCGGACTGGTCCAGGCGGCGTCACAACCCACCACGGTGTCAAAGACGGGCTGGCGGTAGACGCACATCAGCGCCACGTCGGTAATCGGATCGCCCAGCGTCGACATTTCCCAATCAACCAGTGCGGCAATCTGTCCCGGATCATTGTCTCGCACGATGGTGTTGTCCACCCGGTAGTCGCCGTGCACGATGGCCGACCGCGCGTGCTCGGGAACTCGGTTCGAGAGAATCTCGACGAGCCGCTCAACATCGGGAAGCTCCCGGGTCTTCACGATCCCCCACTGCCGAGCCCACAGCTTCACCTGGCGTGCCGCAAAACCGTTGGGGCGGCCAAATTCTCCGAGTCCGACCGCTTGGTAGTCAACGGCATGAAGTTGAGCCAGGGTACCGACGAGTCCATTCAGATTCGCCTCGACCTGCGCGTCCGTGGGCGCATCCAGATCGGCAGTCGTGCGGATCACCCGTCCGTCCACAAACTCGACGACCGTACACGGCGCGCCCAGCACCTCACCGGATTCGTCGAAGGCGACGGTGGGCGCTACCGGCACATCGGTCGAGCCGAGGGCTCGGGTGACCGCCCATTCACGCGCCATGTCATGCGCCGATGGGGTCAGTCCGCCCGTCGGTGGCCGACGTGCGATCCAACGAGTCACCCCGTCAGTCACGGTGTAGGTGAGATTCGACTTTCCACCGCTGATCAGATCGATGGTGAGATCACCAGCAACACTCACCCCGCGATCGGTCAAAAACTGTTTCAGGACAACAGGATCAAGCACGCTGAGCGGATCGGTGGAGGTACTCACTGAGCCTCCCTTGCCGCTGCGGCCTTGCGTGCACGACCGATGCTGCGGCGCGCGATGGCCCAGCGATGGACCTCCGAGGGTCCGTCGTAGATACGGAACGGACGCAGCTCTTGCGCCAACCGCGCCAGCGGAAGATCAGCCGAAACTCCCATGCCACCGCACATCTGGATGGAGCGGTCGGCGATACGGGTAAATGCCTCGGCGGCAAAGGTCTTCGCAATGGAAGTCTCGTTGGACGCGTGCGCCCCTCGGTCAAGCTCCGCGCAGGCCTTCACCAGCAGGGCGCGGGCGGCAGCGAGGTCAATCTCGTTGTCGGCCACCAACTGTTGGATCATTCCGAGGTCGCCGAGCACACCGCCAAATCCCTCACGGCGAGAGACATAGTCCAGTGCGACATCCTGGCAGCGTACGGCCGATCCCATCCACCGCATCACGTGCGTCATGCGCGCCGGGCCCAGCCTGACCTGCGCGTAACGGTAACCCTCATCCACTTCGCCCAGCACGTCAGCGTCGGGGACAAAGACATCGGTAAAGGTGACCTCGCAGTGCCCGCCAACCATGGCCCGGTCGATGGTGTTGATGTGGCGGCCCACGGCGACACCCTCGGTATCTGCCGGCGCCAAGAACATCGTCGCCCCGCCTCGATCGCCCGGCGATCCCGCGGTGCGGGCCATGATAATGAAGAAGCCAGCGCCGTCCGCGCCCGTGATAAATCGCTTCTCGCCGTTGATCTTCCAGCCGCCATCAACCTTGGTCGCCTGCGTGCGCAGGGCGTTCGGGTCTGAGCCAGCGCCGGGTGCGGGCTCGGTCATCGCGAAGGCCGATCGCACCTGGCCGGTCGCCAACGGTGCGAGATAGTTCTGACGCTGCTCGTCGCTGGCGATGTGAGCAAGCATGTGCACATTGCCCTCATCGGGGGCGCCGATGTGCAGGGCCACCGGCCCAAAGGTCGAGTATCCGGCCGCCTCAAAGACCGGGGCGCGGTCGGACATGCTCAGCCCCATGCCACCGAATTCTTCGGGAGCGTGCGGCGCGAAGACTCCCGCGGCTTTGGCGGCGTCATTGAGCTCGCGGCGAATCCGATCACCGCCTGCGGCCTCGATATCGCCGCCAAACTCTTCTTCGATCGGCAGCACATGGTTGCGGACAAACTCCGAGGTCCGCTCCACGATCTCGTGGACCTGCGGGTCATAACTCAGATCTATCGGCATCGGGTCTCCTCACTACGGCAGGCCCGAGCACTGCATCCAGCACCCCGACCGAACGCTCGCTCTGTCGTCGAGACACGATGCCATTAAAGATCAGCTCAGGTCAACCCCGACGAAGAAACATTGCCGCAAAGGTAGCGAACTCAGTCTTGACGGTAGTCCACCAACTTGCGCGCCAGCACCAGATTGCGATTGATCAGCTCGTGCGCGTCGAGTTCACCGTCGAGCTTGAACCATGTCGAGACTCCGACACACATGGTGGCCACCGCACGCGCCGCATCCTTCGGATACGGAGTTCCGAAGACACCGGCTTCGACTCCCGCGAAGACGATCTCGTCCACCATCCGCTGCTGCCGATCACGGTGGCCGATATAGGTCTGCCGATACGAATCGTCGAGGCTGCGGATCTCGGTGGAGCCAACAAATGCCTGCTCACGGCGGTACATGTGGAACCGCAGCAGAGATTCGACAACAGCATCAAAGCGGTTGACCGGCTCAGGGCCCGCCTCGGCAATGGCCTGCTCGGAGCGAGCCAGCAGATCGGTCATCGTCCGCTCCAGCAGGCCCTGGAGCAGGGATTGCTTGGACGGGTAGTGGTGATAGAGGCCCGGCACCGAAAGGTTGGCTCGCGCCGCGATCTCGCGCACCGACGTGCCGTGATAGCCCTGCTCAGCAAAAGCCTCCAATGCAGCGGCCAGCGGCACCGGAAGCTCCGGTGCACCGTAGTCACGCCACGACGCGCGTTCGGGTTGCCCTGCGGTGGAAACCTCGGACTCGATCGCCGTGCCTGCCCCCGACGCCCCGGCCGGAGAGGCCCCCGATGTTGCGGCCACTACCTCCTCGACTCCTTCGCTCATGCGTCCAACATAACCGCACCGCTAATTGAGCACCGCATCCACCAGCGACATCATCAGCCGCACGCTCAGCTGCACCACTCCGTCACGGTCTAGATCCACCTCGCCGTCGAGCCAAGTCGAGAGCAGCCGCGCCAACCCGCCCACCTGGAATTGGGCGGCGCCGAAGGCCTCGGGTCCGACCTCGGCATCCAGCGCGTCGGAGGCGGTAGTCAGGGTGAGCATCGCGAACAAGGCGGTCGATTCATCACGCTTTTCGGCCACAATCGGCGACAGCAATGACGGCGAAAAGAGCAGTCTCCCCTTGCGGCGGTCGTCATCGATGATGTCGACGATCACCCGGACGGCACCCTCAACCATGTCTGCTACCTCGGCACCTGCGGCAAAGGCGACCAGCGCAGATTCCGAGATCTGCGCGATCACGCGATCAAAGGTGGCGCTGACAAGGGCGTCGATCGAATCGAAGCTCTCATAGAAGTAGCGCGGGTTCAGCGATGCCGCGCGGCAGACGCCGCGCACCGTGATCGCGCCGCCCCCCTCAGCACCCAGGATGTCGAGTGTGGCGTCGATCAACGCGGACTTCCGTCGCGCAACCCGCTCATCTCCGTCGACCCCGCCGTATGCACGCAGGGCCGTCGCATCGATCTGCGAGTCACCATTCACGGCTCCTATCTTGACACTTCCCGGGTCGTGGGGGTTCAATAGAATCAGGAAACGCCCGTTTCCAGATTCAGCTCACCGGCCCGTTTGGGGTAACTCGCCTGCTCGATGGTTACCCAGCTCGGCGGGAACCAACCCATCAGTGAGCACCGTGGCCCGGGTGAGATGCCACGAGCTCGAGGAAAGACCGTGAGGTTCACCAGCAGATGACCACTCAGGACGCCGCACTCGCCGCCAACCTTCAGTCGCCGAGCCCCGACACCGAGCTCCTACCCCAGACCGCTCGCGCTTCACGCGCCGAACTCGACGCCATTCCGGCAGCCGACCTACGCATGCTCGGCATCGCCGCGCTGGCCGGCCCGGCGAACGTGATCATGCAGCTGGCCCTGCCCGCAGTGGGCTACGGCGTGTACGAGAGTCGCGTCGATTCGGGCAATCTGTTCAAGCATCCGATCAAGCGCACCCGCACCACCCTGAGCTACCTGGCCGTCGCGGCCAGCTCAGATCCCAAAATCCGCAAGGCGTACCGACGTGCGGTGGGTCGAGCCCACGCCCAGGTGCGGTCCACCGAGCGGAGCCCGGTGAAGTACAACGCCTTCGATCCCGAGCTTCAGCTATGGGTGGCGGCCTGCCTCTATAAGGGATGGGAGGACGTTCAGCGGATCTACGGCGATCCGGCCGACGTCACCGAGGCCGCCTACCAGGCCGGTGCCGTCATGGGCACCACGCTGCAGATGCCCCGCGAGATGTGGCCTGCCACCCGCGCCGATTTCGAGGTGTACTGGGACGGCATGATCGAGAAGCTCACGATCGATTCGGTGATTCGTGGCCATCTACTCGCCATCGCCCGCTCGGAGTTCTCCGGCCCGCTGGCGTCCAAGTTGATCGGCTGGTACACCGAAATCTTCACCATCGGCTTCCTGCCCGAAGGCTTCCGCCAGGCCATGGGCGTCGAGATGAAAGCCTGGCAGCAACGCGTCTTTGATACGCACAACACCATCGCCCGTTTTCTGATCGCTCACCTACCCAAGCCGCTGCAGACGTTCCCCTTCAATCTGCTGCTGGCCGACGTCAAGTGGCGGATTCGCACCAAGCGCCCGCTGGTCTAAGTACACGCTGGTCTGAGTGCGCTGGCCTGAGTGCGCGGGCCTGAGTGCGCTGGTCTGAATACACGCCGGGCAGGCCCGCATCTCGACCGTCACACCCGGCGCAACGCGTCCACGGAGAGGTCGCTCACCGCGGTATGCCCGGCCAGGCCGAGAGTGAGATCCAGTTCGGCGATGATGTTGGCTACCGCGTCACGGGCACCTGCGGCGCCGTCGATGGCCAGGCCGTACATGTGTGGACGGCCAATGCAGACCGCGTCGGCGCCCAGCGCCAGTGCCTTGAATACGTCTGCGCCGGTGTAGATCCCGGAGTCCACCAGGATCTTGCAGCGTCCGTCAACGACGGGAGCGATATCGGTCAGTGCGTCGATGGAGCTGATCTCGCCGTCGATCTGACGTCCGCCGTGATTGGAGACGATGATGCCGTCGATTCCCACGCCGACGGCGGCTCGGGCGTCGTCGGGGTGCAGCACTCCCTTGAGGACGATGGGCAGCGAGGTCCGCTCGCGCAGCGTCTCAATCTCGGCCCAGCTCAACGAGGGTCGCGAGTAGATGTCGAGAAAGGTCTGCACACCGACGCGCGGTTCAGGCCGAACTAGGTTGCGCAGCAGGGCTCCCGGGGTGCTACGCGCAATCGAGAACAGGGTCTTGATTGCGCCAAGGGAAATCTCGGGCTTGTCTCCGGCAGGCGCGGCCGCCCGCTCGGCAACGATCTCGGCAAACCGTGGGTCGCTGGTGTATTGCGCGATCCCTTCAGCTTTGGCAAAGGGCAATGAGCCGAGGTTGAGGTCTTGTGGTCGCCAGCCCAGCATGGTCGTGTCCAGGGTGACTGCGATGGCCTGTGCTCCGGATTTCTCGGCTCGGGCCAGCAGCGAATCGACGAGATCATCATCGGTCGACCAGTACAGCTGGAACCAGCGTGGCGCACCTGGGCGTACCCGATCCATCTCGGCGGCAACGCTTTCCATCGGGGCACTGCCCTGGTTGGAAAAGATGTATGGCACCCCGAGTTCGGCTGCGGCATGCCCAATGTGAATGTCGGCCTCGGGGAGCGCCAATCCACCCGCACCGACTGGGGCAAACAGGATCGGCGCCCGAAGGTGCGCCCCAAAGAGGTCGATCGACAGATCGCGATGTGAGACGTCGCGAAGGATTCGCGGCACGATCGCCCATCGGCCCAGTGCCTCACGGTTGGCGGTCATCGTCCGCCCTTCACCCGCACCTCCGGCGATGTAGGCCCAGGCTCGTTCCGACATCGCTTTGCGGGCCCGTCGTTCCAGCTCGGCAAAGTTCGTGGGCACTCTGGGTACGCGCCCGGCGACGCCCGCGGTGTAGATCTCGTTCTGGCGTTCACGCCCCCGACCTGCGGTCATCAGCGACCCTCCCTCTTCTGCCCTCCGGCGGTTCCGACCACCGTATACCCCGACAAGTACGGTGGAACACAGCACAATCGGGAGGGGAGCGTCATCACAGAGTCGTTTGCACACCCGGTCCGTTTGTGGGCGCTACTGGGGGCAACGCTGGCGGTGATCGTGGCGGTGGTGATCGCTTTGGTGGTCACCGGCGACGACGATCCACCGTCGAACTCGGCCACGGCCACCCACTCCAGCGGCGTATCCCGGGCCAGCACCAACCCCAATTCCGGTCCGGCCGGCGATACCCCGCGGCGTGCCGAGGAGGATCCCTTGGCGCTCGGTTCGGCCGATGCGCCGGTGACGATGGTTGAGTTCGCCGATTTTCGCTGCCCGTTCTGCGCGCAGTTCACCCGGGACACCGAGCCGGAGCTGATCAAACGTTATGTGGATGCCGGGGTGCTGCGCATCGAGTGGCGTGACTCCCCGATCTTCGGCGAGCAGTCACGTCAGGCAGCTCGTGCTGGTCGCGCGGCCGCACAGCAGGGGCGCTTCTGGCAGTTCGTCCGGGCGGTCACCAATGCCGCCCCATCGACCGGGCATGCCGACCTCAACACCACTGACCTGGTGGATTTTGCGCGGACGGCTGGTGTGGGCGATCTCGATCGGTTCCGCACTGATCTGGCAAGCACTCGGTTTGATGCCGAGATCGACGCCGATGCCCAGTTGGCCGAGCGACTCTTCATCCCCACCACCCCGGCGTTTTGGATCAATGGCACGCCCATTCTGGGCAGCCAACCGTTGCAGGTGTACGTCGACGTCATCGACGGGAAGGTCGCAGGCAACTGATGTCCGAGATTGGGCTACTCGGCGCATTTCTCGGCGGACTACTCGCCCTGCTGAGCCCCTGCTCGGCTCTGCTGTTGCCGTCGTTCTTCGCCTACGCCTTCGACGGTGCGGCCGAATTAACCAGGCGGACCGCGGTATTCCTGGTCGGCCTACTGGCAGTGTTGGTTCCGCTCGGCGCCGGGGTCGGCGCCATCGGTTCCGCACTCACCCGTCATCGCGACACCGTCACCACCGTGGCCGCCCTCGTCTTGATAGTTCTGGGGTTAATCATTGCTTCCGACAAGGGTTTCGGTTCTGCTGCGGCAACAGCTCGCGCCAGCAGAACCGATCCCGCCTCACTCATCTCCGTGCTGCTCTTGGGCGCGGTCTACGGACTGGCCGGGTTCTGCGCTGGCCCACTACTCGGCGCGGTACTCACCGTCGCTGTGGCCGGCGGCAGTCCCCTCTACGGCGGCATCGTGATGGGGCTCTACGCATTCGGCATGACCATCCCACTCTGGCTGCTCGCCCTCGTGTGGGACAGATTCGATCTGACTCATCGTCGGTGGTTGCGTCCCAAAGCTATTCATCTCGGTCCACTCACCACCACGACCACCGCACTCATGTCGGGGCTGCTGTTTATCGGAATCGGGTTGTTGTTCTTGATGACCGAAGGCACCGCGTCGCTGGGTTCCCCGGTCGGGGCGTCAACGATGGTCCGCTGGCAGGGAGCCATCGCCGACGCCGCCACACACGTCGACAACCTGTGGTTGATCCTGATCATCGCGATTGGGGTGGCAGCCTTCTTGACCGTCCGAATCGTGCGGGCGTATCGGGAGCCTCGCGACTAGTCCGGCAGTAACCGCTACCGGCAGGGCCTTTCGCTAATCAGCCTTTCGCTGATCGTCACCCGACGAGCGAGTGCTCACCGCGCTGATGACGCGCTGCCTTGCCCTGGGTGATCATCCCTTGCACGCCAAGGCTGATGGCGAGGTAGATGGTCAGGGTCACGCCGTCGAGTCCATCTAAGCCATGCCCCAGACCTTCGCCGAAGAGCGCGGGCACCAGGAGGCTGATCCCGATGTGCGCGGCGATCGCGACCACCCACAGTGCCATAGTCAGTGGGCCTCCGCGCCGCACCATCACGCCTGCGGAGTTGCGATACACCTTCGTGCTGTGGGCTCGCGGGACCGCGATGAGTGCGGCCGCTCCAAAACCGAGGAGTACCGCGGCAATCTGGCCGATCGGTACGTGGTGAACCGAATTGAGATAGTTGGCCGTTTGCGCCACTCCGATCGCGGTAAGGATCAGTGGCAGCATGATCGGGTTGGCTTTGACGGGCCGTTCTTGGGTTTGCCGATACAGGATGTAGCCGATGACGACGATGCCGATGAGCAAGGTTCCGAGGTTCTGTGTGTTCATGCCTTCGAGCATCGATCTCGCAGCGATCAGAAACATCAACCCACGGGTGGAGACAGGGTTGATCTGCGGGAAAGCCCCTCGATGATGCCCACTGGTCTCGATACCGTAGAGTGGTGAGTTCATCAGACCCCGCGACGGCGAGTGCACGTTCCCGCTCAACGGTGCGTGCGCACGCCTCCGGGCAGGTCCCGGCCGATCGGATCATCATCCGGTTGATCTTGGCGATTGCGGTGATTGCCACCGCCAGTGCCGGGACGCGCGGGCATCCGGTGTGGGTAGCGGTGATCGGAATGGCCGCCGCGGTGGTGCTGGCCGCGTTCTTGATTGGCGCATCGCTGATTGAGCACCGACCGCAGAGTTGGTGTGCCCGGCATCGCCTGCCCACCACGATCATCATCATCGCGAGCGCATCGGTGGTGGCCGCGGCATTGCCGGTCCCGGCGGTGTGGGTGAGTTTTGTGGGCGTATTTGCCGCCGCATCAGCATCGGTGACTCTCGAAAACGCCGCACTCGCATCAATTCCGCTGGCGGTCCTGGCAATTCGGACGTGGACGATCAGCCACAGCACATGGAGCGTTGCGGGCAACGTCGCCATCGCCATCGGCGTATTCACACTTGTGCAGATGCGGGTACGGCAGCGTGAGGCCGACGAGTTGGCCGCCGCGCAGCGTGCCATCATCGAGAGTGAGCGGTCCCGCACCTTAGAAGCGCAGGAGCGCGCCCAGCTAGCGGGTCAGCTCCATGACGTTCTCGCACATACGCTTTCCGGGCTGATCGTCACCCTGCAAGGTGCGTCGCTCGCCGCCCGCAAAGAGGGCATCTCCGACGATCTGACCGATCGGATCTCGACGGCAACCGCCTTGGCCAAGGACGGTCTGCATGAAGCACGTCGAGCGGTCGAGTCACTCCGGTCTGGGGAAGGTGCCCGCCAGGTGAATCCCGGAGGTTTGCCTACCGAGGCCAACCCGGTGTCGCTGGACCGGTGGCTCGGCACCACGCTCGACCGACTGGCCGGGCCGGGCACTCCCGCCGTCGAGGTGATCGGGTCGGCAGAGGCTGTCCCGCCGCAGTGGTCGCCCCTCGCGCGGTCGGTGCTGATGGAGGGGTTGACCAATTCGCTCCGGCACGCCGCCGGAGCACCTATCCGCATCTCGCTGGAATCCGATACCGTGCAGGTCATGTCGATCGGTGATCCCACCACGTTTGTCGATCTGGGCCATCCCAGCGGCGGTCATGGGCTCGCCGGGCTGCGTGAGCGGGTCGAGTCGGCCGGTGGCAAGCTCCAGTCTGGCCCCACCTCAGACGGCTACCTCCTAACGATGTGCTTCCCGTCGACCGAACCCAGCATGCCGTCGAGTGAACCCAAGAATCCCCAATGAGCGTCTCGGTGGTCATCGCCGACGACCAGACCGTAGTGCGTGAAGGGCTGCGGTCGATGCTGTCGTTGTTCGACAATCTCGATATCGTCGGAGTAGCAACTAGCGCCGAAGAAGCCCTCGACGTCATCGCCGCGACCGACCCCGATGTACTGCTCACCGATCTGCGAATGCCGGGCATCGGCGGCGTGGAAGGCATTGTGCGACTGGTAGCTTCAGGGTCACGCACCCGAGCGGTAGCGCTCACCACTTACGACGACGACGCCACCATCATCGCCGCGCTCGACGCCGGAGCGGTCGGCTTTCTTAACAAAGACGCCGACCCAGAATCGATCGAGGCGGCACTGATTGCCGCGGCGGCCGGACGGTCGCTACTCGACGCCGGGGTGATGCGCGCAGTACTCAAGTCCGACAAAGCATCTCGTGTGCCGCCGACCGCCGATAACCAGGCAAGCCTGACCGAGCGCGAGGTCGAAGTTCTTGGGCTTATCGCGCAGGGACTCTCGAATCAGCAGATCGCCTCGCGACTGGTACTGGGCGTCTCCACCATCAAAACCCACATCAATCACCTGCTGGCCAAGACCGCCTGCCGCGACCGCGCAGCGTTGGTTGCCTACGCCTATCGCAACAACTTGTCCTGATCGGGCTCACGCCGAAAACAACAGCGCGCCACCCATTCCGATCATGATCACGGCGACCACGCCGTCGAGAATCCGCCATGCCGACGGCTTGGCAAAGAGCGGCGCCATCCGATGTCCGCCGCCACCCAGTAGGGAGAACCACACGATGCTGGCGCAGCATGCGCCGATGGCGAACGCCCATTTCCCGGCGCCGTGACCGTTGGCGATGGCCCCCATGGTGAGCACGGTGTCGAGGTACACATGCGGGTTGAGCCAGGTCAGCGCGAACGCCGTGCCGATGGCCATCCAGCGGCTGGGTACCGACCCTTCGTTTGTGCCGACGAGCGCCTCTTTGCTGCCCAGACACCGCCGCGCTGCCATCAGGCCCAGCACGATGACATAGAGACCGCCGACGATCTTGGCCGCCGCGACCGCCGTGGGATGCGCACTGACCAGCGCCCCCAGCCCAGCTACCCCCGCAGTAATGAGCACCACGTCGGAGAGCGCGCACACCACGATCACCGGCACCACATGTGCGCGACGCACTCCCTGTTGGAGCACAAAAATGTTCTGTGGCCCGATCGCGATGAACAGCGCCGCGCCGGTGAGTAGCCCTGCCAGCGCGGGAAGCACAAATCCGTTCATGCGATCAACGTTAGGAATCGCCAGTCCAGAAGACCAGCGAATGTTTCTGATGAATCATTAGTATCTCTTAACATGGAGATCGATCACGACGGACTCGTCACGCTTGCCGCGGTCCTGCGCGAAGGCACCTTTGAGGCGGCGGCGCAGGCACTGCACATCACCCCGTCGGCAGTCAGCCAACGCATCAAGGCGATGGAGGTCTCCGTGGGACGAATTCTGGTGCGCCGCACCAAACCGATCGAGGCCACCCGCGACGGCGAGGTTCTGGTGCGCCTGGCCAAACAGTGGGAGCTGCTCGCGACTGAAGCAAGCCGCGAGCTTGTGGGCGACGACGCTCACCCCGACGATCAGGATGCGCCGTCCCCCGATACCCCACGCATCCATCTGCCGATTGCCGCCGCCGTCGAGGTGATCC
>Cebus_capucinus_imitator_PRJNA485217_SSR047__coassemble_1579_pt1 | contig 11663 bp, 11 predicted proteins | sample Cebus_capucinus_imitator_PRJNA485217_SSR047__metabat2_low_PE_001 | metagenome-assembled genome bin Cebus_capucinus_imitator_PRJNA485217_SSR047
GAGTCGGGCGAGCCCGTATAACCGCACCGAACGGGTGAAGGCCTCGGCCAGAAACAGGACATCGGGGTCGCGCTTTTTGACCTCGACGATGAGCCACTCCCAAAAGTTTGGCGGCTTGGTGTGCGGGTTATCGACCCGAAAGATCTTGACGCCCAAACCGACCCAGTGAAGTACCACCTTGAGTACGGCGCGATAGATGCCGTTGCGGTCGTTGTCGAAATTGAGCGGATAGATGTCTTGATACTTCTTCGGCGGGTTCTCGGCATAGGCGATGCTGCCGTCGGGCATCACCGTGAACCAGTCCGGATGTTCGAGTGCCCAGGGATGGTCGGGGGCGCATTGCAATGCGAGATCGAGCGCCACCTCCATGCCAAGTTCTCGGGTGCGGCCGACGAAGTACTCGAAGTCTTCGACCGAACCGAGCTGCGGGTGGATGGCGTCGTGTCCGCCGTCGGGAGAGCCGATGGCCCACGGTGAACCCACATCGTGAGGGCCGGCGACCAGAGTGTTGTTGGGTCCCTTGCGGTTGACGTGACCGATCGGATGGATGGGCGGGAGGTAGACGACGTCGAATCCCATGTCGGCAATCCGCGGCAAGTCTTGTGCGGCAGTCAGGAAGGTGCCGTGTACCGGGTGGCCCTGGGCATCCCAGCCGCCAGTCGAGCGGGGAAACATCTCGTACCACGAGCCGAATAGGGCGCGGTGACGATCGACCCATACCCGGTAGTTGCGGCTTTTGGTGACAAGTTCGCGGACGGGATGGTCATAGAGCAGGGTGGCGACGTCATCGGAAATCGCGACCGATACCCGGGTGCTCACCTGCAGATCGCCATTGCGCAGCATGCCGATTGCGTCGTTGATGACGCCGCGATCCGATGGTGCGAGCTGGTCGTGGGCGGTGCTCAGGATGCGGGCACCGATCTCGAGTTCGTTAGCGAGATCGGCGGCGCTCTGCCCGGCCTCGATCTTCTTGATGATGCCCGACTGCCACGTCAGGTAGGGATCACTCCATGCCTCGATCCGAAACGTCCAGAACCCCTCCGAGTCGGGGACGAAGGCCGCATTGAACTGGTCGGGTTGCGACGACGGATGCATGCGTATGTCGAATAAGCGTCGTCGGGGAGCTTCAACACGCAGGCTCACCCCGAGTGCGTTATGACCTTCGCGCCACGCGGAGGCGCTGACTGGGATCATTTCGCCGACAACGGCTTTGGATGGATAGTTACCCGCCGATACCAGCGGTTGGATGTCGTCGATGCCCATCCGGCCGATCACTCGGGGCTCCCTTCTCATCGGAGGTGGCTCGTGGCCTGGATGCTCCGTTGATCCCGTTGCGTTGATCCCATTGCGTTGATCCGATTGCGCCGCCTCAGGTGAGGCCTCGTAGCCTCAGCGTAAGGGTACTGCGGTGAGCCTGCTCAGTGCGGACTTCACGACCTTGGGGTCCGTGGTTCGCCAAAAGGGCGGCAACGAGGCGCTGAGATAACCGCCGTAGCCTGCTGTCGCCAGCCGCGAATCGAGTACCGCAACTACTCCGCGGTCATCGACCGACCGCAAGAGCCGTCCGGCGCCCTGGGCAAGCAGCAGTGCGGCGTGGTTGGCCGCGACAGCGAGAAAACCGTTGCCTCCCCGGGCGTCTACCGCGCGTTGACGTGCGGTGAGTAGGGGATCGTCGGGGCGGGGAAAGGGGATGCGGTCAATCAGCACCAGTGACAACGATGGCCCCGGAACGTCGACTCCCTGCCACAGCGAGAGCGTGCCGAACAGGCAGGTGGCCGGATCTTCCGCGAAGCGGGCGACAAGTGCCGAGGTGGTGTCGTCGCCCTGACAGAGGATCGGAACATCACAGCGCTCGCGTAGCGCATCGGCCGCTTCGCGCGCGGCACGCATCGAGGAAAACAGTCCCAGAGTGCGTCCGCCAGCAGCGCCGATGAGGTCGGTCATCTCGTTAAGGGTGGCTGGCGAGATCGCGTCGCGGCCGGGCCGCGGCAGGTGCCGTGCGACGTAGAGGATCGCCGAGCGCGGGTAGTCGAATGGGGAGCCTGCATCGAGTCCGTTCCACCGCACCTGCTCACTATCGGCGGGCACGGCCTTGCCCGATGCGATCGCGCCGCGAGCGGCAACGCTTGAGGTGGCGTCGCTCGACTCTACTACTGCATCGGGTGTCGGCGCATCGGCCCCTGTGCCGGTGGCGGGCAATCCCCAGGTTGCCGCGAGCGCGTTGAAGTTGCCGCCGATAGTCAGGGTCGCCGAGGTGAGGATGACCGTCGCGTTGCTGAACTGTGTCGTACGCAGCAGGCCGCCCACCGAGAGCGGGGCGATGTGTAGTACCGGTCGGGTGGTGGCGTTGGGGCCGCGGCCAATTCGATCGTGACCGACCCAGACCACATCGCGGCGGGCCGAGACGTCGGCGTCGGCAAAGTTGCCCAGGATGCGCACGATGGTGTCGTGCAGGTCGTCGAGACCGGTGAGTGCCGCCGAGCGGGCGGCGGCCGCGCCCTCGTCGTCGGTACCGCCGGATCTGCGGACCGGTCCGATCGCGGTTCGCGCCGTCCAGAGCCGGTCGCGCAGCATCGTCAGTAGCGGCCCGGCCGCGGCAGGTAGTCGCGTCCATTCACCGGGAGGACATTCCTCCAGCAGTTCGCCGACCTGCTCACCGGCGCCCATGAGGGCATCGGTGGTCTCCTCATCGATCAGCTTGCCGCACCGGCGAGCCAAACCGGCGACGCCAGCTGCCGACACCTCGGCGGTGGTCACCGCGGTGATGCGATCGACCAGTTCGTGTGCCTCATCGATGATGACCACGTCGTGGTCGGGGAGGATGTTGGCCGGGCTCAGGGCGTCGATCGCGAGCATCGCGTGGTTGGTAACCACCACATCGACCTGACCGCTGGCGCGCCGCGCGCGCTCGGCGAAGCAATCCTCGGAGTAGGAGCAATTGGCGGCGCCCAAACACTCACGCGCCGAGACGCTGACCTGACGCCACGCACGATCGCTGACGCCGGGGGTGAGGTCGTCGCGGTCACCGGTTTCGGTATCTGAGGTCCACTCGCGGAGTCGGGTGACCTCGCGGCCGGTGCGAGAGAGTTCAAAGGCGTCGAAGAGTTCGGTTTCTGGCTCCTCGACAGTTCCGTCGTGAATCTTGTGCAGGCACAGGTAGTTTGCCCGGCCTTTGAGGATCGCGAAGGTGGGCTTGCGTCCGAGCGGTCCGGCCAGGGCATCGGCGAGCCGGGGGAGATCACGCTCGACCAATTGGCGCTGCAGCGCGATGGTGGCCGTGGAGACCACGACGGTGTCGCCGGTGGCCACCGCGTGGCGGATCGCCGGGACCAGGTATGCCAACGATTTACCAGTACCGGTTCCGGCCTGGACGGCAAGATGCTCGCCGACATCGATGGAGTGACTTACGGCCGCGGCCATACGAACCTGGCCGTCGCGACGACGACCCGACACCGCGGTGACCGCGGCATCGAGCAGGTCAATCGCGGAGGGAAGATCAGGCATGAGGGTGGCTCAGGCCTGGTTGGGAGTGCCGTTGTAGAGCAGATCCCCATCGAGTTCGATACCGGCGGAATGCATTTCGCGCAGGGCGGTCTTCGCGGTGTCGGGGGCTACCGCAGCGGTGAAGTTCAACAGAACTCGCGTGCGAAGGCCCGCGCCGACCGCGTCCATCGCGGTGGCGCGCACACAGTGATCGGTGGCAATGCCGACGATATCCACCGATCGGACCTTGCGGTCCTGGAGCCACTGAGCCAGGCCGACTCCCTTGGAGTCGGTGCCCTCAAAACCCGAATATGCCGCGGAGTACTCACCTTTGGAGAAGACGTTGGTGACAACCGAGGTATCCAGGCCAGGGGAGAAGATCACCCCGTCGCTGCCCACCTTGCAGTGCGGCGGCCAGGAGTCGACAAAGTCGGGTGTCTCGGAGAAATGATCTCCGGGATCGATGTGGTAGTCGCGGGTGGCAACGACAGTCTTGTAGTCGCCGGAGATCGTATTGATCGCTCGAGCTACCGCCGAGCCACCGCGAACTCCCAGCGCGCCGCCCTCACAGAAATCGTTTTGAACATCAACGACGATGAGGGCATCGGCGGGACTGGCTGGGTCGGTCATTGCGCTCCTGAGCTGTGGAGAATGTGGCTGGCAGTGTTCGGGTTGTGGCTGCTCAGTATGGGCGGTGCTGGTGTGGGTGCGCCGACTAGTCGAGGACGTATCGGGTTCGCACGGCCGGATCTCCATGCGAGAGTCCCAGCCCCTCCCACGGCAGGCTCACGAGCCCGCGTGCGAGGTGATCCCGAGCGTCGGTCAACGAGGGGCGTCCCTCGACCGGATCGCCGCCCCGCACCAAGGGAATCTGCAGTGCGGTGGTCGGCAGGCCGTCGGTCGGCGGTGTCGGCGCATCCGCCGCGAAGATCACTTCTTCAACGATGGTGCCGCTTGGACGTGCCACGCGGACTGCGGATTTGGCGCCGCCGCGAGATTCCTTGTGGCTCGCTCGCTTGGCCACCGGACGGCCATCGACCTCCACCAGTTTGTACACCATGCCTGCTGTCGGAGCACCACTGCCGGTTACCAGCGAGGTGCCCACACCGTAGGTGTCGACGGGCTCGGCGCGCAGCGAGGCGATCGCGTACTCGTCGAGATCGCCAGACACCACGATCTTGGTCTTGGTGGCACCCAGCGAGTCGAGTTGTTCGCGGACCTGTCGGGCCAATACCCCGAGATCACCGGAGTCGATTCGGACCGCACCGAGCTCTGGTCCGGCGACCTCGATCGCGTTGTTGACTCCCTGGGTGATGTCGTAGGTGTCGACGAGCAGGGTGGTGCCCACCCCGAGGGCCTCGATCTGGGCGGCAAAAGCGGCCTTCTCGTCGGGGCCGTCGGCGCCGGTGAAGCCAAGGGTGAAGGCGTGGGCGGCGGTGCCCGCGCTGGGTACGCCGTAGGTACGCGCGGCCTCCAGGTTGGAGGTTGCCGCGAGCCCGGCGATGTAGGCGGCGCGGGCGCTGGCGACGGCGGCTCGCTCGTGGGTGCGCCGCGATCCCATCTCAATGATCGGGCGGCGTCCGGCAGCGCTGACCATGCGTGCTGCTGCCGAGGCGATGGCGCTGTCGTGGTTGAGGATCGACAGGATCAGCGTCTCCAGCAGGACGCCTTCGACGAAGGAAGCGCGCACGGTGAAGATCGGCGAGCCGGGAAAGTAGAGCTCGCCCTCGCGGTATCCGTCGATGTCGCCGGAGAAGCGGTAATTGCGGAGCCATTCCACGGTGTCGGGATCGCAGAACTTCTCGACCACCGCGATCTCGTCGTCGCCAAAGCGGAATCGCATGAGCTCATCGATGATGCGCTCGGTACCTGCGACGACGCCGTAGCGCCGTCCGTCGGGTAGCCGCCGCGCGAAGACCTCGAAAACGCACGGGTGATGTGCGATCGGCTGCCGCAATGCGGCGGAGACCATGGTGACCTCATAGTGATCGGTCAACAGGGCTGTGCTGTCCACGTTGTTGATCCCTTACCCTTGGACGTATGGCGCCTGACGTAATCCGTGCGCATGAGGCTACCCCCGGCGGCGCAGCCGTCGCCGAACCGACCGTCGCCGAGGGCGCGTCGGACCTCGATCGTCCCTGGATGACGATCGTGTGGGATGACCCCGTCAACTTGATGCGCTACGTGACCTTCGTATTCCAGAAGATCTTCGGGTACTCCGAGTCCAAGGCCAATGAGTTAATGATGCAGGTTCACACCGAGGGAAGAGCAGTCGTGTCCAGCGGCGACCGTGACAAGGTCGAGTCGGACGTGCGCAAGCTCCATGCCGCCGGACTGTGGGCAACGATGCAGCGAGACAGCTGATATGCGCACGTGGAAACGGCGTGGTCGGGGCTCACGCATGCGCATCTGCTCGACTCTCGAGCCGCATGAGGTGGAGCTACTGGCCTCGATGGTGAACTCGCTGGTGGAGTTACTGACCGAACGCGAGGCCAGCGCTCCGACAGACCCGCTCGCCGAGCTCACCGGCATTCGTGCAGGTCACAGCGCATCACCCGACGACTTGACGTTGGGTAGGTTGCTGCCGGATTTCCATCGTCCCGACCAGGATCGGGAGGTGGGGGCCGACGTCATCGGCGCCGATCTCAACTCGGCGCTGCGTAGCGTCAACGAGCCAAAGATCATCGACGCCAAGCTGAGTGCGGCCGCCTCACTACTTGATTCGCTGCCGCCCGGCGGGGGCGATATCGCGTTGACTGAGGCGCAGGCGATGGACTGGCTGACCGCCCTTAACGACGTGCGGTTGGCGTTGGGGGCGATGCTGGGCATCTCCGACGACATGCCGGATCAGTTGCCGCAAGGTCATCCCCATGCCGCACACCTCGACGTCTATCACTGGCTCACAGTGATGCAAGAGCTGCTGGTGGAATCGCTGATGTGAGGTGCCCCAGTCCGATGCCGACGCGAAGGTAGAGGTGGCTGTGAGTAGCGAGCCGACTGTTAACGCTCCAGAGACTGATACTCCAGAGACGGTGATGTCTCGTGCGGGTGATCGCATCACCGACATCGCCGGGATCAGCGTCGGACACCATCATCGGATAGACGCCGATGCCACTGTCGCTGATGCCAGTGGGGAACCGGACGGTCCGGCAGGCAGCGGATGGGCCACCGGCACCACGGTGCTCACGGTGACTGGCCCCGCGCCGAGCGCCGCGGTCGATGTGCGCGGCGGCGGGCCGGGAACGCGCGAAACTGATCTGCTCGACCCGTCCAACACCGTGACTGTCGCTCATGCGATCACGCTGAGTGGTGGCAGCGCCTACGGGTTAGCTGCCGCAGATGGCGTCATGACTGGGCTTGAGCAAGCCGGTATTGGGCTCCCGATGGATACCCGCGGCCATGTTGTTCCGATCGTCCCCGCCGCAGTCATTTTTGATCTGCCTGTGGGGTCGTGGGAGAAGCGACCGGACGCCACTTTTGGCGAGGCGGCGCTAGCTGCAGCGGCGAGCGACTTCGCGATCGGCAGTGTGGGCGCGGGCGCCGGGGCTCGGGCCGGTGGTCTCAAAGGTGGAGTCGGAACGGCTGCCAGGCACATCACCGAGGGGCCAGCGGCGGGCATTACGGTGGGTGCGTTGATTGTGGCCAACCCAGTGGGCAGCGTCATTGACCCGAGCACCGGGCTGCCGTGGAGCGCCGACGCCAGGGATCTGGAACGCTTTGGCCTGTCGATCCCGTTGGATGACGACATCGATGCGATCGCGGAGATCGCCGCCAAATCGACCGTGCTTAACACCACCATCGGAGTGGTCGCCACCGATGTCGCACTGCCGCCGGCATCCTTACGGCGAGTGGCGATGTCGGCGCATGACGGGTTGGCGCAGGCGATCAGGCCGGTGCACTCGCCACTGGACGGCGACACAATTTTCGCGGTGTCCACGGGGGCACTTGAAGTGCCGCCCAGCGAGCTCATTCCGCCGGGGATGAACCCGGATGCGGTGGTGCTGGCCGCGCTGTGTGCGGTGGCTACTGAGGTGACTCGTGAGGCGATCATCAGTGCCGTGATTTCGGCGCGCGATGTTGCCGGGATCGCTGCGTACACAACAGTGGTGCCGTCTGCGCTGCGCTGACGACACCACTACTGCGTTGAGCGATGGTTCTACTGACTCTGACCTGGAGTCGTGGCCGGGCGTCGTGCGGGAATGCCCGGCCGACGATCGATCAGGAATGACCCGAGGTGCAAACCCAGGTGTAGATCTCTCCGCCGCCGGAGGCGTAGAGCGCATTGGACTCCGCGGTGTAGAGGCTGGCGCCACGCCCATAGCCCCAATATGAGGGCGACGACGAGATGGCCCCACAGCCGTTGACAAAGGTCACCACGACCCTGCAGCCGTAGCCACAGGCTCCGCGAGTGGCACCACTGGCCTCGGCATAACTGGAGTAGTCCCATGCTCGTCCGAATGAACCGGTCGACGTGTTCAGGGCAATCGCCCCGTAGTAGTTGCCGTAGGCGTTGGCAGGTGCGGGATCGATGATGGCTGGGGCGACGACGGCTGCTCCGACTGCGCCGACAGCGGCGGCAGCGGCAACAAGGCGTTGGCGGGTGCTCATAGCTTGTCTCCTCTGTGGAATGAGATCAGGTGGGGTCGTGATCAGGCGGGTGCGCGGCTTGCATCGGCCGGCTTGGGGGTCGTGGATGCCGACGGCATGGCGATCTTGGTCGGCTTGCTCACCTCGACGGTCTCGTTCCATTTGGAGAGACCGATGGTCATCGAGGAGCGCGGGACGGGCGTCAGAGCGACTCGCGCCAGCTGGTGGTCTCCGGTGATCCATACCGAGATGGGCACCTGCGCATCGTGATTGGCGGTGATGTTGACTCCGGTCAGCGGCGCCAGGGTTTTCGCGGTGACGGTGCCCGACAACTTGGTGGTCTGGGCGCCGTTAATGCTTTCGGCGCCGGTCTTGGTCGGGTTCTTCATCTCGCGCAGCAGATTGGCCAATCCCTTCTCGGGGTTGAGGACCACGGAGATGTCATAGATCGACTGGCCGTTGCCGTAGTCGACATATCCCTTGTTGCTGATGTCGGCGTAGAGGTGTTGGTCGACGTAGACGAAGGGGGCTGAGACTTGTGATTTGCCAAGCAACACCGTGGCGGTGCCTTTGGCTGCCGTTTTTGGTTTGGTGACCAGGTCGGCTTGGACGGCCTTGGCGGTCAGGTTGGGGATCTTGCCGTCGACCGTCAGATCGAGGTGCGCCCCCTTCAGGGCCGCGGTGGCATCAGCAGCGGCGGACACGAGGGCGGCGGGGTCGGTAATTGTCGACGTCGCGGTGGTGGAGGTCGACGATTCGTTGTCGGAGCTCGTCGAGCAGCCGGTCAGTGCGATGGCGGCGGCGATACCGGTGGTGATGGCTGCGGTGGCAATACGCTGGGCGCGATGCATCAGATGGCTCCTTGAGGTCAGGGGTCGCGGTCACGGTTCACCTTGGTTCCCGAGTCGTTCCGCTGTGTCGATTCCCGTGCAGTCGATGGGCGAGTGACGGTGTGCGTTAGCGAATCCGACATCGATGAATCGTGAACTGTGACGAAACCGTATAACGCCGGTGAGGCCGCTCACAGCCACTGTCTATCCCTTAGATGACCCCTGAGCTGGGATTTCTCCGTGCCGATCGCGCGGTGGCGTCATTCGGACGTCAGGTGGGCCTGGCGGCAGAAAAGGGGAGACGCCGGATGGATCGGAATACGACCTGTCGTGGCGACGTTGGCACGGGGCAACGTCTTGTTCGGCGAGACTGTGCTGCGGCCAGCGGAGATTCTGGAGCAGTCAGATCGCATGAGTTCGAGGAGTGCGGTGCTGAAGATCGGCGCGGACCTGGTGGAAAAAATGATCGCGCACGCGCGCGCCGATCACCCGGATGAGGCGTGCGGGATCATCGCAGGCGCGGAGGGCAGCGATGACCCGCAACGCTTTGTGCCGATGATCAATGCCGAACGTTCGCCAACCTTCTACCGGTTCGACTCGCTCGAACAACTCAAGGTGTGGCGCGAGATGGATCGCCGGGACGAAGAGCCGGTGGTGATCTATCACTCTCATACCGCCACCGAGGCATATCCCAGTCGAACCGACGTCTCGTATGCCAGCGAGCCCAACGCGCACTACGTCTTGGTATCTACCCGTGAGCCCGACGACGCCGAGGTGCGCAGCTATCGCATCGTCGACGGGGTCGTGACTGAAGAACCCATCGAGATCAGGAGCTGAACAATGGCAGTAACCGTGTCTATCCCGACGATTCTGCGTCCGCACACCGGTGGTGAAAAGCGCGTGGAGGCAACGGGTTCCAGCCTTGCCGAGGTCATCGACAATCTTGAGTCGGCAAATCCAGGTCTGCGTGATCGGCTGGTCGCCGATGGCAAGCTGCACCGGTTTGTCAACGTCTACGTCAACGACGAGGATGTGCGTTTCTCCGGTGGATTAGAGACCACAATCGATGACGGCGATGAGGTCACGATCTTGCCTGCGGTCGCCGGCGGTGCGCCCGAGATCGATGATGCCGCGCGTGTGCGTCTCGGCCGCTGAGTCGTGGCTCGTTATGAATCGCTGATCGACTCGGTCGGCAACACCCCGCTGATCGGTCTGCGTCGGCTCTCGCCGCGCTGGGATGACACCGACGACGCACCCCACGTGCGGTTGTGGGCCAAACTCGAAGACCGCAACCCGACCGGCTCCATCAAGGACCGACCGGCGCTGCGCATGATCGAGCAGGCTGAGCGCGACGGGCTCTTGCACCCGGGCTCGACGATCCTGGAACCGACCAGTGGCAACACCGGCATCTCGTTGGCGATGGCGGCAAAGCTCAAGGGCTATCACCTGATTTGCGTGATGCCGGAGAACACCTCGCAAGAGCGTCGATCGCTGTTGAGAATGTATGGCGCCGAGGTTATTTCGTCTCCTGCGGCGGGCGGTTCCAATACGGCGGTGGCAATGGCCAAGGAGTTGGCGGCGCAGCACCCCGAGTGGGTGATGCTCTACCAATACGGCAACGAGGCAAATTGGCGGGCCCACTATGAGGGCACCGGCCCAGAGCTTTACGCCGACCTACCCGAGATCACCCACTTTGTTGCGGGTCTGGGAACTACCGGAACGCTGATGGGCGTGGGTCGCTACCTGCGCGAGCGCGATCCCAATATCGCGATCGTCGCGGCAGAACCGCGATACGGCGACGAGGTCTACGGGCTGCGCAACATTGATGAGGGCTTCATCCCCGAACTCTATGACGATTCGGTGCTGACCAGCCGGTACTCCGTCCAAGGCGTCGATGCCATCGCCCGGGTGCGCGAGCTTATTGAGGCTGAGGGAATCTTTGCTGGTGTGTCGACGGGAGCGATCCTGCAGGCCGCCCGAGGCATTGGCAGGCGGGCAGTGAAACAGGGGCAGCGTGCCGACATCGGCTTCGTGGTTCCCGACGCGGGATGGAAGTATCTCTCTACCGGAGCCTACGACGGTAGCCTGGAAGATGCTGGGGCCGCTCTGGAAGGGCAGCTCTGGGCCTGAGGGATCACCGACCGGCCACCGGCCGGGTTCTCACTACCAGCCCGACAGCATTGGATACGAGCAGGACTGAGGTCATGACCGCCAACCCGCCTACCGCGACACCTCCGAGCGCGCGCCCGCTGTGGCAGCGGTCGGCGATCGTCATGGCAGCGATCGCGGTGTTGTTGATCGTGATCGAGGCTATCGACGCCGCCACCAACTTCCGGCTCGATGACGCCGGCATAGAACCGCGTGCCGTCGACGGATTGGGCGGCATCATCTGGTCGCCGTTCTTGCACGGTAACTGGGAACACCTGTGGGCCAACTTGGTTCCCGGCCTGGTGCTCGGGTTTCTGGTGCTTATGGCGCGGCGCTTTCTGATTGTGACCGCGATCGTGTGGGTAATCTCCGGGCTCGGCGTGTGGTTGTTCGCGCCGCCATACACCGTGACTGTTGGCGCGTCCGGCATCATCTTCGGATGGCTGGCGTATCTACTGATCCGCGGCTTGTTCAATCGTGATCTCTGGCAGGTTCTTCTCGGCGTGGTGCTCTTTGTGATTTACGGTTCGGTTTTGTGGGGCGTGCTACCCGGAGTGGTGGGCGTCTCGTGGCAGGGACATTTGTTTGGGGCTATCGGTGGCGTTGTGGCCGCGT
>Cebus_capucinus_imitator_PRJNA485217_SSR047__coassemble_1582_pt1 | contig 11648 bp, 6 predicted proteins | sample Cebus_capucinus_imitator_PRJNA485217_SSR047__metabat2_low_PE_001 | metagenome-assembled genome bin Cebus_capucinus_imitator_PRJNA485217_SSR047
CGGAGGCCTTCGCCTACCTCAGCCGTTCACAACGTCTGTGGGAAGTACATCTAGGCAGCAATCGGTTCAGCACACAAGTAACACCAGTCACAAAATTCTCTCGCGTCTCAGCGTGGCGTTCTGGCGCCGCGCGCCGCAGCATGTTAGAAACACCTGAGACAAAACGACACCAGTGGGATTTATGTGACTGGAGTGGTTGGTCGGGGTGATAGTCGCACCCCGGCATTTATCGGCGGGGTGTGAAGGAGCTCGAGGCGATGCGAATGGTGAGTCCGCGACGGAGATGGGTCCGCGCGTCGATCGCGCCTGCGGTGATCGCGGTGATCGCCGTGGTCATGGCGCTCATTGGGCAGTACCCGGCTAATGCCGATCCGGCACCCCGGCCCGCTGCGCCGGCGCCCAGCAGCCCGGCCGCGCCCTCGTCGTCGGCCGCTACGCCTGCGCCAGCCGCGCCCGCGGCAGCACCGGCGCAGAAGGCCCGTGTCACCAAGACGTTCTGGTACTCCGATCGCCGCGTGGCGCTGTGGGTCTTCTCGCCCGCAATGAACACCGAGATCCAGGTGCAGATCCTGTTGGCCCGAGATTGGTGGGCCAACCCCAAGGCAAAGTTCCCGCAGCTGACCATGCTCGATGGTCTGCGCGCGCAGGATGACCAAAACGGTTGGATCATCAACACCAACGTCGTTGACTTCTACAAAGACAAGAACGTCAACGTGATCCTGCCCATCGGCGGCGAATCGAGCTTCTACACCGACTGGCAGAAGCCGGATAAGGGTAAGACCTACAAGTGGGAGACCTTCCTCATCCACGAGCTGCCCTCCATCCTCGAAGGGGATTGGCGCTCAACGGATGTGCGCGGCATCGAGGGACTCTCGATGGGTGGCTCCGCGGCGATGATGCTCGCGGCGCGCAACCCGGGCTTCTACAAGTTCGCTGCCTCGTTCTCGGGCATCCTGCAGCTCACCTCTTACGGAATGCCGCAGGCCGTCCAGTTCGCGCTGCGTGACGCAGGCGGTTACGACGCCCTCAAGATGTACGGCCCGCCGAGCGATCCGGCGTGGAAGGAACACGATCCTTACCTCCTGGCCGACAAGCTGCGGGGCACCAGCCTCTACATTTCGTCGGGCAACGGCATGGTCGGACCGCATGACAGTCCGTCCGATATCCCGATGCTGGCTACCAACTACTCCGGAGTGGGGCTCGAGTTGCTCTCGCGAGTGACCTCGCAGCAGTTCGCCATCAAGCTCAATGAGCTCGGTATCCCCGGGCAGGCTGTCTATCGCCCCTCCGGTACCCACACCTGGCCGTACTGGGAGTTCGAGATGGCGCAAGCGTGGCCACAGGCCGCAGCGGCACTGGGTCTCTCGTCCGACAAGGTGGCGTGCCGTGAGTCGGCAGCGTTCAAGAAGGTCGCCGACCGCAACCGCAAGACTCTGGGCGCCTGCCTGACGCCGGAGTACGCGGTCCCCGGTGGCCGGGCGCAGGACTTCTCCGGTGGACGCATCATCACCGGACCCAAGGGGCCCAAGATTGTCGGCGGCGCAATTAGCGGCGCGTATGTGGCCGCAGGCGGCCCCGGCGGCAAGCTGGGTCGGCCTACCAGCAATGAGCAGGCGTCCCGCGGCGGCGTGTTCCAGACCTTCGAGCACGGCCGAATCAACTGGACCGCGAAGACCGGAGCACAGCTCGCAAAGTGAGTGCAATCGCAGATCCCCCGACCCCCGGATTTCCGGGCGGTCGGGAGATCTGTTTGCCGCACCTGTTTGCGGCGTCTGTCTGCGGGGGCGTGAGCGCGCCCTGAGATATGGCTGTGGAATCACCGGATTTGCGCAGGTGACGCCGTTTCGGTGCGGCAGGTAGTCGGTAGAGCGGGGTAGCCTATCGCTTGCGGTCGGGGAGGCCCGATCAGTGTGCAGCGAGGCTAATTCGCCCCGAATTGGCCTGGACTCCGGTCGGTGTGGGAAACCGGGTTGGGTTCTGATGAGGAAGTGATGATGACGAAGTACCTGAGGCTGGGTGTGGCATTGATCGGCGCAACGTTTGCGTTCGGATCTCTCGCGGCCTGTTCGGACGACTCGACGGCGAGCGCGCCGATCACGAGTAACCCGGTGACGACGACCTCGCTCTACGGGGCTTCGGACAGTTCCTCTGCGGAATCGTCGGCTGCGGCGTCTGCCGCGGACGGCTCCGAATCCGAGAGCCCGAGTCCGACCACCGGCGGTTCCAGTCTTCCGGCTACTGCGCCGAAGACGACGACACAAGCGTCAGGAACGTTCGCCGCACCCGAGGGACAGCCGCTGAGCGACAAGTCCAAGCGCTACCTGCAGGCGCTGCGCGACGACAATGTGCAGATTCTCGGGGACACCGACAACAGCGTCGCGCTGACCCTCGCGGTGTACGTCTGCGATGCACAGGCGAAGAACACCGACCCGGTCACCACGAAGGGCTATGTGACCGCGTTGGTGGCGCCGGGCGCCAAGAACCCGCAAGAGGCCAACACCAAGGCCGACAAGGTCATCAAGGCCGCAAAAGCGCACTACTGCTAGTTCGGCACTGCTGCTGATCCGAGACCGCTGCTGATCCGGCACCGCTGCTGATCCGGCACAATCTGCTCATCTGCCAGGCCCCGAGTCAACCGACCCGACGAGAAGGTATCCGCTCCCGTCCTACCGGCTGCAGAGCCGATGTGAGTGAGGGGACGGGTAATTGGTGATCTGTGAACGCTCGACGTAACTCCCAGAAGCGCAAGAAACGGCGCATCATGCCCCTGCTGCTGGCCGCAGTGGCACTGCTGGCCATCATCGCGATCATCCTCATCGTCATCTTTGTCAAAGGACTGCTGACCCCTGAGCCCCGCACTCCGGGGGGCGGCGGGTCGTCGTCGACCTCAACTCCGCCGTCTCGTCCGGAAGCGCAGTCGGCGGATTGCCCGGACGTGTTGACCGTCGTCATTCCCGGCACGTGGGAATCCCGGCCGAATGATGATCCGCTGAACCCGACGGCTAAGCCTGCCTCGTTGCTCCTCAAGGTCTCTAAGCCGCTGCAGAAGGAGTATTCGGCCTCGCGTACGACCGTGTACACGGTTCCCTATCTCGCCCAGTTCCGGAATCCGACCAACCTCAACGACCACGAGGCGGACTACAACACCTCGCGCACCCAGGGCTACAAGCGGGCCGCGGGCAAGATCATCTCGACGCACAAAAAGTGCCCATTAACGCGCTACGTGATCATGGGATTCTCGCAGGGCGCCGTCATCAGCGGTGACCTCGCCAGCGCGATCGGCAACGGCCGTGGCGTGCTCCCGGCCGAAGATGCCGACCTCGTGATCGGCGTCGGTTTGATCGCCGATGGCCGACGTGTTGCCGATCAGCAGCGCAATATTGGGCCCAATCCGCCCGGGGTTGGTGCCGAGGTGTCACTGAGCGGTATGGGTACGCTCGTACCAGGTATTTCGATGACCGGCCCGCGTGACGGCGGATTCGGCACGGTTCGCGATCGAGTGGTATCAATCTGTGCGCCAGGCGATCTCATTTGTGACGCGCCGACGGCGACCAACCCGATTGGTGCCGTGAGTCAGCTGGTGAATGCACTCAATAATCCGGTGCACGCCATGTATGCGACCCCGAAGTACTGGTCGATCGACGATGGCACCACCGCGACCCAGTGGCTCTACGGCTGGGCTACCCGCACCGTCGATGCGGCGCCCCGCCCAGCACATACGTGAGCCCGGGCCGATCCGTCGGCGCACCCATTGCCGACGTGTGTCGACATATAGGGCAACTACACAGCGGGTGATCAGGGATCATGAGTGTGTCCGGCCTAGGGTGGGGAGAGGTTTGGGTGCTACGCCCGCCTGCATTAACGTGATGCCCTGGTTCGGTGTGTCCCCTATACGGGCGATATCGGGCCGCGCCATCGACCCGCCGCCATCGAGCACCATCGAGACCGGCACCGCACGACCATTACCGCACGATCATTACCGCACGATCATCACAGACAGTGGTACGAGGAGATAGTGAATGACCCAGGCCGAGCCGCAGTTGCGCAAGTTCCGTTTCGGGGCCGGCGGTGAGGGCAATAAGGACGAGGGTGGAGCTCGCAAGTTTGTGAAGCTCGCGCAGACCGCGGAAGAGTGCGGCTATGACACCTTTGCCATTCCCGATCACCTGGGAAATCAGGTTGGTCCGCTGGCCGCACTCGGCGCGTTGAGTCAGGCCACCAGCACCATTCGGCTGGCCACCTCGGTCTTGGCAAACGGTTTCCGCCATCCGGCGATCCTGGCCAAAGAAGCCAACACCATTGATGTGCTGTCCAAGGGGCGCCTGGAGCTCGGTATCGGCGCTGGCTGGATGAAAGAAGAATTCGACAAGGCCGGAATTGCCTTTGAATCGCCCGGTGTCCGCATCCGGCGACTCGATGAGGCATTGACGGTGCTCGACGGACTCATGCGCGGTGAGACCGTCGATTTTGACGGCGAGTTCTATCAGATCAAGGGACTTGAGGGCACTCCTCGGCCGAGGCAGGGTCCGCGGCCGCCCATCGCGGTCGGTGGTGGCGGCCCCAAGATGCTGGCGTTGGCGGCAAAACACGCCGACATCATCTCGGTTGCCCCGGGCACCACGCCCGAGGGAAAAATGAAACTCTCCGACATGACGATCGAGAAGACCGCCGAGCGCGTCGATCGCATCCGGGAAGCGGCCGGTGACCGGTTTGCCCAGATTGAGCTGAACTGGACTATCGCCGTTATTGTCATCACCGACGACCGTCAGGCGACTGCGGAGATGGCGTTGAAAGCTCTCGACCAGGGATATCCGCCCAATATCGAGCGCGACACTGAATTCGCCGTCGATGACGTGCTGAATTCCCCCTACATCGCAATCGGATCGTTCGACGAGATTGCTGATCAGATCCGTGAGGTACGGCGGCGCACCTCGATGTCGTATGTGGGGGTCTTCCCAACCCAAATGGAGGCTTTTGCACCTGTCATTGGGCTACTTAAGGGGGAGTAATGTGGTTGATCGCCTCGCGGAAAAACAGCGAGGTGAACGCCGCGGGTGTTGGCTGTATTGAGGTGATCACGGTACAGCCGGGCGAACTGAGAAATGACGATCATGACGAATTCGATTGGGTAGAAGAGACTGCGCTACCGTGTCACGCGGTAGCACGGGAGATGCGACCGGTACGGCTCGGATAACACGCGTAACGCGCGAGGTCCGGCGTGGCGCCACGCGGGGAGGCGCGACGAGGCTGTGCATGCCCTGGTGCAGGTTCCGGGGTAGTTCACGTGGGGGCCACAGGAGTAACGAATGCTGAACACTGAATTTGACCAGTTCCTCGACGAGAATGGTCAGCTGAATTTCACCGAGGACGCGACGCTCGTCGACTATGTCGAGCGCAACGTCCGCGATGCTGCGGACACACTCGCTTACCGCTTCATCGACTACAGCCGCGAACGCGACGGCGAGCGTCAGGATCTGACGTGGGCGCAGTTCGGTAAGCGGCTGCGTGCGGTCGCAGCTCGCCTCCAGCAGGTCACCAAGCCTGGCGACCGCGTGGCGATCCTTGCGCCGCAGTCGCTGGAGTACGTGATCGGGTTCTTCGCGTCGCTGTACGCCAGCAACGTGGCGGTGCCGCTGTTTAGCCCGGATGAGCCCGGTCATACCGACCGACTCACTGCGGTGCTGGCCGACTGCGAGCCCACCGCGATCCTCACCTCGACCAAGTCGGCAGAGGCGGTGCGCGACTTCTTCGCCGACCGTCCCGCCAAGGAGCGCCCCCGCGTCATCGCGGTCGATGCTGTTCCCGACTCGGTGGGTTCGGCCTGGGTCGCCCCGGTCGCCGGTAAGGACCACAACAAAGACACCGTTGCCTACCTGCAGTACACGTCGGGTTCGACGCGTGTGCCGGCCGGTGTGGAGATCACCTACCAGGCTGTCGCGGCCAACGTCCTGCAGATCTATGACTGCATCGAGATTGACCGCAATGCGCGTGGCGTCACCTGGCTGCCGATGTTCCACGACATGGGTCTGCTCACGGTCATCCTGCCTGCGCTGGGCGGCAAGTACATCACCATCATGAGCCCGCAGGCCTTTGTGCGTCGCCCGGGCCGCTGGATTCGCGAACTCGCTGCCGACCACGACAACGCCCCCACCTACGCGGCCGCACCGAACTTTGCCTACGAGCATGCCGCGGTCCGCGGTCTGCCCAAGGACGGCGAGAGCCTCGACCTGTCTAACGTGATCGGACTGATCAACGGCTCCGAGCCGGTCACCGTGAGCTCGATGAAGAAGTTCAACGAGGCATTCGCGCCGTACGGTCTGCCCAAGACGGCGATCAAGCCCTGCTACGGCATGGCTGAGGCCACGCTGTTCGTCTCGGCGACCCAGCGCGAGAACGAGGCCAAGGTCATCTATGTCGACCGCGAGGAGCTCAACGCGGGCCGGATGAAGCTGGTCGACGCGGATGCGCCGTCGGCGGTGGCTCAGGTGTCGTGCGGTCAGGTGGCGTTGAGCCAGTGGGCCGCCATCGTCGATCCCGAGACCGGCACTGAGATGTCCGATGGCGAGGTCGGTGAGATCTGGTTGCACGGACTCAACATCGGCGCTGGCTACTGGAATAAGCCGCAGGAGTCGCAGGACACCTTCCACAACCTCATCACCAATCCGCTCAAGGAGGGCAGCCATACCGCTGGCGCTCCCGAGGACGCCCAGTGGATGCGTACCGGCGACTTCGGTGTGTGGTTTGACGGCGAGCTTTACATCACCGGCCGCGTCAAGGACCTGGTGATCGTCGACGGCCGCAACCACTACCCGCAGGATCTGGAGTACAGCGCGCAGGAGGCGAGCAACGCGCTGCGTCCGGGATTTGTGGCGGCATTCGCCGTGCCCGCCAACCAGCTTCCTGCCGAGGTCTTCGAGTTTTCGACCAGTGGGCTCAGGTTTGACGCCGATGACGCCTCTGAGCAGTTGGTCATCGTTGCCGAGCGTGGGCCGGGCAAGCGGACCGATCCGCAGGAGATCGCCGACACCGTGCGCGCCGCGGTCGCCTCGCGTCACGGCGTGATGGCGCGCGACATTCTGCTGGTGCCCGCGGGCTCTATTCCGCGTACCTCCAGCGGCAAGATCGCCCGTCGCGCCACCAAAGCCGCATACATCGACGGCAGCCTGCGGGGAGGCTACAAACAGAACGCCTTCCCAGACAGTGTCTGATTCTCTGGGTCTGATTTTCGTCGGCGCTGCGTTGCCTCGCCGCCGACCTTTCGGCACTCCAGCAGTTGGCGTCCCAGGTGTTCGCGCTGCGCACAATGTGCGCAGCGCGAACACGCCATTTCCCTCGGGTCTGTGCATGACGGTCCCCCCCGATCAGTATCTTGAGAAGCGATGTCTGAACTGAATACCGACGAGCCAACTAACCTTCCGGAGCCGACTGACGATCCGGGTCTCCAAGCAGCCGACGGTGAGACCGCCGGTGGACTCACCGTCCCCGAAATGCGCGACTGGTTGCGTGACTGGGTGTCGCAGGCGACCGGCGTCTCCGCCGAGCAGATCTCCGACGATCGCCCGATGGAAGAGCTCGGGTTGTCCTCGCGAGATGCCGTTGCCCTGGTCGCCGACGTCGAGGACAAGACCGGCGTGGTGCTGACGGCAACGGTGGCCTATAACCACCCGACCATCGCGATGCTGGCCAAGCGCATCATCGAGGGCGATCCCGATGAGGGTCTCGACGTCGACGCCGACCAGTTCTGGCTTCGTGAGCGCGACGATGCCGATGACATCGCTATCGTCGGCCTCTCGACCCGCTTCCCGAAGGCCGGTCAGACTCCCGAATCCACCTGGGAGGCTCTCCTTGAGGGCCGGGACGGCATCTCCGAGCTGCCCGATGACCGCTGGGCGGAGTTCCGCGCCGATCCGCAGATGGCCGAGGTCCTCGCCCAGCGCAATCTGCGCGGCGGTTACCTCGACGATGTGAAGTCCTTTGACGCTGACTTCTTCCAGATGAGTCCGCGCGAGGTCGAGATGGTCGACCCGCAGCAGCGTCTGGCGATGGAACTGACCTGGGAGGCGCTCGAAGACGCGCATATCCCGGCCAGCGACCTCAAGGGTGGGCAGGTCGGTGTCTTCATGGGCACCTCGACCAACGACTATCAGCTGATGGCCGCGCTCGGCCTCGGTGAGGGCTCCGATGAGACCGCCGCCTACGCGCTCACCGGAACCGCGACGTCGATCATCGCCAACCGCGTCTCATACTTCTTCGACTTCCACGGGCCGTCGGTGGCGATCGATACCGCCTGCTCGTCGTCATTGGTGGCGGTGCACCAGGCGGTGCGCAGCCTGCGTTCCGGCGAATCCGATGTCGCGTTGGCCGGTGGCGTCAACATGATCCTGACCCCGGCGGCGACCGTCGGCTTTGACACCATCGGTGCGGTCGCCAAGGACGGGCACATCAAGGCATTCTCGGCCGACGCCGACGGCATGGTGCGGTCCGAGGGCGGCGGCATGTTCGTGCTCAAGCGTCTCGCCGATGCCCGTCGCGACGGCGACCAGGTGCTCGCGGTGGTTTCGGGTACCGCAGTGAACTCCGATGGCCGTTCCAACGGCATCTTTGCCCCCAATCCGGAGGCGCAGGTCGAGGTGTTGCGGTCGGCGTACCGCGATGCGGCGCTCGATCCCCGTCAGGTCGATTACGTCGAGGCCCACGGCACCGGCACCATCCTGGGCGATCCGATCGAGGCCGATGCACTCGGCCGCGTGGTGGGTCGTGGCCGCGTGGTGGGCGCTCCGGCCCTGCTGGGTTCGGCCAAGACCAACTTCGGTCACATGGAGTCTGCCGCTGGTGCGGGTGCGCTGGCCAAGGTGGTGCTGTCTATGCGGCACAGCAAGATTCCGGCCTCACTGAACTACTCCGGGCCCAACCCGTACATCCAGTTCGAGGCGACCGGGCTCAAGGTCACCCCCGAGGTGACCGAGTGGCCGCGCTACTCCGGTCACGCCGTGGCTGGTGTCTCCGGGTTCGGATTCGGTGGCACTAACGCCCACATCGTGGTCCGCGAGGTCCTCCCGTCTGATCTGGTCGATCCCGCTACCGTGGTCTATTCGGCCGCTCCCGCAGGCGCGCAGGCGATTTCGGCTCCTGCCGCGAGCGATGACGACGATGACGACGAGGATTTCCTCACCGAGGCCGAGCGTGCCGTGCTGGCAGCGCAGGCGACGGCCGAGGAGGCTCCCGCGGCGGCCGTCGAGGTTGATCCCGCCCAGGGCTTTGCTCCGTGCGCCGTTGAGGGCTCGGTAGTGCCGTTGGTGATTTCGGCATTCTTGCCGTCGCGTCGCCGTAAGGCTGCGGCTGATCTGCTCGAGTGGCTCGAATCCGATGCCGGACAAGCTACTCCGCTGGTGGAGATCGGTCGCGCGTTGGCGAGCCGCAACCACGGGCGTTCCCGCTCGGTGGTGATGGCGCGAACCCATGAGGACGCCGTCAAGGGTGTGCGTGCCATTGCTGAGGGCAAGGCAAATCCGCTTGTCTACGTGGCAGATTCACCCGATTCCGCATCTGCGGTGTGGTTGCTCTCCGGTTTCGGCTCGCAGCATCGCAAGATGGCCAAGCAGCTCTACACCGAGAATCCGGTGTTCGCTAAGTACGCCGACCGCGTCGACGAGCTGGTTCAGCGAGAGTTGGGCTACTCGATTGTCGAGATGTTCCTCGACGACGAGCAGACCTATGCGATTGAGACCAGCCAGGTCGGTATCTACACGATCCAGGTGGCGCTGGCCGACACGATGCGTCACTTCGGCGCCGAACCCGGTGTGCTGGTGCCGCATTCGATGGGTGAGGCCTCCGCGGCCTACATCAGTGGCGGTCTGTCACTCGAAGACGCGACCCGCGTCATCTGCCAGCGTTCGAGGCTGATGGGTGAGGGCGAGTCGATGCTCGCCGGTGACGATATCCGCCTGATGGCGTTGGTGGAGTACTCGGCTGACGACATCAAGGACGTCCTCGTCGATTACCCCGATCTGGAGATTTGCGTCTACGCGGCGCCCACGCACACCGTTATCGGTGGCCCAGAGGGTCAGGTCGACGCGATCGTCGCGCGGGCCGAGTCGGAGGGCAAGCTGGGACGCAAGCTTCAGACGAAGGGCGCTAGCCACACCTCGCAGATGGATCCGCTGCTTGGCGAATTGTCTTACGAGCTCACGGGTATCGACCCGAAGCGGCTCAATGTCGGCTTCTACAGTTCGGTCGACCGCGAGACCTTCTATCGTCCCGGCCATGAGCCGGTGCACACCATTGACTACTTCTTGAAGGGACTGCGCCACAGCGTCTGGTTCTCGCAGGCGATTGCGAAGTCGGTAGAGGCCGGCCACCGCACGTTTGTGGAGCTTTCACCTAACCCGGTGGTGCTCATCTCCGTTGCCGCAGTGACGTTCTCGGCTGGTCTGCATGACGCAGAGCTGGTAGAGACCCTGCGTCGCAAGGAGGACGAGAGCTTCGGCCTGGTCAATGCCCTGATGAAGCTTTACGTCCACGGGCATCCGGTCAACGTCGGCTCGCTGTTTGGGGCTGGCCCCGATGCGGCCTACGCCGACATTCCGCGGACTCGCTTTGAGCGCAAGCCGTATTGGTTGTCGGCCACGGTCAATACCGCGGGCGGCACGGCCAAGGTGCCGGGCTCCCATGTGTCGCTGCCGGATGGTCGCCACGCCTGGGAAGTCAATGCCGCCGCGGTGTCTGATCCGGGCGAGCTGGTGCGATCGGCTGCCGCGCAGGTGATTTCGGGTGCCGCCGTGGGCGCCTCGGCAGCACACGGCACCATCCCGGCCAACGGCACGCTGACCACCACGCTGAGTCCGCATCCGGGTGGTGCCTCAGTGACGGTGCACGTCAAGCAAGACAAGAACTTCCAGCTCCTGTACGAGGCTGTGGTAACCGGCGATCTTGCCGATGACTCGGCTGGCACTACTCCTGACGCTGGCGCCACCTCGACTGCTGCCGTTGCTGATCGGGCTCCGGCCGTCGTCGATCCGCAGAAGATCGGTTACACCGATAACTCTGTCGTGGTTGAGGACGAGGTCATCGACGATATTGGCAACAAGTGGGACCCGGCATCAGGGGAGACGGTCGATGATCGCCTGGCCATCATCGTCGGCGAATCGATGGGATACGACCCGGAGGATCTGCCGCGCGAGATCCCGCTGATCGAGCTCGGCCTGGATTCGCTGATGGCGGTGCGCATTAAGAACCGCGTCGAGTTTGAATTCGACATCCCGCAGCTGCAACTGCAGGCCATGCGTCAGGCGAACCTGGCCGACGTGGCCAAGTTTGTTGGCTACGCCGTCGAGCATCGTGACGAACTTGATTCGCTCGCCGACAACGCTGCGGGTGGTGGAGAACTCGACACCGCGGCGCTCAACGCCTACATCGATGAGCAGAACGCCAAACGCGCCGGGAGTGCAGCAAAACCGGCTGAGAGTGCACCGAAACCGGCCGAGAGTGCAGCACAACCGGCCGAGAGTGCACCAAAGCCGGCCGAGAGTGCAGCAGAGCCGGCCGCTGAGACTGCGACGCCAGCCGCGACGACCGACCTCACCTCGCAGGCCGCAGTGGCCGAGGCGGCGGGCTCGGACGTGCCGCCGCGTGATGCCGCCGAGCGGTTG
>Cebus_capucinus_imitator_PRJNA485217_SSR047__coassemble_1586_pt1 | contig 11623 bp, 7 predicted proteins | sample Cebus_capucinus_imitator_PRJNA485217_SSR047__metabat2_low_PE_001 | metagenome-assembled genome bin Cebus_capucinus_imitator_PRJNA485217_SSR047
CGCCAACACAATTCCGGCGGCATGCTGCGACACGGAGGCGGCGATGATGCCCGGAGACACCCCGGGGTAGAGCGCGTAGCAGTCGACTCGTGCGGGTTTGCCGCTATGGACAGGTCCGGTGACCAGCGGCCGGGGCAGCGACGCGTTGATGTTGTCAAAGGCATTGGGGTCGGTCGTGGAGGCTTTGAATGCTCCACGCGCGGGGATGATGTGGCCGCCCATCGCAATCAACACTCCGCGCGAGCGATTGGCCGGATCGGCCACGGCGGCCAGCGCGGTGGCGATGTTGGCCGGTCCATCGGCATTAGGTGAGTCGGCTGGAAATTGTGCGCCGGTGAAGATCACCGGGCGCGAGTCGGTCGCATAGAGGTCGGCCAGAAACGCCGTCTCTTCCATGGTGTCGGTGCCGTGGGTCACCACCACGCCGTCAATGAAGTCATCACCGAGGGCATCGCGGATCGCGGTGACAATCCGGAACTGGTCGGCAGGCACCATCGCCGAACTGTCCACCGACATCAGATCGATAGCGATGATCTCGGGTTCAACGCTGGAGCTCGCGGGGTGTGACACGTTGCCGGGAGTCAACAGATCGGTGGCACTGAGCACCGGTATCGCTCCATCTGCGGTGCTCTGCGAGGCCACCGTGCCACCGGTGGTGATCACGACGATGCGGGGTACGGCCGAACTGGACGTCATGGCAATCTAGGCTGCCACGTCTGTGCGGTGTGATGGAACCCGAGCGCCCTATCGCACGTTGCTCCAGAGCGTTCGTGCGTCGCTTATCCAGAGCGTCCGGTGCGCGCCGCCATGCGAATCGATGAGAAACATTTGGCATAGTGGTGTGAGCTCCGACTGCCGATCAGGTGGTCGAACCATGCCACAGCAGGATTTTACGACTCTGCGGGCGAGACATATACCGGCAAGATTTAGTGAGGGAGTTCGGTGAAGTTACCCAAGTTTGTAGGTGCAGCCATGATCGCCGCGGCGGTCACGATGAGTGTCGCCGCATGTGGCGGCGGCGATGACTCCGACGACATCCCGGTGGCCACCTCGGCATCCAGTTCGTCGGCATCGACATCGGGGAATGACGTCACCGACCCCAATAGCCCGCCGTCGGTTGATCAGCTCAACGAGATGCTGACTACCGCGCTGAACCCGGCCGTGCCCAACTCTGAGAAGACCCTGCTGGTGCAGAACTCTCAGAAGGACCCCAAGATCTTCGACAAGCTGGTCAAGGCCAAGGAAGACAACCCTGGCGTCAAGTACCAGATCAAGGGCCCGGTGACCGCTGACGGCCCCAATAAGGCCAAGGTGCGGGTGTCGGTCAAGCTCGAAAACCAGGCACCGACCTCGATCGACGCGCAGATTGTCTATGACAATGGCCGCTGGAAGCTCGCCAGCAGCTCGGTGTGCCCGCTCATCACTGCCAACGGCGTGACGAGCGCGATGTGCCCGACCAGCGCGACCAGCGGCAAGCGCACTGCCACGAGCACCCCGAACTGACCGCGAGACCCGATGCCGCATCGGGTCGCCGGTATTGATCGGTAAACGAATGACCGCCACCTTGCGAGGTCGCGGTCATTCGTCGTTTCGGCGGAGTAGCGCCGTGCCTACTGGGTCACTCACACGACTTCTGGGTCACTCCCATGCCATTGTGGTCACTCCCACGCCACCGAGAAGCCCAGGCGCTGCAGCAGTGGCTGTTGCGGATCGGAACCCTCTAGCTCACGTGCCCCTCGGTACTCGGCCTTGCCCGCCACGGGAAGCCCACGAGTCAGATCGATGGTGATCTCACCGCTACCGGTGTACGAGTAGCGCGAGATCGTCAGTGTGAAGCTGCTGTCGGGGATGGTGAACACCGAGTTCACTGGCGATTCCTCGGCGGTGAAGGCGACGGTGAGCCGATTACCTTCCCACTTGGTCAGGTGTGCGGTGACGGTCTGGACCACGGTGGCGGCGGCCGAAATGGTGCGTTCCGCGCGCCATGTAGCGCCGACCCCAATCGCGGTGGACGGCAGGGCGATCGAATCCTGCAGGGTCTGCACCAGCGACTGTTCCAGGGCGCGTCGAGCGGGCGCGGCAGATGACTCGGTCGGATGCAGTCGGAGCGAGACGGGAGTGGCCCCGGCGGCCAGCACTACGCCGGCTTGCGAGCCAGAAAGCGCCCCGAGTTGGTTGTTCAGATCCTTCTCGGGCGAGGTCGGCGTCCCGACGACGAGACTCACGTCGGCCGGATCGTCACAGGCAAACCGCACCGTCAGCGGCGTGGTCAAGGTCTGCGTGGTCGTTGCCCCGCCAGCTTGGTCTGCGGTGGAGGTGGTGGCCAGTCGGATCTGTTGGGGAGCCGAATGGTCGGGCGCCAGCGTCGGGACGCGGGTCGGCGCCGCGCCCGGGTTGGTGACCGTGACCTGCGCCGAGGGAATCGGGATCGGAGTGACCGAGCCCAAGCGGGTATCGCTGGATTCGGTGGCACATCCGCCGGTCGGGGTGGCGACGCCAGAAGATGCCGAGTTCGCCGAGTCATCGTCTGAGCCACAGCCAGCCAAGAGCACAGCGCTCGCCACACCCAGACAAATCGCCGCCCGGCCACGTCCCCCGCGCAGCCACCGGGAGGCGTTCGCGGGATTCGTCGCGTGTGGTTGGCGGGTGCTGGCGGAGCGTGAAGCGGGGGCCGTCATGGACATGCCGGTCAGCGTATTCCACGCGTCAGGGATGATGGTCGGGTGGAGGATTCAGCGAGCGACGCAACACCGGGTGACGACGTGGGCCAGATCCATGACCAGCCTGCCGACGAACCAACCGTGCGATCGGGGCCACGGGTACTGGTGATCTGGGGAGTTATTGCTGTCTGCGTGATCGTCGCGGACCTCATCACCAAGTCCCTAGCGGTGGCCTATCTCGATCCGTATCGGCCGACGCGGATCATCGGTGACGTCGTCACGTTGCACCTGGTGCGCAACAGTGGCGCGGCGTTCTCGATGGCGTCGGGCTATACCTGGGTGCTCACGATCGTCGCGCTGGCGGTCGTGGCCGTGATAGTCCGTTACAGCAGCAAGTTGCGCTCGGTCTGGTGGATGGTCGGTTTGGGGTTGGTCCTCGGCGGCGCGCTCGGCAACCTGATTGACCGACTCTTCCGCGCCCCCGGTCCGCTGCGCGGTCACGTCGTCGACTTTGTCTCCGTCGGCTGGTGGCCGGTGTTCAACGTGGCCGATTCGGCTGTGGTCTGCGGAGCGGTGTTGCTGGTTGGGCTCTCGCTCTTGGGTTTTGAATACGATGGCTCGCGCTCGGGGTGGGCGGCGCGCCGTGCGCTCCATGCCGGTGCGGCTGACACCGAGACGACAGCACCCGCGGCGGAGCAGGCAGACGCGCAGGACGACGATGCGAAGAAGGGAAGTTCAGATGCGTGAATCGAGATCACTTCCGGTACCCGACGGCGTCGACGGAATGCGTCTGGACGCTGGCGTGGCTCGCATTCTGGGGCTTTCACGGACCGTGGCCGCACGGCTCGCCGACGAGGGCGATGTCACCGTTGACGGGGTAGCGGTCGATAAGTCGCACAAGCTGGTCGGCGGCACCTGGCTCGATGTCGTGTTGCCCGAGCCGGCCCAGCCGCTCCGAGTGGAGCCGACGCCGGTCGAAGACCTCGAGGTGATCTACCACGACTCCGACATCATCGTCGTCGACAAACCTGTCGGTGTTGCCGCGCATCCCTCGGTGGGGTGGAGCGGCCCGACGGTGGTCGGCGCATTGGCGGCGGCCGGGTACCGCATCTCTACCTCGGGAGCATCGGAGCGTCAGGGAATTGTCTCCCGGCTCGACGTCGGTACCTCGGGACTGATGGTCGTCGCAGTCTCGGAGCGGGCGTATTCGCTACTCAAGCGCGCGTTCAAGAACCGTGAGGTCGACAAGGGATATCACGCGCTGGTCCAGGGGCATCTGGATCCGCCTTCGGGCACCATCGACGCGCCGATCGGTCGGCACCGCGGCAACGACTGGAAGTTCGCGGTCACCTCCAACGGCAAGCCGAGCATCACCCACTACGACACGATCGAGATGTTCGCGGCGGCCTCGCTGCTCGATATTCACCTGGAGACGGGGCGCACACACCAGATCCGAGTGCATTTCTCGGCTCTGCACCATCCGTGTTGTGGCGATCCCACCTACGGTGCCGATCCGAAACTCGCCGCACGTCTGGGTCTCGACCGGCAGTGGCTTCATGCGCGCTTCCTCGGGTTCGCTCATCCCGCGGATGGGCGACGGGTCGAGTTTGTGAGTCCCTATCCGCCCGATCTCGCGAAAGCGCTCGACATCCTCCGTGAGGGCTGACGGCTGAGGGCTGGGGCTCGCGGCCGGATGCTGCATCCGTAGGCCCTCACAGCTGTCGCAGTCATCCCGCCAGTCATATTCGCCCCGATAGTCACATTCATCACCCCGAGCACATCTATCACCGTGGGGCGTGCCGTTGCCTGGCTGTCGGAGTCAGCGCCTACAGTTGATACAGCCGTCGTCGGAGGTGCCCGCCACCGGAGAATGGCATATCGAGATTTCCGTTCCGACCTGTCTAGAGGTGAGAGGCGTCCGTGGCCGATTCGTTTGTTCACCTGCACAATCACACCGAGTACTCGATGCTCGATGGTGCGGCCAAGGTGTCGCCGTTGTTCGCCGAAGCCAAACGGCTGGGGATGACGGCGATCGGGATGACCGACCACGGCAACATGTTTGGCGCGAGTGAATTCTACAACACCGCAATCAAGAACGACATCAAGCCGATCATCGGCATCGAGGCATACATCGCACCGGAGTCGCGCTTCTCCACCAAGCGTGTGCTGTGGGGTACGCGCGATCAAAAGTCCGATGACGTCTCGGGTTCGGGTGCCTACACCCACATGACGATGGTCGCCGCCAACTCGACCGGGCTGCGCAACCTGTTCAAGTTGTCCTCTGCCGCCTCAATCGAGGGCCAGCTGGGTAAGTGGTCTCGCATGGACGATGACCTCATCGCCCACCACGCCGAAGGCATTATCGCCACTACCGGATGCCCCTCTGGCGAGGTACAGACCCGACTCCGGCTCGGTCATGAGCGCGAGGCGCTCGAGGCGGCGGCAAAGTGGCAGGAGATCTTCGGCAAAGAGAACTTCTACCTCGAGCTGATGGAGCACGGCCTCGAGATCGAGCGCCGCGTTCGCGACGGCCTTCTCGAGATCGGCCGCAAGCTGGGGATCAAGCCGATCGTCACCAACGACTGCCACTACGTGACCAAAGAGCATGCCGCCGCGCATGAGGCGCTGCTGTGTGTGCAGACCGGCAAGACGCTCTCTGATCCGACCCGCTTCAAGTTCGACGGTGACGGCTACTACCTGAAGTCGGCCGCCGAGATGCGGGAGCAGTGGGATTCGGTGGTTCCGGGAGCGTGTGACAACACCCTGGAGATCGGTGAGCGGGTCGAGTCCTACGCCGACGTGTTCACCCACCGTGACCGGATGCCGATCTTCCCGGTGCCCGAGGGCGAGTCGCAGCAGACCTGGCTGCGCAAAGAGGTCGCCAAGGGGTTGGCCGAGCGCCGTTTCTCCGGAGTCGAGGGGCCCCAGGAGTATCAGGAGCGCGCCAACTACGAGCTCGACGTCATCATCCAGATGGGTTTCCCGGCCTACTTCCTGGTGGTCGGTGACCTGATCAAGCACGCGCACGAGGTGGGCATTCGCGTCGGCCCGGGGCGTGGTTCGGCAGCCGGATCGCTGGTCGCCTGGGCGTTGGGGATTACCAATATCGACCCGATCCCGCACGGTCTGCTGTTCGAGCGATTCCTCAACCCCGAGCGCGTGTCGATGCCCGATATCGATATCGACTTCGACGATCGTCGTCGCGGTGAGATGGTGCGTTACGCCACCGAGCGGTGGGGTAGCGAGAAGGTGGCCCAGGTCATCACGTTCGGAACCATTAAGACCAAGGCTGCGATCAAGGACTCGGCACGAGTCCAGTTCGGTCAGCCCGGTTTTGCGATCGCCGACCGGATTACCAAGGCGCTGCCGCCACCGATCATGGCCAAAGACATTCCGGTCTGGGGTATTACCAACCCCGAGCACGAGCGTTACGGCGAGGCCAGCGAGGTTCGCACGCTCGTCGAGACAGACCCGGATGTCAAAAAGATCTACGACACCGCGATCGGCCTGGAGGGCCTGATCCGTAACGCGGGTGTGCACGCCTGCGCGGTGATTATGTCCTCCGAGCCGCTGACCGACGCCATCCCGGTGTGGAAGCGCGCCCAGGACGGCGCGATCATCACCGGCTGGGATTACCCGTCGTGTGAGGCCATCGGGCTGTTGAAGATGGACTTCCTGGGGCTGCGCAACCTCACCGTCATCGGTGATGCCCTAGAGAACATCAAGAACAACCGCGGTATCGACCTCGACCTCGATACCTTGCCGCTCGAAGATCCCAAGACCTACGAGCTCCTCGCCAAGGGCGATACCCTCGGCGTCTTCCAGCTCGACGGCGCGGCCATGCGTGAACTCCTGAAGATGATGCAGCCCACCGGCTTTGAAGACATCGTCGCGGTCCTCGCGCTGTACCGACCGGGGCCGATGGGTGTGAACGCGCACACCGACTACGCCAAGCGTAAGAACGGTCTGCAAGACATCAAGCCGATCCACCCCGAGCTTGAAGAACCGCTCAAGGAGATTCTCTCCGAGACCTACGGTCTGATCGTCTACCAAGAGCAGATCATGCAGATCGCCCAGAAGGTCGCGGGCTACTCGCTCGGACAAGCAGACCTGTTGCGTCGCGCAATGGGTAAGAAGAAGAAGGAAATCCTCGACGAGGCCTATGACGGCTTTGCCGAGGGTATGCGCAACAACGGGTTCTCCCAGGCCGCGATCACCGCGCTGTGGGACACCGTGTTGCCCTTCGCCGGCTACGCATTCAACAAGTCGCACGCCGCGGGCTACGGCCTGGTCTCGTTCTGGACGGCCTACCTCAAGGCCAACTACCCAGCCGAGTACATGGCGGGTCTGCTCACCTCCGTCGGCGACGACAAAGACAAGGCCGCAATCTATTTGGCGGACTGTCGCAAGCTCGGCATCACCGTCTTGCCGCCGGATGTCAACGAGTCGCAACGTAACTTCGCCGCAGTCGGTGCTGACATCCGATTCGGCCTCGCCGCGATCCGCAACGTCGGTACCGGCGTGGTTTCCTCGATCCTCGCCGCGCGCGAAGACAAAGGTAAGTTCACTAGCTTCTCGGACTACCTCAACAAGATCGACGTCACCGCCTGCAACAAGAAGGTGACTGAGTCGCTGATCAAGGCTGGCGCCTTCGATTCGCTCTCGCATCCGCGCAAGGGGCTGTTCTTGGTCCACACCGAGGCAGTTGAGTCGGTTATCGGCACCAAGAAAGCCGAGGCAATCGGGCAGTTCGACCTCTTCGGTGGCGCTGGTGACGAGGCCGACGACGGACTTGCCGATGTCTTCGCGGTGAAGGTTCCCGACCAAGAGTGGGATACCAAGCACAAGCTGACGCTCGAACGCGAGATGCTCGGTCTCTACGTCTCCGGACACCCGCTTTCTGGCGTCGAGCATGCGATTGCCGCTCTCACCGACACTTCCATCACCTCGCTGCTAGAAGGCAATGTGTCCGACGGTGCGCAGATCACCATCGGCGGCATCATTTCCTCGGTCACTCGCCGCGTCAACAAGAAGGGCGAACCGTGGGCCGCGGTGACCCTGGAAGACATGGTCGGTGGTGTCGAGGTCTACTTCTTCCCGCGGGCGTTCCAGGCCTTCGGTATGGATATCGCCCCCGACAACATCGTGCTGGTCAAGGCGCGCGTTAATCAGCGGGACGACTCGATGATGATCAGCGCCAATGACCTCGCTGTTCCTGATCTCGCTGCGGCGGGTGCCTCAAAGCCAGTGACGTTGACGCTCCAGGCGCGGGTCTGCACCCCCGACCGGGTGCAGGCGCTCAAGCAGGTTCTCACTCGACACCCGGGCACCGCCGACGTTCACGTCACCCTGGTCAGCGACGAACGATCGACGCTCCTCAAGCTCACGGAGTCGCTGCGAGTGACGCCGAGCTCGGCACTGATGGGTGATCTCAAGGCGCTGCTGGGCCCCAGCTGCCTGAGCTAACGCCGGGCGTATCGGCCCCGAGCCAGGGGGATTGGGTAGTCAAGAAGTAAAAGTTTCGGCTCGCCGAAACTTTTACTTCTTAGTCGTCTATACTCGTTGGTGTCAGCCCGAAACTTGGAGTTCGAGGAGACCGACCATGGCAACGATGATCCAGACCACTGCTCCTGCTGCGGCGCGTGCTGCATTTCCCGGTGTCGAGGTCGCCGGTGTGTCATGGCCGCTGTACAAGCTGTACGCAGTCGGCGTCGCGGTCGTCGTCGCACTGGTGTCGCTCGTGATGTTCACCTCGCACGAGGTCACCGCCTGGTCTTCCGCCCTCGCGCTGTTGGTCACCTGGTGGGTCGCCAGATTCCGTGCGACCACTCAATCGCGTTCGGCTGAGAGTGCTCGCAACCCCGAATAAGCCTCGCCCCGCGGTGAGCGGGGAGTCTTGTCGGTGAGACCATAGACGTCGTGAGTACACCGAGCACCACCGTTTCTGATCAGGGCCCATTGCTGACCGCCGCCGATATTGATACGGCCGCTACGCGAATTGAGCCCGCGGTGTCGCGCACTCCGCTCGAGCCAGCGCCACGTCTTTCTCGTGACTTTGGTGCCCAGATCTACCTCAAGCGCGAAGATCTGCAGACGGTTCGCTCATACAAGATTCGCGGCGCCTACAACGTCATGGCACAGCTATCGGAGCAAGAGCGTTCCCGCGGAGTGGTGGCCGCCAGCGCGGGTAATCACGCGCAAGGGGTAGCGTTCGCTTGCCGCAGCATGGAGATTCCCGGGCGGATCTACGTTCCCACCACGACTCCTAAGCAGAAGCGCGACCGAATCCGTTGGCACGGAGGGGATTTCGTCGAGCTGCTGGCCGTGGGCGATACCTATGACGCGGCCGCCGCTGCTGCGCAGGCCGATGTTTTGCGCACCGGTGCCCCCTGGATCCATGCCTTCGACGACCCGCGAACCGCTGCTGGCCAAGGCACTATCGCCCGCGAGATCATCGAACAGCTCGGCCGAGTCCCCGACGTGGTCATTGCCCCCGTCGGCGGCGGCGGTTGCCTGGCCGGAATGGCCACCTATCTGCGCGAAGCATCCAATGAGGTCACCATCGTGGGCGTTGAGCCGAGCGGAGCGGTCTCCCTTAGCGCTGCGCTGTACACCGGGGCGCCAGTCACCTTGGACACCATTGATCCATTTGTCGACGGTGCGGCAGTCAAACGCATCGGCGGCCTCGGGCACGGCATACTCGCCGGGCTCGGTGCATCGGTGACCCAGCATCCGATCTTCTCTTCCCTGACGGCCACCGAGTCGGTGCGCGTGCTGCCCGAAGGGCAAACGACGCTTCCGGCTGGGGTCGCGCACATTACCCATGTTGATGAGGGCGCTATCTGCTCGACGATGCTCGATCTCTATCAAAATGAGGGCATCATCGCCGAACCCGCAGGTGCGCTGTCGGTCACCGGACTATCCCAGCTTGATCTGGCGCCCGATGCAGTGGTTGTGTGCCTGGTTTCTGGTGGCAATAACGATGTGTCCCGCTACGGCGAGATCATTGAGCGCTCCCTGGTTCATCAAGGGCTCAAGCACTATTTCCTGGTCGACTTCCCGCAGGAGCCGGGAGCATTGCGCCGATTCCTCGATGAGGTCCTTGGCCCCGACGATGACATCACCATCTTCGAGTACGTCAAGCGCAACAACCGGGAGACGGGCGCGGCCCTGGTTGGTGTGCAGCTCGGCAGTCGTGATGGCCTCGCTGGACTGATGGACCGGATGAGCCGATCACGACTGAATTGCGAACGGCTCGAACCGGATTCCCCGGCATACCAGTACCTGACCTAGGCTTACAATGGCCTGAGGCAGGCCGCTGTACCTGCGTCTGAGGCGGACCACGGTAGCTAGACCTGGGCAGTGCGAGGCGCTGCGGATCAGGTCAGCGCCGTCGTCCAATGGCCACGCTGTGCCCGGACAACTCGAGGGCGTTGTGCGCTGAATGCCATTGGCCCCAGGCGACTTCGACCTCAATGTTATGGGGGATGGCAACTCGCTGCGTGGTCAGTGTGCACAGGATGCTCCAGTTGCCCCGATGCATCGCGAACCAGCCGGCCTCCTCGTCGAAATCGACTGATACCGAAGCAAAGTCGTCGCGCGCAAAGTCTGGCTCACGTTTACGGAGTGCGATGAGGTTGCGGTAGAAGGCGAGGACTCGAGCATTCTCTGGCTGCTCTGGCTCGGACCAGTCGAGCTTTGACCGCAGGAAGGTCTGCGGATCCTGGGGATCAGGGATGTCGTCGCTGTTCCATCCGTGCGCCGCGAATTCCGCCTTGCGTCCACGTGCGGTCGCCTCGCCGAGTTCGGGTTCGGGGTGGGAGGTAAAGAACTGGAATGGGGTGCGCGCGGCCCATTCCTCACCCATGAACAGCATGGGGGTGAACGGCGATAACACCACCAACGCCGCCTTGATCGCGAGTTGACCCGGATCGAGATAGGCGGTGGGCCGGTCTCCGATCGCACGGTTGCCGATTTGGTCGTGATCGCAGGTGTAGGCGAGCAGGGCGGTGGTGGGGACTGCCTCCGGCACCGGCCGGCCATGATGTCTGCCCCGAAACGATGAATAGGTCCCATCGTGAAAGAAGCCGCCCCGCAACACCTTTGCCATGCACGCAAAGCTGTCGAAGTCGGCGTAATATCCCTGGCGCTCGCCGGAGACCATAGCGTGGATCGCGTGGTGGATATCGTCATCCCACTGGGCGGTGAGGCCATAGCCGCCCGCTTGCCGCGGCAAGACCAGCCGCGGATCGTTGAGGTCACTCTCGGCGATCAACGACAACGGCCGCCCGAGTTCTACCGAGAGGCGCTGCGTCGCGATCGCCAACGCCTCCAGAATATGAACGGCGCGGTGATCGCTGAGGGCATGGACGGCGTCTAGGCGCAACGCGTCAATATGGAACTCACTGAACCAACGCAACGCACTCTCCAGAATGAAGAGACGTACCTCGTCTGAGCAGGATCCGTCGAGATTGACCGATGCGCCCCATCCCGTGCTCGTCTCGCCCAGGTACGGACCGAGGTCGGGCAGGTAGTTGCCGGATGGACCGAGGTGGTTGTAGACAACATCGAGGATCACGCCGAGTCCGCGCTGATGACAGGCATCAACAAAACGTGCCAGCGCCGCGGGGCCACCATAGGACTCCTGCACGGCGTACCAACCGACGCCGTCGTAACCCCAGTTGTGCGGACCGTTGAACGCATTGAGCGGCAGTGGCTCGACAAAGTCCACTCCGAGCTCGACGAGGTGATCGAGTCGTTCGATGGCGGCGTCGAGGGTGCCCGCCGGGGTGAACGTGCCAACGTGCATTTCATAGGTCACCGAGCCGCGCACATCGCGCCCGACCCACTGCTGGTCGTGCCAGCTGTCCGGGTCTACGGAGTGCAGCGCAGACAGTCCGTGCACGCCATCGGGCTGGCGGGCCGATCGCGGATCGGGGATCGGTGTGATCGCGTCATTGACC
>Cebus_capucinus_imitator_PRJNA485217_SSR047__coassemble_1626_pt1 | contig 11078 bp, 9 predicted proteins | sample Cebus_capucinus_imitator_PRJNA485217_SSR047__metabat2_low_PE_001 | metagenome-assembled genome bin Cebus_capucinus_imitator_PRJNA485217_SSR047
AAGACCACGCCAGAGTCGACCACGACTCCGGAAACGACCAGCCCGAGCACCAGCACCCCGGGTACGTCGACACCGGGTACGTCGACACCCGGTACTTCGACACCTGACGTCAGCTCGGCGACCGATTCGCTGACCCAGCTGCTGGCCCAGCTCGTGAGCGTCGTTCCCTCGATGTCGGCTCAATGAGCAACTCCCGCAGTCGTAGTCGCAAGCTCACCGACTAAGACGACGGCATCGGTGTCTGTGGGTGCATGGCTAGCTACTCGGTGCGCACGGTGTCATGGCGCGGACGTTTGAGCTCAAAGCAGGATGCCCGCCGATCATCGAAATCGGGTCGGGGAGCGGTCGATTGATCGATCTGCTGTTGGGCTTGCGTGATGACCGGGGTCTCGGGATCGAGGACTTGTAGGTACACCTTGTGCTCGGCCAATGATTGGACGGCCCGGTCGATCTCGTCCTCAACGGCGACCGCATGGGTTGGGTGGGGGCCGTTTTCGAAGAGTCGTTGCGGTCTTGTGCTGTCCGGCAGCGCGTCATAGGCGTCGAGTACCGCTGCGGAGAACTCCATGTGATCGCGCTGATTGGGTGCTCCGGGAGCCCATTCCGGCCCACCGTAGAGCGAAAGGATCACATCTGGACGCACGCGCTCAATAGTCTCGGTGATCCGGGCGCGAAGCTCGGGGGAGTTACGGATCTCTGAATCGGGGAATCCCCAGAACTCGACCTCGGAGACGCCGACTACCGCAGCCGATGCGCGCTGCTCGGCTTCTCGGAGCGGACCGGCCTGCGCCGCAGGCATTCCCGCGATGCCCACCTCGCCGCTGGAGGCGAGTGCATAGACGACGTGACGACCCTCCCTTGTCCATCGTGCGACAGCGGCGGCCATTCCGTACTCGGGATCATCGGGGTGCGCAACCAGCACCAGCGCCCGCTGCCAATCGGTGGGGAAATTGATCAGACTCATAGGCGAGACCCTACCGATGCCCGCGGCGACACCAGGGCGAAATGTCGGGGCCCGGGAACATCAACACAAACCGCCCGCAAGCGGCACTGGCGTGGAAAAAACTCCGGCGCCAGGACGCCTACGGGCGGTTCTGGAATGCTCGTGCGTGCTCGGCTTAGCGCTCGCGCTCGAGGTTGGCCATCTTCAACACATCCAGGCGGCTGTCGAGTTCAGCCTCGCTCAGCTTGTCGCCGATCAAGCCGCGATCGATGACGGTCTGCCGAATGGTCTTGCCCTCCTTGAGGGCCTGCTTGGCCACAGCTGCGGCCTCCTCGTAACCGATGGCCGAGTTGAGCGGGGTGACGATGGAAGGCGAGCTCTCGGCGAGCGTCTTGAGACGGTCGGTATTGGCGACCAGGCCCGAGACGCAGCGGTCGGCGAACAGTCGCGACACATTGGCGAGCAGTTTGAGGGACTCAAGCACGCTGCGCGCCATCATCGGGATGTAGACGTTGAGCTCAAAGGCGCCGTTGCCGCCGCCCCAGGTGACCGCGGCGTCGTTGCCGATGACCTGTGCGGCAACCTGGGTAACTGCCTCGGGCAGAACCGGATTGACCTTGCCCGGCATGATCGAGCTGCCCGGCTGGAGGTCGGGGAGGGTAATTTCGCCCAAGCCGGTGAGCGGACCCGAGCCCATCCAACGGATGTCGTTGGCGATCTTGGTGAGCGACACCGCGATCGTCTTCAACTGGCCGGAGAGCTCAACCAGACCGTCACGCGCGGCCTGCGCCTCGAAGTTGTCGGCGGCCAGCGAGAGTGCGTCAACGTCGGTGAGCTTGCGTAGTTCAGCAACAACCTTGGTGCCGAATCCGGCCGGGGCATTGAGGCCGGTGCCTACCGCGGTGCCGCCGATCGGCAGCTCGCCAACACGGGGGAGCGTCGCGGTGACGCGCTCGATGCCAGCTTCGACCTGGCGGGCATATCCGCCGAACTCCTGGCCGAGGGTGACCGGAACGGCATCCATCAGGTGGGTGCGGCCACTCTTGACCACCTCACGCCATTCCTGCGACTTCCCGACAAGCGCCAGCCGGAGATGATCGAGTGCCGGGATCAGGTCGGCGACGGTCGCCTCGGTAGCGGCGACGTGGGTGGCGGTGGGGAAGGTGTCGTTGGACGACTGCGACATGTTGACGTCGTCATTGGGGTGGACCTCGACGCCAGCCGCCTTAGCGATGGAGGCGATGACCTCGTTGGCGTTCATGTTGGAGCTAGTGCCCGACCCCGTCTGGAAGACATCGATCGGGAACTGGTCGTCATGCTTGCCGTCGGCGATTTCGATAGCCGCGGCGATGATGGCGTCGGCCTTGGCCGCGTCCAGCAGACCCAGATCCTTGTTGACCTGAGCGCAGGCCGCCTTGAGCAGTCCCATCGCCCGAATCTGGGTGCGCTCCAGGGGGCGGTGACTGATCGGGAAGTTTTCCACTGCGCGCTGCGTCTGGGCACGCCACAGTGCATCGATGGGCACCTTGACCTCGCCCATGGTGTCGTGCTCGATGCGGTACTGCTGCTCGGTCATCGTCAGTAATCCTCCGGCTACGTTGACGTTAGGTGATCCTTACTCCACGCTACTCTGCGGCCGAAGTCGCCCACTTCCCGCCCGGCTCGATAACCCGTCGTGGGGTGACCGAGCCGAGCGGAGCGCCAGCGGAGATCGAGGTCCGCTGGCGCTCCGTTCTGCATCACGCCATCAGGAACGGACGCGGACACCCAAGGGGACAGTCACGGACCCGCTGGGGTCGGTGAAGAAGTCGTTGCCCTTGTCGTCGACCACGATGAACGCCGGGAAGTTCTCGACCTCGATCTTCCAGACCGCTTCCATCCCGAGCTCGGGGTACTCGATCACCTCTTGGCTCTTGATGCAGTCCAAGGCCAAGCGCGCGGCGGGGCCGCCGATTGAACCGAGGTAGAAGCCGCCGTGGCTGTTACACGCGTTGGTGACCTGCTTGGAGCGGTTGCCCTTGGCGAGCATCACCATCGAGCCACCGGCGGCCTGGAACTGCTCGACGTAGGAGTCCATCCGGCCAGCAGTGGTGGGGCCGAATGAACCCGAGGCCATCCCTTCGGGAGTCTTGGCCGGGCCGGCGTAATAGACGGGGTGGTCGCGCAGGTACTGCGGCATCGGCTCCCCGGCGTCGAGGCGCTCCTTGATCTTGGCGTGGGCGATGTCTCGCGCGACGACAAGCGGACCGGTTAGCGACAGCCGCGTCTTCACCGGGTACTTGGAAAGCTCGGCAAGGATCTCGGGCATCGGCCGGTTCAGATCAATCTCGACCACCGCACCGCCCTCGATGTCTTCTGCGACACCGGCATCCGGCATGTACTGGGCGGGATCGGTTTCGAGCTGCTCCAGGAACACGCCGTCGGCGGTGATCTTGCCCAGTGCCTGACGGTCGGCCGAACACGACACCGCGATCGCCACCGGGCAGGACGCGCCATGGCGGGGGAGGCGGACGACGCGCACGTCGTGGCAGAAGTACTTACCGCCGAATTGTGCTCCGATGCCGAAGGATTGGGTCAGCTTGAAGACTTCCTCCTCGAGTTCGGGGTCGCGGAATCCGTGGCCCGCCATCGAACCCTCGGTGGGGAGCGAGTCCAGATAGTGCGCCGACGCGTACTTCGCTGTCTTCAAAGCGAATTCGGCTGACGTTCCGCCAATCACCACGGCAAGGTGATACGGCGGGCACGCCGCGGTGCCCAGCGAGCGGATCTTCTCGTCGAGAAACTCCAAGAGCCGCTTGGGATTCAGTACAGCCTTGGTCTCCTGGAATAGGAACGACTTGTTGGCGCTGCCGCCACCCTTGGCCATGAATAAGAACTTGTACTCCGGACCCTTCGGGCCCTGCTGGGTGGAGTAGATCTCCACCTGCGCAGGCAGATTGGAGCCGGTGTTCTTCTCGTCGTAGACGGTCAGCGGCGCCAGCTGGGAGTAGCGCAAGTTGAGCTTGGTGTAGGCGTCGTAGACGCCGCGTGAAATCGCCTCGCCGTCGTCGGCGCCGGTGAGCACGCCTTCGGCCTTCTTGCCCATCACGATCGCGGTGCCGGTGTCCTGGCACATCGGGAGCACGCCACCGGCAGAGATGTTGACGTTCTTGAGTAGGTCGAGGGCAACAAAGCGGTCGTTGCCCGACGCTTCTGGATCGTCGATGATCTTGCGCAACTGGGCCAAATGGGCTGGGCGCAAATAGTGGCTGATGTCGTGCATCGCCTCGGCGGTCAAGCGCCGCAATGCTTCCGGCTCAACCTTGAGGAAGGTCTGACCATCGACCTCGAAGGCGGACACACCTTCGGTGGTGACTAATCGGTACGGGGTGTCATCGGCGCCGGAGGGCAGCAAATCGGCATAGCGGAACTCCGGAGCAAGGGCTGGTTTGCTCACCCGAAAAGTCTATCGTGGCCGGTCAGCGCCCTGCAGAGGGCCCGATCTGGCAGGCCTCAAACCAAGGTGAGGCTTAGCGAAGCTGAGAGGTGTTGGGGCAGACCAACACCTGACGGCGGCACAGACGACGACGGGCCCCGAAACGCCAGAGCACGGCGGGTATGCCGTGTCGGTCGCTGCGGGGCCCGGTCAGCGAAAAATCGTGAGTTAGATGTCCAGGCGGGCGTACTCACGCAGCTTGGAGGTCTTGTGCACGGCCTCGATGCGGCGGATGGTGCCCGACTTGGAGCGCATCACCAGCGAACGCGTGGTGGCGCCATTGGGGCGGTAGGTGACGCCACGCAGCATGTCGCCGTTGGTGACGCCGGTGGCGCAGAAGAAGGAGTTCTCGCCGCGGACCAGATCGTCGGTGGTGAGCACCTTGTTCAGATCGTGTCCGGCGTCGATCGCCTTCTGACGCTCTTCAGCATTGCGCGGCCACAGCTTGCCCTGGATCTCGCCGCCCATGCACTTCATTGCCACGGCGGTGATGATGCCCTCCGGGGTGCCACCGACACCCATAAGCATGTCGACGGTGCTGAAGTCATCGGCAGCGGCCACCGCGCCCGCGACGTCACCGTCGGAGATCAGACGGATCTTGGCGCCAGCCTGGCGGATCTCGCCGATCAGATCTCCGTGACGCGGGCGGTCGAGCACCACGACGGTCAGGTCTGCGACGTCGATGTTCTTGGCCTTGGCCACCGAGTTGATGTTCCACTCGACCGACTCGTCGATGTTGATTGCGCCCTTGGCGTCGGGACCGACGGCGATCTTGTCCATGTAGAACACCGCCGACGGGTCGTACATGGTGCCGCGCTCGCTCACCGCGATCACCGAGATCGAGTTGGGGCGGCCTTCGGCCATCAGGGTGGTTCCGTCGATGGGGTCGACCGCGACATCGCAGTCGGGGCCTTCACCGTCGCCGACCTCTTCACCGTTGTAGAGCATCGGAGCTTCGTCTTTTTCGCCTTCGCCGATGACCACAACGCCGCGCATCGAGACCGTCGAGAGAAGTTCGCGCATGGCGTCGACGGCTGCTCCGTCTCCGCTGTTCTTATCTCCGCGACCAACCCAGCGACCTGCGGCGAGTGCTGCAGCTTCGGTGACTCGCACCAACTCCATTGCCAAGTTACGGTCGGGGGCCTGGTTGTTGGATTGCGTCATGTCGGTTCGACTCCTCGGCGGTGCGACGGTGCGGGGATTCCATCATTTCATGAGACAACGCACCGGCGGGTAGTCACCCTCTGCAAATCACACCGAACTGCCGGGAAGTCAGATGGGTTCTAGGAGCCGCCGCAAGAACTGGCGAGTGCGTTCTTGCTGCGGGTTACCGATCACCTCGTCGGCGGTCCCGCGTTCCAGGACGACCCCACCGTCAACAAACAGGACTTGATCGGCGACCTGCTGGGCAAATCGGATCTCGTGGGTGACCACCACCATCGTCCATCCCTGCGCCGCGAGTTTCTTGAGCACTGCGAGCACATCACCGACGAGTTCGGGATCGAGCGCGGAGGTCGGTTCGTCAAAGAAGATGGCCTTGGGGTGGAGTGCCAGTGCGCGCACGATGCCGACGCGCTGCTGCTGGCCGCCGGAAAGCTGCTGCGGATACTGGTCGCGTTTGGCGGCCAAACCGACTGACGCCAGCAGTTCATCGGCCTCGGCGATCGCCTCTTTCCGGTCGCGCTTCTGCACAATCACCGGCCCCTCGATCACGTTCTCCAGCACAGTTTTGTGCGGAAACAGATTGTGGGACTGGAAGACCATCGCGCTTTGTCTGCGATACCGGGCAATGTCTGCCTTGGTGTATGCGCCGGCGAAATCGATGCTGACCTCGCCGATCCGAACGGTTCCGGCGTCGGGAACGTCGAGGGCGTTCAGCGATCGCAGGATGGTTGTCTTGCCTGATCCGGAGGGGCCGAGGATGACGGTGACGCTGCCCGCGGGAACGGTGAAATCAACGCCGCGGAGCACGTCGTTATCGCCGAAGGACTTGGTCAGGCCAGCAACCTCGATCAGTGGGGTGCCGGTCGGTGGTGTGTTGGTCGGTGGTGTGTTGGTCTGCGGGGTGCCGGTCGGTGGTGTATCGGTCGGTGGTGTATCGGTCATGCGGTCACGAACCTTCCCAGACGTGATTCCAGTCTGCCCTGCAGCGCAGACAGAACGACGCAGACAATCCAGTAGTAGATTGCCGCGGTGACGTAGAGGGCGAAGAACTCGAAGGTTGGCGCGGCAGCAACCTGGGCGACCCGCAACAACTCCGTCACCAGGATCGTCGACGCCAAGGACGTGTCTTTGACCAGCGAGATCAGGGTGTTGGAAAGGCCGGGGACGGCATTTCGCGCAGCTTGCGGTAAGACGATTCGGCGCAGCGTGGTGCGGTAGTCCATGCCGATGGTCTGGGCAGCTTCGGTCTGCCCCTTGGGCACCGAGAGGATCGCACTGCGAATGATCTCGGCCGCGTAGCCGCCGACATTGAGTGAAAACGCCACCACCGCGGCGGGGAAGGGTGGCACTTTGATGCCGAGTTCGGGCAGCGCGTAGAAGATAATGAACAACTGCACCAGTAGCGGTGTGCCGCGGATGACGGAAATGTAGGCACGCGCCAACCACGCCACCACCCGGTTTTCGGCGAGGCGGGTGAGCGCGACGAGCAGCGCGATAACCAGGCCCACCACAAAGCTGATCGCCGCCAGCGGGATGGTGACGGTAATGGTGGCCTTGGCCATCGGCCACAGATTCTCGCGAATCACCTCCCACGTGCTGCGCGGTGCGGCCCCGGCGGCGGCCTGCGCCGCCGAGCTACCACTCGCATCGGCCTTGAGGTACTTCTGTGAAATCTGCGAGAGGGCGCCGTCGGCGGTGAGCTCGTCGATTGCCTTGTTGATATCGCCGGTGAGGCCGGAGCCTTTGCGGGCGGCAAAAGCCTGCTCGGAGGTATCGCCGGTATTGGCGGCGATCTTGATGCTGGTGTCGCCGGTCTCAGCCAGGTACGCATACACCGCAATGCTGTCGTTCACGGTGGCTTGCACTCGGCCTTGGTTGAGCAAGGTGATGGCTTGGACGAATCCCTCGACGGACTCGACCCGAGCCCCCGCCTTTTTGGCGACCTCGGCCCAGTTACTCGTGATCGACTGTGCGGTGACCTTGCCCGCGAGATCAGCCACCGACTTGATCGACGTGTCGTCGGCGCGTGTGACGATCACACCTTGGCCGACCGAATAGGGCTTGGACAGATCGTATTTCGCCTGGCGCTCGGGGGTGACGGTGACCTGATTGGCGACGACATCAAATCGGTCGGCCTCCAACGCGGCAAAGATCGAGTCCCACGGCGTGGTGACGAATTCGGCCCGCACCCCCAACTTCTTGGCCACCGCATTCGCTACGTCCACGTCATAACCCGCGAGCTGACCGGTCTTCGGATCGACGTAACTGAACGGCGAATAGGTGCCCTCAGTACCCACACGCAGCACCCCGGCATCGCGGATGCGGTCGATACCTGACTTGTCGGAGTCAGACGAGCCGCACGCGGTGAGGGTGGCCATGACCGCGAGGATCAGTGACAGCGCGATCAGCGCGGTGCGTCGGTGGGGCCGGAAGGTACCCGGAGCGTTCGCGCGGCGCGGAGATAGCCAATGGCGGATCGACATTGGGACATCTCACTGTGAGCGCGTCAAGATCGCAAGGGTTTTGCGCGCACCATGTGTGTGTCGCTGACCAACAGAGTCGGTGACATCGTGATTTGCCGACACTGGGATACTGGTCGGTATGGCTTCGAAACCGCGTTATCTGACCAGCGGCAAGGACATGATCTGGTCGATCATTCCGCTGATCATCGTGTGTGCATTTGTTGCCATGGCGTCGGGGAACTGCTCGGTCGGCCTGACCGGTACTACATCGGATGATCGCAGGCAGTCCTTTGACGTCCAGGGTGCGCTGAAATCCGACGCACAGACGTTGTCGTTCCCGATTCGCAAACCCGCCGACCCTAAGGGGTGGAAGCCCAACGCGGGGTCGCGCACCACTATCGATGGTCACGTCGCGAGCAACGTCAACTGGCTCACCTCGGCAGGCAGTTCCTTGCAGCTGACACAGACCGATGCGTCGAAGGGCGAGCTGGTGGATTCCCTCGGCGGCGGCAACGTGTCGTCCACCACCGCGACCAAGGACATCGGCGGCCACAGCTGGACGACGTATTCGACCTACGACGACAACAAGTTCTGGATCACTGATCTCGGTGACGTGCGGATCGCGGTCATGTCGAAGGGGCCCGACTCTGATCTGGAGACGATGGCTGCTGCAGTGGTCGCCGAGCAGCCGATCAAGCGCAGCAACCGTGACCCAGAGATTCTTACCGAACTGCCCAAGGGCAACTGAACGTCATCGCCCCTCTGGCTGACTAGACCCTCTGGCTGACTAGACCTCCGCGCTGACTAGGCGTTAGAGATCCTCGTCCTCGTCCTCAGAATCGTCGTCGTCAAAATCGTCGTCTTCTTCTTCGTTGAGGACGGATTCGATGCGGTCGCGGGCACCAGCCAGATGCTGCTCGCACCGATCCGCCAATGCCTCGCCGCGCTCCCACAATTGCAGCGACGTATCAAGGTCGAGACCGCCGCGCTCCAAGGTGGAGACAACGTCGATGAGCTCGTCGCGGGCCTGCTCGTAACCCAGCTCGGTCACCGGGGTGAATTGATCGTCGTCGGCTGAGTCTGGGGTGGACGTGGCGCCCTTGGGTTTCGGACTCACTCGGTGCCCTCCTCGGTGCTGGCTGTGCTGTCGTGGACTTCGGCGCGGTCGTCGGTGTCGGCGCTGTCGGGGCGCTCATGTAGCGGCGCTGGGTCGATGGTGGTGGCGTGGGCGTGAATCGAGCCGTCGGCGACCCGGATGCGTAGTTCGGTGTCGGCGGCGATCCCCGCGGTCGAGGTGATCACTTGGGGTGGATCGGTGTCGAGTCGCTGCACCACGGCATATCCGCGGGCCAGTGTTTGTGCGGGGCCCAGGCTGCCCAGCCGTGCCGCCAGATGCTCAGTACGACGTTCCTCGGCGTCGACGATCCGTCTCACATCTCGGCGGATATCGGCACGCATCCGGTCAATTCTCTCGCCATGACGATCGATCGTGGCAAAGGGATCGGCGAGTACGGGTCGGGCGCGCAATCCTGCGATCACCCGATCCTCGCGGTGGACCCAGTTGCGTAGCGCGTGGGCGCTGCGTCGGCGCATCGCCGCGATACCGGCAAGCTCGGCCTCCACATCGGGGACGACCCGCTTGGCGGCATCGGTGGGAGTTGCCGCGCGCAGATCGGCCACATGATCGAGCAGGGGATTGTCGGGTTCGTGCCCGATGGCGCTGACTACCGGCGTGGTGCATGCGGCCACCGCACGCAGTAGCGCCTCGTCGGAGAAGGGAAGTAGATCTTCGACGCTGCCACCGCCGCGGGCGATGATGATGACGTCGACCTCGGGGGCGGCGTCGAGTTCAGCGAGTTCGGCCAGAATCGCCGGAACCGCGGTGGGGCCCTGTACCGGGGTGTCGCGCACCTCAAATCGCACCGCCGTCCAGCGTGTGGCGGCCACGGACAGCACATCGCGTTGGGCGGCGCTGGCCCGTCCCGAAATCAGGCCGATGGTGCGCGGCAAGAAGGGGAGTGGCCGCTTGAGTCGCGGATCAAAGAGTCCCTCGGCCGCCATCAATTGCCTCAGGCGTTCGATGCGAAGGAGTAACTGCCCCACGCCAATCGGGCGGATATCGCTGACCCGCAACGAGATGGTGCCTCGGCCGGTGTAATAGCTGGGGCGACCCAACATGACGACGTGAGCGCCATCGGTGATCGGAACTTCGCTGCGCGCGAGCAGATCTGGGCTGCACGTCACCGAGATCGAAATGTCGGCCGCGGGATCACGCAGCGTCAGAAATGAGGTGCGCGTGCCGGGACGTCGATTGATCTGGGTGACTTGGCCTTCCACCCAGATCTGCCCAAGACGATGAATCCAGTCGGCGATCTTGGTGTTGACTGTGCGTACCGGCCACGGGTTATCGGCGCTATTGGCCGAGTCGGCGGCCGGGCTCATCGCACGCAGTCGTAGGGACGGATGTAACTAGCGCCCGCGCGACACATAGCGGTGGCGCGACTCACGTCGTAGACGGGCGCTTGTGATCGGCTGCAGCGATTCGATTCTCGAGCATCGTCACAAAGGGTGCGCGATTGCGGGTGGCCTGCTCATAGGTCAGCAGTGCGTTCAAATCGTCGACGCTCACCGACCGCAGCTTGGCGCGTAGCTGGGCCAGCGTGACGGTGTCGTACTCGATGTACTCGACGATGTCGGGGGCCGTGACGTTGGGCGACGCTGCCGGTGCGGGTTCGCTGACCGCAGCGATCACCTCATCGGGGGCCGAGGAGTACAGCGCGAAACGTCCCGAATCCGGGCGCGGCGGTTCTCCGGCGGGTGCCGCGTCGGCCGAATTCGTGGCCGGGGTCGCTTTCGCTACCGGGGTCTTCGCGGGTGTCGAGGCCTTGGCTGCGGCCGGGACCTTCTTTGCGGCCGGGCGCGGGGTCTCGATGCGGGCGTCATCGTCGGGGCCGTCGATCTCGTCCTCGTCGAACTGTGCCCATGCCCCTTCTTCAACAGGGTGACCAAAGAGCATGTCGAGTGCTTCGTCACC
>Cebus_capucinus_imitator_PRJNA485217_SSR047__coassemble_1627_pt1 | contig 11070 bp, 8 predicted proteins | sample Cebus_capucinus_imitator_PRJNA485217_SSR047__metabat2_low_PE_001 | metagenome-assembled genome bin Cebus_capucinus_imitator_PRJNA485217_SSR047
AGGCGGCTTCATCAACGCCTGGGGGGACTCGGTGGCGTTCTTGGAGGGGCGCGTCAACCGCTTGGGTAGGCGATCGGCGAGACTGCCTAGCGGGGCCACCGACTGATTGAGAAGTTCGACCGTCTCAGCCAACTCGTGGACGGTGTCTTGCATCGTCACCAGGCTCGGGGCGAGGTCGCCGATGACCTCGGTCAACTCGGTGATGCGGTCGAGCGGGCCACCCGGTGCGATAGCGCGTTCGACGGCACCATCTTCGCCGACTAGCTGATCGAGGAGTCCGCCGTCTTCGGCCAGACGATCCAGGATTCCGCCCGGCGAGGTGGCCTTTTCTAGTAGACCGTCTTGGGCAGTCAGCTTGTCGACAATCCCGCCCTCAGAGGTGAGGCGCTCGAGGATTCCCTCGTTCTCGGTGAACTGGTCAACAACGCCACCAGTTCTGGTGAGCCGGTCGAGCGGTCCGTCCTTAGCGGTCAGCCGGGTCAAGATGCCGCCGTCCTCGGTCATCTGATCGAGGATTCCACCGGGCGCGGTGAGTTTCTCGAGCAGTCCATCGCGGCCGGTGAGACGGTCGATGACACCGCCGGGAGTCAGTAGTCGTTCCAGCGGACCGCCTGGGGCAAGCAGTGAGCCGAAAGGACGGTCGGGGCTGAGTAGGTCGGCAAGCTGGGTGAGCAGCGCCAGCGGGGCCCGAGCGGAGCCGATGTCGTCGGAGGACAGGCCGAGGGCGTGGTTGACCTCCTGCTGCACGCTGTTAGCGGTAATCCGGGCAATATTCACCGCGGACTCCGCCGCCGTCAGCGTCACGCCGGTGACCGCGAAGCCCAGATGAAAGGGCAACTCGACGATCTTGCGAAGGTCAGGGAACTGGCTACTGGCTGCCCCGGAACGGGCAACAGTGCCATCCGACGGTGTCACGGCCATGGGAGCACCCTAACCTGTCGTCTCGCCGTGGCCAGTGCATTCGAGGCCGCGGGGGAGTCGAGTAGCCGGGGCGACCAGCGGCGACCGACCTGTGTCGGGGCCCGCGCGCGGCGTACCTACTTCTTTTTCGCGGCCGCCTTCGCTGCCTTCTTGAACTCGCGGACCTTGAGTAGGGAATCAGGGTCGGTCACATCGGCGACCGAGCGGTACCCCGGCTTGGCGTAGTCGCCAGCCGCCTTCTCCCAGCCAGCGGGAGCGACACCCAATTGTTTGGCAACTAGCGCGGTGAAGATTTTGGCCTTCTGCTCGCCAAAACCGGGCAGCGCACGCAATCGGGACAGTAGCTCGGCGCCGGTCTTCGCTTCGGTCCAGATCTTCGCCGTATCGCCGTCGTAGTCGGCCATCACGGTGCGGGCCAACTCTTGGATGCGCCCAGCCATCGACCGGCCGTAACGGTGGATGGCGGGCGGCGTGGCACACAGATCGGCGAAGGACTCGGGATCGGCGTCTGCGATCGTCGCCGGATCGAGCGTGCCGAATCGTTCAGCGAGCTTTGCTGGACCGGCAAAAGCGCGCTCCATCGGGAATTGCTGGTCGAGCAGCATCCCGGTCAGCAGCGCGAAGGCGTCTGTGGAGAGCAGGTCATCTGCCGTGGAATCCTGGGCAATCTGCAATTTCGCCATGCGTCGATTGTTCCAGACCCTACACTCGCCCCAGGGCGGGGCCAGCGGGTTTGAGGTAAGAGGGGACGCATCAATGCGGCAGCAGTTTCGATCGGGAGATCACGTTCAGTGGACGCGACGGACCGGGGAGCGTGGGCAAGGTCTTCGCCGCGCCCGCCGATGGTGCGCTCCGCTGCTGGTTCTCGGCCTAGTAATGGCGGGATTGATCGCAGGTGGCGCCGCTGCACCGCGTGCTGCCGCCGAACCGAATTCGCTGGCGAACTACGTCACCACGCTGCGCTGCGATTCTGCGAATCCGTGGCCGGGCCCGCGTGTTCCGGTCTGGGTGGACGTCTATAACCAGATCCCGTTCCCGTCCGATGGGCTACCTGGTCCAGCGATAGCCCTGATCGGCTCGTCGCGGTCAAAGACGGGCTTATTTGAATACACCACCGAGGTTCGAGTGTCGTGGCGCAACCTGCGCACCGGCCGCACCGGGGCGGTGACCGTGCCCGGACGCGCTCGGTACGTCACCTGGCAGGCGGTTCTACATCCGGGTAAGGGCTTGGTGGCCTTCACTATCCGGCAGAAGCTTGGGGCTGTGGCGTTTGTACCGATGGTCAACCCCCAGTACGCCACATGTCAGGGGCGCGCTGTCGCCTAGGCGGTGCTGGATCCTCCCTGCTGTGTAGCGCTCCTTTTCGGAGTTCCCTGTGCGCGAGTGCGGGGATTCGTGGTGCGCCAAGGGTGCGGCGTTGCCGCGAAAGTTGTGGAATTCGTTAGTTCTCCTAGTAGCGTGACGTCCGGTTGCAAAGTTCGTCGCAAAGTGTGAGGGCACCTAAACGCATCCACAGTGCCTCGTGTTGTCTGCCTTGCGTCGAGAGTGTGTATCGCCGGGTTGTGAAGACGAGGTAGTCCAGATGTCGCAGTCGCACAGTGCCGAGATCGCCGATCAACATACGGCGAAAGTCATCGGTGTCAGTATCGCCGCAGCAGTCGGCGGCTTTCTTTTTGGATTCGATAGCTCCGTTGTCAACGGTGCGGTCGATTCAATCCAAGACTCTTTTGGGCTCGGTGAGTTGCTCACCGGCTTTGCGGTAGCCATCGCCCTACTGGGGTGTGCGCTCGGCGCCTGGTTTGCCGGGCGCCTTGCCGATGTGTGGGGCCGCAAGCATGTGATGCTGCTCGGCTCGGTTCTGTTTGTCGTGTCGGCCATCGGTACCGCCTACACCCAGACGATTTGGGATCTGCTGCTGTGGCGCGTGCTCGGTGGCATCGGCATTGGCATCGCGTCGGTGATCGCGCCCGCCTACATTTCTGAGATTGCGCCTGCTCGATTCCGTGGCGCATTGGCATCGATGCAGCAGTTGGCCATCACGCTCGGCATTTTTGCTGCACTGCTTTCTGACACGCTCCTGCAGGACACCGCCGGTGGGCCCGAACACGACCTGTGGTGGGGCCTGGAAGCCTGGCGCTGGATGTTCTTGGTCGGAGTGGCTCCCGCACTCGTTTACGGGCTGCTCGCATTGACGATCCCCGAATCTCCCCGATACCTGGTGGGCCGCAACCGGGATGAGGAGGCCGCCCGAATCCTCCAGGAGGTCACCGGCGAAGAGCATCCGCTGGAGCGGGTCAAAGAGATCAAGCTGACGGTGCGCCGCGAGTCCTCGGCAAGTCTGACCGACCTCAGGGGGCCGACATTCGGCCTGCACCCGTTGGTGTGGGTCGGTATCTGGCTAGCGGTCTTCCAACAATTCGTCGGTATCAACGCCATCTTCTACTACTCGACAACGCTCTGGAAGTCGGTCGGATTCGATACCGACCAAGCGTTTACGACCTCAGTCATCACCTCGGCAATCAATGTGGTAATGACCTTTGTGGCGATTCTCTTTGTCGACCGCATTGGCCGTCGGGTGCTGCTCCTCTGGGGATCGGTGGGAATGTTCATCGGGCTGGTGCTGGCGTGTATCGCCTTTACCCAGTCGGTCACGAGCGTCAAAGATGGCGTGGCCGAGGTCAGTCTGCCCAATCCCTGGGGTGTGGTGGCGCTCATCGGAGCCAACCTCTTTGTGGTGGCCTTTGCCGCCACGTGGGGGCCGGTGATGTGGGTGATGCTGGGGGAGATGTTCCCCAACCGGATTCGTGGCGTTGCGCTGGGCGTGTGTACCGCAGTCAACTGGATCTCGAACTTCATCATCTCGATGCTGTTCCCGCAGTTGAGTAAGTCAATCGGGCTCGGCTGGATCTACGGCTTCTTCGCCTTCTGCGCCGCGGCATCGTTCTTCTACGTGCGCGCAAAGGTCAAGGAGACCAAAGGCATGGAACTTGAGCAGATGGATGCCGTCGCCGAGTCCGAACTAAGCCAGCGCACGCAGCGGATCGCGAGTAAATCGGCCCGATAGTGCTGTCGGTGGCTTAGCCCTCTGAGTGCTGCTGGTCGAGCAGGCCGTTGACCAACAGGGCTTGCGCCGCAAAGTAGCTCGCCAGAACCCAGACCTCGGCGAGCTGACGCAGCCGTGGATTGGTCAGCAGGTGACGCCGATTGAGAATCGTCAGATCTGAGGCCAAGAAGAGTATCCCGCCGAGGCGAAGGCGTTTCCAGTGCTGCGGATCGTCGGCGGCTAACGCCGACATCGTGGCCAGGGTGTTGCCGTAGGGCCCCAGGACAGACAACAACCGTGGCCGGTGAAAGGCGATTACCCCGGCCGACTCAGCGAGAACGGCCAGTCGAGGCAGCAACGACGCCACGTGTGGGCGAGCCCCACGACGCCACAGCGCTGTCGAGTAACACAGCTGAGCTCCGCTGAACAGCGTTGCACCCCACGCCAGTCGACGATCCTTCGGAGTCAACGGCACGGTTCGCGGAGCGCGTCGACGTGCATCGTCGGCAGTAGTGGGGGAGAACTCCTCCAGAAACATCGCGCGATCACCGGCAGCGGAGAACCCTAGCGCACCGAGCAGCAGGGCGGAATCGACTCCTGGACGTCGCTGCCACTGCCGCCCTGCCTGCACACCAAGCAATGCCAGTGGCAGCGGCTTGGTGAGCGCGGCAACCTTTTTGGGCCCGTACGCACCAGCGAAGGTTGCGGCGGTAGCGGCGGCGATGTATCCGGCGCTGAAGTAACGACCGGTGACTTCTCGAGCAGGGCTGGGGCGCCCAGCCGCGTCACCGTTCACATCGGCTCACTTCATCACGCGAGTGACAAACGCCCGGGTGTCGTTGTCCGCGGACTTCTGTGCGGCGGTCCCATCAAGGGTGAAGTAGGTACGCGCAGTCACCTCGGAGTCGGCGGTGTTGGCCTCGTTGATGTACTTGAGGGTCAGCGGCACCACGACCGATTGATCCTGCAATGTCTGCGTCATCAGCACCGGACGCGCGAACCCGCGGGTGGGCAACGTTGCTGTGCGCGATAGCAGTTCGGTCAGCTTCGTGTTGTCCGAAAGTGGCTTGGCGAACAGCGATCCCACACTGACCCCGGAAACGGCGCGGGTCAGATCCGCCGAGCATTGGGTCTCGGCCTTGGATAGCCAACTCTGACCGGACGGCGAGAGATAGCTTTCGACCCCAAATTCAGGGTGAGCCTTGTTGATCGCACCCAAGGTGAACAGCGCATCCGAAATCCAGCCTGCCGGTGGCGTTACCGCGGTGGACGGACCCAAAGTTCCGATGAGGGAGGCGAATTCGGCCGGAATCGAGGTAGCGGCGGCGCCCCGGTAGTCCAGCTTGGTGTTCTGGGTGGCCGTGCGACTGAGAGTGATTGCGGCAGAAGCTCCCTGGCCTTCGCCAACGGCAACCCACTTCTTAGAGAGCTGATCGGAGATATCGTGGCCGGCTTGGACTGCGTCGACGATATTGCGCGTGGTGGCAGCGAGATCGAAGTACTGCGGGGTTCCGGCAGCACCCAGCCCGGCGTAGTCAGTGCTGACTACCGCATAGCCGCGTTGCAGCCAGGTGCGCAGCGCGTCGATATCGGTTTCGGTTGGTCGGACTGAAGGCGCACAGTCATCGGAGATTCCGCGGGAACCGTGCGCCCACGCCACCACCGGATACCCATCGCTCGGTGCCTTGCCCTGGGGCAGGTAGAGCGAACCGGTGGACAGGTGAGGTGCGCCATCGGAGCCCGTGCTCCAGTAGGTAAACCGGTTGCCCCTGCTCGCACCGGCCAACAATCGTGAGTCGGGGATGTCGCGGTTGGCGTAGACCATCCCGGGCTGCTGGTTCGCGGTGGGCTCAGCGGCACCGGTCTGGGCTCCGGCCTCCGGGGTAGCCCCGGTGGTCGGGGTCGTGCTCTCGGGCTCAGCGCCCGCGATGCCAATGACCGAACCCCACACGCAGGCGGTGATGGTGGCTGATGTGGCCGCGGCAGCTGCGACCAGTCGGACTCGTGCCGCGAGACGACGCGGGCGGCAGCTGCTGCTCATTTGGCGTTGACCATGCCGACTGCGGGGAGGAAGTAGCAGGTCTTCGCGTTGTTCTCAGCGGTGCCAAACACCGCAGACAGAATGGTGCCGCTGCCGGTCTTGACCGGCGCCAGACGGCTCGCACCAAGGGCCGGAAGGAACTTGAGCAGGGTGGCGTTGTCGGCGCCACCGATCGGCTCCAGATCAGCGAAACCGCCCTTGAGGGTGCTGGTGTTGAACCAGGCAACCTGAATCTTGCCGCCGGTCGCCGCGGATGCGGGCACAAAGGCGTATCCGGTCTCGCCCGCGTCAACCAGATTGAACGGCTCGAGGGGCTTGACGCCCGGGATGAGAGCGAGGATCTGGTTGATGGTCGTGGTCGGCTCAGTCTTCATCGGCCACGGACCGGCCACGGCGCCGGCACCCGCAGTCACCAGTCCGAGCGGGTTGTCGGCGGTGGGGGTGGCGCAGAACGGGGCGATCGACGGCGTGAAGGTCTGGATGCCGGCAGCCGAGAGGATGCTGAGCGGATCGGCCGTGGTTGCGACCTTGCGTGCGCCGGTGGCGGCAGAGAGCTGTTCCAACGGAAGGTTGCCCAGCAGCGAGGTGATCTGGTCGGGAGAGATCTGGCCGAGGCTGTTCTTGAGGGTCTCGGCAGCGGAGAGGGCGATCTTATCGGCGCCACTGGATTTGAGTGCGCGTACTGCCGCGGCCAAAGCGCTGTCGAGCGGCACGGCTCCGAGCTCGATCGAATTCGCGTTGAGCGTTGACGCCGCAGGGGGAGTGGCGGGCGCGGGTGCGGCACTTGCGGTGCCGAGACCGCCGATGGTCGCCGTGGCGGCTAGGCCCAGGCTCAGCCCGAGCGCTGCAGCAGCGCGCCGGGTCCGGCGAGTGGGGTACCGGACTTCGCGGGACGGCTCCGAAGGTCGCAGAGCGGACATGGCTTCTCCTCAACGGCAATGAGTCCCAGCCGGGGTTAGTGGGACACATGTGACTGATGTTGCTTGAGTTAAAAGAGACCACGATTCGCTGAGCAATACCAAGTCGCGAGTCCGACTTGTGACGTGGCTGCGATCGGCCGGAGATAACCCAGGTCACAGGCCACATTCGCGGGTGGTCGAGATTGTGACATCGGCGCCAAATGGGCACAAAAAAGGACACCCCGACGTCATGTCGGGGTGTCCTTTGGCTTGGGAAACGCTGCGCTCGAGCGCTATCAGATGATGGCGAGTCCGATAGTCGGAGCAATGGTGCAGGACATGATCTTGCCCTTGGTCTTAGTGGTCACGTCGCCGTAGATGGTCGAAATGACTCGTCCCTTCCCGGTGCGCGCGATGCCGGTGAAGGTGCCGGGGCCTTCCTTGATGTTGATCTTGTCGTTGCGCTTGAGCTGCAACTGGCCGGTGCGACCGGTGTCGATGTTGAGCCAGCTCGCCGACAGCTGGCGGGCGTTGTTGGTGATTGCCGGGCCGGTTCCGAGGCTGGTGTAGACGTATCCGGCCTCGCCGCGCTTAGGTCCCGGTGCCGGGGCCTGCTGCGGACCAGCGGTAACCAGCGCGCGACCCATCGAGTTGCCGCCGCCGGGCATGCACCCGAAACCGAGCGTCGGGTACAGGAACTGCTGAATCTTGGGGGAGTTGGGGCCCTGCGGAATCTCGGGATCGCCGGGCTTAGCGGCCTTGCGCTCAGCAACCTGCTTGGCGACGAGTTGCTGTTGCCCGGGCTGGCCGAGGAAGTCGGTGATCTGCTTCCAGATTTCCTTGGCCTGAGCCGGAAGCTGGGGGTTATCGGCGAGGGTGCGCGCCTGGGCCAGCAGTCCGGCATTGATCTTGCCGTCGGGGCCCGGGGTGGTCACCGAACCGATGATGGCCGGGGCAAAAGCACTCATCGAGTCGAGCGTGCGCTGGTCGGGGGCCGTGGGCGCAGGTGCGGCGGTGGCAAGGGCTGGGATGGCGAGCGATGCTGCTGCCGCGACCGCGGTGGCGGCGACGATGCGTCGCGATCGGCTCATTAGTGCTGACAGTCGCACGGGATCGGTGTCCTTACGTCTCGGTGCGGATGCCTACTCGTTACGGCCCACACTGGTCTTCGCTGGCTCCGACGCGCGCGATCTTGCTGGATAGCGCAGGAGTATGACGACCCCCTGACCATCCCCACGGCTCGGGTGACCGGCGCTCGGTGAGCCGATCGCCAATTCCACCGCGAACGTCGCGGGCCATTCTATGCCCCACAGGCGGGGCACTGTCCAGGGAGCCTACCGCGCAAAATGTGTGACTAAAGAAACCAGTGATGCAATTGTTACTTGTGTGACTTAATTGTGTGCGTTCGTGCTCGTCACCGGTACCTGGTTAGATCAACATGCGGACGTCCACCGCGCTGATATCTGGCACGTGGAAGTCTTGACTGCTTCGCATTGCTGATCGATCAAGGAGTGCCGTTGACCACCAGCGACCGATCGAGGTCCGTTGTCCCCGCGCCGTCTGTCCCCGGGCCGTCTCGCGGCCTGCGTAGTGCCGGCCTGCTGCTCATGGTGCTGAGTCTCGGCGTCACGCTGCTCACCGCCTGTGGTGACGATTCGGACTCCAAGAACGAGGTCACGATGCTGACCCACGACTCCTTCACGTTGCCGCAGAAGGTGCTCGACGAGTTCACCAAAGAGAGCGGGCTGACCCTCAAGATCGTCAAGGGCGGGGACGCCGGGCAATTGGCGTCGACCATCTCGTTGACTCCCGGCTCGCCCAAAGCCGATCTGGTCTACGGCATCGACAACACCTTTGCTTCCCGACCCATCGACGCAGGGGCGTTGCTGCCTTATAACCCGCCCGCCGCAGCCAATGGCGCGGCCGAATACGCGGTCCCCGACTCGTCGAACGAACTCACCGCGGTCGACCGCGGCGACGTCTGCCTCAACATCGACGACAAGTGGTACAGCGCCCACAATCAGCAGCCGCCGACGAGCCTGCGTGACCTGCGCGATCCGATCTATGCCAAGCAGGCTGCGCTGCTGGATCCCGGAACCTCGTCACCGGGAATGGCCTTCTTACTCACCACCGTCGGAGTGCTCGGCGAGAACTGGCAGACCTACTGGAAAGAGGTAGGCGCCGCTGGGGCCACCTTTGTCTCCGGCTGGGAGATCGCCTACAACCAGCTCTTCAGCGCGGGTGAAGGTAAGGGAGACAAGCCGATCGTGCTGTCTTACGCCTCATCGCCGGCAGCCACGTCGGGCACCAGCGCACTGCTCGACAGCTGCTTCCGCCAGGTCGAGTATGTCGGCATCCTCAAGGGAACCCGCAAAGAGACGGCGGCGCGCAAGGTCATCGACTTCATGCTCTCGGAGACAGTGCAGCGTGCCCTGCCCGACTCGATGTATGTCTACCCGGTCCAAAAGGACACCCCCATGCCCGATGGCTGGATTCAACGCGCACCGGTGCCGCAGTGGACAGTGAACCTGCCGCCGAAGTACATCGCGCAGAACCGTGAGACGTGGCTTGACCAATGGCGCGCAGCAGTGGGTCGGTGACTCTCACGGCGTCCCCTGCGGTCGGCGGCCCGCGCGCACTGGCTCGGTGGGGCAGATGGGTGCTGGGCGCGATCCCACTCGGATTCCTCGGGGTCTTCTTTCTCTGGCCGGTGATCGCGCTGGTCCATCGAGCGGTGTCGGTTGCCGGTACTGAAGATTCGGTGTCGACGATGCTCGCGCGCACCCACGCGTGGACGCTGCTCGGCGTCACTTTGGCGCAGGCCGCGGCCTCGACGGTGATCACCCTCGCGATTGCGGCGCCGATGGTGTGGTTGTACGCGCGTTCCTCCGAGCGTGCGGTGATCGTGCTGACAATCATCGTCACGGTTCCGTTCGTGTTGCCCACCGTGGTGGTGGGTGTTGCCTTTCGGGCACTGCTGAATGGTCCGCTCGCCGGCTTGGGCGTGGGCTCAGGGTGGCCGGCGGTGCTCGCCGCGCATGCCTTTCTTAATGCGGCCGTCGTCGTCCGGGTGGTGGGGGCCGCGTGGCGCTCACTCGATCCGCGTGCAGCCGAAGCCGCCCGAACCCTCGGTGCCACACGCTGGTTGGCCTGGCGCACGGTGACGCTGCCACGGCTGCTGCCCTCGGTTGCGGGCGCTGCCGCAGTGGTGTTTCTGTTCTGTTCGACGAGCTTTGGTGTGATCATCATTCTTGGTGGCGGATCACTGCGAACACTGGAGACCGAGATCTATACGCAGGCCATCGGCTACTTCCGTATCCCGGAGGCGGTGGCGTTGTCACTGCTGCAGCTGATCTTGGTGGTGGTCGTGTTGTTGTGCACCAGGATCTTTGCCGACCCGGCCGGTGCGTCGACCGCGACGGTCGCCGGTCCGAGGCGGGCCGCGAGCCGAATGTCGGTGGCGTCGTGGCTGGTCTGGTGCTGGACCATTGTTCTATTGGTCGGACCGATTGCGGTGCTGGCGATCCGATCGGTGCGTCCCAGCGTCGGTGGTTCATGGACCTTGGCCGGTTATCGTGCGCTGGCCGACCCGGTCAACGGGATTACGCCGCTGGAGACGCTGCAGTTCTCCCTGACCAGTGCCCTGTTGGCCACCGTGATCGCCCTGGTAGTCGGCATGTTCGCGGCGATCACGCTGCAGCGAGCTGACGGGGTACTCGGTGCGATCGGCAACGCGATCGCGATGATCCCGCTTGGCGTCAGCGCGGTGACATTGGGATTCGGGTATCTGATCGTGTTGGCCTCGCTGCCGTCGGAAGCCGCATCGTCGCCGATCGTGATTCCCTGTGTGCAGGCACTGATCTCGATTCCGGTGGTCATCCGCATCGTCATTCCCGCTTTGGAGGCGGTGCCGGTGCGCTTGCGCGGCGCCGCCGCGAGTTTGGGGGCTGGCCCGTTCCGGGTGTTCTGTACCGTCGATGTGCCGCTGATCGGGCGATCATTAGGAGTAGCAGCCGCTTTCGCCTTTGTGATGGCGCTCGGCGAGTTCGGGGCCACCAGCTTTTTGGCGCGAGCCGACACCACCACGTTGCCTGTGCTCATCGGGTCGGCACTCAACCGGCCGGGCGCCGACGAGTTGGCCAGCGCAATGGCGGGATCGATGGTGC
>Cebus_capucinus_imitator_PRJNA485217_SSR047__coassemble_1629_pt1 | contig 11053 bp, 6 predicted proteins | sample Cebus_capucinus_imitator_PRJNA485217_SSR047__metabat2_low_PE_001 | metagenome-assembled genome bin Cebus_capucinus_imitator_PRJNA485217_SSR047
TGGCATAGGGCAATTCGCCCTCGTCGAGGCGCTCGGCGCTGAACAGCGCGAGTACATCGGAGTAGCAGAGATCGGTGAACTGGCGTTGGTCGTCGCGGTCGAGCTGCAGCGCCGATGCACCCGGGGCGGGATTGTCTACCCGCTCCTGTTGCAGACACCCGGCTTTGCCGAACCAACCGAGCGCCAAAGTGCACAACGCGAGTAAGAACAGCACTCGGATCGGAGTCCAATTTCGGCTGCGCCCCACCGCCGCATGGGCGCCCAGCGGGCCGCCGACTACACGAGAAGCCTCGGCGGCCACCGTGTCGGTGTGGGACGGAATCACCCGGCGAGTATCGATCCGGAGATCTGCCGCCAGGGGCGCGGGGCTCTCGTCGCCCGCGCGCTCATCAGCCGCCTTCAGTGCCCTCTCCTGTGTCGCCCTCGCCGGTGCCGTTGTTTCCGGTGCCGCTGTTTCCGTTTCCGGAGTTGCCGTTGCCGGAGTTGCCGTTGCCGCTATCGCCCGGCTGGGCGCCTCCCGGTATCGGAATGGTGATGCCCGGCGCCACCGTCAGGTTGCCGTCACCGGAATGAGTCGGGACGGTCGGCCGCTCGTGCTCCGGACGGGAAGTGGGCACGCGGGTTTGATACGTGGTCGGCGGCGGCTCATAAGGAACGCCCGCCTGACCGCCGACCGCGGCTGGCTCCGGGAACTCCTTGATCGGCTCGCCCTCGAGCGAGTTGTCCATCGCGCGCTTCCAGATCTGGGCAGGCAGTCCACTGCCGTACACCGGTCCGCCGTTCACGTTGACCAGCGGGGTTCCCTTATCGGTACCCACCCAGACCGCGGTGGAGAGTTGCGGCGTGTAGCCGACCATCCACGCGTCCTTGTTCTGCCCGGTGTTGCCGAGCTGGGCGGTGCCCGTCTTGGCCGCCGACGGCCGTGCGCCCAGCGACGAGTCGTAGAGCGAATTTCCGTTGGAGTACGCCGCAATCGGCTGCAGTGCTGCGGTCACGTTGTCGGCAACCTTGGCCGGGAAGACCCGCTTGCCCGCATCCTTGGAGCGTTCGTAGAGCACTTCACCGCTGGAGGTCTCGACCTTCTGGACGAAATGCGGGGCGCGGTAGATGCCGGAGGCGGCCAGCGTCGCGTACGCCGAGGCCATATCGAGCACTCGCGACGGGTACTGACCGAGCACCACACCGCCCTCGACCGAACCGTCAGCATTCTGCAGAGTCTTAGCCTGATCGCCGAACGACTCGGCGACACCAGCGGCGTGCGCCGCGTCGGCGACGTCCTGCGCCTTGCCGTTGAGGTCCATCATCAGCCGGTAGTACACGGTGTTGAGCGACATCTTCATCGCGGTGGCCAGGTTGCACGATCCGCAGCTCTCGCCGTCGGAGTTCTCCACGGTGATGCTGGAGTTGGGGATCGAGTACGGCGCACTGCTGTACACCTGCGAGAGCGGAATACCCTGCTCAAGCGCGGCCACCAGGGCAAACACCTTGAACGACGAGCCGGTCTGCAATCCGGCCTGCGCGTAGTCCCAGCCCTGGGCGTCGTTGCCGCCGTAATAGCCCTCAACCCCGCCGGTTTGCGGGTTGATCGAGACGACCGAGGTTCGGATCTCCGATGGCTCACCGTTGAGGATGCCGTTCGGGCATTTGTAGATCTTGTTCTGCCTACATGCGGCCTGCACCACCGAGTTCTGCACCTGCGGGTTGATCGTGGTGGTGATCTTGAGTCCCCCGGTGCGCACATCCTGCTCGGAGATGCCCACGCTCGCGAGCTCGGCGAGAACCTGGCGCTTGATCAGACCGTTGGGTCCGACGGTCTCTCCGGTGGCTGCGGGTGCGGCGGCAACCTTCGGGTACTTCATCGATTCGCGCTCGGCTTTGGTGAGCGCGCCGATCCCGACCATGCCGTCAAGCACGTACTCCCAACGAGCGTGTGCCCTCTCCTCATCGACGGCGGGGTCATAGACCGAAGGCGAACGGATGGCAGCGGCGAGCACCGCCGACTCTGCCGGGGTCAGATCTTTGACGTTCTTGCGGAAGTAAGCCTTGGAAGCCGCCGATACGCCGTAGGCGCCGCGGCCAAAGTAGATCGTGTTGAGGTAGGCGGCCATGATCTCGTCCTTGGACCATTCGCCTGACATCTTGGTGGCGTAGACGAGCTCCTCAAGCTTGCGCTTGTAGCTGTGCTCGTTGCCGACCAGCGCATTCTTAACGTACTGCTGGGTGATCGTCGAACCGCCACCCGCGGCGTCGTTGTCGGTGAGGCGACCCAACACCGCGCGCGACAAACCACGCACGGAGAATCCCTCGTTGGTGCGGAACTCGCGGTCCTCCGCGGCGATCACCGCGTCCTGCATCGACTTAGGGATGTCATCAATGCTGACGTCGGTTCGGTTGCCTTCCGGCGGGATGATCGTGGCCAGGGTGCCACCCTTGGCATCGACGATCGTGGCGACCTGGCTCTGCTTGATGTCACCGGGCTTAGGCACCGTGACATTTACATAGGCGAGGAGAAAGCCCACCACCGCGAGCAGCGCGATCACCGGGACCCCCAACCCCAGGATGCCGACAATCCAGGCAATGATCTTTTGCCGGGAGCTTGTCTCGTCCTCCTGCGAAGCAGCGGTTCGCTTACCGCGCTCCGACGACGCGGGGCGTGCCTGCATCATCGTCGATCCCTCCACTGAAACAACTAAAGAGCGCCGAGCACGTACCCGAATTGGCACCGCTCAACGCATCACACACTACTTGGCTACTTGGCGACCCTGCGGCGCCGCTGCGACCGCGGCGGCAGACCCGCAACGTATGACTGCACCAGATGGTTCCAGCTGCAGGTGCGGCACACCTCGACGAGGTGGACCGAAAACTCTTCCGCGGTCGCGTCCAGTTTCACGATCTCTTCGCTGGTCCGCGCCGATCCCGACACCTGACCAAGACGCTCACCGAAGACCCAGGACACCAATGTCACCTGCTCTTTTCGACAGATGGGGCACAGCGTCTGACTGGGACGGCCGTGAAACTTGGCTGCGCGCAATAGATAGGGACTCGCATCGCAAACATCGGCCACCGCGGTCCGTCCGGAATGGACATCGGACAGCCGCGACCGCCGCTGGAGGGCGTAGTCGACTATCTGGCGTTGCACATCGACCAGCGTACGTGGTCGGGGTGGTCACCACGGGACGGCACCGGCGCCCAAATCGCCCCTATATCGACAACTTTTATATCGGTGCGATACATTGGTGAATGCATCGACACGAGCTGTTGGTGCGTCAGTGTTGATCCAACGGTGACCGAAAGGGGGATCCCATGCTGGAAATGGCCATTCTCGGTCTACTGCTCGAATCCCCCATGCACGGTTATGAGCTGCGCAAACGCCTCACCGGCTTGCTCGGCGCCTTCCGTGCTTTCTCTTACGGTTCGCTGTATCCCACACTGCGCCGCATGCAGGCCGACGGCCTGATCGATGAGGCCAACGCCCCGGTCGGGGTGAAGATGCGCCGCGGTCGACGCGTGTATCAGCTCACCGACGCCGGCCGAGAGCGCTTCAGTGAACTCGTCGCCGACACCGGCCCACAAAACTACACCGACGACGGATTCGGTGTGCACCTGGCGTTCTTCAGCCGCACTCCGGCGATCGCGCGTATGCGCATCCTCGAAGGTCGGCGCCGCCAGGTAGAGGAGCGCCGCGAAGGCCTACGCGAAATGGTCGGACGGGCCACTCGCAGCTCCGACCGCTATACCCGCCAGCTCCATGAATTGAGCTTGGAGTCCAGCGAGCGTGAAGTGCGCTGGCTCAACGAGCTCATCGCCGCCGAAGCTTCCGGTGCCGCCGACGACGGCGACACCATCGACACTTCGCAAACCACAGACCTCCCCGGTTCTGGTTCGTCACAGAGCCAGGTCGTGGAACACGAGAAGACCGAGCGACATGACGAGCTCGGACGTACCCCGGTGCCGCAACCCAGTGTTGCGGGCCAAAAAGAAGAAGGAGAGCCCGACCATGGGTGAGCCCAATAAGGTGCGCGTGGCCATTGTTGGTGTAGGTAACTGCGCTTCATCCCTGGTTCAGGGAGTGCAGTACTACAAGGACGCCGACGAGAACGGCACCGTTCCCGGCCTGATGCATGTGAAGTTCGGTCAGTACCACGTGCGCGACGTTGAGTTTGTTGCCGCGTTCGATGTGGATGCCAAGAAGGTCGGCTTTGACCTCTCGGACGCAATCTTCGCGAGCGAGAACAACACCATCAAGATCGCCGACGTACCGCCGACCGGTGTGACCGTGCAGCGCGGCCACACCCTCGACGGTCTCGGTAAGTACTACCGCGAGACCATCACCGAGGCTGACGGTGAGGGCGGCGATGTCGTCCAGACACTCAAGGACGCCGAGGTCGACGTGCTGGTGAGCTACCTGCCGGTGGGCTCGGAGCAGGCCGACAAGTTCTACGCCCAGTGCGCCATCGATGCGAACGTCGCCTTCGTCAACGCCCTGCCGGTGTTCATTGCCTCCGACCCCGAGTGGGCCGAGAAGTTCCGTGCCGCCGGTGTCCCGATCGTCGGCGACGACATCAAGAGCCAGGTCGGCGCGACCATCACCCACCGCGTGATGGCCAAGCTGTTCGAGGATCGCGGTGTCGCTCTGGACCGCACCTACCAGCTCAATGTCGGCGGCAACATGGACTTCAAGAACATGCTTGAGCGTGAGCGCCTGGAGTCTAAGAAGGTCTCCAAGACTCAGGCCGTGACCTCCAACCTGACCGGTTCGCTGGCAGGAAAGGTCGAAGACAAGAACGTCCACATCGGCCCGTCCGACCACGTCGAGTGGCTCGACGACCGCAAGTGGGCCTATGTCCGCCTTGAGGGTCGCGCCTTCGGTGACGTGCCGCTGAACCTGGAGTACAAGCTCGAGGTCTGGGACTCCCCCAACTCCGCAGGCATCATCATCGACGCCGTCCGCGCCGCCAAGATCGCCAAGGACCGCGGCATCGGCGGACCGATCCTGCCGGCCTCGGCTTACCTGATGAAGAGCCCGCCGGTCCAGGTCGCCGACGACCTCGCCCGCAAGCAGCTCGAAGAGTTCATCATCAGCGCAGAGTAATCAGCGTGGAGTAATTCTTCGCCAGCGCGGAGCAATCTTCACCAGCGCGTGAATGCACCATCTCGGCGGCCCATCCCTTTCTGGGGTGGGCCGCCGAGCGCATCTGCGGGGTGCGATTCTTTCGTCGTTCGGCCAAATCACATCGCACCTCTGCTGTCGGCGTACCTCGGTAAGCTCGCACCGTTATCCACAGCAGTGGGGTTGTGCACAGCGCTCCCAACGGCAGACACGGTCGCAGAGGAGGAGTGATGGCGTTCAGCTGGCGACGTAAGCCGTCGTCCACCGATGCTGCCGCCACCGCATTCGTCCAGGCTGCCGCCGCCGTCATCGCCGTCAACAGCGTCAGCCGTGTCGACCCGTCCCTACCCGATCGGGCCGCCGAGTACGTCCGCGGCAACGCCGGACCGGGGGTGCTCGATGCATTGGGCCGCGCACACACGGGCGTATGGATGTCTCAGTGGGGCGACCACGAACGCTCGGTGCGCCGCGATCTCTACCGCCTCCTCGAGTCAGCGCCCGCCGATATGGGGCTGCGCTGGGCACAGGTCGTTGCCACCTTCAGGCATTGGGGGCTCACGCTCGCCCCAATCGCCGGAGATGACTGGCTCGAGCTCCTACTCGACGACATCGGCAAGTGCTTCAACTGGGGAGCACGCCCCAACCCCGAGCCACTACCTGTCACCTACGCGGGTATCGAGCGCATCATCATCGCTGGCGGCGGGCAGCCAGGAGAGTTGCTGACCGCAGCATTCTCTTACGCCGATAGGTCCACGGTCGGCGGCATATCGCGGGCCTACGCCGGAAACTTTGGTGTCGCTCGCGCACTGCTCTGCGCGTTACCCGACTACCAATCAGCTGTCGCCGCGCACAGCACGACCCTGGCCGAGGCCGCGTTGCACCCCGGTAAGGCGGCGCCGCTGATCGTCCAGTTACTCACTGCGCTCGACGACGACGGCCTGGCGCCTTTCGCTCCCGCGATCGCCGAGTTCCTCACCGGCGCGAATACCTCACTCGCACTGGCGACCGAGCCCCTGGCCACCCGATGTCCAGAGCCCGAGTTGACCACCGCGCTGCGCTCATGCGCGCTACAGGGCGCCACAACACAGCAGTTGCGCGCTTTGCGCGCCCTATGGAAGTACGGCGGTTCAGACCGAAATCGCATGTGGACAATGCAATTCGTCGAGACCGCAACATCTGCGGCGGCTAAAGCGTTGGCCCGCGAATGGGCCGATCTACCGACCGAGATGGGCTCTACCCCGAGCGGCAGCGAGCCCCCGCGGGGGTCGGGGACGCCCGGAGAATGGCAGATCACGCTGACGCCCGCGCTGAGTGCAGCTTTGGAGATGCTCCTCGCCGATCTCAACCGAGCCATCGACTCCGCGATCGTGGAATACGCTAATAGCCCGTGGGCAAAGGACTTACGTCGCTTTGACAAGAAGGATCTAGCCAAGCTCAGCGCACTACTCAATGACGCCGGGCCTCCGCACGACGCACGACTGCCGAAAGGTCAACGCAGCCGGTACCAGACGATCGGAATTGGCTCGTCCGCCACGCAGTCCATTACGCGACTGATCGACTCGTCGTCGGTTACTGCGGAGACGATGCTGACCGTGTTTGCGTTCTTCGATGCGCTGCGTTATCCCGCCGGGGACCGCGGACTCACGTGGGACGCGGCGCAAGCCCTCAACGCCATCGCCCGCCGCGACGACGACCTGACTCTGGTGCGGATGCGCGAGCTGATCACCCAAATGGGTTTGCCGGGAAACGATCTCGTATTCGACCAGTACGATCTGCTCAGCGCCGGACTGCCAGATAGTTCGATCGCCGGCTTCGTCGCCGCTAATCAGCAGCGCTTTGCCCAGCTACTCTCCGAACCCGCTAACTACCACTCCGACGGCAGCCAACCGTACCGCGCATTTGCGACGCTCCCCGCCATTCCAGATGATGTAGCCGACACTATCTTTCGGGTTGCGCTGGGTTCGAGTAGTCGCAACCGCGTCGCTGCCCAGGACGCTTTGGCGCGCCACCCGCACCGCGGCGCCCGGCTACGCACGGCGCTGCGCGACCCTGACGCCGACACCCGCGAGGTAGCCGCGGCCTGGCTAGGCCGCAGCGGATCCGCCGACGACATCGCCGATCTCGAATCGGCCTATCACGTCGAGCGTATCGACCGCGTCGCCCAGGCTCAGCTCGATGCCCTTGCCGCACTGGGTAAACCACCATCGACGTACCTCAATCGTGAGACGCTCGTTGCGGCGGCCGCCAAGGGGATGCGCAAAGGTCCAGCCGCGGTGGTCTCGTGGATCGACTGGGATCAGTTGCCGCCCGTCCGGTGGGCGGGCACCGACGAGGCTGTCGATATCGCTGTGCTGCAGTGGCTCCTGAGCAGTGCGGGCAAGCTCAAATCACCAGAGCCCACTGTCACGCTGCGCTACTACTGCGCCCTTTTCGACGCTGCCGACGCCCAGTCGCTCGGTGACTACCTCCTTGATCTGTGGATCTCGGTCGATCACGCTGGCAAGTTCGCCGGCAAGAAGGTATCCGCGATCAACGCGAAAGGGATTCTCGCGATTTGCGCGTCGACTTGTGGTGAGAACGCGGCACCGATGGCCGAACACGAGATCCGTGGTCGCTGCGGCCACGCCGCCGCGCAATGTCGGGCGCTGTTGCGAATGCTCTCGTGGATCGACCAGCCCAATGCGATCGGCCTCATCTTGTCGATCGCCACGCGGTTTCGTACCAAGGGAATTCAGACCGAAGCACAAACACAGGTCGAGGCACTCGCGGCTCGGCGCGGCTGGACTAGCACGGAGCTCGCCGACCGCACCGTTCCGGACGCGGGCTTCGGCGACGACGGCCGCCTCATTCTTGATTACGGGCCACGTGAGTTCAGCGCACGTATCGGCGATGATCTGAAGTTGTCTCTCCATGGACCTGACGGGGCCAAGATCAAGTCGCTGCCCGCACCACGAGTGAGCGACGACCAGACGCGCGTCGCCGAGGCCAAGAAGTACCTTGCCGGCGCGCGCAAAGCCGTGAAAACCCTGGTGCCCCAGCAGGTGCAGCGTCTACAAGAGGCGATGTATGCACAGCGTTCGTGGGCCGTGGCCGACTGGGAGCAATACCTGCATCGCCACGCCATCGTCACTATTCTGTGCCGACGGCTCATCTGGGCGGAGCTCACCCCGGACGGTGAACTGGCACAAACGTTCCGACCACTCGACGATGGAACTCTCACCGATGCCGAGGACAACGAAGTCCACCTGGGAGTCAGTACATCCATCACCCTGGTCCGCCCCGGCCTGCTCAGCGGCGAGGCGGACGCCGCGTGGCAGACTCATCTGACCGATTACGAAGTCGAGCCCCTCTTTACGCAGTTCGGCGAGCGCTACGAGTTGGCCGCCGACCAACACACCTCCCCCGAGTTGATCACCTTTCAGGGGCATCTCATTGAGGCGTTCACGTTGCGCTCGATGGCACGCAAACTCGGCTATACCCGGGGCGAGACCGGCGATGGCGGTGTATTCGCTGACTACGTCAAGACTTACCCGTCACTTGGGCTCACCGCGCGTCTGCGGTTTTCCGGGAATCAGCTTCCGGAAGAGAACACCACCGTCGCCCTCACAGCCATGAGCTACCAACGGATTGCCGATGGGCGCGGCGTACCTCTGCGCGACGTCCCAGTGTTGTTGCTCGGTGCTGGCCACAGCGATATGGCCGCAGTGGCGGCGGCCGGGAGCGGATTTGACCCAGAATGGCGACGAAAGGTGGCCTTCGCATGACTCACTCGGTACTCCGAGCGCCCGCCGAAGAGGTCTATGCCGACGAGCTGGAGCGACTGGCGGGTGCCGATACCCACGCCCGCCCAGCTGGCTGGCGTCTGTCTCCAAAGGCGGTGCGCGATTTCATCGTCGGCAATCCTGACGTGAATGTGAGTACCAAGTTCTTCGGCGATACGCCGCTGGTGGAGCGCTGCATCGTGACGCTGATGAGTAATCGCGCGCTCTTGCTCGTCGGGGAACCCGGCACGGCGAAATCGATGCTCTCGGAACTGTTTTCCGCAGCGATCAGCGGTACCTCCGGCTTAGTAGTCCAGGGCAGTACCGGCACCACCGAAGACAAGATGCTCTACTCGTGGAACTACGCGCTGCTTCTCGCCGAGGGACCATCCCCGCAGGCGCTGGTGCCCGGCCCGCTCTATGCGGCAATGGCATCAGGATCGATGTGTCGATTCGAAGAGATCACCCGGGTTCAGCCCGAAATCTCGGACTCGTTGATCGGACTGTTGTCGGAGAAGGTGATCCACGTCCCCGAGCTCGAGGGACAGGCCGGACATCTGATGGCGCAGCAGGGATTCAACGTGATCGCGACGGCCAACCTGCGTGACCGTGGGGTACATGAGATGTCGAGCGCACTCAAGCGGCGCTTCAACTTCGAGACGGTGCAACCGATCCGAGATCCCCGCCTACAGGCAGAACTCATCACCCGGCAGACAGCGGGCCTCCTCGATGCTGCCGAGGTAGGCACCCGGCTCGGTACCGAAGTTGTCGACCTGCTGGTATCGGTCTTTGACGACTTACGCAACGGTCGCACCGAAGACGTTGTCTCCGTGGAGAAGCCGACCGCGGTGATGTCGGCGGCCGAGGCTGTGTCGGTGGGATACTCCGCCGCTCTCGACGCCCACTACTTTGGGGATGGCGCTGTCGGCGGCGAGCACATCGCGCGGCAGTTGATTGGCACTGTGCTCAAAGACAATCCCGATGACTTGGCCAAACTCGATCACTACTTCGACGTCGTCGTCCGTCAACGCGCACGCCGTCGTAATGCGTGGGCGGCGGCTCTCGACGCCCACCGCGAATTCCGCCGCTGATGGCTGCGCCCGCCAATAGCGCTACACCACGCCGTACAAACGTCGCCGGGCTTCACGGAGCCAGGATCACCGCTGATGCGGTCGGAGACATCGCTGCTCGACTCATCAGTCCCGAAGTGGTGATCATTCCGATCCGGCACCACTCTCCGTCGTGTGCGCGGGCGGTCCAGCTGGCGTTTGATACTTATTCACCCGCAACGGTTCTCGTCGAGGGTCCACGCGGATTCTCTCCGCTGATCACGCATCTGACCCACGCGGACGCGAAGATGCCCCTGGCCATCTACACCTTCCTGGACCCTTCGGGACGACGCGCGGATGCACCGCGGCTCGGGGCCTACTACCCGTTCTGCGATTTCTCGCCTGAGCTAGTAGCACTGCGTAGCGCCACCCAGGCCGGTGTGCCAGCCCGGTTCATCGACCTTGATCTGGGCGAACAGTACGTTGCGCAGCAGCGCAGCGGCAATCGTGACGTCGTCCTCGGCGATGAGCACCACTTCACCTTCAGCCAAGGTCTGGGCCGATTGACCCGGCAGATGGGGTGTCGGGACGAAGCGGACCTCTGGGAGTGCCTCTTTGAGAGTTCGTCGGACGCCGATAGCCTCACCGATCACCTCGAACGACTCAGCGCCTACTGCTTGTTGGCCAGGGCCGACACCGCCGACGACGAGTTGCGGGCCGACGGGACCCATGCGCGCGAAGCGGAGATGGCGTGGCATATCCGACAAGCCATGTCTGAGAGGGACCGCGCGGGCACAACCGCGCCGATTCTGGTGGTAGTCGGTGGCTTTCATGCGGTCGCCCTCCCCGACTTGCTGACCGCTCCGCCACCCCGGCCCGCGCTCCGTGCAGCCGCGGCGCAGGCCTCGATCATCCGATTTGAGTTCGACCGAGTGGACCAGATCAGCGGGTACGCCTCCGGAATCACTGCCCCGGCCTGGCAGCAACGTGTGTGGGAACAACTAACTGCCTCGCCGATGCCGCCCCATCCGCGCAGGGTTGCCGCACGTGAGGCGATCCTCGACGTCGCTGCCGAACTCGATCGCATCAATCGGCGGCCCGCCCAACCGAGCATTGCCGATACCTACTCCCAC
>Cebus_capucinus_imitator_PRJNA485217_SSR047__coassemble_1637_pt1 | contig 10985 bp, 13 predicted proteins | sample Cebus_capucinus_imitator_PRJNA485217_SSR047__metabat2_low_PE_001 | metagenome-assembled genome bin Cebus_capucinus_imitator_PRJNA485217_SSR047
CCCGCGCGGCCGGACTCGAGGTACTGGGTGTCTCGCTGGTGACCAACTTGGCCGCCGGAATCACCGGCGAACCGCTCGATCATGCTGAGGTCCTCGAAGTTGGCCAGAGTTCAGCCGAGCGAATGGGCGAGCTCCTCGCTCGCATCGTCGCCGAGATCTGAGCCGCTCGCGGAGCCCGTCCGGCCTCGGGCGCCTGGGCGTCCAGTAACCGAATGACACGGCACACCACGCACTGTTACAGGCCTGCGCAACGTAGCGATCAAGTCGGATAGGTGCTGTTCAATTGGGTGGCCGAAGTGCGGTAGCGTGCGCTCAACCCCACACATGGCCTACTGCTGTGCCCTCCTGAGCGGCGAGCACAGCGCCAAGTGCGGCACGGCAGCGAAGTGCATATGGCGGTAAAGCGCGATACGGCGATGAGGTGAACGAACCCATGAGTTATCCCCCGGGCCCACAAGGCGGCTATCCCTCTGCGGGTGGTCCCGAGCAGTACGGGCAGCCCTCCTACGGTTCGCACCCGTACGGCGCACCTGGGCAATCCGGTCCGCCACGGTCACCGTGGTCGTCGCCACTGGTGCTGATGGCAATCGGTATCGGTGTGCTCGTCGTCATCGGTGCGGGTATCGCGACCTTCGCGCTCACCCGCGGCGGTGACTCGCCCGACGCTAACCAGGCCGCGGCGAGCACCTCGACCGCATTGGAGTCGACGTCCACGCACACTGTCACCTCCACCATCACCGGCAATGCCGGGGAGAACGGCGGATCGAACGGCTCTGGCAATTCCGGAGGCGGTACCACCACAACGCCAACGACCACCACGCAACGACCTAGCCCGTCCGTCTCGGGTGCCGACTGGCAAGGATTCCTCAACGGCCCCCGATGCGACGCCTCGGATGACCCGGCAATTGTTATCGGTCGGACCGCACGATCCCAGGTCATCATCTGCCAGGTGGGCAATCAAACTGGCCGCTGGTATTACAAGGGCCTCGCCGATGGCAATCCCCTCCACATCGACTTTCCGACCCGATCCGGTTCGTCCTTTATCGCGGCAAATGGGTCCACCACCTACACGGTGAGTCCCAGCAGCCTGGTCATCGCCAAGAACGGAGCGACCCTCGGCACCGAGCCGATGGTCGAATACTGGTCGAACTGACCCCGCGCTCGCCGCCGCAGCGCTCGGACGCTAGAACTAAGCTCATGCCTCCGGTTCTCAATGCTGCCCACGTCGAGGTCGTCCGGAATCATCGTGCGCTTCTCCATGATGTGAGCCTGGTGGTCGAGCCCGGTGAGCACTGGGCGCTCCTCGGCCCCAACGGCGCGGGCAAATCCACGCTCATGGCCATCCTCGGTGCCCGCTCGCACCCGACCACCGGCACGGTTGACGTGCTCGGTAAACGGATCGGCCGCGTCGACATGCGCGAGTTACGCACCCATATCGGCCATGTCGATCCGCGCTGGCGCATCGATGTGCCGATCACCGCACACGAAGTGGTGTTGACCGGCCTCACCAATACCCCGGAGCTAGACCGGCGCCACCGCTACACCGATGCCGAGCACCAGAGAGCCGACGAACTACTCAATCTGCTAGGGATGGAACCACGGCGCGACTCGGTGTGGCCAGTGATGAGTCAGGGTGAACGCGGCCGAACCCTGATCGCTCGCGCACTGATGCCCGAGCCCGCCCTACTGCTGCTCGACGAGCCGGCCACCGGCCTCGATCTCGCCGCACGCGAAAAGCTACTGAGCGCCATCGACCGCCTGCGTAGCGACGTCCGCGATCTGGCGAGCGTGCTGGTGACTCATCATCTTGAGGATCTTCCCGCGAGCACCACCCACGCAATGCTGCTGCGTGACGGCGAGGTGGTCGCCGCCGGGCCAGTGACAGACACACTGACCTCGGCGTACATCAGCAGCAGCTTTGATCACCCGGTGTCGGTGCGACGCGCAGACGGCCGCTGGTCGGCCGTGGCGACCTGAGCGCGGCCAGCCAGTTCAGCGTGGCCCAAACTGGCGATCCCCGGCATCGCCGAGTCCGGGGACGATGTAGGAGGCGTCGTTAAGACCCTCGTCGACGGCACCGACGAATAGCCGGATCGGATGCCCGGACTGCTCCAGCGTCGTGACTCCCTGCGGCGCGGCGACGACGCACAGCACAGTGATGTCGACTGCGCCACGAGCCACCAGCAACTCGATGGTGTGCAGCATCGAGCCTCCGGTGGCAAGCATCGGGTCGAGCACGATGACCGGCTGTTCGGAGAGATCTGCGGGTAGCGATTCCAGGTAGGGCACCGGCTGTGCGGTCTCCTCGTCGCGAGCCACGCCCACAAATCCGACCAGCGCCTCGGGCACCATCGCATGGGCCTGCTCCACCATGCCCAGCCCGGCGCGCAGCACCGGAACAAAGAGCGGCGGGGTCATCAGCGCAGACCCGGCGCATTGTTTGATCGGGGTCTCGACCGAAATGGCAGTCACCGGCGCATCGGCAAGTGCCTCATAGACCAGCATCTGGGTCAGGTCCGACAACGCAGCCCGGAAAGCGGCGTTGTCGGTCGTCTTGTCGCGCATGGTGGTCAAGCGCGCTGCGGCCAACGGGTGATCGACGACGTGTACCTGCATGGAAGAAACGATAAGGCGTGCCGATCGATTCTTCCGAAACAGGTCGCCTCGCCGTGATCGGCAATGTGTACATAGTGGAGGCGGGGCGGCCACTGAACTTCGTATTCGTGCACTCCAGTGGCGCTTCGTCTTCCGATGTCGTCCAGACGAATGAACCATTCGCCGCGTGCTATTTGTATCTCGCGCGCGCACCGAGTGTCGCGCACTAGTAGGAGATGACATGACAGCACCGCAGCAACCGAACCAGCCATACATGCCACAGGGCCAGCCGCAGCAGCCCTATCAGCAGCACCCCTACCAGCAGCAGCCCCACGTCGTGTACGTCCAGCAGCCTGCCTACCAGCAGGCGCCGATGCAGGGACGCGACGGTGCCCAATACGTTCGCCAGCAGAGACCTCACTCCCTACTGAAGCACCTTCTTCTGTGCGGCGTTGGGATCGGCTTCATCACGATTCCCATGTACTCGATTAGCAAGAACCACTACTGGACGGCGTAGCCCCGGTCACACGGCCCGGCCACCTCCGAGGTGCGCCGGGCCTTCCACACCTCCTGATAGACCCGCACGCAGCATGTCGGGTGTGCTGGGATGCTAGTTGGGCACGATCACGATCTTCGCCGGCGGAAACGAATCAATCGTCGGCCGCCAGCATGGAACCGAAACCGCCTGCGCTGCGTCCAATCTCGCATGAGCGATCACCTGACTGCTTCTCCTGCCGCGCTGCAGAAATACGCCGCACTCCAGTCCGAGACGACCACGCGTCTCGCCGCGCACACCGCATCCACCGATGTTTCGGTACTGACTCCCACCTTCGGCATCATCGGCGCAGAGTTCCTCGCCGCACTCGGTCAGGCGCTCGCCGCGCGTCGCCGACGACTAGAGACGTTGACCCGCCAGCATGCGACGCTCTCGGCGGGCACCACCAACGCGGCCGCGTCGTATGCCACTACTGACGCAGATGCGGCCCGCAGACTCGGAGTGAGGGTCTGATGCTGACCGCAGATGTGCTCATCACCCCGCTGCGTCTGATCCTGCAAGCGTTCGGCACCGGGGTGATGCCCGGCTCCGATCCGGTCTCCGCGCTGAACGCAGTGCTTCCCGACCTCGAATCGATTCGCGCCTCCACCTCGGCCGCCGACACCACCGTCACGAGCGCATGGGGCGGACGCGGCTACGACGAGGCAATGCGACTCGCCCAGCGCAGTGCTGCGCTGGGAGCGCAGACCAGTGATGACGGCCGCGAGATCCTGACGGTCACCACCTCGGCCGCCCAACGGGTGAAGCTGGCCGCCGATGAGCTGAGCACCCTCGTCGACTCTTTCGAGCGCGTAGTCCGAGCCCTCGGGCCGACGCTGAGTACCCCCACCGCACTCGCGACACTGCTGCCGGTAGCCCTCGACCACATTGCCCGTGGTGTCGGCGTGGTCGAGCGGGCACGGGCCGACCTCGCACACGACACCGCCCGGCTGGCCGCGCTGACCCGCCACGAGGCGCCCGCCCCCCACCACCGTGCCAACAAAGACCGTGCCAGCGAACACCGTGCCAGCGAAGACGACGTCACCGACACCGGCGGGTAGCGCAGATACGGCCATCACCCTCCCCGACGGGTCAGTCGTCCACGCACCTAATCAGCGTGCGGCAAAGGCGGTACGCGCCGCGTTGACCCAGCTAGGGGTGCCGTACGCGTGGGGCGGCACCAGCCCCGCCGGATTCGACTGCAGCGGATTCACCCAGTGGGCATATCGGCAAGCAGGACTTGAGCTCCCTCGCCTGGCCCAAGACCAAGACATGGCCGGGGCACAAGTCTCACAGAGCCAGCTCATGCCCGGCGATCTCGCGGTCTGGGATGGGCATGTGGCGATGGTGATCGACAATGGGCAGATGGTGGAGGCAGGCGATCCGGTGGCAGTGTCTGCGGTGCGCACGACCAACGCTGGGCAAGGATTCCAAGGCTTCTACCGCCCGCGCTGATGGCGAGCTCAGGTGTGATGCGGACAGTATTAACCAATTGATTGTGGGGCCGGTACCAACTTCACAGACTTCATCGCTACGCTGTGACCTCATGGCCGGAGACATAGTCCCCATCGAGCTCGGATTGACCGACGGAAACAGCTTCACCCTGTGGGCACCCCGCTGGCGTGAAGGTGATGACGAGTGGGAGGCGTTCCTGGGTCTGGACGAAGACCTGTATGTCTTCCCCGGGGTCGCGGAGCTCACCGCGTTCATCCGCACCGACGACGACAACGACCTTGTTGAGCACCCGGCGTGGGAAACCATCAAGGGCGTCCAGGCCGACGAGCTCGTCCCGGACAAGCGTCGCTCCTATGACCTTGTTGGCGTGCCCGAACTCGCCGCCGAGAACCCCACCCCCGAGGTCATCGCCGAACTCGAAGACGTGCTGGAGATCGTGCGCATCCTCGGCGAGGTGTGCGAACTGACCGTAATCACCAAGTTCTTCAACGGGAACCCGATTCTCGGTGCGGTGACCACCGGTACGCGCAACTTTGAGGGACGCGACGGAACCGACCTGTGGGTCCGGATCGGGCGCCTCATCGCCAAGCACTGGGATGACGTGCTCGACGCCATCGACGCGGTCATTAAGACCCCCAAGGTTGACGCCGACGCGACCGCCGAGGCCGCCGCCGAGTTGGAGGCCGCCGCCTCTGCCGAAGACGAAGACGAGCCGGAAGAAGATCTCGATCTCATCGGCAGCAACGATGAGTCGGGCGACGCCGACGAGGATGACGCCGAAGACGACGACGTCGACTCCGAAGACGAAGATGACGAAGACGACGACGAGATCGGCGACGACGATTTCTGGGCGTCGGTCGGCATCGATCCGATCCGGATCGTGACGAGCACGGGCGAGTACCTGTCGCTGCGTTGCTACCTGGGTGACGATCCCGTCTTCCTCGGTACCAACGGCAAGATCTTTGTATTCGAGTCGCCCCGCACGCTGGCCAAGTTCCTCTCGGACGGAAACTCACACGATCTGGCTAACCTCGCCACCTTCGATGAAGTCCGGGTGGCTGCCACCGACGGTTCGATCGAGTTCGACGTCATCGACGACAACGTTTACGTGCTGCCGGGTCTGAGCGAGGACATCTCCGACGGGCCCCGCCGGATCGATCGCAACCAGCTTGAGCTCGCGGTGGAACTACTCACCGACGCCGCCGACTATGCCGATGACGATTCGGTCAGTGAGGCGCTGGGTTCGACCACCCCACTGGGCTGGTTTGTCGACTACGCGATCAATCCCGACCCCAAGCGGATGGCCCCGAGCCCGCCGTTCGAGAACGAGGCCGAGGCGTGGCGTGCGCTCGAACACGATTTTGAGGACCGCCTCACCACCAAGCGCTAAGCGCCTCCCACCACAGACAACCAGCGCGGGGCACGACGTAAACGCTACGTCGTGCCCCGCGCTGGTTTGTGTTCTTCGCTACCGCATCCGGGCGCTCAGCCGTCGAGCAGCACCGCGTATCCGGGCTTGATGATGTTGTCGATGAACTCAAGGCGTTCGTCAAAGTGAATGAACGCCGACTTCATCGCATTGACCGTGAAGCGCTCGAAATCTGCCCAGCCATAACCGAATTCGGCGGCCAGCTTGGCAAACTCCTTACTCATCGTGGTGTCACTCATCAACCGGTTGTCGGTGTTCACGGTCACCCGAAAGCGTAGCCGCGCAAGCACATTGAACGGATGCTCCGAAATCGACGGCACCGCACCGGTTTGCACATTCGAGCTCGGGCACAACTCCAACGGAATCCGCTTATCGCGCACAATATTGGCGATCTGACCAAGCTGCGCACCCGCGAACGAGTGATCGGCGGGCCGGGCGCCCGCGGGCAACTCGATATCGTCGATCACCCGCACCCCGTGCCCGAGTCGATCGGTGCCGCAAAAGCCGATCGCCTCATGGATCGACGGCAACCCGAACGCCTCACCGGCGTGGATCGTAAACGGCGCACAATTGGCACGCATGTACTCGAAGGCATCGAGATGACGTGACGGCGGATGACCGGCCTCGGCACCCGCGATGTCAAAACCCACCACCCCACGATCGCGATAGCGCACGGCCAACTCGGCGATCTCACGCGAGCGAGCCGCATGACGCATGGCGGTCACCAGACACCGCACTGCGATCGGTTTGCCCACTGCCGCAGCACTGGCCTCACCGTCAGCAAATCCGCGCAGCACTGCCTCGACCACCTGGTCGAGTTCAAGACCGGCCTCTAGGTGCTGTTCAGGTGCATAACGCACCTCGGCGTAGACCACGCCGTCGGCGGCCAGATCCTCGACGCACTCGCGCGCCACCCGCTCCAACGCGCCCACGGTCTGCATGACACCGACGGTGTGCGCGAAGGTCTCCAAATATCGCTCCAGCGACCCCGAATCGGCTGCCTCCCGGAACCACCGGGCCAAGTCATCGGCGTTGTCAGCGGGAAGCTGGCCGTATCCGGTCTCCTCAGCGAGTTCGAGCACCGTCGCCGGGCGGAGGCCGCCATCGAGGTGATCGTGGAGGAGCACCTTGGGTGCGAGAACAAGGGCAGCGGGATCGAGTGGAGAACGCGGTGCAATGGACGTCATTCTCCGAACCTAACGCGTTCGAGGACGCGGGACGCGGCGAGCGACGGGGGTGTCTGGGTGAACTCCACCGCACCGGCGAGCGCCGCCCGAGCACCATCAAAGCGCTCCGGAGTCTGCGTGTGCAGCTCAAAGAGCGGGGCTCCCGGAGCCACGTGCTGCCCCGGCGCGACGTGGACAAGCACGCCAGCCTCGGACTGAACCGACTCTCCCGGCAACGATCTCCCGGCGCCCAGCCGCCATGCCGCGTCGCCGACCGCGCGCGCATCTACGCGACTCACATAGCCGCCGGCCTCGGCGGTCACCAGCTCGGTGTGGCGCGCCCGCGGCAACGGGGCATCCGGGTCGCCGCCCTGGGCCGCGATCATCCGACGCCACGCATCCATCGCTTTGCCATTGCTCAGATGCGCTGCCGGATCGACATCGGGCTGGCCGGCCAGCGACAACATCTCGCGCGCCAACGCAACTGTCAGCTCGACGACGTCATCGGGCCCGCCACCAGCGAGAACCTCTAGCGATTCGGCCACTTCGACGGCATTGCCCGCGGCCCGGCCCAGCGGCGAATCCATATCGGTCAGCAGCGCCGAGGTGGATACGCCCGCACGCTCGCCGAGTTCAACCATCGTCGCCGCCAGGTCACGAGCCGCCGAGAGCTCCGGCAGAAACGCCCCCGCACCCACCTTGACGTCGAGCACGAGCGCGCTGGTGCCCTCGGCAATCTTCTTGCTCATGATCGAGCTGGCGATCAGCGGTATCGACGAGACCGTCCCGGTCACGTCCCGCAGTGCGTAGAGCAGCCGGTCGGCGGGAGCCAGATCGGGACTGGCCGCGCACACCACCGCGCCGACGTCTTCAAGCTGAGCCACCATCTCGGTCATCGACAGCTGGGCCCGCCAACCCGGAATCGACTCCAGCTTGTCCAGGGTGCCGCCAGTGTGTCCGAGTCCACGCCCGGATAGCTGTGGCACCGCCACCCCGAAGGAGGCAACCAGGGGCGCCAACGGCAAGGTGATTTTGTCGCCGACCCCGCCAGTGGAGTGTTTGTCGACGGTCTTCAACGGATGCCCACCGCGACGCAACGAGGCAAAGTCCATACGCGTGCCGCTGTCGATCATCGCTTGGGTCCAGCGGGCGATCTCGCGCCCCTTCATACCCCGCCACACGATTGCCATCAGCAACGCCGACATTTGCTCCGGCGCCACGCGACCATGCGTGTACGCGTCAATCACCCAGTCGATCTGGTCGTCACTCAACGCACCACCGTCGCGTTTGGTGGCGATCACCGAGATCGGATCATGTAGTCCGGCGGCCATCACAGATCTCCTTGCGCCGCGCCCGTGCCGGCTCGCCCCGCCTGGTCTTCGCGCGCCCCCAGTTCGCCAGCACGCAGGTCCTCGGGCCCGAACGCTTCGGGCAGTAACTGAGCCAGTGGCACCGGGCCATTCCGATGATCGATCAGCAACTCGCCCCCACCGTGCTCATAGAGCACCTGACGGCAGCGCCCACACGGCATCAGCACCGTCCCGCGTGAGTCACACACGCTGATTGCGCGCAGCCGATGGGCCCCGGATGAAACCATCGCGGCAACCAAAGAGACCTCGGCACAGACACCAAGTCCGTATGAGACATTTTCCACATTGCAACCCGAGACAAAACGTCCATCATCCACTAGAGCGGCAGCGCCCACCGGAAACCTCGAGTACGGCGCATATGCGCGTTCGATCATCCCTTTTGCATTGTCGCGCAATGCTTTCCAATCGATATTGTCGGACACCTAATGCTCCTGATCACGTTCTTCAGAGCAGGCGAGTGAGACCCGGCCCACGATTTGGAGAATGGTAAGGCAAACCTAAGTCGGAATCTCTTGTCGCCCAAATCTGTTCGGGCAATTTTCGACCGCACTCAGCATAGGTTTAAAGTCTCTTGCATGGGTCCAAGGTGGAGCCTCCAAATGGTGGCCCACTGCGTCCATCGACGATGTTGGAGGCCAATTTAGCAATGAGTACCCCCACCGAAACCGCACCTGCACCGGTGCGTAAGCGATCCCTGTATCGAGGCGACCCCGGAATGTGGTCGTGGGTACTCCACCGGATCACCGGTGTGACAATCTTCTTCTTCTTGTTCGTCCACGTGCTGGACACCGCGGTCATCAGGATCGATCCGAACAAGTACTCGGAGATCATCGAGACCTACAAGACCCCGCTCATCGGGTTGATGGAGATCGGGCTCGTGGCGTGCGTGCTGTATCACGCACTAAACGGCGTGCGCATCATCCTTGTCGACTTCTGGTCGAAGGGCGCCAAGTATCAACGGCAGATGCTGTGGGTGATCCTGTCGCTGTTCGTGATTGTGTTCGCGGCAGCTGCGGTTCGTCTCCTGCAGATCCTCATCGAGCACTCGTTCTAGGAGAGATCAACGATGACCGCATCCTCCCCGCAGCTCGCCAAGACTCTTGGCAAAGAGCATGACCGGCCCGCAAGCCTCGACAACCCTCGCGCTCCCCGTGCGCGCAAGGGCGGAAACTTCGAGAAGTACGCGTGGATGTTCATGCGCTTCTCCGGCCTCGCGCTGATCATTCTCACCATCGGCCACATGTTCATCATGCTTGCCTGGGACAACGGTGTGCACCGCATCGATGCCTCGTTCGTGGCCGCGCGCTGGCGCGAGCCGTTCTGGCAGATCTGGGACCTCACCATGCTGTGGCTGGCCCAGTTGCATGGCGGCAACGGCGTGCGCACCGTGATCGCCGACTACTCGCGCAAGGACTCCACCCGCTTCTGGCTCAACGTGCTGCTTGCACTCTCGATGATCCTCGTGCTGGTGCTGGGTTCCTATGCCCTGCTGACCTTTGACGTGAACAGCGTCGACTGACCCGCTTACGTCGACTACAGGAGACATTCAGATGCAGGAACACCGCTACGACGTCTTGATCGTGGGAGCTGGTGGCGCCGGAATGCGTGCAGCCATCGAGGCCGCACCCCGCGCCCGCACCGCGGTCCTCACCAAGCTCTACCCCACCCGTAGCCACACCGGCGCAGCCCAGGGCGGCATGTGCGCCGCACTGGCCAACGTCGAAGAGGACAACTGGGAGTGGCACACCTTTGACACCGTCAAGGGTGGCGACTACATCGTCGACCAAGACGCAGCCGAGATCATGGCCAAAGAGGCCATCGACGCCGTGCTCGACCTGGAGAAGATGGGTCTGCCGTTCAACCGCACCCCGGAAGGTCGCATCGATCAGCGCCGCTTCGGCGGGCACACCCGCGATCACGGCAAGGCTCCGGTTCGCCGCGCCTGCTACGCCGCCGACCGCACCGGCCACATGATCTTGCAGACGCTCTACCAAAACTGCGTCAAGCACGACGTCGAATTCTTCAACGAGTTCTACGCCCTGGATCTGTGCCTGAGCGAGAACGAAGACGGCGAGCCGGTAGCCACCGGCATCGTTGCCTACGAGCTCGCCACCGGCGAGATCCACGTCTTCCACGCGAAGTCGATCGTCTTCGCCACCGGCGGTTCGGGCCGCATGTACAAGACGACCTCCAATGCGCACACCCTCACCGGTGACGGCATGGGCATCGTCTTCCGCAAGGGCCTGCCGCTGGAAGATATGGAGTTCCACCAGTTCCATCCGACCGGTTTGGCCGGACTGGGCATCCTCATCTCCGAGGCTGTCCGCGGCGAGGGTGGCATTCTGCGCAACGTCGACGGCGAGCGCTTCATGGAGCGCTACGCCCCCACCATTATGGACCTCGCTCCCCGCGACATCGTCGCCCGGTCGATGGTT
>Cebus_capucinus_imitator_PRJNA485217_SSR047__coassemble_1643_pt1 | contig 10938 bp, 8 predicted proteins | sample Cebus_capucinus_imitator_PRJNA485217_SSR047__metabat2_low_PE_001 | metagenome-assembled genome bin Cebus_capucinus_imitator_PRJNA485217_SSR047
CCACCGCCATCGCCACCATGGGCGACAAGATCACCGCGCGCGCAGCGGTGAGCGAGCGTGGGGTACCAGTAGTCCCCGGTCTGTCCCGCCCCGGACTCACCGACGACGAATTGATTGCCGCGGCACCCGAAATCGGGTTCCCGGTGCTCATCAAACCGAGCGCTGGCGGCGGCGGCAAAGGGATGCATCGGGTAGAAGACGCGGCCGGTTTGCCTGACGCACTCGCCCGAGCGCGGCGCGAGGCGGCAGCGGCTTTCGGCGACGACGCGCTGTTCCTGGAGCACTTCGTTGACACCCCACGGCATATCGAGGTTCAGGTACTGGCCGACACTCATGGGAACGTCATTCACCTAGGTGAGCGGGAGTGCTCGCTGCAGCGCCGACACCAGAAGGTGATCGAGGAAGCTCCCTCGGCGCTCCTCGACGAGGCAACGCGGGAACGTATCGGGCAGGCGGCCTGCGACGCCGCCCGCAGCGTTGGCTACACCGGTGCCGGGACCGTCGAATTCATTGTCTCCGCACACCACCCCGGCGACTTCTTCTTCATGGAGATGAACACCCGCCTCCAGGTAGAGCATCCGGTCACCGAGATGGTTACCGGAATCGATCTGGTGGAGCAACAGATTCGGGTGGCACGCGGCGAATCACTCGAGATGAGCCAAAACGATGTGACGCACAGCGGGCACGCCATTGAGGCACGCGTATACGCCGAGGATCCTGCGGCGGGATTCTTGCCGACCGGTGGGCAGATCGTGGCGCTCGCCGAACCTGGCACTAGCGCAGCAAGCGGTGTGCGCGTCGACTCGGCAATGCTGCCGGGATTGGTCGTCGGCAGCGACTACGACCCGATGCTGGCCAAGGTCATCGCATATGGAGTGGATCGGGAACAGGCGCTGGAACGGCTCGATCACGCGCTGAGCCAAACCCGAGTCCTCGGGGTAGTCACCAACATCGACTTCGTCCGCTTTGTACTCGCCCAGCCCGACGTAGTCGCGGCACGGCTCGATACCGCACTGCTGGATCGGCTGGTCGTCGACTACACCGCGCCGCCCCCGGTTCCCGAGGCATTGGCCTTAGTCGGCTTGGCGCGTATCGGTCGCCGCGACCCCACCGACGTGTGGGACAGCGAGGTGGGGTTCCGGATCGGAGATAGGGCCCCGGTGATGAGCCGTCTTGCAGTGGGCGCACAGCACAGTGTTGTTGCGGCACATATTGATGCAGCCCTCAATGGAGGCATCACCGCAACGGTCACCATCACCGATGCCCACGACGACGCCACACATACGGGCGTATCCGATAGAGAGAACGCTAACTGGGCGGCGCAGGTGGAGTATCTGGCCGACCCCGATGACGCAGGCAATGTGCGGCTGATCGTCGACGGGGTGAGTCAACCGTGGCGGATCGCCGCGACGACATCGGGTGCTGGCGAGAAAGATCAATGGTGGGTGGCCGGGCCCCGTGGCACCTGGATCGTCGACCTCGTGCACTCGGCGGGTGACGCCGCCGATGAAGAAGCGGCCGGTGAAGTGACAAGCCCGATGCCCGGCACAGTCGTGGCAGTGGCGTTGCCCAGCGGCGAATATGCCAGCGCCGGAACACCACTCGTGGTGGTCGAGGCGATGAAGATGGAACACACGTTGAGCGCTCCAACCGATGGCACGGTGACCGTATCGGTGGCGGTGGGAGACAAGGTATCTGCCGGTCAGCAGCTGGCCCACATCGAGAAGTCCGAGCGTGCCGATGACGCCGCAAGCCAGGACCCGGCAGACCAACAAACCTTTGATAAGGAGAACAAGAGCTGATGGAGCTCACCGAGGAATACACCGAACTCATCGGGACCGTACGCGACTTTGCTCGGTCGGTAGTGGCGCCGGTATCGGCCAAACACGATGCCGAACACAGCTTTCCCTATGAGGTCGTCGCCCAGATGGGCAAGATGGGGCTGTTTGGTCTTCCCTTCTCCGAAGAGTACGGCGGGATGGGCGGCGACTACTTTGCGCTGTCGTTGGCATTGGAAGAGCTGGGCAAAGTCGACCAGTCCGTCGCGATCACTCTTGAGGCCGGTGTCGGACTAGGGGCCATGCCCATCTACAAGTTCGGCACCGAAGAGCAGAAGCAGCGCTGGCTCCCAGATCTACTCGCGGGCAACACTCTCGCCGGCTTCGGACTCACCGAGCCCGGTGCCGGATCTGATGCCGGGGCCACTGCAACCACCGCCACCGAGGACGGTGATTCGTGGGTGATCAACGGCTCCAAGCAATTCATCACCAACTCCGGGAGCGACATCACCTCCCTGGTAACCGTCACCGCGGTCACCGGAGTCAAAGACAATGGTCGCAAAGAGATCTCGACGATCATCGTGCCGTCGGATACGCCCGGATTTACCGCCGAACCGGCCTACAACAAGGTCGGCTGGAATGCCTCGGACACACATCCACTGAGCTTTGTTGACGCGCGGGTTCCGGCCGAGAACTTGCTCGGTGTGCGCGGGCGCGGGTATGCGAATTTCTTGTCGATCCTCGACGAAGGACGTATCGCGATCGCGGCATTGTCCACCGGGGTAGCGCAGGGATGTGTCGACGAGAGCGTGAAGTACGCCAAAGAGCGAGAGTCCTTCGGTAAGCCGATCGGACAGTACCAATCTGTATCCTTCGCGATCGCTCGCATGGAAGCACGTGCGCATGTGGCGCGCACCGCCTATTACGACGCGGCGGCGAAGATGTTGGCGGGCAAACCCTTCAAGAAGGAAGCCTCCATCGCCAAGATGATCGCCAGCGAGGCGGCGATGGACAACGCTCGGATGGCAACCCAGATCCACGGCGGCTACGGCTTCATGAACGAGTACCCCGTCGCGCGGCACTACCGTGACTCAAAGATCCTGGAGATCGGCGAAGGCACCACCGAGGTGCAGTTGATGCTCATCGCACGTGAATTGGGCTTCGCATGAGCACATCTGCGGGCGGCGAGTCGGGCACCCCGGACGTGCCGGTGACCAGGATCGTTCAGCGTGGCTTGTGGTTCGAGGAGTTCGCTGAGGGGACGATCTACGAGCATCGGCCCGGTAGGACGGTCACCGAGGCCGACAACGTGTTGTTCACCACTCTGACGATGAATACCCAAGCACTGCATCTCGATGCGGCCTGGTCGGCCGATCAGCCCGGATTCGGTGGTCAGCGTCTCATCAACTCGATGTTCACGCTCTCAACCATCGTCGGGCTCTCGGTGTCGCAACTGACTCAGGGAACGCTCGTCGCCAATCTCGGATTCTCCGAAGTGGCCTTTCCTGCACCGGTGTTCGCTGGAGACACCATCTACGCCGAGACCGAATGCACTGGTAAACGCGAATCTCGATCACGTCCTGGCGAGGGCGTCGTACACCTTGTTCATGTGGGACGAAACCAGGACGGGGTGGTCGTGGCCCGAGCTGCACGCGCCACACTGGTACGTAGGCGACCCGACGACGAGCCGCCCGCCGGCGCCTGGGCGGCGTCCGGCACGCCGACCGAGGAGTAGCACAAAACCATGACGCTGCCAGCAAATTCGCCGACCGGAACCCAGAATCTCGGGAACTCATGGGTCCCGCCCGGCCCTGCGATGCTGTTCTGCCCGGCAGACCGCCCGGAGCGCTACCAGAAGGCTCTCGAGCGTGCCGATGTGGTGATTCTGGACCTCGAGGATGCGGTGTCGCCGGACAATCGGGTCAGCGCACGGGAGTCGTTGATCGCCAATCCGCTTGACCCCGATCGCACCGTCGTGCGAATCAATCCCGCAGGTACCGGCGACTACCGTCGTGATCTTGCCGCCCTGGCAGAGACGAACTACCGGGTGGTCATGCAAGCGAAGTCGGAGACGCCGGAGTCGGTGGTGGAGACCGGATTGCAGACCATCGCCCTCATCGAGACCCCGGCCGGGGCGATGCGGGTCAACGAGATTGCCGGAGCCGTCAACTGCATCGGACTGATGTGGGGTGCCGAGGACCTCGTCGCCGGATTGGGCGGTAAGTCGAGCCGCTTTGGTGCCGACGAGCCGGGTGCTGGCACCTACCGCGATGTCGCCCGCTACACCCGTGCCGCGGTCCGGCTCGCAGCCGCTGCCAACGCCAAATTCGCCATCGACGCAGTACATCTGGACTTTGGCGATACCGAGGGCCTGCAGGCCGAGGTCGCCGACGCGGTCGCGCTGGGGTATGCGGCCACCGCGTGCATTCATCCCTCGCAAGTCTCGACTATTCGCGCCGGTTATATGCCCTCCGAGAGCGAGGTGACCTGGGCGCGCCGCGTCATCGAAGGGTCATCGGAGTTTGGCGGGGGAGTCTTCAGCATCGACGGACAGATGATCGACGGTCCGGTTTTCCGGCAGGCCGAAGCGGTGCTCTCGCGTGCCGCATCAGCCGAATCCACCGACATTCAGCCAACAAAGGAAGAGTGACTCGTGCCATGACTGAATTGGCCTACTCCCAGGGTGAACCCGAGCCCGCGCTGCTCACCGAGACCATCGGCGAGACATTGGCGCGCAGCGCAGCGCAATTCGCCGACCGGCCGGCGTTGATCGACGCACCGAGCGCTAGGACGTGGACCTACGGCGAGTTCCGTGAGGGCGTCCTTGCCTTGGCTGCCGGACTCCTACGGCTCGGTGTGGCCGCGGGCGATCGGGTTGGGCTGTGGGCCCCCAACCGTGCGGAGTGGGTCTTTACCCAGTACGCGACAGCCGAGGTCGGTGCGATCCTGGTGAATTTGAACCCCGCCTATCGTCAGCACGAGATCGAATACGCGCTGGTGCAGTCGGGTACTTCGGTGGTGGTGGCAGCCGCCCAGTACAAGGATTCCGATTACGCCGGAATGCTGGCGGCGGCCCGGGGCAATGCGCCGGAGCTGCGTGAGGTGGTGCTCTTTGACTCGCCGGAGTGGGATGAGCTCAACCGCGCCCCGAGCGAGGCTGAGTTGTCGGCCGTGGCCAGCCGTGCGGCAACGTTGCAGGCCGACGATCCGATCAACATCCAATACACGTCTGGAACAACCGGATTCCCCAAGGGTGCCACGCTTACCCACCGCAACATCGGCAACAACGGGTATCTCGTCGGCGAGCTGCTGAACTACACCGCGCAAGACAGCATCTGCATTCCGGTGCCGTTTTATCATTGCTTCGGCATGGTGATGGGAAACCTCGCGGCCACCAGTCATGGTGCGGCAATGGTGATTCCGGCGCCCACGTTTGATCCGGCAGCGACGCTGGCCGCCGTCGCGCAGTATCGGTGCACCAGTTTGTATGGGGTGCCCACGATGTTCATCGCCGAACTCGCACTGATGGATTCGGGTGCAGAGTTCGATCTGAGTTCACTGCGCACCGGCATCATGGCGGGCTCACCCTGCCCCGAACATGTGATGCGTCAAGTTGTCGATCGGATGGGGATGCGGGAGGTATCCATCTGCTACGGCATGACCGAGACCTCGCCGGTGTCTACCCAGACCCGCGTCGATGATCCGCTGGAATTGCGGGTGGGCACGGTCGGTCGGGTGGGTCCGAACCTGGAGATCAAGGTCATTGACCCGATAACCGGCGAGACTCTGCAACGCGGTGAGACTGGTGAGTTCTGTACGCGCGGATACAGTGTCATGTCGGGGTACTGGAATCAGCCGGATAAGAGCGCCGAGGTACTCATCACCGACGACGGCGCCCAGAGCCCGTGGATGCGCACCGGCGACCTCGCGGTGATGGACCCCAACGGCTACGTGCGGATCACCGGGCGCATCAAGGACATGGTGATCCGTGGTGGCGAGAACGTGTACCCGCGTGAGATCGAGGAATTTCTCTATACCCACCCGGATATCCTCGACGCCCAGGTGATCGGCGTACCCGATGAGAAGTATGGCGAAGAGCTGATGGCGTGGATTCGGATGCGTGACGGCGCAACGGAACTGACCGAAGCGGACGTGCGGGAATTTGCTACCGGCAAAATTGCGCGCCATAAGATTCCCCGCTACGTGCATGTGGTCAAGGAGTTCCCGATGACGGTCACCGGTAAGGTGCGCAAGGTGCAGATGCGTGAAGAATCCGTCGAACTGTTGGGTCTGCAGTGAGCGGAGACGTTCCCGAGGTTGCTCCGCTATCTCATCCGACCCAGATGGAGCGCTTCGGTGCTAGCGTCGCCGAACGGTGGGGCGTGGCAGCCGGTACCTACGCCGACCTGTGGCAATGGTCTACCGGGCACCCCGCACAATTCTGGCGGTCGGTGTGGGAGTTCTACGATCTCGGTCCGCTTGATTCCGGCGATGATGCGGTCCTCGCGTCGTCGACGATGCCTGGTGCGCAATGGTTTCCCGGGGTCACGACCAACTACGTCGATCAGGTGCTCCGGCAGGCGCGCGCCGCGTCCCCGGAGCGTGCAGCGATCGTCGGAGTCGCCGAGGATGGCAGCCGCACGGAGATCACCTGGGGGCAGCTACCCGGTCTCATCGGAGCATGTGCGGCGACACTGCAGGAGCTGGGAGTAGGACAGGGCGACGTCGTCGCGGCCTACCTGCCTGATATCCCCGAGGCGTTGATTGCCTTTCTCGCCACCGCCTCACTTGGCGCAATCTGGTCGGGATGCGGTCAGGACTATGCCCCATCGGGAGCGGCTGGCCGGCTCGCGCAGCTACGGCCCAAGGTGCTCGTGAGTGCTTCGGGGTATCACTACAACGGCAAATTGGTTGACAAGCAAGCAGATAGCGCAGAGCTGGCTGATGCGCTTACTGACCTGACCGGGCGCATCGTGGTTGGCGATAGGCCGTCGGCAGAGTCCGGTGGAGTGCGGGTAGTCGCCTACGCCGATGCCGTCGCCGACGCGGGGGAGCCGTTCACTCCGGTGCCGGTGGCCTTCGATCATCCCCTCTGGGTGCTGTTTAGTTCGGGAACTACCGGGCGTCCCAAAGGGATCGTGCACGGGCACGGAGGAGTGGTGCTCGAACACCTCAAAGCTGCTGGGCTGCACGGAAATCTCGATGAATCCAGCGTCTTCTTCTGGCAAACTGCGCTGAGCTGGATGATGTGGAACTTTCAGGCCGCCGGACTCCTCTGCGGCTCGACTATCGTGTGTTACAGCGGATCTCCGCTCTATCCTGACGCTGACCGGCTGTGGCAGATACTGGCCACTGAACGAGTCACCTACTTCGGGACGAGCCCTGGCCAACTGCAAGCAAGTCGAAAGCTCGGACTAGTGCCGGGGCGCGACCACGATCTCTCCGCCTTGCAGACATTGGGCAGTACAGGGTCGTCGCTGGCTGGCGATCTCTTCGAGTGGGTCGATGCCAATGTGGCGCGGGGACTTCCGGTGTCGTCGATCAGTGGCGGTACCGATGTGGTGACCGCCTTTGCAGGTGGCTCAGTGGGTATGCCGGTAGTTCCTGGCGAGCTGTCGGTGCGTTATCTCGGTGTGGCGCTGGAAAGTTGGTCACCGCGGTGCGATGAGCTGATCGGTGAGGTCGGCGAGATGGTGGTGACCGTGCCGATGCCGTCGATGCCGGTGTCCTTCTGGGCAGATCCGGAGGGCAAGCGCTATCGCGCAGCGTATTTCGAGCACGAGTGGGATGCCGAGACCATCCCGCAGCAGCCGGTCTGGCGGCACGGGGATTGGGTGACCGTTACCGACCGCGGCTCCCTGATCATCCACGGTCGTAGCGATGCCACGCTCAACCGCAACGGGATTCGGATGGGCTCTGCCGATATCTACGAGATCGTGGAGGGGATCGACGAGATCGCCGAGGCTTTTGTGCTCGGCGTCGACGGCCCAGACGGCGGCTACTGGATGCCGCTGTTTGTGACATTGGTTCCCGGAGCGAGCGTGAGTGATGAACTGCGGCAACGGGTTGTCGGCGAGATCCGTACCCGGTTGTCGCCTCGGCACGTGCCCGACGAGATCATCGAGGCTCCCGGTATCCCGCATACCCGGACCGGTAAAAAGCTGGAAGTGCCGGTGACGGCGCTGCTCGCCGGGCGGCCGGTTGAGGTCGACGAACGCTCGGTGGACGACTACTCGCTTATTGACTGGTACGCCAAACAAGGCGACGCCCACGACTGGTGATCCAGTCGCGGGCGTCGGTGGTGGGTGGGTTCGCTCGACCGCCTGCTGGGTTCGGTCGACGCGGCGTCAGCGGTTGACGGTCGCGGTGCCCGGAGACAGCGTGAGCGTGTTACCGCCGGAGCCGAGGACGGTGACGGTGAACTTCAAGGTTCCCGGACCGGTCGTGAGCGTCGGGCTCAGTTGGGGCTTACCGGCCTTGCAGGCGTCAAAGGTGGCGTCGTCGGTCTCTTTGGTGCTGGTGTTGGTCCAGGTCACCGCCACGCGTGCGTCCTTCAGCGAGGTGGCGCAGGCGTCCTTGGGCATCGGCTCAAGCCACACCACGGTGGTGTCTGATCCGGTTGCCGCGGCGGCCAGCGGAGCAACAAAGCCGCCGGTCGGGATGATTCCCGAGCGAGTAATGCCGACGGTGGGCGTCTGATTGGACACGTCCAGCGTGCGAGCGGTCTGCTCGGGAGTGCGCTCGGGTGCGGCGCTGGCAATACCTGCGGCGAGTGGGGCGGCAAGCCCGAGGGAGCCGAGGGTAACCCCGGCGGCGAGTGCGGCTCGTCGGACCCCATTGGTGGTCATTTTCATCATTGGCAACATCAGCCCCTTTCGTAACAGAGGATAGCAGCGGTGGGTGCCGCGGGACGCCGACGCTACTTTCCTGAGCTAAGAACGTGCGCGAGATGTGACCAAAATGGTGTCGGAGGGCATATGTGTGGTGATGACGCCACCGAGAAGCGCTGCCGCGCGGGTGATAGGAATTGAGTCATGATGCAGCGCCGTGATGATGACGTGTCGGTTGAGCAGCCGGGATCGGTTCGCCAGGTCGAGGGCCGTGATCCGCTGGAGGTTCTGCACGTTGGCAAGTCGGTGTTCGGTGGCACTCACGCACAGGCGCAGCAGCAACTCTGCTCTCGGCTGGCCGATCATCGTGGAATCGTCGATCTCCCCGCGCTCGCCGTTCTCTTTGATCACATCGGCGGCATTCCGTATCAGGTAGCGAGCCTTGAAGCGCAGGCCCTGTCTATGCAGGCCCGGCTCACGCTTTCGGCGCTGGGGGAGGTCGGCCGCAACGATCTTCTGGTCTCCGAAGCGGACTTGGTTATGCATGACGAGCGGGCCGGAGTGACGCGGGTAGAGATCCGCAACGGCGCGGGTGAGCTGTGCTGCACCGGCCTCGCGCGCAATATGCGCGTCGGCCGTGCGGCATCGGGTGAGATGGAACCCCCGAGCGAGCTCACCATGTGTTCTGCCGCCGACGATGTGGCGTTGCCGCAGCCCATTCCCGCTGACTCCGACGGTCGCACTGTAGTCACCGAGCTCGCGACGGGCGAGCGGGATGCGGGACCACTGGCCGACCTTATCGGCGCCCGGATTACCGACCTGCCCGAAAATGGCGGGGTCACGATGGCAGTGACCACCGATCCGTGGATGGCGAACTTCTTCGGCACCATGCATGGCGGCATGATCGCCACGATCATCGGCCAGGCGTTCTCGCTTGCCGGGCAGGCGAATGCGGCAGCGGGGAAGCAGTATCGCGTCGCTGACCTCTCGGCCGGGTTCTTCCGGTCCCCGCCGGTTGATGGCACCGAGGTGGTCGTCACGGTCGATCCGGTCAAGATTGGCCGACGCGTCGCGTCGTTCCGCGGCCAGATGGTCGGCGCGGACGGAACGCTCTATGCCGACGGCACCGCCGACGTGCACTACTTCTGACCGAGCTCTCCGGCTGCCCTTGTGGCAGCCGTGTCTCGTAAAAACAATCATGTGCGCTTGCTTTTTTAGATCAGCTATGTGACGCTGCTCTCATGTCGATCGTGCAGGAGGTTGTCGCCGACCTCACCGCAGAATCTGTTCAACTCGATGACCTGGTCTCCGGAATTGATGTCGACGCATGGGCCACCATGACGCCCGCAGTGGGCTGGACCATCGCTCACCAGATCGCGCACCTGGGCTGGACCGATCGGGTTGCCGCCATGTCGGCGACCGATCCGGAGGGCTTCGCCGGGATCGCCGCCGCGGCGATCCAGAATCCGATGGGATTTGTCGATGCCGCTGCCGAGGAGGGGGCGGCGTTGGCGCCCGAGCAGATACTTGCGCAGTGGCGGGCCTCCCGTACCGCGTTGGCGCAGGCGCTTGTTGCGGTGCCCGACGGCACCAAGATCGCCTGGTTTGGGCCGCCGATGTCAGCGACGTCGATGGCCACCGCTCGGCTGATGGAGACCTGGGCGCACGGACTCGATATTGCTGATGCGCTCGGCGTGGTTCTGCCGCTGACCGACCGCATCAAGGGAGTCGTCCACATTGGTGTCCGTACCCGCGACTTTGCATACCTAGTCAACGCGAAACCCGCACCGGCGGAGCCATTCCGCTACGAAATCACCGCACCGTCCGGCGAGCTGTGGACGTGGGGACCAGCCGATGCCGCTGATGTGGTGCGCGCATCGGCGGCGGACTTCTGTGCGCTGGTCACCCAGCGCCGCGCGCCCGCGGATCTGAATCTGGACGTCACCGGCGATGCCGCTCGTGAATGGGTCACCATCGCACAGTGTTTCGCCGGGCCTCCCGGAAAAGGTAGGCCGCCATCCGGCGGCGGGAAATCCGTTGAGACACAGTCCACTCGAGCAATGGAGGCACAGCGATGAGCAACGTGGTACGGATCGGAAACGCGTCCGGCTTCTACGGCGATCGATTCGCGGCGATGCGCGAGATGCTCGAGGGCGGCGAACTCGACTACCTGACCGGTGACTACCTCGCCGAGTTGACCATGCTCATCCTGGGCCGCGACCGACTCAAAGATCCGAAGACCGGTTATGCCAAGACTTTCCTGCGTCAGATGGAGGAGTGCCTCGGTCTCGCGATCGAGAAGGGCGTGCGCATTGTCAGCAATGCGGGCG
>Cebus_capucinus_imitator_PRJNA485217_SSR047__coassemble_1644_pt1 | contig 10937 bp, 11 predicted proteins | sample Cebus_capucinus_imitator_PRJNA485217_SSR047__metabat2_low_PE_001 | metagenome-assembled genome bin Cebus_capucinus_imitator_PRJNA485217_SSR047
AGTCCGAGGTCAAAGAAGTTCACGTTGTCTTCGAGGATCGCGTGAGTACCGATCACGATGCCCGCCTTATCGGTGACTACGTCGAGCAACGCCTGCCGCTTCTCTTTGACGCGCATCGAGCCGGTGACCAGCACCGCGCGGGTTGCCCCCTCTGCGGCACCGAGCTGATCGGCCATACCGAGATCACCCAGTTGCGAGGTGATCGTCCGGTAGTGCTGTGCGGCAAGCACTTCGGTAGGCGCCAGAAGTGCGCACTGGTAGCCGTTGTCGATGACCCGCAGCATGGCCAGCAACGAGACGAGCGTCTTACCCGAGCCAACCTCACCCTGCAGCAGGCGACTCATGGGTTCGGCTTGCCCCAGGTCGTCGCCGATCTCCGCCCCCACCGCCGCCTGACCATCGGTCAGGGTGAACGGGAGACGTTCGAGCAGACGGTCTTCGAGACCGCCGGGGACATGCGGGCAGGCGTGCGCGTTCTCACCGCGCCCCACCAACCGGCGTTGGGCCAGCACTAACTGGATCGCCAATGCCTCATCGAATTTCATCCGTTCACGCGCCGGGCCGATGTCCGACTCGTGATCGGGGAGATGCACTCCCCTGATCGCCTGATCGGCGGTGACCAAGCCACGTTGGCGACGCTCGTCGGCATCGAGTGCATCGGGCAAGGGGCCGAGCACATCAAGCACCCGCCGCACCGCACTCCAGATTTCCCACGTTTGGCATTTACTCGACGCTCGATACATCGGGATGATCGAGCGCTCAAACTGAGCCATCGGGTCGTACTCGGCGTTCGGATCACTCGCGGTCAGAGCGCGTTCGAGCTCTTGCATCTCGGCCATCATCGGCGACCCGACGACCTTCTCGATCTCCTCGTCGCCATCGGGCAACACCATCCACTGCGGATGAGACAGTTGGGCTTGGCTTCGGAAGAACTTGACCGTCCCCGCCATCATCACTCGGGTTCCCGGACGCAGAACACGTTTGATCGCATGCGCATTGAAGAAGCTCACCTCATAGGCGTGCTTCTCATCGTTGACCGACACCTTGAGAAAACTGCCGTGCCGCTTACGCATTGGCACCATCGTCGCCTTGGTGATCCGACCGATGATGGTGACCCACTCACCCTCAACGAGTTCTTGCGCCCCCGACGCCTGCCCTTGCCGCACATACTTGCGCGGCGCATGCCGAAGCAATTCTCCAACGGTGGTGAGACCAAGCGTTTCGAGTCCCTCAGCCATCTTGGGGCCCAACACATCTGACAATGCGTCGTCGAGCGCGACCACTATTCCACCCCGACCTGAATCAGATCATCGGCCTGTCCCGTCTCGTAGACGGCCAGCTCAATTCCGGCGTGATTACGACGCATATGGGCAGAGAGCGCATCCACTGCGGAAGCATCCACACCAGCGCCGGTCAGCACGGTCACCATCTCGCCGCCGGTGGAGAGCATCAGATCGAGCAGCGCGGTAGCGGCCTGCGCCTGATCGGGAGCAATGACGAGAACGTCAGATCCGATGAAGCCGAGCACATCTCCCACATCGCAGGTACCGGCAAGCGTCATCATCTTGCCCTCGGCTTCCCGGAGTGAACCCCACCGGGCCCCGGCGGCGGCCTCCGCCATCGCATAGGCGTCGGCGTCCGCGGATTCGCTGGGATCATGAACGGCCAACGCTGCCAAACACTGTGCCATCGACAGCGTCGGCAACGACACCACCGACCGCTGATGCGACCGCACCTCGGCGGCCACCGACACTAGGTCTTGGCTGGTCATCGAACCATTGGCCATCACGATCACATGAGCGGCGTCGGTTGCGCGGATCGCGGCGGCCAACTCGTCGGTGGTGATCGGCTCGTCAGCGCGAACCACCGCCGCACCAGCGTCGCCGAATAGCGTTGCCGCGCCCTCACCCTGCACAACCACGACGATCCCCCGCTTGTGACGGGGAGGCGGCTCAGCGGTATCGACCTGCGACCGCATCGCGTCGAGCGCGAAGCAACTGATCCGGATGTCAGACATTGTCCCGGCAGCGAGCCCTGCCTCCACGGCGGCGCCCGGGTCACTCGTGTGTACGTGAACTGAGAATCGTTCTCCGGCACCGCTAGAACTGTCGCCGACGATGACGACGGCATCCCCCAGCTCATCGAGCCGCGAACGCAATTCGCCGATCGCGGTTCCGGCAGCACCGTCCAGGAGGTACATCACCTCAAAGTCCATCTCCGAGGAGCCAACACAGGCGTCGTCGCCCGGATGGCCGGGCATTCCGCCGCCCATCAGAGATCCGCGATAGCGCCGACGACGCACCGACACCCCGGTAATCACCGCGACCAACGCATCAAGAACAACCAGAAATCCGCGGGCACCAGCATCCACAACGCCCGCCGAGGCGAGCTCCGGCAACTGTTCGGTGGTCTGTTCCAGTGCCTCGGCCGCCTCGTCGGCGATGGCGCGGACAAGATCGCCCGGCTGCTCATCGCTGTGCTTCGCGGCTGCCTCCGCGGCCACCCGAATCACGGTAAGTACGGTGCCCTCACGCGGATCACTCACGGCACGACGCGCGGCCAACCCGGCCAGACGCAGACCCGCCGTTGCCAGATACGACAGTCCGAGCTCACCCGGCCCGGCAACTTCGGCGGCGTCGGCGATCCCCACGAGCACCTGCGACAGGATGATTCCCGAGTTACCTCGTGCACTACCCACTGCACCATCGGCGAGGGTTCGCGCGACCTCCGGCAAGGATGCGTCAGCAGACAGTGAGGCAGCCGCATCGGCCGCAGCGCGCATGGTGAACGCCATATTGCTGCCAGTATCGGAGTCCGGGATGGGAAAGACGTTGAGGTCGTTGATCTCGCCGCGCAACTCTTCGAGCGCATCGGCACTGGCCAATGCCCAGTCGCGGAGCAGCTGCGGGCTCATCGTCGCGAGCTCTCCATCGGACACCGACACGACCACCTCTCTCGAGTTCGGGGCTCAACCGCCCCGGGGATGCCTCTAGCCAGTGCGCTCCGCTCGCCACACCGGCACTGACCGACCAATGACGTTCTATTGTGGTCAAGGTTACTTGGGCGTCGAGGCTACTCGGTCACGCCGACACTCTGACGAACCCACGCGAGCGGCCTGCATCAATACCGGCGAGGCGAGCTCTCCCGCAGGTCGGCAGCAATGCTCGCTCCGCCGCATCTCTGGGGTGGATTTGGAGCTATCCGCCCCGCACCGCTACCATTGCACGGTTGCCTTGCCGCGATCATTGGTGTCGCCGAGCCGTACGACATCCAGTGGTCGGCCGACGAGCGCCACGACGTGGCGGCGAGGTCGAACCAGAACCACACCCACTCACCCCGAGGAGTTCGATATGGCTGCCGTCTGTGACGTTTGCGGCAAGGGTCCGGGCTTCGGCAAGTCCGTTTCGCACTCGCACCGCCGCACCAACCGTCGGTGGAATCCCAACATCCAGTCTGTGCGCGTTGAGGTGGCCCCCGGCAACCGCAAGCGCAAGAACGTGTGCACCACCTGCCTGAAGGCTGGCAAAGCATCCCTCGTCTAATCCCTCGCGGATAGACGGGCCCGGGCTCTGCCCGATGCGACCCGACCCCACCGAGCAATCGTTCGGTACCGGGGTCGGGTCTTTTTGCTGTTCCCGATAAAGTAGGCGACATGACCCCGACAGCCCCCACCTCAGATAGCTCTGCCACCGATTCTCCGGTGAGTCAGACCGGCGCGGTCCTCACGATCACTGTCTCCGATCCCGCCGCGGGTAATTCGCTCGACGACCGCGCGATGATCCAGGGAGCTGCCGCCCTCAACGAGGTGGCCCGGGGCGATCGTGAGGTCGGCGCGATCGTGCTGGTGGGCGGCAAGAACTTCTGCGCTGGCGGCAACGTTCGCGCATTCGCTGCGGCACCGGACCGACCGACCTATCTGCGTGAGATCGCCGACGCCTTCCACGCCTTCGTGGTCGCGTTGGCCAATGCCGACCGCCCGGTGGTCGCCGCCGTCAACGGTTGGGCCGCGGGAGCGGGGATGAGCATCGTGCTGCACGCCGACATCGCCATCGGCGGCACTTCCACCCGGCTTCGGCCGGCCTACTCGGGCATCGGATTGAGCCCCGACGGCGGCATGACCTGGACCCTGCCACGAGTGGTCGGGGCAGCCCGCGCTCGCGAAATCATCCTCACCGATCGCCCGCTGGACGCCAACCAAGCGCTGGAATTGGGCATCCTGTCGCGGATTGTCGACGACTCCGCAGTCACCGATGAGGCGCAGGCCGTCGCCGAGAAGCTGGCCGCCGGGCCGCGGGCCGCCCTCACCGCGACCCGCCGCCTCCTCACCGCCTCGGCGGGAACATCGTTGCCCGAGCAGCTCGTCGCCGAAGCCGCGTCAATCTCGACGCTTGGCGGCGTGCCCGAGGGAATCGAGGGAGTCGACGCCTTCGTCGGCAAGCGAGTCCCCGACTTCGACGCGGCCCGTACTCGCTGATCGTCGTGGTACCTCTCAATCCAGTCGAACGAGAGGCCGAGTTCTCCGCAGGATTCCCCGATGAGCTCGACCTCTTGCTGCAACTACGCCGCGATGTACGCCGATTTCGCACCGACCCGATAGCGCCCGAACTACTCGACGAAATCCTGGCGAGCGCCGAACTGTCTCCCTCCGTGGGTAATTCGCAACCCTGGCGGTGGGTGGAGGTGCGCTCGGAGGATTTGCGTCGCGAGATTCGCGACAACTTCTCCCAAGCCAACGCGGACGCGCTGGCCGGGTATGCGGGCGAGCGAGCGAATCACTATGCCGGACTGAAGCTCTCCGGCCTGGACGACGCCCCCGTTCACCTTGCCGTGTTCACCCAGCACGATCCCGAACAAGGACATCGGCTCGGTCGGATGACGATGCCACAAACCCTGGAGTTCTCCACCGTCACCGCCATCACCACGCTCTGGATGGCGGCCCGCGCGCGTGGAATTGGCGTCGGCTGGGTCTCCATCATCGACGCCGATCAGGTTGCGCAAACCCTGTCAGTACCCGAGGACTGGAGCCTGACGGCCTACCTGTGCCTGGGTTATCCGCAGGTCACCAGCACCGTTCCCGAGCTGCAACGGCTGGGCTGGCAGGCGCGAACCGACCCCGCCGAACGTCGCTCGGTGCGTTAGGCCCACCGGGATTCGGACGGGTTCGGGTCGGGGCCGTTAGGAGGGCAAGCGCCAGTCGATCGGCTCGCCGCCGAGATCCTCAAGTTCGTTGTTGGCGCGGGAGAATGGGCGCGACCCGAAGAATCCCCGGCTCGCCGACAGCGGCGAGGGATGGGCCGAGGTGATCGTCGGAACGTCCGGCATCCACTGCGCCAAACCGGCGGCATCGCGGCCCCACAGAATCGCCACTAGGGGCTCATCCCGATTGACCAATGCCTTGATGGCGCATTCGGTTACCTGCTCCCACCCCTTGCCGCGGTGCGACGCTGCTTCTCCCGGCGCCACCGTGAGCACCCTGTTGAGCAGCAGGACACCGGCATTCGCCCACGGCGTGAGGTCGCCATTCGCTGGCCGCGGGTAGCCGAGGTCGTCGCAGTATTCGGTGTAGATGTTGGTCAACGATCGTGGGATCGGCGAGACATCGGGCGCAACGGAAAAGCTCAGACCGACCGCATGTCCCGGAGTCGGATAGGGATCCTGCCCGACGATGAGAACGCGAACGTCGTCGAATGGCTGGGTGAAGGCGCGCAACACATTCTGGCCCGCAGGCAGGTAGCGACGGCCCGCGGCCACCTCGGCGCGCAGGAACTGCCCCATCTCGGCAATCACATCGGCGACGGGCTCGAGCGCGACCGCCCACCCCGGATCGAGGATTTCCGACAGCGGCTTGGGTGCGGTGCTCAATCGATCCTCCGTAGTGAATCGCGGTAGTACTGCGCGTTCTGAAAGTACATCTCCACGTTGAGGTCGACGTGCCCCTCCGGCACCTCGTAGCCCTCGCGCACGCGCGCCGGAATACCCAATGCCATACGACGAGAAGGAATCTCAGCATTAAACGGGACAACAGCGCCAGCGCCGACGATCGCTCCCGAGCCGGTGATAGAACCGTTGAGCACCACCGAACCGGATGCGATCAAGCAGTCGTCGCCGATGGTCGCGCCCTCGATGTGAGCGTTGTGCCCGACGACGCAGCCGGCCCCGATCACGGTCGGATGGATCATCGTGCAATGGATTGCTGTGCCGTCCTGAATGTTGGTGCGTGCGCCCACCGTGATGGTGCCGTAGTCGCCCCGCAGCACCGCGCCGGGCCACACCGAGACCCCGTCGGCGAGGGTGACCGCGCCGATCACGGTGGCGTCGGGATGCACATAGACATCGGCTCCCAGTTCAGGTACTCGGTCATCGAGTGCGTAGATCGCCATACAGGGATCTAATCACCGGAGGCGTGCAGGCCCATCCACCGGCTCAGCCGAAGGACTGCCAGCCCGCGAACTCGGTGGCCGGCTGATGATCCACCAACGCAATCGGCGGTCCATCGCTGACCTCACCGATTACCGCCCAACCGGCCGGCACGTCGGCGGGAGCGAAAGCGCCCAGCAGGACGTGGTCTTCTCCCCCGGCCATCACCCACTGAGCCAGGTCGATGCCCAGCAGGCCCGCGACAGCCGCGGTCTCGCTGGTGTGCGGCACGTCGCCAGCCACCACATTGAGGGTGAGCCCGGAGGCGGTAGCCATCGTGATGATCTCTTCGACGAGGCCATCGGATACGTCGGTCATCGCATGTGCCCCGGCCCGCGCCGCGACCACGCCCTCGCCTAGATCGGGGCGCGGCACCCGAAACGCCTCGACCACTGCGGCGCGTGGATCGCCCGCCTGTTGCCACCGGTCTAACGGATCGGCACCAGAACGGGACAGCACGGCCAGGCCTGCTGCCGCTGCGCCGAGGGCACCACTGACGGCCAGCACATCACCGGCTTGGGCACCGGACAAGGTCACCGCGGACAAGCCGTCGAGCGCGCCGATCGCGGTGATACTGACCACCACTTCGTCGGCCTGCACCAGATCGCCGCCGAGGACCCGCGCCCCGAGCTGGTGGGTCATGTCGACGATTCCCTCGTCGAGATCGAGTAGCCACCCGACCGGCGTCTCGGCGGGGCACGCGAGTGACGCGACGATGCCCACGGTGCGGCCACCCATCGCGGCAATGTCGGCAGCACTCTGGATCACTGTGCGCGCGCCGATCTGTTGCGCAGCAGACCATTCAAGGCGAAAGTGGCGGCCCTGCACCGCGGTATCGGTACTGATCACGGTGGGGCCGATGTCGAGTACTGCGGCGTCGTCGCCGGAGCCGATCACAATGTCGGGGCGGGCGTCGCGGCGCTGCTCGGCGACTGCGGTAAACGAGGCGATCAGGGCTCGTTCGCCAACGTCGCCGACGGTCCGGTTCCGGTCGATCTGGTCCCGGGCATTGGCGCGTCGTTGCCCCGCATCACTGTGCTGGCCCGCCACGTTGAGTCACCTCGATCCCTCTGCCGACTCGCCACGCACGAGGTTGTCAGCAACAATGTGTCCCAGCAGTGTAGTGGGTAGGCGGTCGCCCGACGGCCGCAGTAGGACTCGTGCGGGGTCACAGCCCGACCCCGTGCGACGTGGCAGATCCCCCGCCCGGGATGCTCTTGGTGGGGCGATCCAACGGGGAGTCGACCCGTCGATGGGAGAGGATGACTGTGGTTCAGGCATACATTCTGATCCAGACCGAGGTCGGCAGGGCGGCATTGGCCGCGGCGACCATCGCAGAGATCTCGGGTGTCTCCTCGTCGGAGGAGGTCAGCGGCCCCTTTGATGTCATCGTTCGAGTAGATGCTGCCGACGCCGCACATCTCAGCAATGACGTCGTCCCCCAGATCCAGAAGGTCGACGGCATCACCCGCACGCTCACCTGCCCGGTAGTCACACGCACGCACTGATCCCCGCTCAGGACCCATCGCCGCTACCGCGAAGGCAGCCGCGGGGCCGCTGAATGCTGGCATCAACGCATGTCTAGGGTGATGCACGTGAGTTCTCCTGATGACGATCAGCCCGAGTCACAGCGCACAGCCAAGGGCGACGCCGACTCTGCCGGGTCCAGCGACTCGCGTGCGGGCAGGCTCTCTCCCGCACTCATCGCCACGCTGGTCACCATTCCGGTGATGGTGATCGTCGGATTCATCACCTTCGCTGCGCTCAAAGCGTCAAACAGCACACCGGTTCCGGTGGATTCGTATGCCGCTGCCAGCACGGTGAGCAACGAATGCAGCAAGTTTCTGACCTCGCTGCCCAACACCTTTGACGGCTTCGATGCCAAGCAGATCAGTGGCGACAAAGCCACCTGGGCCGACACCGATGACGGCGACCCCATCATCGTCCGCTGCGGGGTGAACCGCCCGAGAGACTTTACTCCGTCCAGCCGGTTGCAAGCGGTCAACGGGGTGCAGTGGTTCATCACCGACACCATCGAGGGACGCGGACAGGCTTACGTGTGCGTCGACCATCGCCCCTATGTGGCGGTGTGGGTTCCGGTGAAGGCGGGCAACGCCTCGATCACCGAGACTTCTGCGGCCATCGGACGTGCGCTGACCGCAGGGCCGTTGGACTTCGGCTGAGTCCCAGCGCTCAGTCGCGATAGACCTCGGGCTTGGTGGTGCGACCAAGCAGCGAGCTGATCGCATCCGAGACCGAGAGCCCCGAGTGGCATACGCCGTGTACCGCGTCGGTCAATGGCATTGACACACCGTGCTTCTCGGCCAAGGCCCGAACCGAGGTACACGACTTCACGCCTTCGGCGACCTGTCCGTTCGTTGCTTGTTGTGCCTCGGCCATCGTGGCTCCTTCACCCAGCCGCGCACCAAAGGTCCGGTTGCGCGACAACGGCGACGAGCAGGTGGCCACTAGATCGCCGATCCCGGCGAGCCCGGCCATCGTCTCCATCTGCGCACCCACCGCGACACCCAGTCGGATCGTCTCGGCAAGTCCGCGGGTGATGATGGTGGCCAACGTGTTCTGACCGAATCCCACGCCGCTGGCCATGCCGCAGGCCAAGGCGATGACGTTCTTGACCGCACCACTTATCTCGCAGCCGACGACGTCGGTATTGGTGTACGGACGGAAGTAGCCGGTGTTGAAGGCGTGCTGCAAACGCTCTGCCCGATCGTGATCGGGGCAGGCGATCACGGTGGCAGCAGGCTGCCCCTCAGCGATTTCGCGGGCCAGGTTCGGTCCGGTCAGCACCGCGATCTGGCTGGCCGGGAATCCGGTCACCTCGCCGATCACTTCGCTCATCCGCATCAGTGAGCGCGTCTCAATTCCTTTGGCCAACGAGACCAGCGTGGCATCTGGGCGCAGCAACGGCGCCCACTCAACGAGGTTGTCCCGCAGAGATTGCGACGGCACGGCGCAGACGACGATGTCGGCGTTGGGCAAGACCTCCGATACCACCGATGACGCCCGAAGCTCCGTGGGTAAAGCGATCCCGGCGAGATAGTCGCCGTTGGTGTGCTGGGTGTTGATCTGTTCGGCCAACTCCGGGCGACGAGCCCAGATTGCCGTGTCGGTTCCGGCATCGGTCAACACCTTTGCCGTCGCTGTTCCCCAGGAGCCCGCCCCCATGACCACCGCGCGCACAGTACCGCCTCTCGCCTCAATAGATCGTGGCTCTCACCCTAGCGTCCATAGCGAATGCCCTGACACGAATCATCGAGTGCGCACGATTGGTCACGTTGTTGTCCCCTCGACACAGGGGTTAATCGCGGCCCCTCTGGGCAGCCACGCAGCATCGTGGAGCCACCGAAAAAACTGTCGAGTGTGAGTATCGGCCATGATGGTTGTCATGACGCGTGATCACATCAGCGGCGGAGCCGTTCACTCCGCAGCGCCGGGTGACGCGCGCCGCCCCGAGCCGCTTATGGGCGCCGTGCTGGTCGTGAAGAATCTGTCGAACGCCAAGACTCGGCTGGCCGCCACCCTCCCGCAGCGCCCCACCCCGGAAGCATTGCGCGAGATCGTGCTGGCGATGCTGCTCGACACGTTGTCGGCCGTTGAGCTGGCCGGGCTCGATCCCATCGTAGTCATCAGTCCGGATTCTCAAGTCCTCCGCACCGTCGCCGCGACCGGCCATCACATGCTGCGCGAAACATCGCACCCCGGTACAACTCTCAATCACGCCTACGCGCAGGGAGCCCGCTGGGTGGCCGACCGCCGACCACAGATCAGCCATGTGATGATGGTGCAGGCCGATCTCCCCGCCGCCAGCTGCCGCAGCATGACCGAGGTCGCGGCTGCGGCAATAGCTCACTCACACAGCCTCGTTGCCGATGCTTCCGGAACCGGCACCGCACTTCTCATCCGCCCCACCGACGACACCTCACTCCCCCTGTTCGGTCCCAACTCTGCGGCCGCGCACCGGTCCCACGGCGCCGTCGAGCTTGATCCCGACCATCAGCGCTGGGTCGATCTGCGCACCGACGTCGATACCGCCGACGATCTCAGTGAGGCACTCGCCCTCGGTATCGGCGCACACACCCGTTCTGCTCTCGACGCACACCGCGCAACATCGGCCGTCACCGACGGTGCCGCTGCGCCACACCCGGCCGATGCGTCATGATTGTGCGGTGAGCCCTGCAGACGACGCGACCCGCCAAGCCGTCACCGCAATCCCCGGTGCCCCGCCCGCCGCAACGGTGACGCCAGACGAATTCACCGATCTTCCCGAGGACCGCTACCTCAACCGGGAATTGAGTTGGCTCGACTTCAACGCACGAGTGTTGGCCCTCGCCGAAGACACCTCGATGCCGCTCCTCGAACGTGCCAAGTTCCTCGCGATCTTCGCCTCCAATCTCGACGAGTTCTTCATGGTGCGAGTCGCCGGTTTGAAGCGTCGCGACGAGACCGGGCTCTCGGTGCGGTCGGCAGATGGGCTCTCCCCGACAGCGCCACTGCTTCGC
>Cebus_capucinus_imitator_PRJNA485217_SSR047__coassemble_1648_pt1 | contig 10866 bp, 15 predicted proteins | sample Cebus_capucinus_imitator_PRJNA485217_SSR047__metabat2_low_PE_001 | metagenome-assembled genome bin Cebus_capucinus_imitator_PRJNA485217_SSR047
GGCGGACTCACCCCATCAGCACGCGTTCACAACCTCACGGGGAAGTACAGCTAGGTGACCCCACTCTTTCCGAATGACCTTTGCGGTGGTGCGCGGCCCGAGGAGCCAATACGGGCGTTAGGGTGCTAATTACTCGACAGATCGGTCATGGAGCAGATCACATCGTGGCGGATCACCAATAAGGAGGGGTCGGAATATGTCCTTCGGCAATCAGGACCCGAACGCGGGCGGTCAGGGATACGGCGGGGCCGCACCCGGTTGGCAGCCCGGTACATCCGGAGCGCCAGGACAGCCCGGACAGCCCGGACAGCCCGGCCCCGCGGCTCCCTTTGGACAGGCAGATCCGTTCGCACAGCAGAACCCGGCCCAACCTAATCTCGGTGGCCAGCCCAATCCCTATGGCCAACCCAATCCCTATGGCCAGCCTCCGGCCGCCGCATCGAGCAACTCCGTGGTGGGGCGGATACTCGCTCCGCGCGCCTCACGTAGTACTCCGACCCTGATCTGCGGTGCGGTGCTTGCCGTTGCCGGGCTCCTCATGATCGTCTTCAGCACCCTCGCCTGGGCGACGAGTAGCCAGGATCTCAACGAGTCCATCCCGACGGGCGGCAACATCAAGGGCTCGGCATCGATCAGCGTGAGCGGACTTGGCTCAGTGAGCAGCGATGTTGACCTCGATGTTTCCGGTCTGCCCGAGCAGTACCGGGACCAGTTCAACGACACATTCAAGAAGTCGCTCTCGTCGAAAGAGTTCGAAGAAGACACATCTGCCCCGGGCATCGTGACTATCGTCTTTGGCGTGCTCCTGATAGGGGCGTCGATTCCGTTGATCATCGGGCGGTTCACCGGGATCGCATCCATCGCCGCTGCGGTAATCGCGCTGGGCGCAGCGATTGCGAGCATCATCTTTGTCGCTGATCCCGGCGGGGCCGTGGTCTCGGGCGATGCCGGCGACACTTCGGGTGTGAGCGCTGGCTACGGCCTATGGATTGTGTTCTTGGCATCGCTGTTGGCATTGGGCGCCGCGGTCGGTGGCGTGGTGATGTCGGTGTTGCCCACGCGGCAGACCCCGGCGGGACCGGGCTTCGGCGGCGGATTTGGCGCACCTCAGCCCGGTCCGGCGCCACAGGGATTTGCTCAGCCCGGACAGCAGAGCTTCGGTCAGCCGGGACAGCAGAGCTTAGGTCAGCCGGGATCGGCGCCGCAGTCTTACGGTCAACCGGGCTCCGCACCGGGGACCTATGGCCAGCCTGGCTCCACGCCCCAGTCCTACGGTCAGCCGAACCCCGGCCAGCAGAATCCCGGCCAGCCCGGCTGGCCGCAGCCCGGTTCCTAAGTGACATCCCGGGGCGATCAGTCGGTCTAGATTGGGTCCGGAAATCAGACGCTACACACCACATCGGGGCCTACGGGCCCCGATTTGGTGTGATGGCCCGAGGTAGTGCATACTTGTCGGGTTGCCTGCAACGGTGGCCGTGGGTTTCTGCGGCCTTTGCACAGCAATCCGGCCTCACTCTGGTGAACCGGTAAGCGGTGTACCAGGTAGGTGAATGACTCCCAGTCCCGGAAAACGGGGATGGGCGTGTAACGCGTGCGCCGATATCGGTTCACGGACTCGACACGCCCGACCGCGGGTGCCGGAGCAAATCGGTTCGTCCCCTGTGACGAACCAACGTACAACGACAGATGAACAGCGTCGATCCCCGACTCACGCGGAGATCATGTGCCCGCCGGCCCAGTGGCCCGGCCCAGGTGCGCGGTGTTTGTCTGTCAAGAACAACTGACGGAAGAGGACACAGCGTGGCGGGACAAAAGATCCGCATCAGGCTCAAGGCCTATGACCACGAGGCGATTGACGCTTCGGCGCGCAAGATCGTGGAAACCGTGACCCGTACCGGGGCACGCGTGGTTGGCCCAGTGCCGTTGCCCACCGAGAAGAACGTGTACTGCGTCATCCGTTCGCCGCATAAGTACAAGGACAGCCGCGAACATTTCGAGATGCGTACCCACAAGCGACTCATCGACATCCTCGACCCGACGCCGAAGACGGTTGACGCGCTTATGCGCATCGACCTCCCGGCCAGCGTCGACGTCAACATCCAGTAGGGCGGGGGCGAAGAATCATGAGCAATCAGAGCGCGACCAAAGGCATCCTGGGCACCAAGCTCGGCATGACCCAGGTCTTCGACGAAAACAACCGTGTCGTTCCGGTCACCGTTATTGCGGCAGGCCCGAACGTCATCACCCAGCTCCGCACGGCTGACCGCGACGGCTACACCGCCGTTCAGCTTGCCTACGGTGCCATCGACCCGCGCAAGGTCACCAAGCCGGTTGCCGGCCAGTACAGCAAGGCCGGGGTTACCCCGCGCCGCCACCTGGCTGAGATCCGCGTGGCCGACGTCAGCGAGCTCGAGATCGGTCAGGAACTGACCGCCGAGATCTTCGCCGACGGTGCACTGGTGGACGTCACCGGCACCTCCAAGGGTAAGGGCTTTGCCGGCGCAATGAAGCGTCACGGCTTCTCCGGTCTGGGCGCCAGCCACGGTGCTCACCGCGTGCACCGCGCACCGGGCTCGATCGGTGGCTGCGCCACTCCGGGCCGCGTGTTCAAGGGCATGCGGATGGCCGGACGTATGGGCAACGACAAGGTGACCACGCAGAACCTCACCGTCCACAAGGTGGATGCCGAGGCCGGCCTGCTGCTGATCAAGGGAGCGATCCCTGGTCGCAAGGGCGGCATCGTGGTGGTTCGCGATGCAGTGAAGGGTGGTGCCAAGTAATGGGAACCGAAACTGTGAGCACTGAAAAAACCACCAAGTTGACGCTGGACGTTAAGACCGCGGACGGCAAGACCAACGGCACCGTTGATCTGCCCGCCGAGATCTTTGACGCACCGGCCAACATCGCGCTGATGCACCAGGTTGTGGTGGCCCAGCAGGCCGCAGCACGCCAGGGCACGCATGCCACCAAGACCCGCGGCGACGTCCGCGGTGGTGGCGCAAAGCCTTACCGCCAGAAGGGCACCGGCCGCGCACGTCAGGGTTCGACCCGTGCGCCGCAGTTCGCCGGCGGTGGCACTGTGCACGGTCCGCAGCCGCGTGACTACAGCCAGCGCACCCCCAAGAAGATGAAGGCAGCCGCCCTGCGCGGCGCGCTGAGCGACCGGGCTCGCAACGAGCGCATTCACGTCATCACTGAGCTGGTGGGTGGACAGGTCCCCTCGACCAAGTCCGCACGTCAGTTCCTCGAGGCACTGAGTGACCGTCGCAAGTTCCTGGTGGTGCTCGGTCGTGAAGACCTCACCGCATGGAAGAGCGTCGCGAACCTCGGCAACGTGTTGCCGATCGCTCCCGATCAGCTCAACACCTACGACGTCCTTGATTCCGATGAGGTCGTGTTCAGCGTCGAGACGCTCAACGCCTTCATCGCAGCCAACACCGCAAAGGAGGCGTGAGCATGGCTACCCAGGCCAACCCGCGCGACATCATCCTGGCGCCGGTGATCTCGGAGAAGTCCTACGGGCTCATGGAGGAGAACGTGTACACCTTCCTGGTGCACCCGGACTCCAACAAGACGCAGATCAAGATCGCCATCGAGCAGATCTTCGACGTCAGTGTCGACAGCGTCAACACCGCGAACCGACAGGGCAAGCGCAAGCGGACTCGCTTTGGCTACGGCCAGCGCCGCTCCACCAAGCGCGCGTTCGTGACGCTCACCGCCGACAGCAAGCCCATCGAGATCTTCGGAGGCTCGGTCAGCTGACCGGGACTCTTGGAATAGAGGGACTTTCACATGGCTATTCGTAAGTACAAGCCGACGACCCCGGGTCGTCGCGGATCCTCGGGCTCCGATTTTGCCGAGATCACCCGCGACCATCCCGAGAAGTCGCTGGTCCGTCCGCTGCACGGCCGTGGTGGCCGTAACGCTCACGGACGCATCACCACTCGTCACAAGGGTGGCGGTCACAAGCGCGCCTACCGTCTGATCGACTTCCGTCGTAACGACAAGGACGGCATCAACGCCAAGGTCGCCCACATCGAGTACGACCCGAACCGCACCGCGCGGATCGCGTTGCTGCACTTCATCGATGGCGAGAAGCGCTACATCATCGCTCCCAAGGGTCTGAAGCAGGGCGACGTGGTGGAGACGGGTCCGACCGCCGACATCAAGCCCGGCAACAACCTGCCGCTGCGCAACATCCCGACCGGTACCCAGGTGCACGCTGTTGAGCTGCGTCCGGGTGGCGGCGCCAAGATGGCCCGCAGCGCCGGTGCCTCGATTCAGCTGCTGGGCAAGGAGGGTTCGTACGCGACCCTGCGTATGCCTTCCGGTGAAATCCGCCGTGTCGACGTGCGCTGCCGCGCCACCGTCGGCGAGGTGGGCAACGCCGAGCAGTCCAACATCAACTGGGGCAAGGCCGGCCGTATGCGCTGGAAGGGCAAGCGCCCCACCGTTCGTGGTGTTGTGATGAACCCGGTCGACCACCCGCATGGTGGCGGCGAGGGCAAGACCTCCGGTGGTCGCCACCCGGTCAGCCCGTGGGGCAAGCCTGAGGGCCGTACCCGCAAGAACAAGGCCAGCGACAAGCTGATCGTCCGCCGCCGTCGTACCGGCAAGAACAAGCGATAGAAACAGGAGGAGGTAGAAGAATGCCACGCAGCCTCAAGAAGGGCCCGTTCGTCGACGACCATCTCCTGAAGAAGGTCGATGTTCAGAACGAGAAGGGCACCAAGCAGGTCATCAAGACCTGGTCGCGCCGTTCCACCATCATCCCCGATTTCATCGGCCACACCTTCGCCGTCCATGACGGTCGCAAGCATGTGCCGGTGTTCATCTCGGACAACATGGTTGGACACAAGCTGGGCGAATTCGCGCCCACCCGCACCTTCAAGGGTCACATCAAGGACGACCGGAAAGCGAAGCGCCGGTAATCATGACTACGAAGACTGAGACAGCAAACCCGACCGCCAAGGCGACCGCGAAGTTCGTTCGCGTTACGCCGATGAAGGCACGTCGCGTGATCGACCTGATCCGCGGCAAGAACGTCGATGAGGCCCTCGACATCCTGCGGTTCGCCCCGCAGTCGGCTTCCGAGCCGGTGTACAAGGTCTTGGCCAGCGCCATCGCGAATGCCGAGAACAACCTGGATCTGGATCGCCGGAGCCTGGTCGTCTCGACCGCATTCGCCGACGAGGGTCCGACCATGAAGCGGTTCCAGCCGCGTGCGCAGGGTCGTGCGTTCCGTATCCGCAAGCGCACCAGCCACATCACTGTTGTCGTGGAGAGCTTGCCGGAGAAGGCCGGAGCCGGCCGCGGACGCTCGCGTCAGCCGAAGAAGAAGGGAGCCTGATAAGTGGGCCAGAAAATCAACCCGCACGGCTTCCGTCTGGGCATCACCACCGACTGGAACAGCCGTTGGTACGCCGACAAGCAGTACGCGGAGTACGTCAAAGAGGATGTTGCCATCCGTAAGCTCCTGTCCACCGGACTCGAGCGCGCTGGCATCGCCAAGGTCGAGATCGAGCGCACCCGTGACCGGGTTCGCGTCGACATCCACACCGCCCGTCCGGGCATCGTCATCGGTCGCCGTGGCGCCGAGGCCGATCGCATCCGCGGCGAGCTGGAGAAGCTGACCGGCAAGCAGGTTCAGCTCAACATCCTCGAGGTCAAGAACCCTGAGTCCGAGGCCCAGCTGGTGGCCCAGGGTGTCGCCGAGCAGCTGAGCAACCGTGTGGCCTTCCGCCGCGCGATGCGTAAGGCAATCCAGTCGGCGATGCGTCAGCCCAACGTCAAGGGCATCCGAGTGCAGTGCTCGGGTCGCCTGGGCGGCGCAGAGATGAGCCGTAGCGAGTTCTACCGCGAAGGTCGTGTGCCGCTGCACACCCTGCGCGCCGACATCGACTACGGCCTGCATGAGGCCAAGACCACCTTCGGCCGTATCGGCGTGAAGGTGTGGATCTACAAGGGCGACATCGTCGGTGGCCGTCGCGAGCTGGCAGCAGCCGCTCCCGCCGCTGAAGACCGTCGTCCGCGCCGGCCTAGCCGTCCGCGTCGCAGCGGTGCCTCGGGCACCACTGCTACGAGCACCGACGCCGGTCGTGCGGCGGAGGCTCCTGCTGAGGCGACGGCATCCGCCGGTGCAGAGAAGCAGGAGGGCTAGCCAATGTTGATCCCCCGTCGGGTCAAGCACCGCAAGCAGCATCATCCGAGCCTGAAGGGTCAGGCATCGGGCGGCACCAAGGTGACGTTCGGTGACTGGGGCATCCAGGCTCTGGAAGGTGCCTACATCACCAACCGGCAGATCGAGTCCGCTCGTATCGCCATCAACCGGCACATCAAGCGTGGCGGCAAGGTCTGGATCAACATCTTCCCGGACCGCCCGCTGACCAAGAAGCCTGCCGAAACCCGCATGGGTTCCGGTAAGGGTTCGCCGGAGTGGTGGGTTGCCCCGGTCAAGCCGGGTCGCGTGCTGTTCGAGATGACCTACCCCAACGAGGAGATTGCTCGCGAGGCCCTGCGTCGCGCGCAGCACAAGCTCCCGATCAAGACCCGTATCGTTACCAGAGAGGAGCAGTTCTGATGGGACTCGGAGTTGCCGCAGCTGAGCTGCGTGACCTCAATGATGCTGATCTGATCGACCGCTTGAAAGAGTCGAAGGAAGAGCTGTTCAACCTTCGCTTCCAGATGGCCACCGGCCAGCTCGACAACAATCGCCGTCTGCGGACCGTGCGTCGCGAGATCGCACGTATCTACACCGTGATGCGCGAGCGTGAGCTGGGCTTGGCGTCGGGACCGGATGGTGATGACGCATGAGTGAGGATACGAAGGTGAGCGAGACCGCTACCGAGGCGCGTGCCAGCCGCAAGGAGCGGATCGGCTACGTCGTCAGTGACAAGATGCAGAAGACCATCGTGGTCGAGCTGGAAGATCGTAAGCGCCACGCGCTGTACGGCAAGATCATCCGGACCACCTCGAAGGTCAAGGCCCACGACGAAGACGGTGTTGCCGGCGTCGGTGACCGCGTGCGGATCATGGAGACCCGCCCGCTGTCGGCGACCAAGCACTGGCGTCTGGTCGAGGTGCTCGAGAAGGCCAAGTAAGACCTTCCGATACTCGAATACACGGCATGTGGCCCGCTTCCCTCTGGGAGGCGGGCCACAGTCGTTGAATCAGGTTGCCGGATTACGCGGCGGGGTTGCACTCCAGCGTGAGCTACGGAGATCCCAAGCTGCCGATGAAACCGATCAGCATCAGGATGCTCCACAAGAGCCCGATCGCGCCGACGGTGATGCCAGCGATTGCCATGCCCCGGCCCGTGTCGGCGGGAGCCTGGGAGTAGCGAGAGGCCGAGGAGAGTTTGAGGCTGTTCTGGCCGAAGTAGATGGCGAGGGGAGCTAACGCGAGTCCCGGAAGTATCAAGCAACCCAACGGTATTGACGCTACTGCGCAAATCAATGCCCAGCGCGCGTGAGAGTAGGCGCGCGGATCAGGGCCCTGTTGATAGGCGCCTGCGGCCGGATAGCCGTGGGCCGGTCCCGCATGGCCACTCTCGGCCAGCGGCTGAGCAGGCGTTGTTGCCGCGTAAGCAGGCGGTGTGTAGCCGTAGCCCGCGCTGGAGGTGGGCGCCGAGCCGCTGGGTGACACACCGGGACCCGAGAGATACCCGGTCGGTCGGCGAGGTGGCGGTGCCACGGTCGGCGGAGCGGGCGTGACATCTGGTGCTACCGGGTTCGAGCGGAGCGCGGCGGCAAGGTCGTCGGCGAAGGCGACGCAACTGGGATAACGCTCTTGCGCGTCCTTTTCGAGCGCGCGGCCAAGCACGGCGTCGACGCGGGGCGAGAGATCGGCGCGGCGTGCGGTGATCGGCGGCGGCGTGACAGACATGTGGTGGTGAATCAACGCTGCCGGGTTGCTGAGCTCGAAGGGCGTCGATCCGCCGAGGAGCTGATAGGCGGTACAGGCCAGCGAATACTGGTCGGCTCGGCCGCTCAGTGGCTCACCGGCGAGTTGTTCGGGTGAGGAGTAGGCAAACGAGCCGACAGTCAGGTTGGTTGCGGTGAGTTTGGTATCGCCGAGGATTGGTCGGGCGATCCCGAAATCCGCGAGCATCACGCGGCGGCGACCACCAGTGCCAGCGGTCTCGGTGAGCAGGATGTTGGCGGGTTTGACGTCGCGATGCAGCAGGTTCTGCGCGGTCCAAGGCGTCCGCGACGTCACTAATGATCGATGTGACAGATGCTGTGGGGAGACCTCTCGGATGCTGCCCGAGTTCTTGCGCGGCATCATTGCCTTCGACGTAGCGCATGGTGATCCAGAGCTGTCCCTCGAACTCACCGCGGTCATAGATGCTGACCACATTGGGATGATCAACTCCGGCGGCGAGATCTGCCTCTCGGGTGAAGCGGCGCCGGAATGCCTCGTCGGACGACAGATTGGCAGGCAGCACCTTGAGTGCATCGCGGCGGGGGAGCCGGGGGTGCTCAGCGAGGTAGACCTCACCCATGCCACCCGCACCCAAAATGCGCAGGATTCGATATCCCGCAAACTCCTGACCCACGACCAATGCCACGCGCCACAGTCTAATGGTCAATCCCGACATCACCGCCTGCCGCGATGCTTGTGCACAGGCGCCGAGACAGTCGCTGGTTGCCGAGGTTCGGCAGCTTCTTATTTGTGACCGAGGACGGTCATTTTGGGTCGAGATAGATTCCGGCCCGTCCGATGAGAACGTCGGACGGGCCGGTGATCGGTTGCGGTGCCTCGCCCGGAGAGGTGGCCGGCGGGTCTTCCCAACCGTCGTGGTGAGCGGTCGTCCACCCCCGCTCACCCCGTCAACGTTAGGAGTTACGGCGGGGATGGTGCCAGGGACTTTCGGCCTTGATTGGCTATCGGTCGAAGACCGGATCGATTAGTCGATTCGGGGCCGCAACCAGCTGAGGACCTCGGGCGTGACAGCGCGGGAATCCGCGGCGAACTCGGGGTGCTTCTCCAGGAACGCGGCCACCAGCGGGCACACGCCGACGATGACTTTTCCCTGCTCACGGGTGTCGTTGAGTGCCTCGGTGATCAGAATCGTGGCCAGGCCTCGCCCGCCAAAGGCGTCGTCGATCTCGGTGTGGAAGAAGATCCGCTCACTTGCTTGATCGTGGTCGCGATCGCGGTATGCGGTGAATCCAGCGACTTGTTCGTCGGTGGTGATCTGATAGCGCTGGGCCTCTGGCACATCGGAGACGGTGGCTTGGGCGCCGGTTTTGTCGGTGGTCATCACTCAACCCTAGGCGTCTGGGTAGCCATCTTCGAGGCGCCTATCGGTCGTGACTGCTTTGTCTGAATGCATTGGTTTGCCTTACGAAAGGCGACAATTGTGTTTGTAGTACACGAGATTAAAGATTGCATACCCGGCCTTGACGTATATCGACCAAGGGAAAACCGGCGCATTCTGAAACATTCCGCGCCGAATAGCGATGTAATGATCACGCAAGTGTGTTGTCGGTCTCGTTACACAAGTCAAGTGGGATGCCTCACGCTTATGATTTGTAGCTAGGGCCACATGGGTACTCATGCACGTTCTGGCCTGGTCCACCGGTCGGTGCCGGAATCAACGGTGCCGGAATCCGCCGCGCAATATCCTCCGCCTCCTCCTGCTCCGCCGCCTCCTCCTCCTGCTTCTCCGCCGCCGCAAGTGGCGCAGGTTGCTGCGGTGCACTCCGTTGATGGCCCGGAATGCGATAGTTCTGCCGATTCCGTCGGTGCGATGCTGCGGGATTGGCGAGTCATGCTGCGTGATTGCCGCGACGAGTTGGACAATCCGCCCCCCGCTGGGCGCGTTCCCCTGGCGCCCAACGGATTAGGTCTGAACGGATCGCCTACGCACCCGGCATCGGTGAACGGTTCACTGCGGGGACAGCGGAATGGATCGCTCGATTCACTTGTGGTGGACGCGGATTCGGGCGAGCAGGAACTCGCTACATTCGAGGACACTCGAATGCCTGCAGCCCGTAATGCGGTCCCCACTGGTCCGGCCCGACCACAGTTGCCCGCCGAGTATCCCGCCGGGATGGAACGCCCGCGCGATACTCAATCCAGTGGCGACTTTTCTGTGGTGGCTACCGACCGAGCCATCGAGGTCACCGATCTCCGGAAGGCTTTTGGCAAGACGGTTGTCGTCGACGGGATTAGCTTTGGAGTCGATACCGGATCGATCACCGCGTTGCTCGGGCCTAACGGCGCAGGTAAGACAACAACGCTGAATATGTTGAGCACGTTGCTCAAACCGGATTCTGGAATTGCATTCATCAGTGGCCATGACGTGGTGGCCGACCCGGCCGCGGTGCGGCGGTCAATAATGCTGACTGGGCAATTTGCGGCATTGGATGAGGCGCTGACTGGGCGCGAGAACCTGGTGTTGTTCGGTCGTCTGTTGGGGTTGTCGAAGTCCGATGCTAAATCCCGTGCGCGTGAACTGCTCGCGACCTTTGCTTTGAGCGACGCCGCCGACCGCCGGGTAGGCCAGTATTCCGGCGGTATGCGTCGGCGCGTCGACATTGCCTGCGGGTTGGTAACGACGCCGAGCGTGGTCTTCATGGACGAGCCAACCACCGGACTCGATCCGCGCAGCAGACAAGAGGTGTGGTCGCTGGTCGAGCGGATGCGTGAGGTCGGGGTGACCATCCTGCTGACCACTCAGTATCTAGAAGAAGCCGACGTGCTGGCCGACCAGATAGTGGTGATCGACAAGGGCGCCGTCATCGCCACCGGAACCCCCGACGAGCTCAAGGCCGCTACCGGCGCGGCTTACTGCGAGGTAACACCGGTCTATTCGGCGGACATCGTGAGGCTCCGGGAGACGCTGCGGGATATGGTGGC
>Cebus_capucinus_imitator_PRJNA485217_SSR047__coassemble_1668_pt1 | contig 10612 bp, 8 predicted proteins | sample Cebus_capucinus_imitator_PRJNA485217_SSR047__metabat2_low_PE_001 | metagenome-assembled genome bin Cebus_capucinus_imitator_PRJNA485217_SSR047
CGCCCGGTCGATCGCCTCATCTGAGGGGTCGCCAATCCGGGCGGTCACTACCGGATCGTGGGCAACATCGCGTACCCGCGAGAGGGTGAGATGAGCCAGTGTTGCACCAGAACCGATGAACTCCTCAACGAACGGCGTGGCCGGATTGGCCAGGATTTCATCGGGCGCGGCGTACTGCTCGATTTTGCCGCCTTCAGACAAGATCAGCACCTTGTCGCCGAGCTTGGTGGCTTCTTCGAAGTCGTGGGTCACGATCACGATCGTCTTGCCCAGTTCTTTCTGAATTCCGATCAAGCTGTCCTGGAGTCGAACTCGGGTGATCGGATCGACCGCGCCGAACGGTTCGTCCATCAGCAAGACAGGTGGATCGGCGGCCAGGGCACGCGCAACGCCGACGCGTTGCTGCTGCCCACCCGACATATCCTTGGGTAGGCGGTGGGCAAAGGTGTCAAAGTCGAGGCCGACCAGATCGAGCAAATACTCAGTGCGCTCGGCGATCCGCTTCTTGTCCCACCCCAATACTCGCGGGATCGCGCCGATGTTCTTCGAGACATCCCAGTGGGGGAACAGTCCGCCGGATTGGATGACGTAGCCGATGGACTGGCGCAGTTTGTCCGGATCGGCCTTGGTGACGTCGCGGTCGCCGATGTAGATACGCCCCGACGACGGTTCGATCAGGCGGTTGATCATCTTGAGAGTGGTGGTCTTGCCGCAACCGGACGGTCCGACGAAAGCAACGATGTCGCCAGCTTCGATATCGAGATCTAGCTGCTGCACAGCGGGTTTGGTTTGTCCGCGGTATTGCTTGGCGACGCCGTCGAGTCGGATCGATACACCGGTGACGGTGCGATCACCGGCGGTGTGCGCGGAGGCTGCGTGCTCGGAGGCTGGGGTGGAGTGGGCGTGCGCTGGCGTGGTCATTTCAATCCCCTCGAGATGGTGAAGCGGCCCAACAGAACCAGGAGCGCGTCAAAAATCAGTGCGACGATGACGATGAGAATCGTTCCGGTAAGCGCCATTTCTAAGGCGTTCGCGCCACCGAGGCGCGAAAGTCCGGAGAAGATCAGTGATCCCAAGCCCGGGCCGAGGACGTAGGCGACGATGGCGGCGACCCCGATGATCATCTGCGTCGAGACCCGAATTCCGGTGAGGATCACCGGCCAGGCGATAGGTAGCTCCACGGTGAGCAAGATGCGCCACCTCGGTAATCCGATCCCGCGCGCAGACTCAACCACCGAGTCCGGAACGGAGCGGAGTCCGACGATGGCGTTGCCGATCACCGGCATGGTGGCGAAGAAAGCCAACATGATGAAGGACGGCACAACGCCGAGGCCGAAGGGAACGATGAGCAGCGCGAGGAGCGCCAGCGATGGAATGGTCAGAGCCACCCGGCTCGAGGTCAGGGTGAGAGCCGATCCAAACGGTAGGCGGTAGACAATGACGGCGATGACGATCGCCAGCACCGTTCCGACGAGCACCGTCTGAAATGCCATCGATGCGTGCTGATAGGTCAAAAATGCCAGCGTCGAGCCGTGATCACGGATGTAGTCCCATAGGTGCACTCGTGAATCCTTTCGGCGGACAAACATCAGGGCCGATACAGCAGATCGGTGGTGAGGTCGGAACAGTTCAGGAGTCGTCTGCGGCGAACTTGAGACTAAACCCCGTTTGAGCGGCTGTCGGCGTAACGCCAATCTGGCTCGGCAGACTCCAGGAGTTCGATGCGGGTGGTGGCGTGGATGACCTGCAATGATCTCGAAAAGGTCACAATTGAGACGGATTCGGCGACTCGGCTCAGAAAGATGCGGCCCCACCCAGCGAGTGCGGTCGGCATCGCGGTCGACCTGAAGTGCAGAAATGCTGTTGTCGCCCGTGAGTAGCGGCACTCGATATGGTTGAGCGTATGGCTGTCAGTCGTCCCGCCGGAAGTGCCGATGAGGTCCGGCGTGCGCCGCGCGCCCGCATGACCGGAGCGCAGCGGCGTTTACAACTCATCGAGGTGGCGCGGGGGCTTTTTGCCGAGCGTGGGTTTGAAGGGACCTCGATCGAAGAAATCGCTCAGCGCGCGGGAGTTTCCAAGCCCATCGTCTACGAGCATTTCGGCGGCAAAGAAGGTCTGTACGCGGTGGTGGTCGACCGCGAGATGGAGACCCTGCTGGAGATGGTGACGTCGTCGCTGACCAAGAATCGGTCGCTGTACCGCATTCAGCAGGTAGCGCTCGCGTTGCTGACCTATATGGAGGAGCGCACTGACGGCTTCCGCATCTTGGTGCGCGGCGACTCGGTCAACACTGGCGAAACGGCCACGTACTCAAGCCTGCTGACCGACGCAATCAGTCAGGTGGAGCATCTCCTCGTCGGGGATTTCGAACGACGCGGCTTTGATCCCAAACTCGCATCGCTCTATGCGCAGGCGCTCGTAGGCATGGTGTCGGTGACCGCGCAGTGGTGGCTCGATGTTCGTGAACCGTCCAAAGAAGTGGTGGCCGCACACTTGGTGAATCTGTGCTGGAACGGATTGACTCACCTTGACGCCGACCCGAAGTTAGTGGGGCCGGACTACGTCGACACCACGCCGCTCACCACCAGCGATTCGGTAAAGGCCGACGGCGAGTCGTGAGGCGAGTCCGGGCGCCCGGACAGTTGTCAGTAGTGAGGTAGCAGCGTCGGGGAAAACCCGGAAATCGTCGGTCAGCACCGCCGTCGGGGTGGTCGAGCTGACGATGAGCGGAGCGGCGCTCGGCCGTGGGGGGTGCTGCGCCCTACAATCACAGGAGTGTCGTCGTCTTTGCCCGCCCTCGCCGGGCTCGCCTCGTTAGCCTGCTCGGACGCCTCTCTCGTCGCACTCAACGGCAGGCGTGACGAGCAACGGCTCGACCTCACCGCTCCCGACGAATCACGGCCCTTCGTGGTTGCCGCGTTGTCGCAGGCGGACTCACCATTGCTGGTGGTCTCGGCCAACGGGCGGGAAGCCGACGATCTCACCGCAGAATTGCGCGAGATGCTCGATGACCCGAGCGCGGTGGCTCAATTCCCGTCGTGGGAGACCCTGCCGCATGAACGGCTCTCGCCCAGCGCCGACACGGTGGGGCAGCGGCTGGCGGTGCTGCGTCGCCTAGCCGAACCCGGCGACCATCCCTTGCGCGTCATCGTGACGACGGTGCGCTCGCTGGTCCAGCCGATGGCGCCCGGACTGGGGCAAGTTCGGGCGATCACGCTGCGTGAAGGCATCGAGATCGATTTCGACTCGCTGCTTTCCGATCTGGTCGAGATGGCCTACGAGCGGGTCGACATGGTCGGCCGACGTGGCGAATTCGCGGTGCGCGGCGGCATCCTGGACGTCTTTGCGACCACCGCCGACTACCCGGTGCGCGTCGAGTTCTGGGGTGATGAGATCAGCGAGATCCGCGCCTTCTCGGTGGCCGATCAGCGATCCCAGCCCGAGATCGAGGCCACCGAAGTGCGGATTCATCCGTGCCGTGAACTCATTCTGACCGAGGCGGTACGGCTTCGCGCCGCCGACTTGGCCGAAGAGAATCCTGGGGACACGGGATTGGTGGAGATGCTCACCAAACTCGCCGAAGGCATTCCGGTCGAGGGGATGGAAGCGCTGATCCCCGCGCTCGTCGACGGGCGCATGCAACTACTCACCGAGGTCATCCCGACCGGATCTCGAGTGCTGGTGCTCGACCCTGAGAAGGTCCGCACGCGTGCTGCTGATCTCGCGGCGACCGGCGCGGAGTTCCTGGAAGCATCGTGGAACGCTGCCGCCCTGGGGTCTACCGCACCGGTTGATTCGCATATCGGCGGATCGGGAGTTGATCTGCAGGCCAGCGCATACCGTCCGCTCGACGAGGTGGCTGAGGCGACGCTGGCCGCGGGTCGGCCGTGGTGGACGATGAGTCCACTGGCCGCCGGATTTGGCGACGAGGTCGAGGTGGAGATTTCACCGGGCCCGGCACCGCACGGCAATGACGACGAGATCGCTTCGACGTTCGCGATGCTGCGCGCCCACGTCGAGACCGGCAATCGGGCAGCGATCGTGGTGGCGGGCAAGGGAACTGCCGCCCGGGTGGCCGAGCGACTCTCCGATGCTGAAGTGCCGCACGTAGTTGCTGAACCCGGTGCCACTCCCGAAGCCGGGGTAGTAGCAGTATTCGGTGGCACCCTGCGGCACGGAATCGTCGCGCCCAGTGCAGGATTGGTCATCGTCACCGAAGTCGATCTCACTGGCTCGCGGGTGGTGTCGGTGCGCGACGGACGCAAGCTGCCCGCGAAGCGTCGCAACCAGGTGGATCCGCTCGCACTTACCGCGGGTGATCTGGTGGTCCACGACCAGCACGGCATCGGCAAATTTGTTGAGATGATCGAACGCACCGTCTCCGGTGCGCGCCGCGAATACCTTGTACTCGAATATGCCGCGGGCAAACGAGGCCAGCCCGGCGATCGACTCTACGTGCCGATGGACGCTCTCGACCAGCTATCCCGCTACGTCGGTGGCGAGCAGCCGTCGCTGTCCAAACTGGGCGGATCGGATTGGCAGAACACTAAACGTAAGGCGCGCAAGGCGGTTCGTGAGATCGCCGGTGAGTTGGTTCAGCTCTACGCGGCTCGACATGCGGCGCCGGGATATGCCTTCAACCCAGATACGCCGTGGCAACGCGAGATGGAGGATGCCTTCGACTTCACCGAGACGGTCGACCAGATGACCGTCATCGGTGAGGTGAAGTCCGATATGGAGCGTCCGGTGCCGATGGATCGAGTGATCGTCGGTGACGTGGGCTATGGCAAGACCGAAATCGCGGTTCGGGCAGCGTTCAAGGCCGTCCAAGATGGCAAGCAGGTTGCGGTGCTCGTGCCCACAACCATTCTGGCCCAACAGCATTTGCAGACATTCTCCGAGCGCATGACGGGCTTCCCGGTCAAGGTGCGTGGCCTCTCCCGATTTACCGATGCCAAGGAGTCCAAGGAGATTATCGGCCAAATGGCCGATGGCAGTGTCGATATCGTGATCGGCACGCACCGACTGCTCCAGACCGGAGTTACCTGGAAAGACCTCGGGCTCGTCATCGTCGACGAGGAGCAGCGCTTTGGCGTCGAACACAAGGAACACATCAAGTCTTTGCGGACCCACGTGGATGTGCTCACGATGTCGGCCACCCCGATCCCGCGAACCCTGGAAATGTCGATGGCCGGAATCCGGGAGATGTCGACGATCCTGACGCCGCCGGAAGAACGTCATCCCGTGCTGACTTATGTGGGTGCCTATGCGCCCAAACAGGTTGCCGCAGCGATTCGGCGTGAGCTGCTGCGCGACGGTCAGGTGTTCTACGTCCACAACCGGGTGTCGACGATCGACAAGACGGCCAAACAGATTGCCGACATGGTGCCCGAGGCGCGCGTGGTGGTGGCACACGGTCAGATGAACGAGGACCAACTCGAACGAACGGTGTCGGGCTTCTGGAATCGGGAGTACGACGTGCTGGTGTGTACCACCATCATTGAGACCGGTCTTGATATCTCCAACGCCAACACACTCATCGTCGACCGGGCCGAGAACCTCGGACTCTCACAGCTGCACCAGCTTCGCGGTCGCGTCGGTCGTAGCCGTGAGCGCGGCTACGCGTATCTGCTCTACAGTCCCGACAAGCCGCTTACCGAAACCGCGTACGACCGGCTGGCGACGATCGCACAGAACAACGAACTCGGTGCCGGAATGGCCGTGGCGCTCAAAGACCTCGAACTGCGAGGAGCTGGAAATGTGCTCGGCGCAGAGCAATCGGGGCATGTGGCTGGCGTCGGTTTCGATCTGTATGTACGTCTGGTCGGAGAAGCGGTCGAGGCGTACCGGGCAGCCGCCGACGGTCGGCCGGTGTCGGTGGAGGAGACCACTGAAGTACGTATCGATTTGCCGGTGGACGCTCACATTCCGGTCGAGTACGTCGATTCGGATCGACTCCGACTTGAGGCGTATCGCAAGCTGGCCTCAGCGGGAGATGACGCCGAAGTCGATGCGGTGATGGCCGAACTGCTCGACCGTTACGGCGAACCGCCGGAAGAAACCAAGCGGCTGGCCGGGATCGCAAAGCTGCGGCTGCGGTGCAGAGAGCGCGGCGTCAATGAGGTTGGCACCGTCGGTACCAACATCAGGATCGCGCCGATGCAGCTGCTCGACAGTGAGCAGGTGCGCCTCAAGCGTCTCTACTCCGCGGCGACCTACCGGGCGACCACCTCGATCGTCACGCTGCCGATTCCGCGGACCGGCGGCGTTGGTTCGGCGCGTTTGCGCGACGACGAGGTCATCGACTACCTCACCACCTTCCTCAAGACACTGAAACCGCTGCAGTCCTGAGCGTGTGGTCCCGCATTCGTGGGGTCGGACGCACTAACGTTGACGTGACACACGCCAACGGCGACGCAGCGCGCCCTGAATCTTGTTCCTGTCCGACCCGGAGGTCTGACCGATGACGGTGGTTTTGCTCGACCCACACCGACCCGACATGATCCCGATTCGGGCTCGCCAGCATCTGGGCGGCACCGTCTTTGTCACCGAAGATGTGCCGACGGCAGTGCTCTGGGAACTCGATCACTTTGAGCCGGTGTTCTCTGAAGACTCTATTGGCGGAACGCTGCTGTCTGCCGACAGCACGCATCCGCTGGTGGCTGCGCGCATTGCCCGGGGCGACACCGTGATTGGGTCGACCATTCCGGCGGGCAGCGATTTGCTCGACGCGGTGGCGCTGATGGACACCTTGCGCCGCAACGGTCCATGGGAGAGTCAGCAGACCCACGCGTCGCTACGCCGGTATCTGCTTGAAGAAGCGTATGAACTCCTTGACGCCATCGATTCCGGCGCACCTGATGACCTCCGGGAAGAGCTGGGAGACCTGTTGCTGCAGGTTCTGTTCCACGCCCGGATCGCTGCCGATCATCCGAGCGAGCCTTTCGATATCGACGGTGTGGCACGGTCATTCACTGCCAAAGTCTCCGGACGTACACCGGGAGTGCTGTCTGGCGAGCACAGTGATCTCGAGACTCAGATCCGGGAATGGGAAGAGCGCAAGGCCGCCGAGAAGAACCGCGGATCGGTACTCGACGGAATCGCAACTAGCCAGCCCGCATTGGCGTTGACGCAAAAGGTGATTGAGCGGCTGTCGGCGGCAGGATATCCGGTTGACCAGATCGACCCGGAGATCGTGTCGGTGACAGTGACCGTCACCGACGACAGCGTCGAAGACCTGGCGCGTAGCCGTACTCTGGGTTTGATGGCCCAGGTGCGCACGATCGAGCAGCAGGCCGCACTCGACGGCCTCACCCTAGATTCCCGGGAGTCCTGGGAGGCCGCCATCGGTGCCGTCGCCGCGGCGGAGGCAGATGCGGACGCCGCCGCTACCGATGACGGCACCGCGTCAGACACTTCCGAGTCAGTAGCAGACGACGCTTCGGCAGCAGAGACCGAAGACGACCAGGCAGCGGACACATCCGAGAGCAGTTCGTCGGACGCCTAGGCGCCCAGTCGGCCGCGCACGACGCCCGCTCGGCCAGGTAGCCGTCGAGTGGGCGTCGTATCTTGCCGAGTGGGCGCTGTTTCTGGTCGAGTGGGCTCCGGCTAGCCGGTGTAGCCGAGCATCTTCTTCCCGTACCAGTCGCCGATCTTTGCCAGTCCCGGCGGAATGGCCCACAGGGCATGCGAGATGGGGGAGGTGTACTCGTTCAGGCTGTCCTGCGCGAGGTTGTTCTGGATGCGGGTGAACTGCTCGTGGGCGTTCTTCTGGTAGGCCATGAAGAACAGGCCCGCGGCCAAAGTTCCGGTGCGCGTGTCGATTCCGTCGGTGTAGTTGTATCCGCGACGCAGAATCTGGGCACCGCCGTTGTTGTCGGGGTGTGCCAGGCGGACGTGTGAGAAGTGGTCGATCTTGGTGGATCCGGCCGAGTTCTTGGCGGCGAAATCGAGGGTTGCGAACTCGTCTCCGCCGGAGAGGGGAGCGCCAGAGTCTTTGGTGCGACCGAAGATGCGCTCTTGGTCGGCGATGTCGTCAGAATCCCAGGCCTCAATGTGCATGCGGATCTTGCGGGTAACCAGATAGCTGCCGCCGACCATCCAATCCTGGTCGGTCTCGTCACCAACCCAGACCCACTGGTCGGCAACCGACTGCTGCTCGGCCTTGATGTTTGCCGTCCCATCCTTGAACCCGAACAGGTTTCGCGGAGTGACCTGCGCCGTGCTGGTTGCCGAGGCGCGACCGAAACCCTCCTGTAGCCAACGCATGGTGACCACGTTGCGCCCGATTCTGGCGAGATTGCGGACGGCGTGGAAGGCGACTTGCGGATCTTCTGAGCATGCCTGGATGCAGATATCGCCGTCGCTGATCGTCGGATCGATGGTGGTGCTCACGGCAAGTTGTCCGAGCGGTTGCAGCGCCGCAGGCATTTTGGACTTCAGTCCGAGTCGATCGTCGAAGAGTGAGGGGCCAAAGCCCACGGTCACGGTGAGCTTGTGCGGGCCGAGGTCGAAGGCTTCGCCGGTGTCGGCGGGCGGTGACTTCGGGTTGGATTCGACTGGCCCGACCGGTTTTCCGGCGGTGAGCAGGCTCGCGGCTGCCGCCCACCGGGCCAGCATGGTCTCTAAGTTGGCGACGGTGACGGAGTCTTTGAGGTCAAACGCCGCGAAGACCAAGGAGTTCTGTTGCGGGGTGACGATGCCGGCTTGGTGGGTTCCGTAGAACGGTTCGGTTTCGTTGCCCGAGTCCGTGGAGTCGTCGCGAGTAACCGCGTAGGTCACCCCGGCTCCGGTGGCACCGCCGACGGCCAACCCCGCCCCGGCAATCCCGGCGCGAGTAAGGAACCCGCGGCGGTTGACACCGCGTGATGGGGTTGTCGGTTCTGAGGTTGGCTCGTCGGTGGTGCTCATCGGTGTTCGATCACTTTCGGGTAATGCGGTAGTGCGGGTGGATCAGCTCGCTGCGGCGATCTTGCCGCCGGCCTGCGAGAGGGGATCCTTGACGGCGATGATGGCGGCTGCCATCTCCCGCTTCTGCGCTTCTGACACCTGGTTGAACTGCTTGAATCCGCCGGGTGCGTTGGCGTCGCGGAACGAATCGATCAGCGAATCCACCTTGTCGAAGGCCTGCTGGATCGTTGTCGTGAGCTGCGGGTCGATCTAGTTGAGGGCGGGCTTGACGATCTCGAAGGCCTGACGGCTGCCCTCGATGTTTGCCTGCATATCGACGAAGTCGACGTGGGAGTACGCCTCTTCTTCGCCGGTGAGCTTGCTGGTGGAGACCTCATCGAGGAGATCGCCCGCACCGTTGATGATGGCGGCCGGCTTGACGGTGAAGTTCGACTCGTTAACCAGGCGCTTAAGCTCGTTGACGTCGGTCTGGAGCTGGTTGGCAACAGGTGTCATTCCGGTGAGGTTTCCGGCCTGCCACAGCTGCTTCTCAATGACGTGGAAGCCCTGCCACTTGTCATTGGGGCCCAACGCATCCGGGCGCGCGTCGATTGCGACGTCGAGGTTGACGGCGTTGTCATTGGAGCAGTCGGCAACCCCATTGGCGCAGAACGATCCGGCAATCGGCTCGATGCGCTCGTAGTAGGGGCGCGCCTTGATGTACGCGGCCTTGGCGGCTTCGACGTTGTTGGCTTTGACGGCCGTGACCAATTCATCGGTGGCCGAGGACAAGCTGTTGACCTGGGTGACCACGTACTGCTTGTACTCGGTTGCGGCGGACTGCAGTTGGTCAGCGACGGTGCCGCTGGCCTTGGCTGCCTTACCGGTCACGGTGAAGGTGGTCTTCTCGTTCGCGGCGCCGGGGCAGTAGATCTGATACGTTCCGCCATCGAGCTTGTGGGAGAAGGACGTTACCGCCATACCCGGGGCGATGTTCTCGCGCTCGGCGAGGATCTTGCCGTCCTGCAGCAACTCCACCTCACTGACTGCGGCGGCGTTGGTGTTGGTGATCTCGAAGGTGATCGGACCGGCAGCTACCTTCTCCGGGTTCACCTTGCAGCCCTGGTCGGTCATCTCGACCTTGACGGTCTTGGCCTCATTCGAGGCCGAGTCGTCGTCTGAGTTGCTGCTGCACGCCGCAACCCCGACGATCGCTACCGCGGTTGCGCCAACGGCCATGAGTTGTCTAACCCTCATCGGGTCCCTTCCCTTTCCTCGGTCGGCGCCACCTCGGTCGCCGCATCATCACTCGGGTCGGTGGCCGACGACTCGTCGTCTGCGCCCTCCCGATGGTTGTCTGCCTGTGCAGACACTGTTTCCGGCACGCGGGCTGGCGATGTCGGTCGTCGGATGAACAGCAACGCTGCGGCAATCACACCGAGCACAGCCGCGATGACGGCGAGGGCGCTCGGGATGGTTACCGACCGCGAATGATGCTGCTGCTGTTGATGGGCCGCATCGGAGATTGCGGTGAGTTGTGCTGGTTGCGGTTGAGTCTTGGCGCTGAACGACGCGACCTTGCCCAAGACCGTGGCAGGCCCGTCGGTGGGGGTGGCGGTGGCCGTGATGGCGTAGGCGACCTCGACGGCTAGCTGTACTTCCCACAGGCGTTGTGAACGGCTGAGGTAGGCGAAGGCCTCCGGGCAGGATGTTGGGTTACCA
>Cebus_capucinus_imitator_PRJNA485217_SSR047__coassemble_1670_pt1 | contig 10585 bp, 8 predicted proteins | sample Cebus_capucinus_imitator_PRJNA485217_SSR047__metabat2_low_PE_001 | metagenome-assembled genome bin Cebus_capucinus_imitator_PRJNA485217_SSR047
CTAGTTCCGCATTGGGCACCACGAGGCCGGTTGCGCCGGTTACTCGCAGCGTTCCGAACAACTCGCCAGAGTCGGCCAACTGCTTTGCCCTACTGACCGAATCAGCACGGTTCGCTGGCGCCACCGAGTTCACCGGAGTGCCGGTGAGGGCGCTCAACTGGAGTGCCACATGCCGATTCAGCTGGTCAAAGCGGGTGCATATCTCTGCCGTGGCGCCCTCATTTGCGCCCAATGTGCCGTCAGAGACAGCGTTACGCACCTTGACCCATTGCTTTCCCATGTCAGAGAACGACCACATTCCCGATTGGGGATCAGTCGCGTACCGCAAGAACTCGTCCAGCACCCGAGCCCGCGTTGAGTCGGTGATCTCGTTGCCCGCTGCGAGCATTGCCGCATCGGTGACGATCTCATTCCATGATCGATGGTTCAACGAGAGCGATTTCAGCTCTCGTGCGTCTATGGCGACTGGCGTTTCTAGCGGGTTGGGCATCAGATCGCAGCTCACAGTCAACACCGCGTCAAATCCCTTGGCACGAGCCAGCTTGACGTAGTTTTCCAGCTGATCTTCGCGCAGTTGACCTTTGGCAGTCTTGACCTCAAGCAGAGCCGTCCAAGACGTCGCACCGCGGGTGACCCGCACCAGCCCGTCGGGCCGCAGGTCTTGTCCCGAATGGTTGAAGCGAACTTCGGTGAAGGTCTCCACTTTCCCTCGAGGCGCCCCCAGCGGCGCGAAGATCTTGCGCTCGAACTCTGGCACCACCTCGGCGACCGCAAGCAAGACTGCCGTCGCCCTCCCCTCTTGTTCGGCGGTGGACTTGATCCCCACCGAGGGAAATAGCCGTGCGCGTTGCCAGGTATCGCCCTCCTCACGCGCGGGAAGCACTGGGGTAGTGCGCTTCTGCCAATCACTGGCGAGCCGGGCGGGCGCCTTTCTCCTGGTCAGCGCGACCTTGCGCGCTCCCGCCCCGGACTGCGCCGCCCCGCCGGTCACTAGCGAGCCAGCTACCTCATCCGCGGTCGTCGCTGCCGCCGCCGAGGGCACGTCTGGAGCGCCGACCCCTTCCACCCCTGCACTCTCTGATCGCGCTGCGCTCCCGGGTGAGACTGCGCTCTCGAGTGGCACTGCGCTCTCGGATGGCACTGCGCTGTCGGCGTTATCCGCATCGTCGACGTCGATCCCAAAGTCCGTGACCAACGCGGCCAGCCCGCTCGCGTATCCCTGTCCCACTGCCCGGATCTTCCACTCCGAGCCGCGCCGATAGATCTCGGCGACAATGACTGCGCGCATTGAATCGACGTCGGTGATCTGCGCAGCAAGACTGCCGCCATCGGCGCCATCGCCGGTCACAGTCATCACTACCCCACCGATCTCGGAGAAGGTGGTGCCCGAGTCTGCATCAGGGTCAATGCTCACCGCGACCACCAAGCGGCTGATGCTGCTCGGGATGGCGGCGAGGTCGACCTCTAGCTCGTCGCCATTCACCGACGACATGGCGGGAGAAGCCATCAGTCGAACGGCGCCGTCGAGAGCGACCGGCTGGTTATAGAAGATCAGCGCGTCGTTGTCGGCGACTCGGCCATCGTCGGCAACTAGCAGCACGCTCGTATCGGTGTCGATCGTTGTCGCATCCGGGTCAGTCGTCCGCCCCGTCTCAAGAGCAATCCGAATCCGGGGCTCTGCCGCGCCGAATACCTCTGCCACGGCGATGGTCTCGCCTTTGACCAGCCCCGTCAGTGTTGAAGTCATCGGCAAAGACTAAGGGCATCGCGAGCTCAATCTCGTCGATTTGCGCCAAATTCCCCTCGGTCGAATGATGCGCTGGACGGCGCCATCTTCTCCTACGCCATCGCGAAATACCCTGCTGCGTAAGCCACAACAGGAGCCAGGTTGCCCAGGACCTTCTGATTGACGTTGGCGAAGTTATCCCGTTTGGTGTGGTAGTTCTGGTCGAAGATCTCACCGGGAGTGCCGCCCCACTTGGCCGCCTGCGCCGGGGTCTTTGTTGCATCAGCACCCGAATCGGCACCTCCGGAAGCGATTCCGGCCTTGGCAAACGCGTCGTAGTCCGATCGACCATCAAATCCAGATGGGTCAGGGCGAAGTCCCTTGCGAGACAGGTAGCCGAACAGCACGCGCTCGATCTCGCCTGACCCGGCAGGACCGGCGTACGCACCAGGCAGCTTGGATGACCCATCTCCGTCGTAGACGAAGTAGCCACCGTTATGTGAGCCGATCATGTCGAAGTTGATGTAACGCTTAATCGTTGCGCGCTGCTGTGATGAGAGGGAGTCGACGTAGTGAGTCGAACCGATCAACCCCTCCTCTTCTGCACCCCAAAAGGCAAAGCGCACCTTATTTTTCACCGGCGCAAAGGCGGTCATCGACAGCGCCGTCTGCAGCACCCCTGCTGAACCCGATCCGTTGTCGTTGATTCCCGGACCCTCGGGAACGCTGTCGAGGTGTGACCCCAGCATCACTACCGAGTTGGGCAAGCCAGAGTAGGTCTCGGCCAACACATTCCAGGTCTTCACGCGCTTAGTGGTCGCATCTACGGCGACGCTCAGCGTTCCTGCGCCACGCACCTGCGACCCCAACGCCTTGGCGACGCCAAGTACTGGCAGCGGATTGCGGGCATCCTCGCCAAGCGTCCCCTGTACCGGCCCGTCTTGGTTGTTGACGATGACCACCGCCCGTGCTCCTGCAGCTTTCGCATTGGCGGCCTTTTGGCTAAATGGGCACACGCCACGATCAATAACGACCACCGAACCGCGCACCAGTGCAGAGAAGTCGCCAGCCTAGCATCCCGGATCGGGATCGCTGGCCGGGACCTGACTTACCGGTGCGGTGAATTGCGCTGTTGCACCCGAATAACTAAGCACCTCAGCGGTGATCGCGGCGCCGCCAGCGCGCAACTGGTGACTCTTGGAGTCAAACAGGGTTGCGGTGAACTCCTGGCGCACCGGGGAGAAACCAGCACCGCGGAGCTTCCCCTCGACGTATTCGACGCTGCGCAGATAACCTGACGTGCCCAGAGCTCGGTTGCCGCCGTTGTGGTTAGCGATCGTCTGCAATGCCCTCAGATGACTTGAGACGTTGGCCGCGTTGACCGACCCGGCTAAGAAGTTGCCGTAGCCCTCCGCAACCGGGTTGGCGGCGGCTGGAGCCGCCGTCCCTATCGCTCCGGCTGCGGCGACGGTGGTCGCGAGTACGCCCGCGACCACCGTGCGCCCGAGTCGAGAACCCAGATACCGCATGTCAATCCCCCGTATGCCAACAATCGAGTGCCGATGGACCAAGTGGGAGGGATCGTACCGCGAAATCGGTCATTGCGCGCCGCAAACTCTCGTTCGCGCGCTCGAGGGCTCGCCCCTACTTCTCAGTAGTCACCTTGGGCACAACAGCATTCGCGACGAGCTCCAGGTGATCAAGATCGTCGAGGTCAAGCATCTGTAGGTAGATGCGCTGCGCACCGGCCGCCCGGAACTGCTCGATCCGCTCGACCACCTCGTCCGGGGTTCCCGCAGCACCGTTTTCACGCAGCTCGTCTACATCACGGCCGATGGCTGCTGCCCGACGCGACAGTTCGGCCTCGTTCGCCCCGCAGCAAAGCACAAGTGCCGCCGAATAGATCATCGACTTCGGGTCGCGGCCACGAGCCTCGCATGCCTCACGGACCCGCCCGAACTGCGTTGTCGCCGCATCGACGGAGACGAATGCTGTGTTGAACTCTGCGGCGTATTGCGCAGCCAGCGCCGGAGTCCGCTTCTTGCCCATTCCGCCGATGATGATCGGCGGATGCGGCGTCTGTACAGGTTTGGGCAGCGCAGGAGAATTCTTGAGCACGTAATGAGCGCCGTCGTGATCAAAACGCTCGCCTACCGGCGTATCCCAGAGCCCCGTAATGATCTCGAGGTTCTCCTCGAATCGATCGAAGCGCTCCGACACCGAGGGGAAGGGAATCCCGTAGGCCCCGTGCTCCTCGTCAAACCACCCCGCACCCAAACCCAATTCGACACGCCCCGCACTCATTTGGTCGACCTGGGAGACCGAGATAGCCAGCGGCCCGGGGTAGCGGAAGGTGGCCGAGGTGACCAACGTGCCAAGCCGGATGCGCGAGGTCTCGCGGGCAAGTCCCGCCAGGGTTACCCACGCATCGGTAGGTCCGGGAAGTCCGTCGACCTCACCCATCGACAGGTAGTGATCGGAGCGGAAGAACGCGTCGAAACCCAATTCCTCAGTGGCCTTGGCCACTGCTAGTAGCTGATCGTAGCTTGCGCCTTGCTGAGGTTCGGTAAAGATTCGAAAGTCCACTCGTCCAACCGTACCCCCGGTCAACTACACCCGCGGATCATCCCACCGTGATGGCGTCCAACCGCTCCTTGATGAACTCGCCGGAGATCACCGGCTCTCGCCCACCTTCTCGCCCGACCGGGGGTTCGAGCGGGGGGACCTGGGCGTCGTGGTCGAGCTCGTAGAAGAAGATCAGCGAGACCAGGTCTTCTTCCGGCGCATCGGGTTGCGGCGGGAGCACGCGATGACGCCCGGCAGGCCACCGCCCACCGGACCAGTATTCGAGGAGGTCACCGATGTTGATGGTCAACGCCGACGGATCGTACGGCGCATCAGCCCAACCGTTTTCGTCGCTGTATACCTGCAATCCACCGGCCCCCGGTTCGCGATCGAGCACCGTGACGGTACCGAAGTCGGTGTGCGGCCCAATGCGGAACTGGCCCGGCTCGGGCTCGCCGACATCGCTCATCGGCGGGTAGTGATTGATATTTGACGTCCAGGTGGCGTTGTCGGCGAGGTCGCGGAACGGATTCTGATCACCGGCCAGCCCTAGTGACTCCGACATCAGCGCCAGCAAATCATCCGAAAGTCGTTTCACCGCAGCAGTCCACTCGGTAAAGAGCTCTTTGAGTCGGGGCACCTCACGCGGCCACACGTCGGGAGCAAACCAATAGTCGTCGACCTCAGCAATACCCACCGGCGTCTGCGCACCAGAGTTGTAGGTCTCCTTGAGATCCGGAGGTGTCTCGGTGCCTTCGGAGTAGCCGTTTGCTTCCAATCCGGGACCGATCCAGCCGCGGCCACCGACGCCAACGGCGTAGGCCCCCTTGACTTCGGCGGGCAGCGCAAAGAACTCGCGTGCCGCGGCACGCAATGCGGCTGGCAGTGCCGGGTCGATGCCATGTCCGGTGACCAGCAGGAATCCGGCCTTCTGCAGCGACTCGTCCACTGCCGCACAAACCTCGGCGGCGGCTTGTCCGCCGGCACGCCATCGTTCAAGGTCGACCGTCAGGATCGGGCTGGCGCTGGTGATTGGCTGATTCATCGCTGCTCCTCAACGATCGGTTTACTTGCCGCGCGCTGCGACGACCCGTCATCGTCGGCAACGCCAATGTCTTCGTTCCAGAGGGCGGGAAAGCCGTCGATGAAGTCGGTCATCATTGCCACGCACCGCGAATCGTCGAGGATCGTCACATCGACTCCCAGGTCGCGTAGCCAGTGCTCACCCCCACTGAAAGTCGTGTTCTCCCCCACGATCACCGCACCGATCCCGAACTGACGGACCAGGCCGCTGCAGTACCAGCACGGCGCGAGTGTGGTGACCATGATCGTTTGGGAATAGTCGCGCTGCCGTCCGGCCGCCCGAAAAGCGTCGGTCTCACCGTGTACCGACGGATCATCGTGCTGGACCCGCCGATTGCGCCCCTGGCCGAGCAGCTCACCGGTTGCGCTGAATAGCGCCGCGCCGATGGGAATTCCGCCTTCGGAGAGCCCCAGTTGGGCCTGTTGATAGGCAACATCAAGTAGCGCTGTGGGTTCGATCCCAGACAAGAGAGCACTCCGCGTGGTCATGCTGTCGAGCCTGCCGTCCCGACAGCATCATGCCAACAGACATTCCGTCGCCCAGCGGGGCACGCCAGACGTGCATATTGTCTTCTGTCATGGCGTCCTCATCTCGGCTTCCGAGCCTTCGGCAAGTCATCGACCGTCACCTGGCTCCGGCCGGCCCGCATGTGCTCACCGCGCATGACCGGCTCGAGGTTCCGGTCAGCTGGGTGCACTCCAGCGAGATCTTCGAGATTGGTCCACTGCTCGCTGGCGGTGAACTGCTGCTGACCACCGGGCTCGGTCTCGCGGGTCTCGACGCGGGAACCCGCCGACACTATGTGCGCGATCTAGCCGAAAGAGGCGTCGCCGGAATCGCTTTCGAGGTAGGCCGAACCTTTGACGCCGTGCCCGAGGAGATGCTGCATGAGGGCTCGGCCGCACATCTTCCGATCATCGAACTGCCCCGCGTGGTGCCGTTCATCGAGGTATGCCGCGTCGCCAACAGCGCCATCGTCGCCGACGAGCTCACTGACCTGCGATTACAGAGCACGCTCGACGCCGCACTGCATGACGATCTCACCGCTCCCGGCGGAGTGGCAGCGATGCTCGGTCACCTCTCCGACGCCACTGGCGGGCCAATTGTGCTGGTAGGCACCAACGGTGCGCTGATCGCGGCCCACGGCGTCGACGATGACCGAGCAGCATGGCAGGTGGTGGACACCGCCCTGGCCACCGCGACAATCTCCGTGCGCGGCCGCGAGATTGGCCGGGTCGTCGCTGGTGGAGCGGCTAGTGGCACGTCTACGAGCAGCACACCGAGCGTGTCGCGGGCGAGGCTCGCCGACCTACTCGAACTCGCCACCGGCCCCCTTGGCGCCGTACTCACCCGGACCGGGCCGCACCGGTCGACGGCCGGTACGCGCCTGGTTGGCGAGCTACTCGATGAGCGGGCCATCCGTCGAGCCGACCTGTTTGCTCGACTCATCGAGTCCGGTATCGCGATCACGGAATCGATGAGCCTGGTACCGGTTGCCGCCGATGCCCCCGATCCGCGCATGGCAGAGTCGGCGCTCACTCAGCTCACCGCCGCGCTCGGCGGCCTGATCACCGCGACTATCGACGCCACCGTCTATGCGCTGGTCGCCGTAACCGCTTCTGACACGGTCGATCCCGTCGAACGGGTCAGGACCGAACTGATCTCCCCGGGAGCACATCTGGCGCGTATCACGGTAGTAATCGGTGAGTCCTGCGCGATCCGGGGCGCCACCCCTGGCGTCGAGCTGGCCGCGCGCCTGGGCGGATCGCTACAGGCAGCACATGAGCGGTTGGCCCTAGCGATCAGTCTTCGGCGCGAAAAAGGGAGTGCAGGAAAGGTTTTCACCGCAAGAGAACTCGCCGCTGACGCCGCGCTCGCCACCCTCGACACCAGCACACGAGCCGAGCTAGCCCGGATGATCGAACCGCTGCGCTGCTACGACGAGGCCACCTCATCTGAGCTCGTCATCACGCTAGAGACGCACCTACGCAACGGCTGCAGCGCAACTCGCTCCGGCCAGGCGTTGCATATCGGCAGGCAGAGCCTCTATCAGCGGCTCGACCGAATCCGCAGCCTGCTCGGTTTTGATCCCACCTCGCCGGAGATGTACGCCTCGATGGTGCTGGCCACCAAGGTTTCCCGCGTGAAGTAGTGGAACGGGCCCCCTCCCGGCGAGCATGCTCGCTGCCGGGAAGGGGCCCGGGTCAAAAGGCGTCTAGTGCGGTGTGGCCGCGGGATAGTGCTGCACCGACTCCTCGACGCGTCGTCGCGCAAGGACGAGATAGCAGCCAAAGGCGATCAGGAATCCGACGAAGGCACCGATGTCGCCCAGTTCTGGCACCGCGCGCACCACGTAGCCCACAAACCGTTCTTGGTTGCAGAACAACAACACCGAGACAACGAGTCCGATGACGAATGAGGCGAAGCCACCCCAGTTGTTGTACTTGGGGTCATAGAGCATGCGCAGTACCGGTGGTTCGCGACGCAGTAGGTGATCGGCAAACACGACGCCGAGCCACGGGCCGATCCAGTAGGCGACCAGCAGCAAGAATGCCTCGTAAGAAGCGGCCGCATCGGCGAGCGCCCACCAGGCGACCAAGAAGCCGACCACCCCGAAGAAGGCCGAGACCAGCGCCCGCTGAGCGCCAATAGGGAGGCGGAATCCCATTGTCACAAAGGCCATCGCGCCCGAATAGACGTTGATGGCATTGGCGGCAATAGCTCCGACCGCAATGGCCAGCAGGGTCAGATCGGCGATCACTGAGGGAAAGTGCGCGGTAAAGGCGTCCGTCGGATTGTCGGATGATTCGCCGCCGATGGTCATCGACGCCGCCCCGACCGCCATCAACACGGTGCAGGAGACAAAGAGTCCGGCAGAGGCAAAGAAGCCGGTCTGGCGCGGCGACACCGTCGGCGGCAGGTACCGGGTGTAGTCCGCGGCGTAGGGCGTCCAGCCGGCCGCATAGCCAAAGGATGCGCCGACGGCGAGCAAGAACCCGCCGAGGGAGAAGCCGCCCTCGGCGGCGGGTGCCGAGACATGCGACTTACTGAAGATGATGACCGCCCCGATGATGAAAACCACCGCGAGGATCGGTGCGGCAATCCGCTCGAAACGCTGCACCAGATTGTGGCCGAGGAACGCGAACGCCGTTTGCGCGACGACGATGATGACCAGTCCGATCACCGGGGTGAAGCCGAAGAGCGTCGAGAGAGCAAACGCCCCGCTGACACTGTTGGTGGCAAACCAGCCGACGCCGCACATGATGGCCATAAAGGTGGCGGGAAGGATGTTGCCCCGATAGCCGAATGCCAACCGGCCCAACACCATCTGTGGCACACCGTGCAATGGCCCCTGGGCCGAGAGCAGGAAGTGCGCGATGGCGCCGAGCCCGTTGCCGATCACCATCGCCGCCACCGCCTGCCAGAACGACAAGCCGAAGTAGGCAACCGAGATCACGCCGACAAAGATCGTCGCGAATTCCAGATTGGGCGCGGTCCACGTCCAGAACAGGCCACGGGGATTTCCGTGACGCGCCGCGAGCGGAATCGGCTCATTGCCGCCCGGCTCGACTGCCAACACTTTGTCGCCATAGCCCAGCGCAGCAGCTGGATCCTTGATGGCGTCGGCGGGTGAAGCAGTCATGGGTGAACTGTGCTGTGGATCGTTCCCCGCAGCAATCGACGAAATGTCAGTTCACCGGCGCCGCTCGGGCGACAAATCGCACGCCTCGCCCGAGCGGCCGTCGTGACGCTTCGACCTCAGCGAACGGTCACGCTGGTGTGCGACGCTGCGTCGGCCAAGATCTTGTGCAGGTTCCAGATCGGTCGATGCGATTCAAACTGCGTCTCATACGGCACCTTCATCGTGGCTACGAGGTCGTTCCAGTGGTGATTCACCTGAACCTGGTAGCGCGGAAGAAGTTCGGTGGTGACGTACTTCCAGCGCTGGTCGAAGACCGACCAATCCCAGTTGGCGATCGGGGTATGAACCTCAATGGTGCGTCCGTCAGCGAGCTTGCCGGTGTAGACAAACGGGATGAAGTCGCGCAGCGCGGGTACCCCGGCCACCGAGGGTGAGCCAGCGAGTGTCATCGCATACGTCAGCGCCTCGCCAACACCGTCGGCCTTGCGGTAGTTGCGGACCTCATTGAACGGCTCGCCGACGACGCTGTACTGCTCTCGGCGCAGCAGGGTCTCATTGCCGGTGGCGACGCGGGCCGCATCCTTGGAGTCGATGTCGCTCCAGGCCGCGCGCACCGAACTGTCGATGATTCCCGCGTTGTACATCTCGTCGATACCCGCAATGCCGTTGCACACGTAGGCCATATGCAGCGGCATGAGGTCGGTGAAGATTGCCTTCTGCATCACCAGGATTCGCTTGGTGAACCAGTCAAGATCGGCGGGAGTGATCTTGTCGGCGGAGTAGGCCAGCGTCTGCAGGCCCTTCGGGAAGATCCCGATGAAGCCCTTGCCCGCGACAGTGGTGGTGGCCTCGATGATCTGCGCGGCCAGCGGCTGCAATCCCTGGATGGCGTAGATATCGCGCATCATGACAATGTCGGCGATGCCGCCGCCAAAGTCGGCGCCAACCAGTCCGGCCATGCCCGCCCACTGCAGATTCTTGTGCGAGATCTGGAGGTCCTCGTAGAGGCGGTACGACTTGATCATGTTGCTGCGCGTCGCCACAAATCCGCGCTGCGGATTCCACGCTGCCAAGTCAATTGCGGCCTGGCTGGTTGCCTGAGCGAGGCGAAATTGCATGAGCAACGCCGCGTAACGATGCGGGTCGACGCCGCTGGAGCGCGCCTGACCGATCAATCGCGTCAGCGTCGGCAAGTCGGTCGGCAATGCGGCGTTGATGCCGCCCGGGCCTTTGTCGGCAAACCGATTGGTGAGGGGCAGATCCAGGTAACGCTGATAGTCGGCGGCCTGCGCTGGCGCGGCCAGTGCCCCCGCACTCATGACGGCGATCATCATTGCGACAACCACCCCGACAACACGTGCACGCACTCTCGCGGCCATATTTTCCCCCGATTTTCTTGAGTTCTCATCCGAGGCCGAAACCTCGGGTACACCATCGACATCGTCACCACATCAGTGATGACGATGCGAAACCTACCGTGGGTAGCAGGGTCTGCAAACGGTGCAAATCACATCTCTAGCTGTACTTCCCCGTGAGGTTGTGAACGCGTGCTGATGGGGTGAGTCCG
>Cebus_capucinus_imitator_PRJNA485217_SSR047__coassemble_1671_pt1 | contig 10583 bp, 8 predicted proteins | sample Cebus_capucinus_imitator_PRJNA485217_SSR047__metabat2_low_PE_001 | metagenome-assembled genome bin Cebus_capucinus_imitator_PRJNA485217_SSR047
CGGTGGTCGCTGAATCTTTAAACACCAACCCGTCATTCTGCGGGGTAGTCAGCGCCGCAACCACTCTCGCATTGATTCGCCGTTCCCGGGAGCCGCTCGGCGCCGACCGCCTGGACGACCTCCCTCAGTTGCTCAGTACCGCCGCAGACCACGCCCTCTACTTGGGTGCCCTGCAACCCGCGGAACCTCCAGTTGAGGTGGTGAACTCCCTGGCCGCACTTCGCGATCTGCTCGCCGATCCCGAACTCGCTACCCGGCAACCGCAATTCGATTCGCTGATCTCGGCTTTGGCCGAGGACCATCCCGATCCGCGGATTCGCGGTGGGTCGCTGGGCCTGTGCTACGGCATTGGACTCATCGACGGAGCCACACTGGCTGCGCGTGTCCACGGTGCGCTAACCGGGACCCTCGCGCCCGAGGCTGCCGTGGAGGTCTTCAGCGGGGTACTGCAAACAGCTCGCGAAACCCTCTGGCAAGAACCAGCTCTTGTTGATGTGCTTGGCGACCTCTTTGCGTCGTGGCCGTCCGACACATTTGTGGCCCGGCTACCAAACCTGCGATTGGCCCTCTCCGAGCTCACGCCGCGCGAGGCAGACAAGGTAGCTGAGCTTGTCGCTGCGCGCCTAGGCATCTCAGAGGTGGGCGCACTCGATCGCCGGCATCTCAACGCAGCCGAGGTGGCGGCGAACCTGGCCGTGTCGCAGCGCGCGGCCGAGGCATTCATTGCCGACGGCCTCAGTGCGTGGGTTAGCGGTCAGTGGGTGAGCCATGAATGAGCTGGAGCGCTGGCAACTACTCCTGGGCCGATTCTCCGAAGAACAGCTGGGGAGGCCCGACGAGAACTCTGCGACGGACCGTCGAGCCAGTGCACTCGACGAGCTCTATCACCGCGCCTACCGCGGTCGCGGTGTGCGCGAGGCCGACATCGGTCCCGGAGGCAGCGACCCGTCCGACCCCCATCTGGTCGAATGGCTCGCAGAAGTGCGCGACCTCTTCAGCACTGAGGTTTCCGAGGTCATCGTGGAGCACGCGCTGGAGCGTTTTGGACTGACCGAGATTCTCTGTGACGCGACTGTGATGGCATCACTTCCCGCGAACACAGACCTACTGAAACTTCTTCTCACGCTTCGTCGATCGCTCCCGAGGTCCGTCGACTCTGCCCTGCGTCGGATTGTGGCCGAGGTCGTCGCCGATCTGCGACGGCGATTCGAGCCGGAGGTACGGCGAGTACTGGCCGGATCGCGACGATCGTTTGGACACTTGCCCCTGCCGGTCGCCGCGAATTTTGACATTGAGGGAACGGTGCGCCGCAACCTGCGCCACTACGACCGAGAGCAACGCCGACTTGTGGTCTCGGAGCTACTCTTCTTCGATCGGCAAGACAAGCAGCTTCCGTGGGACGTCATTGTGTGCGTCGACCAGAGCGGGAGCATGGCCGAATCGGTCATACACAGTGCGGTGATGTCGGCGATCCTGGCCGGGATGCCGAGTCTGCGACTTCATCTGGTGGTCTTTGACACCACAGTGGTGGATCTGTCCGATCACGTCGATGATCCCATCACTACGTTGATGAGCGTCCAGCTCGGCGGTGGAACCGATATTGTTGCCGCACTGCGGTATTGCTCAACGTTGGTAGGTAACCCGCACCGGACTCTGCTCGTGCTGATCAGCGACTTCTGCGAAGGCGGGTCGACCACCGAGCTCTATCGGGTGACCACCGCATTAGCTGGCGACGGCATCCGCCTGCTCGGTTTGGCCTCGCTCGCGGGCGAGGAGAACGCAGCCCCTTTCTATGACCGCAAGATCGCTGGCCGACTGGCCGAGTGTGGGATGCAAATTGCTGCTCTCACCCCGCGGCGACTAGCCGAATGGCTGTTGGAGGCCATCTCGTGAATCCCGCGCTCATCGAGCTGTATCGCCGATTCGATGACCAGATGTGGGCATCGGTAGCCAATGTCGGTCTATTATGGCGTGCCAGAAAGGATCTCACCGGAAGCGCCCCTGAGCTGGTTTCCGAATCCGATGAGCTGATCACGGATTCGGCGGTGATCGCACTCGGAGGCCAGCGGGTCCGACTCGATTCGACTGGGCCTTCCGGAGCGGTCTGCGATTGTCCGGCGACGGGAATCTGCCGGCACATCGTCGCCGCTGGCTTATGGCTGGGCGGCCTGCCCATCGAGGCAGCCCAGTCGCTGGGAGCCGGTAGCTCCGGGGAGACGAGTTCTGGGCCTGAGGCAGTCGTTGGCACCGAATTGCCCAGTACACCAGCGACTTCGGCGATAGATGAGCTTCTCGCGTTCGATCGGACTGCGCTGATCGCTCATGCTGGGCGGGCAGGCTACCGGTGGGCGCGTGATCACGTGGTCGATCTCGACTCCACGACCATGCAGCGGTGTGACGATGGTTCGCTGCGGGTGGTGCTCGGCCACGTGGCACTGCGCTACCCGGGCGGATCGCTGGCCACGATGACTCCCGAACGAGGCGACGCGGGCACCGGCTCGACCACGACTGGTGAGCTGCCTCGGTTCCAGGTGTGCGCGGTGCTGAGCTGCCAACGTGCGGTCGGGGTGAGTGTGGGGGATCCGGGTCCACTGGAGCCGACACCGGCCGAGCGACGGCATCAGGCTGAGCTTCACCAGATGTACGGTGCGCTGCGAGTGTTGCTGTGCGACACCGTCCTCGGCGGTACCGCACACGTCTCATCCGCCACCGTGGAGCGGTGTGACGCGGCCGCTATCAACGCAACTCGCAACGACCACTACCGGCTGGCCGCGAGTCTGCGGCGCCTCGCCGACGCGGCGAATGCCATCGTGACCCGATCAGCCGATGGAGCGCCCATCATCGACGAAATGGCGTGGTGTTTCACGCTTCTCGCCGCACTCGAGGCCACGCAGCACCCCACCGATCGACTTCTTGGCAGTGGCCGCACCGGATACCACGATGTCGGCGAGCTGGAGCTGATTGGCCTCGGGGCTTATCCCTGGCGATCAGCCTCCGGGTATGTGGGAGTGACAGCGGCCTTTTGGTGCGCGGCGCGCACCGCCTTTCTCACCTTCACCGACACACGACCCGCCACCGTCGGCGGCTTTGATCCCATCTCGGAGTATCGCCGTGGCGAACCGGTGTGGCCCGGCCTGAGCTCAATCGCCGCCGCGACCGGCAGTCGAATCCTTCTCTCGGGAGCCAGACTCAATGAGCAGGGGCGGCTATCTCGCACGGCGAACGGGGCGGAAGTCACCCCGCTACGCCACCACGAACTCGTCGCATCGCTACCGGTGGTGAGCAATTGGGCGGAGCTAGCTCAGTCCGGACTCGGTCGCGCACTCCTCGATCCGCCTCGCCCTAATGCCGACTGGGTGATCATTGCGCCAGACGCGGCAAGTGCGGGCCGCTTCGACCCGGTCACCCAAACCCTGACCCGCGAAGTATTCGACCACGCGGCCACGTCGCTGGCCTTGCGGCTGCGCTACAACCAGTACACCGAGCACGCGATCGGGCGTCTCGACACCACCACGCCGATTCCGAAGGGCGCACTCATCGTCGGTCGACGCGACGTCGGCGCCCGATCTGCCCTGAGCCCGGTCAGCATCATCAATCCCGACCCGGCCCGCGTAAATGCCATCGACGCACTGCACTTCGATCCGCCGTCGACGCAATCGCGCCGGGCCCACCTGCCCGACAGTCCTGCCAGCGCGGTGTCGACGCGCTCGGTGGCACCATCGATCTTGGATCGATTTGAAGGATGGCTAGAGCGCGTGGTCGAACGAGGCGACCGAGGCCGAGCCGACGAGCTACATGACGAACTGATCTTGTGGCACGAACGTCTGCACCAGGCCGGACTCAGCGTCTTTGCCAACACCACCGAGGCAACCGGTACGCAGCGCCTCGAGCCGAGGTCTGTCGCAGAACTTCTCCTACGCTCGCACGCACTGGTGTTACAACTGCGACGGATGACGCCCGGGTGAACGCAGGCGTACGGCCCATTGGGCACAATTTGCTCATGCGACAACAGCACTGGCGACACCGACGACGCACCGCCGCACTCATCGGTGTCATCGCGGCCGCAACGATCTCCGGATGCTCCCTGCCCAATGCCACCACCGGCGCCGCATCCTCCGGCGATCAGACGTCAGCGGTCGTTGACCAGTCCCACGTGACGGCGGCCACCTCGGCGACGGGTTCCACGTCGACGTTGCGATCAGAAGCGCCGTCCGCGTCGGCGAGTACCGAGGCGCTCACCGCTGAGGCGGCGTCAGCTCAGAAGCTCTTGCAGACGCTGCCGGTCAAAGGGCGTGCCCCCAAAACGGGATACAGCCGAGAACAGTTCGGACAAAGCTGGACCGACGACGTCAACGTTGACGGCGGCCACAATGGATGCGATACCCGCAACGATGTACTACGCCGCGATCTGACCGACTTTGCGGTGAAGCCGGGCACTCATGGCTGCGTGGTGCTTACCGGCACTCTGCACGACCCCTATACCGGTACGACCGTACCTTTCACCCGCGGCAAGACGACGTCATCGCAAGTGCAGATCGACCACATGGTCGCGCTCGCCGACGCGTGGCAGAAGGGCGCACAGCAGTTGACGCCGCAGCGCCGCGCTGACTTGGCCAACGACCCCCGCAACCTCCAGGCCACGGTTGGCACGGTCAACCAGAGCAAAGGCGCGGGCGATGCCGCTACGTGGCTGCCACCCAATAAGGCATATCGGTGCACTTATGTCGCGCGGCAGATCGAGGTAAAGGCCGAATACGACCTGTGGGTGACCGCTGCGGAGAAGAATGCGATGGCGGGGATTCTGCAGAACTGTGGCCGTTCGTGAGACCCTCGTTGGGTGAGTGATAGCCACCGCTCCGATGGCCCGGGTACGCCGACGACGCAGGTCCGCCGGTGGATCGCTACCGGCCCCGCGGACACGGCCTATTCGACTGAGCTCGTTCTCGAGGTCGGCGAGCTCGTCGAACCAGGCACGGGTGAGGTGACCATCGAGGTAGTCGCCGCCGGGGTGAATCCCGCCGATCTCAAGCACACCCGCACTGCTACGTCGTACCCGCATCCGATCGGCTACGAGATAGCCGGGCGGGTCGTCGCCACTGGTCCGGATACCGAGATCGCATCGGGGCCAGTAGCGCTGGGCGACGAGGTACTCGCCTTCCGGGTGTACGGCGGCTATGCCGATGCGATGACCGTCTCTGCGGCAACGGTTTTTGCTAAGCCAGACACCGTTGGCTTCAACGAAGCCGCTGGTTTGCTGCTGGCCGGATCTACGGCGGCAGATCTCCTGCGCGCAACCCATGCTCAGCCGGGAGAACTTGTGGCGCTCCACGGCGCCTCTGGTGCCGTGGGGGTCGCGGTGCTCCAACTCGCCCAAGCGCGCGGCATCGACGTCATCGGGACGGCGAGCGCCGCCGGTGTCGACCGGATAGCTCACTTCGGTGCGCGCACCACCACCTATGGACCGGGCGTCTCCGGGCGCATCCGTGCCCTCGCCAACGGCCGACAGATCGCGGCGTCCCTCGATGCCGCGGGTACCGACGAGGCGGTCGACTCCTGCCTCGAATTGACCGCCGACCGCTCTCGGATTGCCACCGTGGCGGCGCCGCGACGGGCCGCAGCCGATGGGTTTGTCGCCCTCGGCGGAAGCCAACCTGCCAGCGCGGCTTTTCGTGATTCGGTCCGCGGCGAGCTGATCTCACTCGCTGCTTCCGGGCAGCTCACCGTGCCTATCGCAGCCACCTTTCCGCTGGCTGAGGCGCGCGGCGCGCTGAACCTCGTTGCCTCCGGCCATCCCGGCGGCAAGGTCATCCTGCATCCCTGAGTTACAGCGGCCTGGGGGCCACTTTGCCTCGCGCTAGCAGAGGGGTCTGACAGTTTTGAGCCAGCCGTTGTCACGCTATCGTCCGTAGCGACTCTCTATTACATTGTTCTGCAATACGTTTCGCCTCTTTAGTCCATTCAGAGGGCAGTTATTCAACGGACGAGCGTTTGACGTAATGGATCCACGTTGGCTCGCTTTTGGAGTTCGGCTCCGGCCACACTGAGCTGGAATCACCGATCCGAAACCCGCAGTGCAGCAGCACTGCTCGGGCTTAGGAGATTCACCATCGACACCCTTTCGAGAGGAGAACTCCATGCTCACGATGACCGATCTGGACCTCGCCGTCGCGGTAACCCAGCGCGCTCGGCGCCGGGTACCCGCCTACGCCGACTTTCTCCGGCATCACGGTGTTGATCCCTGCGACACGACTGACGCAAGCACGTTCATGAGTCTGCCGACCATGACCAAAGAGAACTACCTGACAAAATACTCTCAGCCGCAGCGGTATTGGGATGGCAGACTGACCGAGGCCACGCTGTGGTCGTCGAGTTCTGGCTCCTCCGACGGCACTCCGACGCAGTTTGGTCGCGGCACCCTCGCGCTGGACCAGAGCGCCGAGATGTACGACCGGATCTTCACCGAATCGTTTGGCTCACGAGCCAGGACCACGTTGTTGATCAACTGCTTGCCATGGGCACCTGGATCGGGGGCACCTACACCACTGCCGGGGCCCTCGAGCTCAGCCACCGCGGCCACCACATCAGCGTGGCGACCCCAGGAATCGACCTGGAGGTGGCGGTGGCAACCCTGGCCGAACTCGGCCCGCACTATGACCAGGTGGTCTTGGCTGGCTATCCGCCACTGATCAAAGATCTCATCGACAACACCCCGGAGCATCTGCTCTCGATGGATATCAAGATCCTGCTGGCCGGCGAGGCGATCACCGAACCGTGGCGGGACCACGTGCTAGCTCGATTGGGCAGAAGTTTTGAACCCGAACGCATCTGCCTCAAATACAGAACAGCAGACGCGGGCTTGATGGGCTACGAGACTCCGGTGAGCGTCGCGATCCGGCGGGCCGCACTCAATGACGATGCGTTGTCGCAGCGAGTGTTTGGTAGGCCCGCAACGGCGATCCAACCCACTTTTGTGCGCTACCACCCCGAATACCGCTACACCGAGGTCGATGAGGACGGGTACCTCCTGTTCACCGTCGACTCGGCAATGCCGTTGATCCGCTACAAGATTAAGGATCGTGGCCGAGTGGTGGACGGCTCCGCACTGAGTGACGCGCTGCTCGATTGCGGACACCCCAATCTGGCTCATCGCGTTGAGCCCCATGAGGGATTCCTCGTGCTGTACGGCCGCACCGATATTGCGGCGATCTATCACTCGCTCAACATCTATCCCGACAACATCCGCCCGGCCTTCGAGAACTCGTCAAGCCTTCCCGATGCTGCGGTGTCGACCGACCTCACCGGCCGATTCGCCGTGCAAGTGCGCGCCGACGCCGACCACCGCCAATCGCTGCACATCAGTGCCGAGCTGGCCAAGGGTGCGGCAGCGAGTGCTGATCTCAACGAGCGCCTCGCCGCGAGATGCCACGAGTCACTGGTGCGCACCAACTCTGAATACCGCTCGCTAAGTGGGTCATTGGGACAATCGGCCCGCCCCCACATCACTCTGCACGCCTACCATTCGGAAGGGTTTGGCAAGGGCACCAAAGACGTCTACATCCGAGGAGCAGCACAATGATTGAGATCTTGCACCCCACCGACGACCGACGAGTCATCGACACCCTGCTGGCGCCGAGGACCTTGACGAGTGGAGCCGCTACGTCGTCTACCCGTGGCGACGCACCATCGTACGAGTGCCGATCGACCAGGTCTTTCACCGTCTGCGCACCGCCCGCAACCGCTTTCTCATCACCGACGAGGAACAGCACGCGTGGTCTACCGCACGACTGGCGGTTGCTGGCCTCAGCGTCGGCGCCTCGGTGGTGCACGTTGCCGGGCTGACCGGTGCCCGCCGCTTCCACCTGGCCGATCCCGACACCCTTGGGCCGACCAATCTCAACCGGTTGACCGGTTCGGTCTGCGATCTCGGAGTTGCGAAGACAGTGCTGGCCGCCCGGCGCCTGTTGGAAGCCGATCCTCACGCGCAAATCTGCACCTGGGAGCAGGGGTACGACCCGGCGACGTCGGCGGATTTCCTGACCCATGCCGAGACAGGCACCGAGCGGACACCGGTCGACATCGTCATCGAAGAGATGGATGATCTGGCGATGAAAGTGGCCGTCCGGGAACAGGTCCGGCGCGCCGAGCTGCCTCTGATCATGGTCACCGACGACGGCGACAACGTGATCTTCGACGTCGAGCGCTACGACCTCGATCCGGAGTACCCGGCGTTTCATGGCAGCGCAGGCAAGGTCTCTGACCTTGACCTGGCGACCCTGCGCGATCCCGCCAATCGGGTGCGGTTGGCCGGGGCCATTGTGGGCCATGACATTGCCCCACGTTTGACGCATGCGCTGGGCCAGGTGGGCCAGACCATCCCGTCGTGGCCGCAGCTCGGCACGGCGGCGAGCCTGGCAGGCGTCGTCGGCGCCTTTGCCGCTCGCACCATCGTTTGCGGCGGATCGTTGCCCTCGGGCCGCTATCGGGTTCGAATCGACACCGCTATCGCCGCCTAACTATCGCCGCCTAGTTATCGCCGCCTAGTTATCGCCGCCTAGGCCGATGCGGGTACGCCGATGGCGTCGGGTGGCAGACACCCGACGCCATCGGTGTGCCAGTCCCCGTGCGCTATTCGCGCACGTCGGCTAGCCGTGCAGAACGTCGGAATGCCCGTTCCGCCGACACCAACTGACCAGATAGCGTGCGTGCAATCCGCACCAGCGGTACACCGAGGCCTGAGTCATCGGCAGATTCTCGTCATGCTCTTCACGGCGCGTGATGATCGGCCCGAGGTAGTGACTGGTCACCTTATTGGCGGTGTTGGGCGAGACCTTGGCCGCCCGCGCCAAAGACGCGTTATCTGACACGTGGCCCGCCGCGATCGCGCCAGCCAGGCGGCCCGCGGTCTGCCCCCGCTTAGTGTCGAACAATTCATAGAGCGATGGCCGCCGGTCGGTCTGCGGCTTAACCGGCAGCGTCCGGCCCAGCGCAGCGGTTCGCAGCGCGTCGACGAAGACCGCGAAGCCGTCCGATTTGGCCACCACCCCGACAACTTCGGGACGCCTGCGGGCCTCATCCAGCAAGTCGAACTCCATGCTGTGGCCCTGGGTTGCCAGCACCACGGGCGCCAACCGGTCACTGCGGCGCAGTACTTCGATCACATCGAGACCGTCGAAAGTCCATTCCGTCTCGGGACGATTCCACACCAGATCTGCGCTGACCACGTCAAAGCGGACTCGACCCGCAACGTTGCGAACCACTTCATCCGAGTCGGCGGCAACGACCACCGTCGAATCCTCGAACGCGGATCGCAACGGCTCGGCCACCACATGTCCGAGCGGAGAGGCAACCAAGATTCGCAGACCACGAGGCATGGGTTAAATTATGCATCACACCCACGTTTCATGCGTAATTGCGCATATCGATGTCTGCTTCGGACCGATTTCGCCTCGTTTCGACCTGAAATATGTCGCAAGAAGTGCTGACCCTGCCGAGCCCGTCGATCAAGCTTCAATTCATGACTTCCGTACGTCCCGCTGCAACCTCGGGAACTCTCGCTCCGACCGGTATGACGGTCACTGTCTTGGCCGAGGGCGACATCCTCGACGCTGCTCTCTGCACTCTGATCGAGCGCGCCGATCTGCGTGCGGTGGCCGTCTCGCCCGCGCCCGTCGGATCGGCGAAGGTCGCGCCGCTGTCACCGACGCCTCGCGCCCGCCACAAGGTCGTCGTGGTGCGGTCACATTCGCGCCTGGCCCAGATGCGACTCGACCCTGCCTTCGACGATGCCATCGTTGTCGGCCTCGGCATCACCGCCGGACACCCCGGTGGCATCGATATCCCGAATAATCCCCGTGCGGCAACAGAATTGCTGACCTTCCTCGCCGGACTCGATAGCGGCCAGACACCGCATGTCGCGGTCCGCCTGACCGAGCGGGAGCGCGAGATTCTGACCACCTACGCGCTCGGTGCCACGATGAGCGAGACCTCCAAGGCTCATCACGTCGCCGAAAGCACGGTGCGCGAGCACTATCGTCGCGTCACCCAGCGCTATGACGACGCAGGTCGTCCGGTGGGCAACAAAGCCCAGCTTCTGCTCCGCATGATGGCCGACGGTTGGGTACAGCCGCGGGAGATCCTGCACGCCGCAGGCTAACGCGCTCGGCGGGAACCGGGCGCGTGCCAAGCATCCGCCTCACGCCGGCTCGTACAGTGTGAGTTGTGCTGTTGCCCACGCTGACCCCCAATGCCCCCGACCTCGAAGACGCGGTAGTCATCGGCGATGACCGCTTATCCAGGGAGGAGTTGGTTGGCGCGGCAACGGCTGTGGCCGAACGGATCCGCGGTGCGCACACGCTAGCGGTGCTGGCTCGCCCGAACATTTCGACCATCCTCGCCATCACCGGCGGGCTGATCGCAGGGGTGGCCATTGTGCCCATCCCGCCGGATTCGGGAAGCCGCGAACTCGCCCACATCCTGGCCGACTCCGGCGCACAAGCCTGGCTTGGGGAGGCAGCACCCGATTCTGAGCTGCCCGCGATCCCGGTTCGGCGCTACGCCAAGTCGTGGCACTCTCATCCCGAACC
>Cebus_capucinus_imitator_PRJNA485217_SSR047__coassemble_1678_pt1 | contig 10545 bp, 9 predicted proteins | sample Cebus_capucinus_imitator_PRJNA485217_SSR047__metabat2_low_PE_001 | metagenome-assembled genome bin Cebus_capucinus_imitator_PRJNA485217_SSR047
ATCGAGTCGGCGTACGCGAATCGGCGGAATCGACGCGCCGAACCCTTGGGCGTCGGATGCAGAGGAAAAGTCTGAAGCCACGCTGGCAGACTACGCCCGCACGCAGCCGACTACTCTGGCCCCTGTGAGTGAAGCCGATCCCCATAAGCAGCAGCCGAACAACGACCCCGAGTCGTCGGCAAGCCAGCGCGTTGGGAACCCGAGCAGCAGTGCCGTCGGTTCCGCAACGACGCGTGGCACATCGGGAACCAATCGGTTCTACGAGCGTTTGACGGTCCCGTGGTGGTGGTGGCTGGCAGCCGCGGTGGTGACCGCGGTGGTCGGATACGAAATTGAACTCTCCACCCACAGATCACGCTGGGGAATCCTCGGATACGTCGGCGCCGCAATTGTGTGCGCGCTGGTGCTGTGGTCGCTCAGCCGACCACGAGTGGCGGTGACTGCAGACGGAGAACTGTTGGCCGGTAAGGCCCGACTCCCCCGCTCGGTCATCGCGCGGGGCGCTACCGTCCCGGCGTCGGCGAAGAGTGCCGCGCTCGGCCGTCAGCTCGACCCCGCCGCGTTTCTCATGCATCACGCGTGGGTCAAGACGATGGTGCTGCTAGTTCTCGACGACCCGGACGACCCCACGCCGTACTGGCTGGTGTCGACTCGTCGTCCGCAAGAGTTGTTGGCAGCGCTGGATCTGCCAGACGCCGCGGCCGAGCACTAATCCGCTCGTCCGATCGTGCGGTGGTGCACACGATCGGTGCGGAGCTCGTCGCCAGCGGGGGGGTAATAGCGCTCTAGCTACCGGCGCTGTCGGTAGTGACGCGCTCTCAGGTAGTGGCGCTATCCGGATTTGGTAGGCCGCAACGTGAACGTGCTCAACTCCGAGTCGGAGTTGAGCGTCAGTCAGAGCTGATCTGGTTGAAGAAGCTGATGCGTGGACGCGGCCAAGACACGCGAGGTGGCGGGAACAATCCCGCCACCGCGACTGGTCAGGCGCAGTCGACGCAAATCATCTCGGCGCCATTCTCGCGAGCGAGACGGCTGCGGTGGTAGACGAGAAAACAACTGCTGCAGGTGAACTCGTCTGCCTGCTTGGGAACAACTCGGACCGAGAGTTCCTCACCGGAGAGGTCCGCGCCCGGAAGCTCGAACGACTCGGCGGTATCGCTCTCGTCGACGTCGACCGCGGCCGATTGCGCTTCACTACGGCGAGCCTTCAGTTCCTCGAGCGAGTCCTCGCTGATGTCCTCGGACTCCGTACGTCGTGGCGCATCGTAATCAGTAGCCATTGTGTGCCTTTACCTGGTTGAAGGTGCGCGCCGGAGCCGGTCGGTTTGTGACCTTCCGAACCATGTGGCGCATAGCCGCCGGGATTGTCTTGCCGGCGTCACTACAACGTCATGACTGGTGCGATTCGTTACCCACCAATACTCAGATCGATGTGATCTTCGTCACCATTTAGTTTCCACTCCCCAGCTAGCTCGGGAGTGTGGGCGCCCGAAGCCTAGTGCACGACGCGTTCGGAGTCAACAGCCGTGGGATGCGCTGGGTGGCGCCCGCCACCATTTACAGTGGGGCGCAAGATTCCTACAAATGGGGCCCCGATTCTCCCCTGGTGAAGGAGCGCAGTCCACAGTGGTCTCGCAGATTACGACCGGCTACCCGACCGACCATGACGGTCGGCCCTATCGGCGACGCCGCTACCGCGCTGCCGGCGTATTTATGGCCATTCTCGTCGTCCTGGGCTTGGTGGTGTGGGTGGTCGCTCTGACCGGCTCTGAGGCCAGCGCCACCCCGACCGAATGCAATGAGCCGACCGCGGCCAGCGCGACACCGTCCGCCGCGTCCACCGCCACCACCAGCGCAGCCGCCACCACACGCGCCGTGGTCAAGCGTGACGACATGCTCTCCGAGACGCCTGCACCGCTATCGACGTTCCAGGTCCGGGTGCTCAATGCCTCCACGCAGCGCGGTGCCGCACAGTCGGTCTCCAATGATCTGACCGCCCAGGGCTTCACGCCGGCCACCGACGCCGCATACGGCGACGACGCGGTCTACCCCAACCACGACATGAACTGCGTTGCCCAGATTCGTTTTGGCCCGGCCGGTAAGGCTTCCGCGGCGGCGGTCTGGATTGCCGTGCCGTGTGCACAGCTCATCAACGATGGTCGTCGAGGCACCGATGTCGACGTTGCCCTCGGTGAGTACTACCACGGTGCGGAGCAGTCGCAGGACGCACAGGCGGCTCTCGAAGCGCTGCGCTCGGCCGACCCTAAGAATCCCAAGACCGGAGTCGATCCGGGTCTCGTGAGCGCGGTCCACGCGCAAAAGTGCTGAGTCGTCTCACACCCTGAGTCGAGTCAGCCACGTCGAGTCAGCCACTGAGTTGGGGCACGCCCTGAGTCGGCTCACTCGCTGAGTCGAATGGCGTTAGGCCTATTCGCTGGCAGCCAGGGGCCGACGTGCATCGCATTCGTCGAGCAGCGCCGTGAAAGCGGCCGCGATCCCCGGGGCCATGGCGATGGTGGCGTGGCCGTCTGCCGACCGCGAGTTGGCTGGGGGTAGATCGACCACCGCACCTGCCTCGGCTGCGATGAGCCCTCCCGCGGCCCAGTCCCATGGACTGAGCCCATGCTCAAAGTGCGCGTCGACCGCGCCGCTAGCCACCATGCAGAGATCGAGTGCCGCAGCACCGATGCGCCGCAGATCGCGGACCCGCGGAAGAAGATGCGCCACAATCTCGCCCTGCGCCTGTCTGCGGGCGGCGTCGTATCCGAATCCGGTTGCTACCAGCGCCAACTCAACCTGATCGATCGAGTTGCACTTGAGCGCCGAGCGCTGGTCTCCATCATCAATGAATGCGCCGCCGCCCAGTGTCGCCGAGTAGGTGATTGCACGAGCCACATCGACCACCGCACCGGCCACCGACTTACCGTTCACCTGCGCAGCTACCGATACCGCGTAGGCGGGGATGCCGTACATGAAGTTGACGGTGCCATCGATCGGGTCGATCACCCATCGCACTCCGGTCGGCACGTCTACGCCGCCGCCGGCCTCTTCGCCAAGGATCTCGTCATCGGGGCGCAATTCCCGAAGCCGCGACCGAATCAGCGCTTCGGTCTCGGTGTCGGCGAGGGTGACCGGATCGGTCGGAGTCGACTTGGTGCTGATTGCGTCGGCGCCCGATGCTGCACTGTCACTTGCCGATACCGCGCCACCGAACAATTCGGGCCGTCGACGCCGTACATGGGCGGCCGCAAGACCGGCGACCTCCAGGGCTACCGCACCCAGCGTCTCCGCGAGCCCGGTCTCCACATCCGCCATTCCGGCCTCGACTGACTCGTTGTGATGGGAATCCGGGGTGCTCGCAGTGTGCTCCACTTGTCCATGTCAGCACACCCCGCCCGTCTTGACACCATTGGGCTTAACAGAACCGGGCTTAACAGAACCGGGCTCAACACCAGCCTGCCTGACACCACAGTTATTGACTCCCTACCCGACTGGTTGACGCCGCGCCGACGCGGCCAACTTGGTTGCGGCTACTGCATCGGGTGCCCCGGCTGGTTAGCCTGAATGCGCCAGACTGTCGACCGGCCACTTGATCGATCCCGAGAGGACCCCGCAATGAGCGACTCCGCGACCACCGACTCCGCCACCGGCCCAACCCATCTGGGATTCGGCGTCGATGTGGGCGGCTCCGGCATCAAAGGTGGCATCGTCGATCTGGACACCGGCGCTCTCGTGGGAGAGCGCTTCAAGGTGCTGACCCCGCAGCCAGCCACTCCCGACGCCGTCGCCGGCGCGGTGGCCGAAGTGGTGGCCCACTTCGACTGGACCGGACCGGTCGGGATCACGCTTCCGGGCGTCATCACCGACGGCGTGATGCGCACCGCGGCCAACATCGACGACGCGTGGATCGACACGAACGTCTACGAGCTGTTTAGCAATTCAATGGGCGGTCGGCAGGTGTCGGTGCTCAACGATGCTGACGCCGCCGGGATGGCCGAGGTTGCCTACGGCTCAGGCAAGGGGGTCGACGGAGTGGTGATGCTACTCACCTTCGGCACGGGCATCGGATCGGCGCTCCTCATCGACGGAAAACTTGTGCCCAATACTGAGCTCGGTCACCTCGTGGTTGGCAAGAAAGAAGCCGAGCATCAGGCCTCCTCTCGGGTCAAAGAAGAGCGGGGCTGGTCGTACGAGAAGTGGTCCGAGAAGGTCTCGACGGTCCTCTCCGAATACGAAGCTCTGTTCTGGCCCAAGCTGTTCATCGCTGGCGGCGGGATCAGTCGCAAGTCCGCGAAGTGGATTCCGCTGCTCTCCAATTCGAGTCCCGTCGTGCCCGCAGCTCTGCTCAACACCGCCGGAATTGTGGGTGCTGCGATGGCCGTCGATCAAGGGCTCAAAGCCTGATTGTGAGCCATGGCGAACACCATTGACCAGGTCTTTGCTACATCCGGGTCGGTGGTGTCGTTACAATGGTTCGCACCGGTGCCTGATTGCGCCGGGACAAACCCTGATCTGCGGCAGCTGATGCTGTCGAGACGGTTGTGAATTTCAGTCCCGAAAGGTTGTACGTGGCAGCCACCAAGACCCACCAGGGCGACACCGAGGTCGAGGGCTCGACATCGTCGAGTGTCTCCCCGGATGACAAGGCACCCGCGAAGAAGACGGCCGCTAAGGCGGCAAAGAAGGCCCCCGCACGCAAGGCAGCCGCTAAGAAGGCACCCGCTAAGCGCACGGCTAAGAAGGCGGCCGCTAAGAAGGCCACCGCGCCCGCCGACGGCCAGTCGCCGGAAGATGTCGATGAGGATTCCGGATCGATCGACGACATCGATGCTCCTGATGGTGAGCTCGACGACGTCGTTATCGACGACGATCTGACCGTCGACGACGATGATGACGACGACTCGGATGACGCTGAGGCCGAAACGCCCGACGCGAAGTCCGCGGCTCCGGCTGCTAAGTCCAGCGCGGCCAAATCCAAGGACGAGCCCAAGTCCGGCGATTTCGTGTGGGATGAAGAAGAGTCCGAGGCCCTGCGGCAAGCACGTAAGGATGCCGAGCTCACCGCTTCGGCCGACTCAGTTCGTGCCTACCTCAAGCAGATCGGTAAGGTCGCCCTCCTCAACGCCGAAGAAGAGGTCGAACTCGCTAAGCGCATCGAGGCCGGGCTGTTCGCCACCGAGCGTCTGCGTCGCATCCTCGAGTCCGGCGAGAAGCTGGGCACCGCCGCTAAGCGCGATCTGAATTGGGTCTCGCGTGACGGTAACCGCGCCAAGAATCACCTCTTGGAAGCCAACCTGCGTCTGGTTGTCTCGCTGGCCAAGCGCTACACCGGCCGCGGTATGGCCTTCTTGGACCTGATCCAGGAGGGCAACCTCGGTCTGATTCGTGCGGTCGAGAAGTTCGACTACACCAAGGGCTACAAGTTCTCGACGTACGCAACGTGGTGGATTCGGCAGGCGATCACCCGCGCGATGGCTGACCAGGCCCGCACCATCCGTATCCCGGTGCACATGGTTGAGGTCATTAACAAGCTCGGTCGCATTCAGCGTGAGCTGCTTCAGGATCTCGGCCGCGAGCCGACGCCAGAAGAGCTCGCCAAAGAAATGGATATCACCCCCGAGAAGGTTCTCGAGATCCAGCAGTACGCTCGTGAACCGATCTCGCTTGATCAGACGATCGGTGATGAGGGCGACTCCCAGCTTGGTGACTTCATCGAGGATTCCGAGGCAGTCGTGGCCGTTGACGCGGTCAGCTTCACCCTGCTGCAGGATCAGCTTCAGTCGGTGCTCGAGACGCTCTCCGAGCGCGAGGCTGGCGTGGTGCGGTTGCGCTTCGGTCTCACCGATGGCCAGCCGCGCACCCTGGACGAGATCGGCCAGGTCTACGGCGTGACCCGCGAGCGTATTCGTCAGATCGAATCCAAGACGATGTCTAAGCTCCGCCACCCGTCACGTTCGCAGGTGCTGCGCGACTACCTCGACTAAGTCCGCACTGACCTACATATGGCTGCGCCCCTCACCTCTTGCGGTGAGGGGCGCAGCCATATGCGGCGTGGGTGGTTTAGCTGTAGCCGGTGAATTCGCTGAATCGTCCGTCTGCGTCTGGTTTGTATCGCACCGATCCGATCACCGCACGCACTGGCAGCGGCCCGTAGAGGTGTGGAAACAGAATCTGCTCGGGATCATCAGGAGCTCCCGGCTCCCAGCGAATCTCCGCATCAACTTTCCCCGCGTCGACCAGAAGTGCCACGAGGTCTGTGCGTCCTTGGTACAAGCCATTGGCGGGCAGATGGACCTGCTGCGGCGTCGACAGGTGCACAAAGCCCACCTCCTGAAACGACGCGGGTTCCCACAGCACAGCGTCTTTGGCCGCATTCCATTCGTCGTCCGCCAGCAGGTGCACTAACACCTCGGGACGTGCCCCGTTCTCAGTCATCCTGGGAGCGTAACGCCAACGCTCTGCTGCCCGCTGCCGGAAAAATGGCCTGGCAGACGTCGGAATGATCTGCGTCACCTCCCGGTATCACTGATTTCGTCCTCGTGTTGCTTGCACGGAACCTCGTGTTACGGGTGAGTGACGACACAACGCGCCGGGTGTCGGAACAATACAGAATCCCAAAACGTCTGACACAGTGAGGTTGACGCATCGCCCGGATGTGTCGGCTCACGAAGGGAAGGCGAGTTCATCGCCGGACCGGGACGGAGGAAACCATGTCAGACATCGCGACTACACCCCCGATCTCCTTGCCGCTCACAACATCGGACCGCTGTGACCGCTGCGGTGCCGCGGCCAAGGTACGTGCCACCCTGCCCAAGGGCGGCGAGCTTCTCTTCTGCCGGCATCACTTCAATGAGCACGAGGCACGCCTGGTAGAGATGCAGGCGACCGTCGACGAGGCGGCCAGCGAGCTGGTGTGATCAGACCGCTCGTCGCCAAGTACCGAGTGCTGAGTGCTGAGTGCTGAGTGCTGAGAAGCATCACTAACAACGGATGAGGCCCGGCGGAGAATATCTCCGCCGGGCCTCATCCGTTGGTCGGCTGTATCTGGCTGGTCGGCTGGTTTTGGCTGGTCGGCTGTATCTGGCCGGCTCAGATCATTTCCACGTACGCAGCGCGGCGATCCGCTCTTTGAGCTGATCGGCAGAAGCCATCGCTGTCGGTGGACCGCCCAGCTTGGCACGCAACTCGCTGTGGACCACACCGTGCGGCTTACCGGTTCGGTGGTGATGCATAGCGACCAGAGTGTTGAGCTCCTTACGCAAGGCGTGGAGGTTCTCTCCGGTGTCTCGTGGAGCCGCCTCAGGTGCCGGAGCGGCTGCCGCCGCCGACCGCTGCTCCACCTGCTCGGTCTGACGCTTACGTAGCAGCGCCCGCACCTGATCGGCATCGAGCAGTCCCGGCAACCCGAGATAGTCAGATTCTTCATCGCTGCCGGAGAAGGTGGCGGTGCCAAACGACGCACCGTCAAAGATCACCTGATCAAGCTCGGCGTCGGCATGCAGCGACTGGAAGCTCTTCTCTTCCTCGCCTGCCTCATCCTTCTGCTTGTTGGCGTCAATGAGGAGGTTGTCGTCCAGGCCGTCGCTCTCCCGATGCGGCTTGCCCAGCACGTGATCGCGTTCGGCCTCCATCTCGCTGGCCAGGTTCAGCAGCACGGGGACCGAAGGCAAGAACACGCTGGCCGTCTCGCCGGGACGACGCGAACGCACAAAGCGCCCGATAGCCTGCGCAAAGAACAGCGGCGTCGATGAGCTGGTGGCGTACACCCCGACCGCGAGTCGGGGCACGTCCACGCCCTCAGACACCATGCGGACCGCGATCATCCACTCGTCGTCGGAGGCCGCGAACTCGGCAATTCGCGACGACGCCTTGGGATCGTCGGACAGCACCAGGGTGGGTCGTTTGCCGGTGATCGATTCCAACAGTTCCGCGTAGTCGCGGGCGACGGTCTGATCGGTGGCAATAACGAGGCCGCCGGCATCGGGGATGCCGTTGGCACGCAACTGTCCCAACCGAGTGTGTGCGGCCTGGAACACTGCGGGAATCCAGTCGCCGTGAGCGTCCAGCGCGGTCCGCCACGCCCGCGCGGTGTGCTCAGCAGTCAACGGCTCGCCGAGTCGTGCGGTGTACTCCTCCCCCGCACTCGTACGCCAACTCGCCTGTCCGGAGTACGCCAAGAACACGACCGGGCGCACAACGCCGTCTTTGAGTGCGTCGGCGTATCCGTAGGAGTGGTCGGCGCGCGACCTGGCGCCACCGCCTGGCTCGGGCTCGTAGGTGACAAATGGGATCGGCGAGTCGTCCGAGCGGAACGGCGTACCGGTCAGACACAGTCGGCGTTCGGCGTCGTCGAATGCCTCGCGGATCGCCTCACCCCAGGATTTGGTGTCTCCACCGTGGTGAATCTCGTCGAGGATGACCAGGGTCCGACGATTCTCGGTGCGCACTCGGTGCCGTGACGGGTGCGCGGCGACCTGTGCGTACGTCAGCGCGACGCCGTTGAAGTCGGTACTGGTCTGGCCGGTCGAGTTACGAAAGTTGGAGTCCAAGGCGATTCCAACTCGCGCGGCGGCCTGCGCCCACTGGTGCTTGAGGTGCTCAGTCGGGGTGACGACCGCGATCTGCTCGACCGTCCGATCGTCCAGCAACTCGCGTGCGACGCGGAGGCCGAAGGTGGTCTTTCCCGCGCCCGGAGTTGCGACCGCGAGGAAATCCTGCGGCCCAGTGGTCAGATAACGAGTAAGCGCCCGCCGCTGCCATGCACGAAGCGGAGGACCCGCGGTGGCTGCGGCCACAGGTTCGGCTGAGGTCATGCGGAAACAGAACTCCGTGGATCGGCAATAGAAGGAAGAATCCCTGCGGACACCCACATTTCGTGGGCTCGCCGTGGGACCTGACCATGCTACCCACAGCCGCCGACAGCATCGTCGCCGACACGATATGACGCTGCCGACATCTGCTTGCCGATGCTGCAGACACCGCTAACCGGACACGCGCACCAGGGGGCGTGTGCCCGCCGCCGCAGTGAATCAGGAATGCTAGAGGTATCACCACACGACGCCGGAACCCCGTACCCCCGCCGCCCGATGACGCAGTCGCATCGGGCGAAGGACGGCGTGGCGATGCGAAGGCATCCGAGGAAGGCTCGACCACGCCGATCGCTCGGCGGTTCCCGGCTCCTGGCGCCGCACCGGCGCCCCCGGCGACAACACCGCGTCGGCCGACGCCCACGCAAGACCCGACGACACCAACCAGACGAGGGCCTACCTCCCGCGTCGTGGAGCCAGCCTCGGCAGAACTGGATGAACCCCGCAGAGCGCCTGAGCCGGCAGTGTCTAGGACGCCCGTCGACAACGAACAGTCGGCAGGCAGTGCGAGCGTTGAGGCCGCCGATCCCACTGCTGACTATCACCGGCCTGTGCTGCGCAACATTCCGCGACTGATCTGGCGCACCATCGTGAAGGCGTGGGACGACAGCATCGTCGGCTGGGCGGCGCAAGCGGCTTTCTGGCAGGCGCTCTCGCTGCCCCCGCTGCTACTTGGGCTGCTGGGTTCGGTGGGCTATGTCGCAGGCTGGTTCGGGCCCGACACCGTCGACGTCATCTACGACCGCATTCTGTCGTTCGCCGATCGGACCTTCTCGTCGAATGTTGTCGACGGGCTGATCAAACCGACCGTCGACAACGTGCTCGGCCGTGGCCGAGTGGGCGTGATCTCGGTCGGCTTTGTGCTCTCACTCTGGGCCGGGTCGTCGGCGGTGTCGTGTTTCGTGTCGTCGATCGTCCGCGCCCACGACCAACACGAGGTGCGTAACCCGATCTGGCAGCGCATCTTTGCGCTGCTGCTCTACCTGGTGTTCCTGCTGGTTTCGGTGCCGCTGCTGCCGTTGGTGGCGCTGGGACCTAACTACCTTCGCGACATCGTGCCGGATTCGTGGGATCCCTTGGTGACCACCTTGATCAACTACGGCTATTTCCCGTTTGTCGCGGTACTGCTGTTGGTGGTGCTGACCACGCTGTATCACCTGGCCCTGCCCAATCCGTTGCCCTGGCATCGGTTGGTGGGCGGAGCGATCGTCGCCGGAATCACGTTCTGGGTGGCCAGCTACATTCTGCGTCTCTACCTCGCGGCGATCTCCGGGGCTGGCCTCACTTACGGCGCGATCGCGACCCCGATCGCATTCTTGCTGTTCACATTCTTCCTCGGCTTCTCAATCGTGATCGGTGCCGAGTTCAATGCTGCGGTGCAGTCGATGTGGCCAGCGAAACCTGCTGTTACCGCACAGGTTCGCGAGTGGGTTCACGCCCAGACCGCGGAGGTCACCGACCAGCTGAAGACGCTGCCCGAGCGTTTCGCTAGCGGCCCCATTCGCCGTCAGCGACCTCCGCAGGACTAAGTCACTCCTTGCGCATGGTCACTCCTTGCGCATGCGCGAGTAGATCTTCTTGCACTTTGGGCATACCGGCGAACCGGGCTTGGCCGAACGAGTCACCGGAAAGGTCTCCCCGCACAGGGCAACCACGTAGTTACCCATGACGGCACTCT
>Cebus_capucinus_imitator_PRJNA485217_SSR047__coassemble_1699_pt1 | contig 10210 bp, 10 predicted proteins | sample Cebus_capucinus_imitator_PRJNA485217_SSR047__metabat2_low_PE_001 | metagenome-assembled genome bin Cebus_capucinus_imitator_PRJNA485217_SSR047
CCAGCGGAACCATCGATCCCGCTATCTCGGTGTCCACCATCCGGGGGAACCCCACCAGGCCTTCGGGAAACACTGCTCGCTGCGGTTTACCCCAGAGTTCTTCAGTCCGTTCACCGCTGAAGTACGAGATGCCGGATATGACTGTGGCGCGGGGTTTCTAAAGATTCTCTATAGCCAAGAACTCCCGACCGAACTGTGCCGAAGGCTGATCGACGCGCGGCTCGCCGAATAGTCACCCACACGATTGCCACCACATCCACTGAGCCCATCAACGAGGTGTTCAGAGTGCATGATCGTCAGCGAGGTGCGGCTTGTGCCAGATCAACGCGTATCGGAACATCGACAACCGCGTGAATCGGGCACCCGGAAGCTGCTGGCTCGCATAGCGACGCACCTCTGAGTAGGCGTGCGGCGGCGGCCACACCATAGGTGCGGAGTGCTCCCAGAAGTTGCGTCGCCATGACAACCATCGGTGTTGAACCGCGCCCGCCGCCGCCCACCCATAGTCAACGGGTGTCGAGGGCCTGGCCAATCCGATGATCGCCAGCACTCCCCCAGGTGACGTCAATGAGGCCAGGCGATCAAGCCCCGCAGCTAGATCAGGTAGATGGTGCACGGCGGCCACGGAAGCAACCACATCGAAGGTCTCGCCGAGCGGATAGGTCAGCACATCGCCGTGAATCCACTCAATCCCATCGAACTCGGCATCTGCCGCCGCTAGTACCGCGGCGTCGGCGTCAATGCCCACCACTCGTGGCACCATGGCGCGCAACTCCGCTGCCAGCAGGCCATTGCCCGTGCCGACGTCGAGCGCGGTGCGTGCATCTAGCGAAATCGCCTCTCGCACAACACGGTGATAGTGAATGTTGTGATTCCACCGTTCGTTCGAGCGCCCCACACCTCGACCGTAGCAGCAGGCACAAGCACAACACCCCAGGAGAGCATCAGGCGAAACGCAGGTGATCGAGTCGCAAATGGCGACATGAGACGATCGGACCGTGACCACTCCAGCACTACCGACGGGACTCGCCGCAGTCGTTTTTGACGTCGGCGAGACACTGGTTAATGAGACTCGGATGTGGACCGATCTCGCACACAAATCCAACATCACACCCTTTACGCTGATGGGGCTTCTGGGTTCGCTCATCGAACGCGGTGACGATCACCGCGAGGTATGGAAGATCCTCGGCGTAGCGCGACCGGTCAGTCGCACCGACATCGTCGCGGCTGACTTGTATCCCGACGCCGTTGAATGTCTGCGGGCCGCGAAGGCTGCGGGTCTAGGCGTCGGCATCGCGGGGAACCAGCCGCGCGGCGCGGTCGAGGCACTCATGTCGCTGAACGTCAGCGCCGACTTTGTCGCCTCATCTGCTGAATGGGGCGTTGCTAAACCAGCCCCTGAGTTCTTTGCTCAGGTCGCCCGCGCAGCTCGCGTCCAACCGCACGAAATCCTCTATGTCGGTGACCGACTGGACAACGATGTGGTCCCGGCGGCTGCCGCTGGCATGCGAACGGCCCTGCTTCGACGCGGCCCGTGGGGGTACGTCCACGCCCGACGCCCCGAATCGAAAGCGGCTGACCTGCTGCTGGATTCGCTGGTCGAGCTAACCTCGGCACTGCAGCACTATCGCCGCTGAACTACCCGATCGGCCGAATCAGCGTGCCGACGCCGGTTTACGGTGTACCTGGCTGCGGCAGATCGCCGGCCCAATGGCGATCAAGCGACGGTCGTCAATCGAGACAGAATTCGTTGCCGCCATCCGTGCATCCCCGACAAGCCCGGGCGCGGCACGCACATCGAGATGCAGCCGCTCAACGCCGAGGAATCAGCCGCGGCACCGTTCTGACAAAGACAACCATCCCGATGATTTCGACGAGCGTTTGCGTTACCACCACCGCTGCGGCCAATTCGTAACCGGCGGGCAGCGCCAACGCTAGTGGCAGAACAACCAACGAATTGCGCGTCACACCGGAGAACACAAGAGACCGACGTGCTGGCACGTCAAGGCGAAATGCCGCACCCGCGCCCATCCCGATCGCGGCCATCACAACCAGAAAGATCACGTAGAAAGGAATGACGGCGCCCACATCACCAAGAGAGCCATCAATCTTGGGCACCTGCGAGGCAACCACCACCGTGAGCACCGCCATCATCAGCGGAACCATGAGCGCCGACACACCAGATACGACCCGAGGACCGCCCGCGGCTCGCCCGGCCCGCCATTGCGTAATCCACGCCAGCACAAGGGGCCCGACAATCAAGACGAGAAATGCTTCCAGGAATGGGCGGAGATCGACGACACTTCTGAGATCACCTCTCATGAAGGCCATCAGAAACAGTGGCAGCAGGGCCATCTGGAGCAGAAGTAGCACCGGGGTTGCCGCCACCAAACGCCGATTGTCACCGCCAGCCAACCCGGCAAAGACTATGACGTAATCGACACAGGGACACAGCAATACGAGCAAAACACCGATCCGCAGGGCGTCATCGGAAGGCAAGAATGCGAACAGCGCTGCCGCCACCAATGGCACCGCAACAAAGTTCGCAACCACAATTGCCGACATGAACCGCGCATCGCGGAGCGCCGCAACTAATCGATCGGCCGGAACCTGCAAGAACGTCACATAGAGCAACGCTGCCAACAAGGGATTGATCCCATGCGCCAGGGTCGGACCTAGTGATGGGAGCCCCAAACCGATGAGCACGCCCACCGCAATCGCACTCAAATAGAGCGCGACTTGATGCCGCTCCACGTAGCCATGAGCTCCGCGAATCATGCTGTCCAGTCAAACACAGCTCACCGCCGCTGACCGTGAACGCTCAGCCATCCCGAGAGACGTCCCATAGCCTGACGCTGCGCCTGGCCTATGGGACGTCTCAACTAAGGACGGGCTAGATCACTCCGAGCGCCAGCATTGCGTCCGCTACATGCGTGAACGCCGAGATGTTGGCACCCAGCACGTAATCGCCGGGAGCGCCGTACTCATCGGCGGTACTGACACATGTGGCGTGGATGCCGCGCATGATCTCTGAGAGCCGATCTTGGGTGTAGCCAAACGACCACGAATCACGCGAGGCGTTCTGCTGCATTTCGAGCGCGCTGGTGGCCACACCACCGGCGTTGGCTGCCTTGCCGGGAGCAAAGCGCACTCCGGACTTGGCAAAGGCCTTGATCGCTTCCGGCGTCGCCGGCATGTTGGCGCCCTCGGCCACGATCTGTGCGCCCTGCGCGATCAGCCGGTCAGCGTCGGCGCCGTCAAGCTCGTTCTGAGTCGCGCACGGGAGCGCAATATCGGTGGGCACCTCCCAGATGGAGCCAGAGGTGATGAGACGAGCCGAAGAACCGCGCTCCTCCACATACTCGGCCAAACGCCCACGGCGGACGGTCTTCACCTCTTTCAGCAGATCCAGATCGATGCCCGCGTCGTCGACCACATAGCCGCTCGAATCCGAGCAGGCAATGACCTCGGCGCCCAGATCCTGCGCCTTTTCAATCGCGTAGATCGCCACATTGCCCGACCCGGACACGGTGACCCGCTTACCTTCCAGCGTGTCTCCGGTCTCGGCGAGCATCTCGCGGACAAAGAACACCACGCCGTATCCGGTGGCTTCGGTGCGTACTTGGGAACCGCCCCACGAAAGTCCCTTGCCGGTAAGCACTCCCGACTCATACCGATTGGTGATGCGCTTGTACTGACCGAAGAGGTAGCCGATCTCGCGGCCACCGACACCGATGTCGCCAGCGGGCACGTCGGTGTATTCGCCTATGTGGCGGTACATCTCAGTCATGAAGGACTGGCAGAACCGCATCACTTCGCCGTCAGAACGACCCTTGGGGTCAAAGTCCGCGCCGCCCTTGCCACCGCCGATCGGCATGCCGGTCAGCGCGTTCTTGAAAATCTGCTCGAAGCCGAGGAACTTGACGACGCCCAGGTAGACGCTGGGGTGGAAGCGCAGTCCACCCTTGTAGGGACCGAGCGCCGAGTTGAACTCCACGCGGAATCCGCGGTTGATCTGCACGCGGCCGCTGTCGTCAACCCACGGCACGCGGAAGATGATCTGACGTTCGGGCTCACACAGCCGCTCGATGATTCCGGCATCGCCGTAGTGGGGGTGCTTAACCAGCACCGGCCCCAGACTGTCGAAGACCTCGCGGACTGCCTGATGGAACTCCATCTCGCCAGGATTGCGAGCGACCACCGCGTCAAAGAGAATCTGAACCTTTACATCAACCATCGACACGCGCCTGGCCCCTTCACTCTCCCACATGGGCACCCCACCCCGGGGCACAGTCGTGAGCCTATCGTTAGACAGATATGTCAGACATATCGGTCTAGTACCCCCGGCTCTGAATCGCCGCGGTCCGACCGTCAAAAATGAGACATCCGCAGGTAGAGGCATATTCGCCTGCGAGATCGTGGCACGAATGGCTTCAGCTCACGAGACGACAGCGGCAAGCGTCGGCCTCAAATTGGGGTGACGGCTCATCACCTCCCCGTGGGCGGCGTCATCCAACTGTGAATCGATGGTCAAAATCCACGGAACGACCTCTTGATCGCTACCCCGAATCCGAGGTGCGATGTCGGAGAGTATGTCTCGCGACAGAGTTTCCAAACGATCTGCGTTGAGCCAGTCTGTGCCGGCAAAGGCAAACTCCACCTCGACCACTCGAGGCGATCCATCCACGGTGGATGAGTTTGTTCCATTCCATTGACGCACGAGCATTTTTGAATCAATGTCAGACACCCTGTGCGAGTGGAAGACTCGGCCCGGTAAGGCGTCGCTCACCACCCTCAGGGCATGAAGAACAAAAGCATCGATTCGCGCAGGCGTCGCACACAATCGGATGCGACATTCCATGACCACCGCTCGCACGGCCAACTCACCCCTTTGTGAAGGTTGTGCCATGGACTCTAGCCCAAATAAAAACAAAAGCCAGAGCGTTTAGTGCCGTACCGCTGCCACGGTAGCGCTGAACGAAATTTATTGAGCCAATACCGATTCGGCGGTCGTTAGCGCAGCTTGGCCCCGTACACATGGGTAACCGAGAGTGCCATCAATACCCTTCGGTCCCTCACCATCACCGACCGGTATTCGGCCCAGTCCGGATGCTCCCCCGCGCCCAGTCGGTAGTACTTGACGAGCGCATCTACCTCGGGTCCATTCTCGTCAGTCCCCGGCCCAATCAGCTCGACGCTTCCTTCAGCGGTCGCCCAGGTGTAGCCGTCGGAACTAGTGAACTCGATTGCCGCGCGTGGGTCCCGCCGAAGGTTGGCAGTTTTGGCGCGTCCTTCGGTCATCGATACGTAGATGACATCGGCTTGCGCGTCGTAGACCGCCGTCACCGGCGACAGCTGCGGCAGCCCATTCGATTTGATGGTGGCAAGAATGCCGATCGACGTCTCGGAGATCAGCGTGCGTGGATCAAAGTCAGTGTCGGCCATGGTAGGCGCAACCACCTGCAGTCGTCGGGAATTCCCAGTTAGCTGGCGTCGGCGGTAGCACATCTCGCCACGACCCTCGCCCCTAGAGTGCTCCGCTCATCGATTCTCCAAGTCCGCCAGTCGTTGGCGGGCTTGCTGTGCCGCCGCCTGCGCACTACTCAGGCGATCATTGGCCGCGGCGCGATCCTGCTCGGCCGCCGACGCTCGCCTCCTCGCGAAGTCGAGTTCTTGCTCCAGTGCCGCCAACTGCGACCTCAGCTTGTCGGCTTGGACGCCGAGCCGATCAACCTCGGCGGCCATCTCGCTGGATGCAGCGTCGGCAGCCCCAGCTCTGGATCGACTCGCGAATAATTCTTCGTCGGCCCGCGCTACTGCCAGCCGAGCCGCAGCCAGTGGATCGGTCTGCCGGGTCTCAGACTCAGGTTCGGATGCTTCTGGCGCGTCGGGAAGCACCATTAGCCCTGCCGGTCCCAGCCCTGAATATTCCGCGGCGGTCGCCAACCGCCCTCGCCGCAAATCTGCACCGACGCTGTCGTCGGCGATCGCAGCCCGCAGTGTCGCGATGATTTCACGCTCGGCGGCGGCCGATAGTCGCATCTCCCATTCCCCGGCCAGCGCGCCGATCTCGGCGACGGCCGCTGTCACCACATCTCGACGCTGTTGCGCGAGCTCGCGAAGTTGGCTCGCATCGGTCCGGCGCTGGGCTTCGCGGAGAGCCGCCCCAACCTCGACAAGCCCGGCTGCGCCGTCTGGATACTGACGACTCCACTGATTAAGCAGCCACGCCGTCTGCGTGGGCCGTCGCAGACCGGAAACCCGCGCGGCCACTTCACGACGGCCGTCGCCGCGTAACTCTCGCACCAGCTCGCCGCGACGCGTCACGAACTCGGCGGCCGCTACGCCATACAGTTCGTCGATCACCTCATCGAGAACGTCATCGTCCTGCGCTGACATCGGCTATCCGCCTTCCCACTGCACAGCGTCGGCCTCAGTCGGCGCGACACACCTTGATCCAAACACGAATCGCGATCGCCGCTACCCTGGAACAAGTGTCTGGGTCAACATGGGTAGCGCTCTTCGTGGCGTGTCTTTTGATCAGCTTCACCCCGGGCGCGGGTGCCATCAACACGATGTCCAATGCGATCACCGTGGGCCATCGCCGCGCGATCTGGGGAATCCTCGGCCAGCAGGCCGCGCTGATCATTCAGCTAGTCGTCGTGGCGGCGGGGCTCGGCGTGATCATTGCCCGCTCGCCCACCGCTTTCGATGTGATCCGGTACGCGGGCGCGGCCTACCTGGTTTACCTCGGTATTCGTCAGATCCTGCGTCGTCCCACGCCTTCTGAAGGCCTCGACGACGTCGCACCGGCGATGTCTAACAGGGCAATGTTCACTCGTGGTGTCTGGGTCAACCTGCTCAACCCCAAGGCGATCGTTTTCTTACTCGCCTTCATCCCTGGCTTTGTGCGTCCAGCACAGGGCCTGTTACTTCAGTACGCAATCATCGGACTCACCATCGTTGCGGTCGATATCACGGTGATGTGGTTCTTCTTCGCTGTGGTGGGTCGTGGCTTCCGGCGAATCACCCGCACCGAGCAAGGCCAACGCAGGCTCGGCATCCTCTTTGGCCTGCTGTTTATCGGAGTCGGAGTACTGCTCGCTGTTGTCTGAGGGACGCACCCCCTCGAATCCTGGTGACACAGGCCGTCTGAGCTGCACTCAAACTGGTGCTACCGTCCCAGTTATCCGAAATCCTGAACGATTCCAGAAAAGGGTGCATACTGTAACCGTGACTTCGTCATCGGATTTGGTGGAACTGCTGCGAGACACCGAGCTCCGCGTCACCCGGCCCCGGGTGGCGGTACTAGCTGCTGTCCACGTACACGCCCACGCCACCACCGAGATGCTCTTCCAGGCCGCGCGAACGGATCTGCCAGAGCTCTCGCGTCAGGCGGTGTATGACAGTCTCGCCGTGCTCACCGATGCCGGGCTCGTGCGCCGAATCCAGCCACTCGGACATGTGGCCAGGTACGAAGCACGAGTCGACGACAATCACCATCACGCGGTGTGCCGGTCCTGCGGTGCCATCGCTGATGTCGACTGTGCAGTCGGCGAAACGCCATGTCTGACAGCCTCAAACGACAACGGTTTCATCATTGACGAGGCCGAGGTCATCTACTGGGGGTTGTGCCCACAATGCGCAGCCTCTACAGCTCCCGGGTCATGACCGTGATCACAGCCCGGATCACCCAACCCCGAAAGGAACGTCGTGTCTGACGAGACAACAGCCCCCGATGCCCCTCCGATTGGTGAGGCGAATTCTGACGCCCCCACGTCAGGTTGTCCGATGCACATCCGGCCTCCGGTCGAAGGTGGCGGAAACGACCAGTGGTGGCCGGAGAAGCTGAATCTGCGTGTGCTTGCACATAATCCAGACGTCATCCGTCCGCGCGAGCCCGACTTCGATTACGACGCTGCGCTCGCCGACCTGGATGTCGACGGTCTGATCGCTGATGTGAAGGCGGTAATGACCGACTCCAAGCCTTGGTGGCCTGCGGATTTCGGTCATTACGGGCCGTTCTTCATCCGCATGTCGTGGCACGCCGCAGGCACCTACCGCGTCGACGACGGTCGTGGAGGAGCGGGCACCGGTATGCAGCGCTTCGCCCCGCTCAACAGCTGGCCGGATAACGTCAGCCTGGACAAGGCCCGTCGCCTCCTGTGGCCGGTAAAGAAGAAGTACGGCAAGACATTGTCGTGGGCTGACCTGCTGGTCCTGGCCGGCAACGTCGCCCTGGAAGACATGGGATTCAAGACCGAGGGATTCGCATTCGGTCGCCCCGACGAGTGGGAAGCCGAAGAGGTCTACTGGGGTTCCGAGTCGGTGTGGCTGGGCACCAACCTGCGGTATTCGGGCGAGCGCAACCTGGAAAAGCCGCTCGGCGCTTCCACCATGGGCCTGATCTACGTCAATCCTGAAGGGCCAGAAGGCAAGCCTGATCCAGTGGCTGCGGCCCAGGATATCCGCGACACCTTTGGCCGAATGGCGATGAACGATGTGGAGACTGCCGCACTCATCGTCGGTGGCCACACCTTTGGTAAGACCCACGGCAACGGTGACGCCGACCTCCTCGGCCCCGAGCCCGAGGCCGCGCCGCTCGAGCAGATGGGCCTGGGTTGGAAGAATCCGCAGGGCACCGGCAGCGGAAACGACGCGATCACCAGTGGCCTTGAGGTCACCTGGACGCATACTCCCACCAAGTGGGACAACAGCTTCCTGGAGATCCTGTACGGCAATGAGTGGGAACTCACCAAGAGTCCCGCTGGTGCATTCCAGTGGAAGCCCAAGGACAACGGCTGGGCCAATTCGGTGCCGATGGCGCAGGGCGACGGCAAGACTCACCCGTCAATGCTGACCACCGACCTCACGATGCGGATGGATCCGGGCTTCGAGAAGATCACCCGGCGCTGGCTCGACCACCCCGAGGAACTTGCCGACGAGTTCGCCAAAGCGTGGTTCAAGCTGCTGCACCGCGACATGGGTCCGGCGATTCGCTACCGCGGCCCCCTGGTTCCTTCGCGCACCTACATCTGGCAGGACAACGTTCCGGCCCAGCAGGGTCCGACCATCTCCGACGCCGACGTCAGCTCGCTCAAGGCATCGCTCCTCGCGTCCGGATTGACGGTCGCACAGCTGGTCTCGACAGCATGGAAGGCCGCCGCCACCTTCCGCGGTAGTGACTACCGCGGTGGCGCCAATGGTGGCCGCATCCGGTTGCAGCCGCAGTTGGGCTGGGAATCGAGCGAGCCTGATGAACTCGCACAGGTCATCGCGAAGCTCGAAGAGGTCCAGTCCGCGTTTAACGCCGGATCGGGTCCCGACGTCTCGTTTGCCGACCTCGTGGTTCTCGGCGGCGTCGCGGCTATTGAGAAAGCCGCCGCCGATGCTGGTGTTGACGTGTCGGTGCCGTTTACCCCGGGACGCACCGATGCGACTCAGGACGAGACTGACATCGAGTCGTTTGCTCACTTGGAGCCCAAGTACGACGGGTTCCGCAACTACGAGGCCAAGGGCAACCCGCTGCCGGCCGAGTTCAACCTCGTCGACAAGGCCAACCTGCTGCGGCTGTCTCCGCCGGAAATGACTGTGCTGGTTGGCGGTCTGCGCGTCCTCGGAGCCAACTACCAGGGCTCGAGCCTGGGCGTGCTGACCGAGACGCCGGGCGTGTTGACCAACGACTTCTTTGTCAACATCTGCGACATGGATGTCGAGTGGAAGCCCGCACCGGCCGACGACGGCACCTATGTGGCCACCGATCGTGCCACCGGCAACCAGAAGTGGACCGGAACCAGGGTCGACCTGGCCTTTGGCGCCAACTCTGACCTGCGGGCGCTCGCCGAGGTCTACGCCGAGGACACCTCCAAGGAGAAGTTCGTCACGGACTTCGTTAAGGCCTGGACCAAGGTGACCGAGCTAGATCGTTTTGATCTCGGCTGAGGTCGGCAGCAACATCACGCAATAGACGACAGGGGCGTCGCCGGGATTTATCCGGGCGACGCCCCTCTCGTTTTCTGCTCGCGATGACGCGCAGGGCGCAGCACCATCGGTGGGGATCCAGCGGGGTGCGGGCTCAGGATTCGGTTGTCACTCGCGCAACAAACCGTGCGACCCGCTCTTGTAGCGCCTCGATGCGCAGGGCGCGCACGAGTTCGGGGGGACTGCCCCCACTTCGGTTGACTCGTGGGGTGCACAGATTCAAGCCGCG
>Cebus_capucinus_imitator_PRJNA485217_SSR047__coassemble_1702_pt1 | contig 10184 bp, 6 predicted proteins | sample Cebus_capucinus_imitator_PRJNA485217_SSR047__metabat2_low_PE_001 | metagenome-assembled genome bin Cebus_capucinus_imitator_PRJNA485217_SSR047
GCGTCGGCCTCGCTAATGCGTGCGGCTGGCGATTCTGGGGCGCCGGGCGCCGAGAACGACCCCACCGATTCGGCGGTCACCACCGACCTCACCTCGTTGGCCACCACCATCCCGGTGTATTCGGGACTAGTCGAGACCGCACGCACCAACAATCGCCTGGGCAATCCGGTGGGCAGCGCCTACCTGGGTGAAGCGTCGGCGCTGATGCAAGATCAGATTCTGCCCGCTGCCGAACGCCTCTACGAACGGCGTTATGCCGAAATCTCCGATCCACAATCGACGCTTACCGTCCCGCCCTACGGCGTCTATGTGGCGTTGCTGGTGGTGACGATCGGATTGATCGCGACGTCTCGTTTCTTGGCGCGCCGCACCCGCAGACGCTTCAACGTCGGGGTGTTGGCCGCGATGATCGCCATCATCGGCGGGCTCATCTGGCTATTGGTGTCGGGCTTGTTGTCGGTGGCCGCCACCAGTTCGGCCAAGAGTGACGGGACCGATCCGCTGCGGCAACTGACTGAGGCCCGAATCCTCACGCAGCAGGCGCGCTCTGCGGAAACCTTGTCTCTGGTGCGGCGCAGCGATCAGCGCATCGTCGACGCGACCTTCGCTGCCTCGACCCAGCGCATCGAAGTGATCCTCAACGACTTGGGCGGCCAGGCCGACGACGACGGTCCGCTCTCCCAGGCGCAGATTGCGTCGATGACCCACTCGCTGGAGCAGTGGAAGCAATCGGACCAACAAACCCGAGTACTGATGCAGCGCGGCAACTTCTCCGAGGCGCGCACGCTGACCGTTGGCACCTCGGGCGAGAGCACCGCGAGCAACTATGCGGCGGTGGACTCTGCCCTCATCGACGCCATCACCAGCACCCGCACGGCGTTCCGGGACGACATCAACACCGCCCAGCGCGTTCTCGGATTCACCGGCAGCGGCATCGCGATGCTGACCCTCTTTGCCTTCATCGCGCTCGTGCTGGGCATGATTCCTCGGGTTCGGGAGTACCGATGACTCGACGCGCCCACGTTCCTCTGTCTCCCAGGCAGTTGCGCCCCAACCGCCTGCACCCCAGCCGGGCGGCACTTGCGGGCGCGATTCTCGCGGTCGGCGTGCTCACCGCTGGGTGCGTCAGCTTTCCCGCTCCGGAGTCACCGGCCCCGAGCGCGGCCGGACTGCAACCCACTCCGCCCGGCTCCGAGGGCAGCGTCCCCTCTGAGCCGGCCCCCGATGCCGAAAACTGCAATGCCACCGCGAGTCTGCGCCCGCCGGACCAGATGCCCGCGGCCAACGAGATGCCCAAGGGCAGCACAATGGCCCAGATTCAGGCTCGTGGACGACTCATCGTCGGCACCGATATCGGCTCCAATCCGTTCAGCTTCCGCGATCCGATCAGCGGTGACATTCAGGGCTTCGATGTCGACATTGCCCGGGAGATCGCCGCGGCCATCTTTGGCGACCGCAACCGGGTGGAGTATCGAGTCTTGAGTTCGGCCGAGCGCACGCAGGCGCTGCAGGACGGATCGGTTGACGTGGTGACCAAGACGATGTCGATCACCTGCGACCGAATCAAGACGGTGAGCTTCTCGGTACCGTACTACCTTTCGTCCCAACGCATCCTGGTGCCCCGCAACTCGGGAATCGACGACGTTGACGGGTTGGCGAATAAGCGTGTGTGCACCGCCCGCGGCTCCACCTCAATCGGTCGCATCCAAACCGAACAACCGCATGCCAAAGTGATCACCACAACCACCTGGGCCGACTGCCTAGTGATGCTCCAACAGGGACAGGTCGACGCGGTCACTACCGACGATGCGATTCTGGCCGGTCTGGCCATCCAAGATCCTTGGGTGCACATAGTTGGCCCCGGGTTGGGCGCCGAGTACTACGGGGTCGGTATTCCCCAGGGCCACAACGACATAGTTCGCTTTGTCAACGGAGTACTCGCCAACATCAAGGCCAACGGCCGATGGTGGGAAATCTACAACCAGTGGCTCGCCGACATCGGTCCGGGATATGGCCCCCCGCAAGCGAATTACCGGGACTGAGGATGATGAATAGAAGCGGTGATCGAACCGACCACAATGCTCCCCCCATCCACAATGCCGGGGTCGATAGGCACGGGGTCAACGAGCCTGTCGTTGATGAGCCCGACACCAGCGAGACTGAGGTCGGTACTCAGGCTGCCACCCCGGAGTCGTTAGGCGTCGACGATCTAGAGGTCGGCACCCAGGCGGCCACGCCGGGCGAGCTTGAGGTCGGCACCCAAGCCGCAGCACTCGACGACCTCGACGTCGGCACCCAAGCCGCAGACACCGTTGGCACGCAGGCCGCACCCATCGATCTGGGCACCGAGGCAACCCCGGTGACCGGCTCCACCGACCCGGTGATCCGAGCACACCCGGCCATCCCCACCGAGGCACTCACCTCGGTCGGCCACACTCGTCGCTTGGTTCCCCGCCGACGCTCCGCGGTCCACGATCGACGGCTGGGCAGCAGCCTGGTGGAGTTGCCCAAGGTGGTCGACACCGAACCCGCCGACGCCGTGCTCGACCTGCCAGTCATCCCTGAGGGCAAGCGCAACTGCTGGCGGTGCGGTCGCCCGGTTGGTCGGCGCAAGGGCCGCGGCGCAGTCGAACTCGCCGGCACCTGCCCGCACTGTGGCGCCCGCTATTCGTTTGTCCCTGGGCTCTCCCCCGGCACCCTGGTGGCTGGTCAATACGAGATCGCCGGGGCCATCGCCCACGGTGGACTCGGGTGGATCTATCTGGCCATCGACCGCAACGTTTCCGACCGCCCGGTGGTTCTCAAGGGCCTGCTCAACTCCTCCGATTCGGAGGCCCAGCAGGTGGCCTTGGCCGAACGGCAGTTCCTCGCCTCGGTCAATCACCCCGGCATCGTGAAGATCTACAACTTCGTCGAGCACATCACCAAAGACGACCAACGCTTCGGCTATATCGTCATGGAGTACATCGGCGGTCAGACGCTCAAGCAGATCACCTCTACCGGCGAGGGACCTGACGTTCCGCTCACCGCCGAGGGTAAACGTCTGATGCCTATCGAACAGGCGATGGCCTATATGTTGGAAGTCCTTCCGGCAGTGGGCTATCTGCACTCGGTAGGCCTGGTCTATAACGACGTCAAACCCGACAACATCATGATCTCCAGCGACGAGGTCAAGCTCATCGACCTTGGTGCGGTGTCGGCGATCAACGGCTACGGACATCTGTACGGCACACCGGGATTCCAGGCTCCCGAGATCGTGCACACCGGCCCACAAGTGGTCACCGACATCTACAGCATCGGGCGAACCCTCGCCGTCCTCACCGTCGATATGCCAATGAAGAAGGGCCGCTACCTCGACGGGCTCCCCGATCCCGAGACCACGCCGGTCTTTCGCGATAACCCATCGTTCTACCTGCTGTTGCAGCGTGCCACCTCCGTCGATCCCAGCGAGCGATTCTCCTCGGCTGAGGAGATGACCACCCAGCTACTCAACGTGCTGCGGGAAACCGTTGCGGTACATACCGGTGTGCCACGTCCATCACTGTCGACGGTATTCACCCCGCAGCGCTCGACCTTTGGCACCGACCTCATGCTCGCGCCGGTCGACGGCTTCTTTGACCCCGATCTGGCCGCCTTCTACGATCCGGTCGATATCGCCCGCGCCCTGCCGGTGCCGCTGGTCAATCCGACCGATCCTGCTGCCGGACTGCTCAACTCGGCGGCGCTCTCTGATCCACGCCAAACCCTTGACTCGATCAACGCGGCCCGCGCCGAGGGCTTTGCCTCGATTTTGGGTCGACCGACCACCGATGCGCACCCGTCACTAGAGATCGATCTGGCCGAGGCTCGCGCCCACCTAGAACTCGATGGCGTCGACACCGCACTGAGCGTGCTCCGCGATGTATCTGTGCAGCATGGCGATTCGTGGCGAGTGCAGTGGTACATGGGCATGTGCGCGTTGATGAACGACGAGCCGGAGATCGCCAACGAACGATTCGCCGGGGTTCTCGCGGCGATGCCGGGCGAGGTGGCCCCCAAGTTGGCTGCCGCGGGTACCGCGGAACTCATCGGTCGCTGGCTCTCCGACGAGAAGCACCATCCCGACGAGCCTGCCATCGGCAGCGCGGCGCAGGATCGCATCGCGGCCCTGTATGAGATTGCCGCGCACCATTATCACGATCTCTGGCTCACTGACCACAGCATCGTGACCGCAGCTTTTGGCATGGCCCGACTAGCCGTTGCGCGCGGCGATTTCGACTCGGCTATCGAGCCGCTCGACGAGGTTCCGGCCACCAGCCGCCACTACAACACCGCGCGCGCCACCGCGGTATTGGCGCTGGTTCACGGTCGCGACCCGGCCGAGGTGAAGTGCCGTCAGCTAGTGGAGGCCGCGCGTCGCCTGGAGGCGATGCCCGATACCGAGCCGCGCAAGGCCCGACTCCAATTGATCGTGCTGGGAACCGCATTGGGCTGGATTTTGTCTCGCTCCGACGAGGCGGATCGCCCCAAGACGCTCATGGGTGTGCCTTTTACCGAACGCGGCCTGCGCGCGGGCACCGAACGATCCCTCCGGTCACTCGCCCGTGGGATGCGCAACAATCGGGACAACCGCTTCATGCTGGTCGATCTCGCCAACTACGTGCGGCCCGACAGCCTGTTCTAGACGTGGCAATGCCCGCACACCTGCCGTGCGGGCTCGGCTCAGTCCACTTCGGCGGCGACGTGGGCCGCCTGCTGGGCAATGGCGAGTTCTTCATTGGTCGGGACCACCAGCACTGTCACCGCACTGTTGTCGACCGAGATCACCCGTGGCTCCTTGCTGCGCAACGTATTTCGCTCGGCGTCGATGATGATGCCGTAATTCTCCAGGTTGGCCAGCGCGTCGGCTCGCACTCCGGCGGCATTCTCACCGACCCCGGCGGTGAAGGTGATCGCGTCCACCCGACCAAGTTCGATCATGTAGCTGCCGATGTAACTGCGCAGCCGGTGCACGTAGACGTCGTACGCCAGCTTCGCCGATGCGTCACCCGCCTCCATTCTTTCGGTGATAGCGCGGAAGTCATTGTCACCGCACAGTCCTTTGAGCCCGGATTGCTTGTTGAGCAGGGTGTCAATCTGGTCGACACCAAGTTTGACGACTCGATTGAGGTGCAAGACGATCCCCGGATCGATGTCGCCGCTACGCGTTCCCATCACGAGGCCCTCCAGCGGGGTCATTCCCATGCTGGTGTCGATGGGCCTACCGCCCGAGACGGCCGACGCCGAAGCTCCATTACCGAGGTGCAGAACGATCTGGTTGACCTCCGCGGGATCTTTGCCGAGCAACCCGGGTACCGATTGCGAGATGTATCGGTGGCTAGTGCCATGAAATCCGTAGCGGCGGATGGCATGCAGTTTGGCCACGCCGCGATCGATGGCGTAGGTCGCCGCCGCCTCAGGCAGTTGATGAAAGAACGCGGTGTCAAACACAGCGACCGCCGGGACACCGGAAAGGAGCTCCGAGACTGCCTCGATACCAATGAGATTGGCCGGATTGTGGAGCGGCGCTAGCGTCGAGATCCGCTTGATCTCGGCGATGACCTCCGGCGTGATCAACGTCGGTTCAAAGAAGGTGCGACCGCCATGGACCACGCGGTGTCCCACCGCCGCCAGCCCAGCGGTGGTGAGATCGATATCGTTCTCGGCGAAGAGTCCCAGAATGCCCTCGATGGCGGCGAGATGACTGGGCAGTGCCCGTACCTCGACGGTCTCGGCACCGTTGTGCCGGTGGGTGATTGAGCCCTCGATCTCGTTGATCCGCTCGGCGATGCCCTCCGCGAACACTTCTTCGGTCTCCGGATTGACCAACTGGTACTTCAACGACGACGACCCGGCGTTGAGGACCAGCACCGATCCCGCGATATCACTCATCAGGCGTCACCTTTCGCACTCTGTTCGGCGGCCAGGTTCTGCGCCTGGATGGCGGTGATGGCGACGGTGTTGACGATGTCGTCGACCAGTGCACCACGTGAGAGGTCATTGATCGGGCGGGCGATTCCTTGCAGCACAGGCCCAATCGCCACGGCACCAGCACTACGCTGGACCGCCTTGTAGGTGTTATTGCCGGTATTGAGGTCGGGGAAGATGAGTACCGTCGCCCGCCCGGCCACCGGAGAGTCGGGCATCTTGGTGATCGCCACCGACGGCTCCACTGCGGCGTCATATTGGATCGGCCCCTCCACCAAAAGCTCTGGGGCCCGCTGGCGTACCAGCTCAGTCGCGATACGCACCTTGTCGACATCGGCGCCGGTACCCGAACTTCCAGTGGAGTACGAGAGCATCGCGACGCGCGGCTCGATCCCGAATCCGGCCGCCGTAGCTGCCGAGCTGATCGCGATATCGGCGAGCTGCTCCGCCGTCGGATCGGGCACCACCGCACAATCGCCGTAGGCCAACACCTTGTCGGCCAAGCACATAAAGAACACGCTCGACACCGTCGAGACACCCGGGGTGGTCTTAATGACCTCGAAGGCCGGGCGGATCGTATGGGCGGTGGTGTGGGCTGCGCCGGAGACCATACCGTCGGCGCGGCCGGTATGGACGAGCATGGTGCCGAAGTACGAGACGTCACGCATCCGCTCTTGGGCCTGCTCAAAGTCGACGCCCTTATGCTTGCGCAACTCCGCGTATTGCGTGGCGAATTCGTCTGTCAGCGGCGAGTTCTCGGGATCAATAAGCTCTACCCCGTCGAGGTCGACACCCAGATCGTGCGCGCGCCGGGTCAGTGACGCCGGGTCACCGAGGATGATGAGCGAGACCACGCCGCGGCGCAGCAATCGTCCTGCCGCCCGCAGGATTCGATCGTCATCACCCTCGGGCAGCACGATGCATTGTCGGTCTGCCCGAGCCCGTGCGATCAGCCCGTACTCGAACATTTGCGGCGTCATCACCGCGGTGATCGGCACATCAAGCACTTTCATCATCGACTCGGGACCGACGTGGCGTTCCATCAACGCCAGCGCTGCCTCGATCTTGCGTGCCGACCCTGCCGACACCCGTCCGCGCGTGTTTGCCGCGGTACGTGCGGTGTCATAGGTTCCGTGCTCGCACATGATGATTGGCAGCGTCGATTGCAAGCCTGCGACCAATGCGTGAATCATCGGATGCGGCCGTAATCCCCCGTTGAGGATGATCCCGGACAACCGCGGGAAGCCCTGCGCCGCATTGGCAGTGACCAGCGCCAGCAGCACATCGGAGCGGTCGGCGGGCGCGATCACCACCATCCCCTCGTTAAGGCGCTCCAAGATGTGCTCCACGGTCATGCCGCCGACCATCACCTGCAATGCCTCACGATCGAGAAGCTCGGGATCGCCGCTGTAGAGCGTCGCGCCGAGAGACTCTTTGAGCTCGGCCATCGTCGGGGCAAAGAGCACCGGCTCTTCTGGCAGACACCACACCGGCAGATCGAGCACCGAGAGCGCTGCCCGGATCTGCGGAAGCTGAGTGGGTTCGCAACGGTTGGCGACGACGGCAGCGGTAGTCGCGTGTTCGCTGGCGATCTCGTGGAGCAGAAGTTCGCTCATATCCTTGATCTCGCCGGGAGTACGTCCGGCTGCCTTGAGCGCGAGGATGATCGGCGCCGACAGGTTCGCGGCAATCCGCGCGTTAAAGGCAAGTTCAGAAGGAGACCCGACGTCGGTGTAGTCCGAACCCACGATGACAATGCCGTCGCACCGGGTCTGCAGGGCGTGGAAGCGGGCGACGATCTCGGCAACGGCCGCATCAGGGTTGGCGTGTACCTGCTCGTAGGTAACGCCGGTGCACTCGTCATAGCTTGCCTCTGCCGAGGTGTGCTCGATCAGCATTTCCAGCAGATAGTCCGGTTCTCCGGCGCCTGCCCGAGAAATTGGGCGGAACACTCCGATCCGGCCGCCCGTGGCCACCAGCGCCGACACTACACCGAGCGCCACCGCCGACTTGCCGCTCCCGCCTTCTCCGGCGGCAATGTAAATAGCTGTCGTGGCTTCGGCTATCTGCGAGCGGTCAGTTCCGGCGTCATCTGAACCCATGTTCTAGAGCCTAGTGGTGCTGGCGAAACACCGACGGCTATCGGTCGTCGCGTGCGTCGCTGGCATCGCCGGGTTCGCGCACGATCGCACGAACAACGAGGTCTGCCACCTGCGCGTCTGAGAGCGAGCTCTCCGGTACGAGCATCGCCGAATAGATCACGCGCACCAGGAATTCGGCTGCCCCTCGCGGATCGGGAACCAGATGTTCACCGATCTCCGGGGCCAGATCCAGTAGTGCCTGGTCAACAATGTGAGCGACCAATGACGGCCCGGTGGAAGAGTCGGTGGTGATCAGTGCGCCGACGATCTCTTCTGGTTCCTTGCGCAAGACATATTGCAGCGCATCATGCTCGCGGATGTAGGGCAGCACATGGAGAATCTGGGCGCGCACCTTGCCCGCGGCGTCAGGTTCGGGAGCGGCCCACTCCCGTAGCCGAATCCGTAGAGCCGAGACCTCACGCTCGACGATGGCCGCGACCAGTGCCTCACGGCCGCCGAACATCCGGTAGGCGGTGGCGCGTGCGACCCCGGCATGGCGGGCCACCGAGGTCAGGCTCAGCGCTTTGGCACCAAAACGCGACACCAGCCCGACGCCTACCTCGGCCATCCGATCGCGATCCATGCAGGAGAATTTAGCCGACATCGCCCCCCGGCCAACACCCCAGCTCACCAACGCCCCAGCTCACCAACACCCCAGTTCACACCGACGACCGCCGCGAAGGCGGGGCCGGTAGGGTCGCATCGACCCCATCGGAGCCGTGCCGGGACACCCCGGATGTGAACCTAAGGACCGCGACATGCTCATTCGAGATGCGCGCGACAACGACGCCGCCGGTATTGCCCTTATCTACAACGACGCCGTGGCGAACAGCACCGCCATCTGGAACACCACCGTCGTGACGGTCGACGATCGCCGCGACTGGCTCACCGACCGACGGGCCGCAGACCTACCCGTCCTTGTTGCCACCGACGCCGATACCGGTGCCGGACAACAGATTCTGGGTTATGCGACCTATGGCGCGTTCCGCCCGCAGGACGGATTTGTCCACACCGTTGAGCATTCGGTGTACGTGCGTGACGACCAGCGCGGGCGCGGGGTGGGCACCGCACTACTGCGTGAGCTGATCGGTCGTGCCGAGCAGTCGGGTGTACACGTCATGGTCGCCGCGATCGACGCGACTAACGCCGGATCGATCGGCCTCCATGAACGGCTCGGCTTCCGGCGTGCCGGAACACTTTCCGAGGTCGGAACCAAGTTTGGCGAATGGCTCGATCTAGTCTTCTTGCAGCTTCTGCTGCCGTACCGACCTGACTAGTCCGGCACCGTCAGACCCTGACTAGTCCGCTACCGTCAACTGACGCAGGCGCGGCGCGAGGTCCTTCTCAAAGTTGTCGAGGAAGCGACGCTGATCGTGGCCGGGAGCATGGAACACCAGGTGATTGAGTCCGGCGTCGGTGTAGAACTTCACCTTCTCCACTGCCTCATCGGGATCCGAGGCAACGATCCACCGCTTGGCAACCTGCTCGATGGGAAGCTCGTCGGCCAGCCGCTCCATTTCGGTGGAGGAGTTGACGCTGTGCTTCTGTTCGGGCGTCAATGACAGCGGCGCCCAGAAGCGGGTGTTCTCCAGCGCCAGTTGAGGATCGGGATCGTAAGAGATCTTGATCTCGATCATCCGGTCGATCGCGTCAAAGTCGCGACCGACCTTCTCTGCACCTTCTTTGACCGCCGGGATCAGCTTCTCGGTGTAGAGCTCCGCACCCTTACCCGAGGTGCAAATGAATCCGTCGCCCGCACGGCCGGCATACCGCGCCACCACCGGTCCGCCAGCCGCGACGTACACCGGAATCTGCTGCTCTGGAACGTCATACATGTATGCGCCCTGGGTGTGGTAGTACTCGCCGTCAAAGTCGACCTCGTCGCCGGTCCACAGTTCACGCATCAACGAGATCGCCTCGCGCAACCGAGCGAACCGCTCCTTAAACTCCGGCCATTCGCCCTGGAAGCCGGTCGCGTACTCGTTGAGCGCCTCACCCGTTCCCACGCCGAGCATGATGCGCCCGGGATACATGCAGCCCATCGACGCGAAAGCCTGGGCGATTACCGCGGGGTTGTAGCGGAAGGTCGGAGTCATC
>Cebus_capucinus_imitator_PRJNA485217_SSR047__coassemble_1705_pt1 | contig 10163 bp, 11 predicted proteins | sample Cebus_capucinus_imitator_PRJNA485217_SSR047__metabat2_low_PE_001 | metagenome-assembled genome bin Cebus_capucinus_imitator_PRJNA485217_SSR047
CGAGCGTGGTCAGGACGGTGTTGAGGTCGGCAGCAAAGTGTCGTAGTCGTAACCGGTTCCGACCTTGGCGGACTGTCCAAATCCGCGACGGTCATAGGTGATCACCCGGTACCCGGCAGCGAGGAGTTCACGGCTTTGCCGCTCCCAGCTGTGGCCGTCGAGAGGGTAGCCGTGGATCAGCACAACCGGCTGACCCGTTCCGTGGTCTTCGTAGTAGAGCTCGATCGGGGTGGAGTTCTCTTGCCCGACGGTGATGTAGCCCATTGTTTCTCCTCTGATCAGCCAGGGATAGCCCGGCTCGTACTCCGGGAGTGGTGGCCCGGATGACGCGGAGAACGATCGTTCTCCGTGCTGCCTGCTAGAGTAGAGAACGGTCGTTCTCTGCGCAAGAGGGTATGAGTGCAGGGCGGATGAACGCAGCGAGCAATGAAGGTGGGGTGTGATGAACGCGGAGTTGCGCGAGCAGGTAGTCGCCGCTGCCGATCGGCTGTTCTACGCGAACGGAGTGCAGGCCGTAGGGATGGATGCCGTACGCGATGCTTCTGGAGTCTCGCTGAAACGGCTCTACTCGCTGTTTCCGTCGAAGCAAGACCTGGTGCTCGCGGTGCTGCACGACCGCAGCGGGCAGTGGCAGCGCGGGATTGACGCCGCGACGGCACGCTCCACCCAGCCGCGCGAGAAGCTGCTCGCGATCTTCGACTTCTTGCTGGAATGGTTCGGCGACGACGAATTCCGGGGCTGCGCCTTCATCAATGCCTTCGGTGAGCTCGGCGGATCTATGCCTGCGGTGGCGGAGGCGGTGCGGGTGCAGAAACAGGGGTTCGGAGACTACGTCGCCGAACTGTGCGGTGAGCTGGGCGCTCCCGACTCGCTTGCGCCGCAACTAGCGATTCTCGCCGAAGGCGCGCAGACAACGGCTGCCATCGCCGGAAACCCCGACGCGGCTCGCGATGCCCGATCAGCCGCTGAAGTGCTCATCGGAAATGCGCTGGCCGCGTCGGTCTTTCAGTAACATTTCACTACGAGTGGCGCCGTTTAGCCGCGGCTAAACAGGCGGGCAAAAAGTCCGGGCTCATTGGCGTGACCGGCGCAGCGTTGCGACTTCGGGATGCCTCGCATCACCTGATCGACATGTTGGCCGCAACCACGCCAGGTGGCTTTTTCGCACTTGCGGCAGGTGACTTGGTGGCACATGGGGATTCCTTAACTCGAGTGCAATTACTTAGACGACAGCGGGTTCGAGGTCCGGCTCGGTCAGGTACTGCGACGCCTCATCGCCCAGGCGAGCTAGTAGCGTTGCCATACCGCCGGAGAGATGAGCCACGTCAAAACCGGCGGCCGCGAGAACCCGGGTGGCCAGGTACGAGCGCATCCCCGATTGGCAGTAGACGCGAATGGGGCGACCGGCTGCGGCGCTACGTATCTCGTCGATTCGATCACGAATCTCGTTGTGCGGCACCAGTAACGCGCCTCCAATATGCCCATCCGCGAACTCATTGGCTGACCGGACGTCAAGTATGAGCGCGTTCTGCATGGTCGTGCCGACGGTATCGGCCTGCCAGAGTGTGGGATCTCCGTTGATGACGTTGTCGCCAATCATTCCCGCCATGTTGACTGGGTCTTTGGCCGATCCGTACGGGGGTGCGTAGGCGAGGTCGAGGTCGATCAGATCGGTCGCGGTCATCTGGGCACGGATCGCGGTGGCGATGACGTCGATCCGCTTATCGACCCCGTCGGCGCCGACCGCCTGGGCGCCGAGGATTAGCCCATCGGTGGTTCGCAGGTGCATGAGCAGATGGATCTGTTCGGCGCCGGGGAAGTACCCGGCATGGCTCCCCGGGTGCAGATGGATTGTCTCGTAACTGATCCCGGCGGAATCCAGTGAACGTCGGTTGGCCCCGGTCAACGCTGCGGTGAGAGTGCCGATGCGGACGATTGCGGTGCCCACCGGCGCTGGTATCGGGCGTGCGGTCGCTGGACGCAGAATGGCGTCGGCAACCTGCCGTCCGGCGCGGTTGGCGGGCCCGGCCAGGGCGACCGGCCGGCGAAGCCCGGTAACCGCATCGGTACTCACGGTCGCATCACCCACTGCCCAAATGGAATCCAGGTTGGTGCGCCCATGCTCATCGACGATGATGGCGCCTCGCTCGCACGCGATTCCGGCCGACTCAAATGGAGCGGTATCCGGCGTGACCCCGACCGAGAGAACCACCACGTCGGCGGAAATGGCCGTGCCGTCGGCAATCTCGACGATCGCCGGGGCTTGCGGCTGGCCGGTCTGGATGGCGGTGGCCGCGACGCCATCGTGCACGCGGATTCCCATTGCGACGAGTTGGTCGCGGATCACGGCGGCGATCTCGGGCTCCAGCGGTGGCAGCACATGGTCGGCCAGCTCAACGACGTCGACGGTGAGTCCTTGAAGTCGAAGCGCTTCTGCGGCTTCGAGTCCGATGAATCCCGCACCCAGGACAACAGCGCGGTGGGCGCCGTTGAAGACTCTCTCGCGCAGCGCGACGGCATCGCCGACGGTGCGAAGGGTGGTGACGCAGTCAGCGTCGATCCCGGGAATGGGTGGGGTGATCGCACGAGCGCCGGGGGAGAGGATGAGCGCGTCGTAGGTGACCTGATCCTCCCCCTCGGGGGAGCGCACGGTGACCGTCTTGGCCCTCGGGTCTACTGCGGTGACCTCATGGCGCACACGGACATCGAGATCGAGGGCCTCCCGCAGCGAGTCGGGAGTCTGAACCAGCAGCGCGTCCTCGTCGGCGATCTCACCGCCGACGAAGTAGGGGAGACCACAATTGGCAAAGGAAGGGTGCTCGCCGCGCTCGAACACGACGATCTCGGCATCCTCGGCCAACCTGCGTGCACGGGCAGCGGCACTCATGCCGCCAGCAACGCCACCGACAACAACGATCTTCATACCCCCGAGGGCATATACCCTCGGGGGTATCCGCAAACAGTTCGCGCGGCCAGCGGCAGTCGGTCAGCGCTTGGTAGGCGCGGGTGTCTTCTCGCTGGCGGCCAGCTTCTGCGACCACTTGTAGAGGCCGCCAATGATCAAGATGAATCCAACAATGCCGAGCCACTTGGCAGCGTTCTCGAATCCGTCCCCGACCACGGCGAGCACGTCGTCATGCCCGGTCGCGGCGACGATGCCAGCAAAGACCACGCCAAAGAGGCTTTCGCCGACGATCAGTCCGGTTGCCAACAGCACGCCGATGCGCTTCTTATGCTCTGTGTCGCCACCGGATTTGTCAGCCCAGCGGTTGTAGAACATGCCGAGGATGGCGCCGATGGGAATGACAATGGTCAGCGACATCGGCAGATACATGCCCATACCCACGGCCAACGGGGGCAGTCGGAAACGCTTGGTGCGCAGCCCGAGCATCTCGTCAACAAAGATGACACCGATACCGATCAGGGCGCCGATCCCGAGAAGGCCCCAGTCGAGCGAGCCGCCCAGAACGCCGGTCGCGAGAGTGGAGAGGAGCTGAGCCTGCGGAGCAGACAATGCGTCGTCCCCGGCCCCCGGTGCGCCAGCGAAACCGAAGGAACTGTTCATCAGGCCAAGAATCGGCGGGATGATGGCCGATCCGAACAGCACGCCGATGACGAGCGCGACCTGCTGCTTCCACGGAGTCGCGCCGACTAACTGGCCGGTCTTGAGGTCTTGCAGATTGTCGTTCGAGATCGTCGCCACGCCAAAGACAATCGCGGCGGCAAAGAGGGTGTAGGCGATGAGCGCGTCGGTCTCGTCGCCGTTCGCGGTGCCAAAGGTGACCTTCACCAGCAGGGCGGCCAAGATGACCACCAGGATGCCGACACCAGAGATGGGGCTGTTGGACGAACCGATGAGACCTGCCATGTAACCGCACACCGCGGCGATCACCAGGCCGATGATGATGACGAAAATGATGGTGACCGAAATGATTCCGGCCGACGAGCCGAGGATCGGATCCGCGCCACCCGATGCCGGGGGAGTGCGCACAAAATCCCATAGCAATAGGCCGATGGGGATCATCATCGCCACGATGGTTCCCGCCACATAGGGGAACGGGATATCGCGCTCGGTGACATCGACGCTCATGCCCTCGCGTCGAGTCCGGGCGGACTTCAGCGCGTTGGAAATGCCGGTGGCGATAGGTCGCAGGATCTTGAGCAGAGTCCAAATCGCGGCCACCGCGATGGCTCCGGCGCCGATCAACCGGACCTGACTGGAGAATGCGGTGTCGAGGACGTCGCTGATGGCCCCCGTCGCCGAGGTGAATTCGCCCCATGAGTAGATCGGCATCAGGATCAGGAACGAGATCACCAGGCCAACGAGCATCGCGATGCCGACGGTGAGGCCGACCAGGTGCCCGACACCGATGAGTGCCATCGACAGACTTGCGCCGAACATCGAACCGCCGGAGCCGATGCGGTAAACCACCGACACCGAATCGCTGACGATGCGGAGCTTGGCGAGCAGGGCAAAGGCGGCCGATCCGAGCGAGCCGAAGACGATTGCCATCAGCCCGGCGTGGTTGCTCTGGGCTCCCTCGCTGGTCTCGCCGACTTTGAGAACCTCGGCTGCCGCGACGCCCTCGGGATAGGGCAGATCCGAACCGGTCACCAGAGCTCGGCGCAGCGGGATCGAGTACATGACGCCGAGGATGCCGCCGACGGCGCAAACCGCAACGGTGATCCAGTACGGGAAGCCCGTCCACCAGCCGATCATGACGAGGCCGGGGATCACGAAGATGATCGCCGAGAGGGTTCCAGCCGCTGAGGCGATCGTCTGCACGATGTTGTTCTCGACGATCGAGTGGTTGGCAAACAACCGCAGGATGGCCATCGAGATCACCGCGGCCGGGATCGCGGTAGCAAACGTGAGGCCAACCTTGAGGCCCAAATAGACGTTTGCGGCGGTGAAGACGAGCGTGATCAGTCCGCCAAGGACGACACCACGCACCGTGAGTTCACGGAGCCCCGGCGATGGCGTGGAAACCCCTACGCGATCGGACATGTGCCACCCCTTAGATGTTGATTCGATCTCGATAAGAATTCGATCTTCACACCTTAAAGTGGCGCTGGCCTTCGGGTGGCTAAAGGGGCGTTGTCACTCGAGTTTGTCTGGGTCACCCGAGTTTGTCCGGGTGGATCGAGGTTGCCCGACTAAATGCCGAGCACTCCGGCCGAAAGGTTGCTGGCCCAGGTCCCGATGTCATTGATCTGGCCTCGCTGCGAATAGATCCACAGCGTCGGGCTGACCGAGCGTCCGCAGCGCACTCGTACGGGAAAGCGGCCCGGGCGCACATCCTTACCCTTCAGCGTCGCCGTGCGGGCGGTGCTCTTGGTGAGCACTCGGTGTGAGCCCACCGAAATGGTGCATTCAGCCTTGGCGCCCGCGCGCGCCCCGGGCAGATAAGTCAGTTCCCAGTTGGTAGTGCCGGAGGCGGCGACGGCGAGGGTGGGGACGGCCGCGGCCTCTGCCGGAGCGGTACCGACTAACGACGCTGTGGCTGCCGCGATGAGGGTAATTACGCAGGTCAGTGCGGCGCGACGACGAGTTGAGTGCATGTGGAACGGGCTCCTTCAAAGCTGTGACACATCATGTTTCACATTTCATATATGAAGTATGTTAGCGTGACGACGTTCGATTAAGACCTCAATCACATCGTTCTGCACACGGGGGATCTGCATGGCGTTCGAGTTGCCCGCTTCCAAGGGGCCGCTTCGTGATCTCGTCAACGAGGCGGGCCACACGCTGGGGTTTGCACTCCAGGCGATCGGCGCCCTCGTTGTCGCCATCTTCCGGTTCCGGCTTTCCATCTCTGAGACGGTCAACCAGACCGTCTTCATCGGACGCGTGAGCACCGGGCCATCGCTGTTGCTGATGCTTCCGGTGGGCGTCTTTATCGCGGTGTCGGTGGGCGAGCTCGCGGGACGGATCGGAGCCGGCGGCTATTCCGGTGCCGTGGTTGCCTTCATCATCGTCGGCCAGGCCTCCGCGCTCGTCAGCGCGTTGATGATGGCAGGTGTCGCCGGATCGGCGATCTGCACCGACCTGGGTTCACGCAAGATCCGTGAAGAGATCGACGCGATGGAGGTCATGGGCCTCAACGTGATCGAGCGTCTGGTCGCACCGCGTATCGCTGCGGCCATCATCGTCTCGATGGTGCTGTGCTCACTGATCACGGTGACCGGTGTTGGCGCGTGCTACCTCTACCACGTCTATGTGCAGCATCTGCCCGCTGGCGCTTTCATGGCCACCTTCAGCCAGTACGGCCGCCCGGCGGACTTCGTGACGGCGCTGATCAAGGCCGCACTCTTTGGTCTGCTCTCCACGATCGTGGCCTGCTTCAAGGGATTGCACGCCCGCGGCGGACCGCGCGGTGTGGCCGATGCGGTCAATGAAGCCGTGGTTATCGCCTTCGCGCTGGTCTTCATCTTCAACACGATTCTGTCCCAGTTGTATTCGGTCATCGTTCCGGCTGTGGGGTCCTACTGATGGTTTCGGCAGATCTCACCTATCGGGCCCGCGTCGGGACGCGGCGGCGTTACAACGACTTTGTCAATGGCTTTGTGCGCCTTGGCGAATACGTCACCTTTATCCTGCGTGCTGTCGCTGCGGTGCCGTATACGCTGGTCCACTACCGCAAGCATGTCCTCGCTCAGATCGCCGACGTGACCTTCGGCGGCAAGTCGCTGCTGTCGGGCGGCGGCACCCTCGGCATCGTGCTGGCGATGTCGCTGGCTGCGGCGATGATGCTGGGACTAGAGACCTACCGCGGCCTGCAACTGGTGGGAATGACCACCTTGTCGGGCATGCTGTCGGCCATCGCGAATACTCGCGAACTGGCCCCGGTCGTGGTCGCGATCGCCCTCGCGGCAAAGGTGGGCACCGGATTCACCGCGCAGATCGGCGCCATGCGGATCTCCGACGAGATCGCGGCGCTCGACGTGATGGCGATCCGTTCGATTCCGTTCTTGGCCACCACGCGGATGATCGCGGCAATGGTTGCCGTGCTTCCGATTTACATGATCGGTTTGCTCGCCAGCTACTTGGCCACCCGCCTGGTGGTGGTGTGGTACAACGGCGAATCGTCTGGCATCTACGACTACTTCTTCCACCTCGCTCTCACCCCGACCGACCTGCTGTATTCGGCGATTAAGGCGCTAGTCTTCGCCGCGATTGTCACCCTGGTGCATTGCTCATACGGGTACTTCGCCAGCGGCGGTCCCGAGGGAGTGGGCCAGGCAGCGGGCCGGGCCCTGCGCACCTCGATCCTGGCGATCGGCATCTTTGACGTCATCTTCACCTTTGGCCTGTGGGGACTCGTCCCCGAGATCCCGGGAATGGGGATCTAGCGATATGACCACCATGCTTCCCGGAAAGACGGTCTCTAAGGCCGGCTACATTATTCGCGCAGTGATCGCGATTGTGCTGATCGGCGCCTTCGCGCTCTGGATGGTCGGCCGCAGTACCGGACTCACCAACTCTGATCCCGTAGTAAGCGCGCAGATCCCGGTCGAGGCCGGACTCATCTCGGCGGGCGCACCCGTGCGCTATCACGGTGTCAAGGTCGGTGAAATCTCTGCCATCGACGCCGGGCAAGGCTCGTCGCGGGTGGAGATGACTATCGACAAGTCATCGATCAACGCGATCCCGCGATCGGTGATGGTTCGGGTCTTGCCGCGTACCTTCTTCGGCGACATCTACATCCAGCTGGCCGAGCCGACAACCGATGATGCGCAGAAGAATACGGCGCAGAAGAATACGGCGGGGGACAGTCCGCGTTTGGCAGGCGGCGCCCAGCTGGCGGTCGATGCCGGCCCCGACGCCATCAACCTGTACAACATCTACACCAAGCTGACCGGCCTGATCGACGCCGTGGAGCCCCAGAAGATTACGGTGGCGCTCGCTGCGGTCAACAAGGCTATCGGCGGTCGCGGAGCCGACCTCGGCTTGATGATTGACCAGTGGTCGGCGTCGTCGCAGATGCTCGAAAAGCAGGTCAACGAATTCATCGATGCCACACCGCAGTTCCGTCGTGTCGCGGAATCACTTCGACGCGCCACGCCTGCGGTCACCGCGACCTTGGCCTCGGTGACCAACCTGTCTCGCGGCATCCTCGAACATCAGGAGTCGATTGCGGCGACGTTGGTGGCTGCCTCGGGCTACCTCGGTTCGGTGGGACCCTTCGTGGCTTCGCAGCGCAAGAACCTGATCACCATCATCGACTCGACCGGCAAGATCCTTTCGACCATCGCCGATAACCCCTCTGGCATCTCTAAGACGCTGCGCGAGGCAGACAAGTGCGCTCAGTCCGGCGCGATCGTCTTCGCCGGTGGCCGGTTCAATATCACTGCGGTGCCGAGTTTCTCGCAGCCGATGCCGTACACCGCAGCGGATTGCCCGACCTACCAGTCGCTGCGCGGCGCACAGTGCACCGGAACCGGTTCGGTGCTGGGTCGCGGACCGGTCCGGGCACCGGGCGCGGGCAACGGCACGATCTTGAACCCGACGACCTCTAACGGCGACGACAGCGGTAACGCTGGCAATAACGGTGCGGGATCGGCACAGCCCGCGGCATTTTCGTCGTAAACCTCGATTGACGGTGCTGGTGAAAGGAATGCGTTGAATCAGCTGCAGGGCACTGTGGTGCCTGCGGGTAACAGCGGTCAGTCGAGCAATGCGCAGAACCCGAATCCGGCTACCGTGCTGATGCTCGGACCAATGGTCCGTGGGGCTCAGGTGGATCTGAAATGACTCGACTCACTCCCCGTGCGCTATTCAAGGCAACAGCATTCGTCGTCATCGGGATTATCGCCGCGATCCTCGTCTCCAACACCTTGCGTGTACCGGTGTCGGGATCGACAGATGACTTTGTCATCGAATTCACCAATGCCGAAGGACTGGTCCCCGGAAACTCGGTGACGATGGCCGGCGTCCGTATCGGACGAGTCGCCTCCGTCGATCTCACCAGCGGGGATCAAGGCACGGCAATGGCGCGCGTGCATGTGCAGATCCAGGAGAACAAGGTGATCCCCGAGCGGGTGCAGGCAACGGTGCGCTATGGCGACATGCTGGGTGCCCGCTATATCTCTCTTGATGATGCCGGGCCTAAGGGAATTGCCCGCGACGGCAACACTATTCCGGTGAAGGCAACCACTCCGCCGGTCAGCCTGACTGCACTGATGAATGGCTTTGAGTCGCTCTTCTCCGCACTCGACCCGGACCAGGCCAATCAGCTGGCCCGTGGCTTTGTCGACACCTTTGAGGGCCGCAGCGGGTCGGTAGAGACGCTGCTCAACCAGATCGCCACGATGGGGCGCAACCTGGAATCCAACAAGGCGGTATTTGGTCAGCTCATCGGCAACATGACCGTGCTGATGAGCACCGTCGAGGAGCGTTCGCCGCAGATGAAGCAGCTCTTCACCGGGCTGGGGCAGCTCACCAACTCGATCGTCGGTACCGATGGTCAGCTCGGCGCGCTGCTCGACAGCGGTGACCGCGCGGTGGGTGCACTCGCAGAGATGATGACCGCCTCGCAGGGACAGTTTGTCTCGACGATGAATGAGCTGCGCGACGTCACCGGTGCGTGGATTCCACACACCGGAGCATTCAACACATTTATGGACCGCTTTCCGGTGATGGCAGGCAAGATCAACAACAGCGGGCGCTACGGCGGCTTCATGATGCTCTACCTGTGCAACTTCACCCTCAAGGCATTCGACCTGGAGGCGAATATCTTTGGTCCGCTACACTCGCCGGTCTGTAGGTGATTGCACGTGTTCCTAGTCAGACTGATCGACGTATTCGTCGGCATCCTCGAATTTGTCTTCCGTTCGGATAAGCGTGCGCAAGGCGCCTCGCCAGCCGTCCTGGGCGCTGCGGGCATTATCACCCTGCTGGTCCTGATGCTGATCGCCCTGGGGGTGCCGCAGCTCAAGTACCACGTCGAAACTTCGCCGTACTCAGCCGAATTGGCCAATGCAGGTGGCTTGACCACCGCCGATCCGGTGCTGGTTGCCGGTGTTCCGGCGGGACGGATCGAGAGTATCGACCTCGCTGGTGACCGTGTCCGTGTCGGGTTTCGGCTCGACAATGACCAGCCCCTGGGCTGAACCGCCCCGGGTTTGTCGGAGGTTCTCGAACCTGTGAAGGATGGAGAGCA
>Cebus_capucinus_imitator_PRJNA485217_SSR047__coassemble_1706_pt1 | contig 10133 bp, 10 predicted proteins | sample Cebus_capucinus_imitator_PRJNA485217_SSR047__metabat2_low_PE_001 | metagenome-assembled genome bin Cebus_capucinus_imitator_PRJNA485217_SSR047
CCAGCACGCGCTTGGTGTGGCGGGCGATGTCGGTCCGGCGCTCCTTGAGCGTCGCCAGCATGGGCGCGGCCAAGAAGATCGACGAATAGGTGCCCACGACCACGCCGACAAGCTGGATCAAGGCCAAATCCTTGAGCGTGCCCACCCCGAGCAGCCACACCGCGACCACCATCAGCGCGATGATCGGGAGCACCGAGATGATGGTGGTGTTGATCGAGCGCATCAGCGTCTGGTTGACCGCAAGGTTTGCCTGCTCCGCATAGGTCCGACGCGTCGTCGACAACACCGAGCGAGTGTTCTCCGAAACCTTGTCGAAGACGACCACGGTGTCGTACAGCGAGAAGCCGAGGATGGTGAGCAAGCCGATGACGGTCGCCGGGGTCATCTCAAAGCCAACGAGTGAATACACACCCGCGGTACAGATGATGTCGAAGAACAGCGAAACCAGCGCCGCTACCGACATTTCGCGGTCAAAGCGGATCGCGATGTAGACAAAGACCACCGCCAAGAACACCGCCAGAGCGATGAGCATCTTCTGGGTGATCTCTTTACCCCACGTCGAGGACACCTCGGAAATACTCACGTCCGGGGTGGTCAGCGTCGGCCCGAATTTATCGGTGAGCGCGGCGGTCACGTTGCGTGCCTGATCCGCGGTCAGCGCATCGGTGCGCACCTGGACCGTAGCGCTATCGCCGGCACCCGCGGTCTGGACGGAGTCGGGAGCGGTTCCCAATGCATTGCCGATAGCGTCTTCAACGGCCTGGCTGGTCACCCCCTGGCTGACCGGGATCGAGATCTGGGTGCCACCCTCAAAGTCGATACCGAAGGTGAATCCCCGAATGAGCATCGATGCGATACACACCAGCAGAATCACGCCGGTGACGACGTACCACATGCGACGCTTGCCGACGACCTCAAAAGCACCGGTGCCGGTGTAGAGGCGCGAGAGGAATGAGCGCGACGTGTCGGCCTGGAAGTCAGCATCGGTGCTGATTTCGCTGCCGGGGTTCTCCTCGGTCTCAGGAGTAACCTGTCCGCTGGTCATTTCTTGAGTCCTTTCGTCGCCCACGTCGCACCATTGCCCTCGGCGTCGGCGGAGGGGCTGGGCGTGGTTGCCCCGGCAGCTGTCGCCGATGCGCTAGCAGCTCGGGCCCCGGAATTCTTCGCGGTAGCGGATAGACGGTCAGCACGTGCCGCTCGCCGTTGGCGGGCAACCTCGCTGACCGCACCAAGTCCGTTGACCTTGGGACGCGAGAGGAATTCCGAGCGGCTTGCCAACACCACCAGCGGATGGGTCACCAGGAATACGACGACAACGTCGAGGATGGTGGTCAGGCCGAGGGTGAATGCGAAGCCACGAACCTCGCCGACGGCCAATACGTAGATCACTGCGGCGGCGATAAAGCTCACCGCGTTACCTGACCAAATGGTGCGTCGCGCACTGGCCCAGCCTCGTGGCACCGCCGACCGGAAACTTCGGCCCTCACGCATCTCATCCTTGATGCGCTCAAAGTAGACGACAAACGAGTCTGCGGTCATACCGATACCGATGATCAGACCGGCGATACCGGCGAGGTCAAGGGTGAATCCGATCCAGCGTCCAAGCAGCACGATGATGCCGTAGACCATCACCAGGGAAAGCAGCAGCGACGCGACGCTCAAGAAGCCGAGCATGCGGTAGTACGCCAGGGCGTAGATGAGCACCGCAATCAGACCGACGACACCGGCGATCAGACCGGCGCGCAGCGAGGACAGTCCGAGCGTGGCCGAAACTGTCTCGTTGTCGGAGGAATCAAACGAGAGCGGGAGCGATCCGTACTTCAAGACGTTCGCGAGATCGGTGGCTTCTGCTTCGGTAAACGGGTTGCCGGTGATCTGGGTGGCGCCGTTGATGGCCTGATTGATCCGCGGATCGCTCACCACGCGAGTGTCGAGGGTGAACGCGGTCTGCGTGCCAACGTTCTTGGCGGTGTAGTCGGGCCACACCGACGCGGCGTCACCCTTGTATTCGAGGCTGACCACCCACTCACCGGTCTGCTGATCAGTGAGCGCACTGGCCGTTTTGATGTCACGTCCATCGATGATCTTCGGCCCGAGAAGATAGACCTTGTCGCCCTCGGTCGAGCACGCAACCAGGTACTGGTTCGGGTCGTCATTGCCGAGCAACGGATCGCTGGAGTCCGGATTGCAGTTCATCTTGGCCATGTAGGCCTTGAGTGCGTCGGTATTGGCGTTCGCCGGAACCTGACGCAACTTCTTCTGTTCGGCGATCGCCGCCGCCACCTGGTCGGCAGGCTGCTCTTTGGTTTCTTTGTCAGACTTTGGCGCCTGGGCTTGCGGAGTCGCTGCGGTAACTTCGACGACCGGCCGCACGTAGAGCCGGGCCGTCTGGCCCAGCGACTTGGCCTGGGAGCCGTCCTGTCCGGGCACCGTGATGATGAGGTTACTACCGCTGACCACCACCTCGGAGCCGCTGACACCGAGCCCGTTGACGCGCTGCTCGATAATCTGCTTGGCCTGGTTGAGCTGGTCGCGGTTGGGGGCCTGCCCGTTCTCCGTGCGTGCGGTCAGCGTGACGCGCGTACCGCCCTGGAGATCGATACCGAGCTTGGGCTCCGGTGAGCCGCCTCCGGTGAAGAAGATGAGAAGGTAAACGAGCGCGAGAAGCGCCACGAATGCGGTCAGCGGCTGCCACGGTGGGACCTCGCGTGACCCGGACCGCTTCGTCGATGCCCGGCGGGGGGAAGTCACGGTGTTCTCGATCTCCTTTGATTCACCGGCCATGCCGTAGGCGTGGGCCGATTACGGGGTGCGTGGCGGAGTGGACGCCAATTGCTCCGGCCACTCTACTGGCACCGGAACATGGGTCCGCCCCCGGGAATCCCGGGGGCGGTCACCGTGTCGCGTCTGTCCGAATTACTCACAGACCTTGGTGCGATGCCGGTTTAGCTCAATTCTGATTTAGTCGGTCGACTTGTCCTGCGACGGCTTGTTCAGGTTCGGGCCGTCTGCTGGGGCCTCGTCGGTAATCGCGCCGAGTGCCTCGGGATCGTAGGTGTCGTCGGTCTCCGGCACCACGTATCCGGGGTAGGTCGCGGCAGCTTCTTCGGTCGGGACCACACGCACCACGGCGAGCCGGTTCCACCGAGTGACCAGGCTGGTAGCGATCTCGACGTCAACAAAGTCTGACGAGGACGCATCAATAACGGTGCCGAACAGCCCCGACGCGAGCTGAATCCGGGTCCCGGTCTGCACGGAGTTCTGCATGTCCTGCGCTTCGGCCGCACGCTTCTTCTGCTTGCGCATCGAGAAGAACATGAAACCGACCATCAGGACCAGTAAGAGCGGGAGGAACATGGATTCCATTGAGAGCAACAATCCTTAATCGTTTTCGGGTTGGCGGCGCTCACCGCGACCGCCCCGCCGACGACCTCACGTCGGCGAAATGTCCCACATCGGCTACGGCTTCACAGAGAACTGCCACGCCCGACGCGGACGCACTTTCTCCAGTGTGCCACGTCAAGGGCCACAACTCCCAGCTCCGGACGTCCGGATTGCCGGATTGTCATAGATCGTCGAACAACGAATCATCGCCCTGATCACGTGGACGGACCCCCAAAGTGGCGTTGAGCGCACCAGCCGGCGGGGTGAGCCCGAGGTGATGCCACGCCGCAGCCGTCGCTACCCGACCGCGCGGTGTTCGGGCGATCATCCCGGCGCGCACCAAGAAGGGTTCGCAGACTTCCTCGACAGTGGCGGGCTCCTCCCCCACGGCCACCGCCAAAGTAGAGACGCCCACCGGCCCGCCACCAAAGCCGCGGACTAGCGCGTTGAGAACGGCCCGGTCGAGTCGATCAAACCCGAGTTCGTCGACGTCGTACACCGCCAACGCCGATCGTGCGATGGCGACCGTGACTATCCCATCGCCGCGCACTTCCGCATAGTCGCGCACGCGACGCAGCAGTCGGTTGGCAATGCGTGGAGTGCCGCGTGAGCGACTGGCGATCTCGGAGGCGGCATCGGGAACCATCTCGATCCCGAGGATGCCCGCCGAGCGACGCAAAACTTTGACCAGCTCATCGGTCTCGTAGAACTCCATATGAGCGGTGAACCCGAAGCGATCCCGCAGCGGCCCGGTCAGCGAGCCCGAGCGGGTAGTCGCACCCACTAGCGTGAATGGCGCGACGTCGAGCGGGATCGAGGTGGCGCCGGGCCCTTTGCCGACAACAACGTCGACGCGGAAGTCTTCCATCGCCAGGTAGAGCATTTCTTCTGCGGGGCGTGCGATTCGGTGGATCTCGTCGATAAACAGGACGTCGCCCTCGACGAGATTCGAGAGCATCGCGGCGAGGTCGCCCGCGCGTTCCAAGGCAGGACCCGACGTCACTCGGATCGCCGAACCCATCTCGCCCGCAATGATCATCGCTAGCGAGGTCTTGCCGAGGCCGGGTGGACCCGACAGCAGGATGTGGTCGGGGGTGCCACCGCGTTTACGCGCGCCGTGCAGCACCAGCTCAAGCTGCTCGCATACGCGCGGCTGACCGATGAAATCGGCCAATGATCGAGGCCGTAGCCCGGCGTCGAGATCGCCGTCGGAACGCAACGGCATCGCGCTCACATCGCGGTCAGCCCCGTCGTCATCGGGGTTGAAGTAGCCTTCCTCGCCGGTCACTTCGTCTTCCCCAGCAGCGCCAACGCCTGCCGCAGGACGACCGACGCGTCGGCATCAGGCGTATCGGCCAGCACTGCGGCGACCGTCTTCTCTGCCGGGGCCGCCGTGAAGCCAAGCCCCACAAGCGCTTCGGTGACCTGCCCAGCCACACCAACGGGACCGGCCGTAGCGATGCCAGTTCCGGCCACCGCGGGTCGGTCGACCTTATCACGCAGTTCTACGACGAGCCGCTCGGCCACTCGCTTGCCGATGCCGGGTACCGAGGTGAGCGCCTTGACGTCAGAATCGGCGAGCGAGCGTCGCAGGGCGTCCGGCTCGAGGACCGCAAGGGTCGCCATCGCCAGCCGCGGCCCCACACCGGTGACGGTCTGTAGGAGCGCGAACAACGAGCGAGCATCGGGTTCGGTGAAGCCGTAGAGCGTCATCGAATCCTCGCGCACGATCATCGAAGTCAGCAGCGTGACCTCGTCGCCTCGGCGCAATCGCGAGAGCGTCGCGGGCGTCGCGAGCACGCGGTATCCGACACCGGCGCAATCGATGACAGCGTGATCGAGGGCGATCTCGAGAACTGGACCACGCACCGAGGCGATCATGCAGTCTTTCCTTTCCCACGGGCAGCGGCGACTCGTTGTCGGTGCACCTTGGCCATTTCTTCGGCGCGCTGTTGTGCCTGCGCCATCCGTTCGATCATCGGACCGCGCCAGCAGTGACAGATCGCCAGCGCCAGGGCATCCGCGGCGTCAGCCGGACGCGGTTTGGTCTGCATGCCCAGAATGCGGGTCACCATCGCGGTCACCTGGGCTTTATCCGCCCGGCCACTACCGGTCACCGCCGCCTTCACCTCCGAAGGAGTGTGAAAGCGCACCGGAACGTCGCGTTGCGAGGCGGCCAGTGCGATCACGCCACCGGCCTGGGCGGTACCCATCGCGGTCGAGACCTGGTTCTGGGCAAAGACCCGCTCGATAGCCACCACGTCTGGCTGATGCACATCGAGCCAGTGGCAGGCCGCGGTGTAGACGGCGAGGAGTCGCTGAGCGAGATCCATATCGGTCGGGGTCCGCACCACATCGACGTCCAGGGCAGTCACCGATCGGCCTGCGCCCGACTCGACCAAGGCGATGCCACACCGGGTCAAGCCAGGGTCGACACCCATCACCCGCACGCAAATCTCCTCCACTCGCACCGAACAGCTGTTCGACAGCATACCGATTGCTCCGGACATCTTCGGGAGCAACACGGCCCCGGCGTAAACCGAGGTCGAGCGCGCTCGTGCGGCCAGCGGTGGCTAGCTACCCCGCCCACCGGGGCAACTCGGTCCAGACAGCAATCAAGCCCGCCCGAATCTCTGGAGAGATTCGAACGGGCTTGACCACCAGCAGCTTATTCGTCGTCGAGTTCGGCGAGAACCTCGTCGTTGACGTCGACATTGCTGTAGACGTTCTGGACGTCGTCGGAATCTTCAAGAGCATCGATCAACTTGAAGACCTTGCGCGCACCGTCGGCGTCAACGGGCACCTCGACCGAAGCGCGGAAGTCAGCTTCGGCCGACTCGTAGTCGATCCCGGCTTCTTGCAGCGCGGTACGCACGGCAACCAGGTCGGTGGGCTCGCTGACGACCTCAAAGGTCTCACCGAGGTCATTGACCTCTTCGGCTCCGGCGTCGAGAACCGCCATCAGGACGTCGTCCTCGGACTGGCCATTCTTTTCCAGGGTCACCACACCCTTGCGGGTGAACAGGTAGGCCACCGAACCCGGGTCGGCCATATTGCCGCCGTTGCGGGTCATCGCGGTGCGCACCTCACCCGCGGCGCGGTTGCGGTTATCGGTAAGGCACTCGATGAGGATCGCCACGCCGTTGGGTCCGTAGCCCTCATAGGTGATGGTCTGCCAGTCGGCACCACCAGCCTCTTCGCCGCCGCCGCGCTTGCGGGCGCGCTCGATGTTGTCGTTCGGCACCGACGACTTCTTGGCCTTCTGGATCGCGTCATAGAGCGTCGGGTTTCCGGCCGGATCACCACCGCCGGTGCGTGCCGCAACCTCGATGTTCTTGATCAGTTTGGCGAACATCTTGCCGCGCTTGGCATCGATGACAGCCTTCTTGTGCTTCGTGGTGGCCCATTTGGAATGGCCGCTCATACGCTCTTCCGATCCTTCCTGGCGCGTACCCGGACTCGCCAGGTGCGCACGCGCGGAACTCATGTCTGCAAACCTGAGATGCGATTCTACCGGCGTTTAGTCACAATCCGTCGCACCCGCCCCTATCGGCTCGCTCAGATCAGCCGTGCATACCTCTCAAGATCGGGCGCGAACCATATCCACAAAGTACGCGTGCACCCGCCGGTCACCGGTCACTTCAGGGTGAAATGACGTCGCGAGCACGTCGCCTTGTCGTACCGCCACGATCCGGCCGGCCGCTGGACCCTCGGGAACCCGGGCGAGTACCTCGACCCCCTCGCCCACCGATTCAACCCACGGTGCCCGAATGAACACGGCCCGCATCGGATCACCGTCATCGGTAATCCCGTCAATCGCGAGATCCGTTTCAAAGGACTCCACCTGGCGGCCAAAAGCATTGCGCCGCACCGTGATATCGAGCGCATCCAGATGCCGCGCATCAGGGCGGGTGTCCAAGATCGTCGACGCCAGCATGATCATTCCGGCGCAGGATCCATACGTCGGGAGCCCTTCGCGGAGTCGACGTTGCAGTGGGTCAAAGAGCCCGAAGACGCCGAGCAGGTTACTCATCGTGGTCGATTCGCCACCGGGAATCACCAGACCATCCACTGCGGCGAGTTCGCTGGGCCGCCGAACCGCGATGGCATCGGCCCCGGAGGCAGCCAACGCTGCCACATGTTCACGCACATCACCCTGCAGTGCGAGAACTCCGATCGTGGGGGCCGACGACGGGGCGCCGCTCACCGCTCCCGCCGCGCGTGCTGGTCGGTGGCCATCGGGCGGCCGGTACGGCTCAACCCCTCCTGGGTGACCGCGGCGACCATCCGACCGCTGCGATCGAAGATTCGACCCTGGGTCAGCGCACGTCCCCCACCTGCTGACGGCGAGGTCTGGTCGTAGAGCAGCCAGTCATCGGCACGGAATGGCCGGAGGAACCACATCGCATGATCGAGTGAGGCGGCCTGGGGCTCGATGCCGGGATGCGGCACCTTGGACGACCCAAGCAGCGTCATATCGCTCATATAGGCGAGCGTGCACACATGGATGGTCTGATCATCGGGCAACGGGGTTCGATACCGGAACCACACTCGCTGCTGGGCCACAAAGAAGTCGGAGGTGACCATCTGTTCTTGGGGCACGATCCGAATGTCGAAGTTGCTCCACTCTTTGAACACCGCCTTGCCGGGCTCGGAAGCCAGTTCTCTCCGGTCTTGCAGAGTTTCTGGGTCGGGAGCCGGTGGCACCAGGTCTTGATGCTCGATGCCGTGATCGGTGGTGATGTGGAACGACGCCGACATCGTGAAGATGGCCTCGCCATCCTGGATTCCAGTGACCCGACGAGTCACAAAGGATCGTCCGTCGCGAATCCGATCGACCAGGAAAACCGCTGGGATATCAGGATTTCCGGGCCGGAGGAAATAGCCGTGAAGGGAATGTACGGAGAATTCGTCCGAGACGGTTCGGGTTGCCGACACCAGCGCCTGGCCGGCTACCTGCCCACCGAACGTCCGTTGCAGGTGGCTCTCGAAGGCCCCACCGCGATAGATGTCGGTCTCGATTCGCTCCACCCGGAGGATGTCCTCGATCTCTGCCACGCCGACCAGTATCGCGCACGAGGCCCGGTCTGCGTGCGGGGGTCCGGGTGATCACCTGGCCGAGCCGCAGAGATCGCTTCGAGAATCAGAGCTCGTCGAGACGAACCAGGCCATCCTGCACGGCGCGTGCCACCAGTCCGGCCTTGGTCGGGGCGGAGCGACCGATCTCGGAGTACTTGGCGCGAATCCGGGTCAGGTGCGTGTTCACGGTTCCGAGAGAGATAAACAGTTGCTGGGCGACCGCCGGCTTTGAATCGACCATCAGCCAGGTCCGGAGCACCTCGATCTCGCGAGTAGTCAAGCTCGGGCGGGGCAGCTCAGGCATTTCACCGGTCGGCGCGGGAGCAACCGGATCGGGCACCACATGCATCCGACGCTCGCTCACACCGGGAGCCAGGTAGCCGGTCGGCTGCTGACCGGGCAATGGCATGCGGCGGGCGGCCAACCGAGCGAGCGCCTCGGTGCGTCGACGGTCTGCTTCGGCTTGACGACGAGCGGCGTTGGCGAGTTGGCCGGCGGGGATATGCGATGCGATTGCGGTCATGTCGTCCTCCTGATGGTGATCCTCGGCGAGCCGAGGGTCTCGGTTGCCGGTGGGCTTGGCGGCCCGTTGGAGAAGACGCTATGAGGATTTCTCAGGAAGGTCGATGGGTAGAACTCCCCTGCCCATGGGTAGAACTACCCACGACATAACCGCAGGTCAGGAGGGGTGCGAATGCCCGAATTTTTAGTTGATTCCGCAACTACCCACCCGGGTGGGTAGTTGCCGCGATCAACTCACCGCGTTGCGTGCGGCCTCGGCGTCGATCATCGGCAGATCGTCGCGAGTGACGATGCGTGAGGACACCGCGTACTCAACCAACCGCACCCGGCGATTGCTGGCGAGCTTGCCCCCGCCGGCACGCATACCGGTGACACCGAGCTGGTCGAGTTTGTCGCAGACGTTGTCGAGCTTGCGATTGAACTTCGTCAACGACCATCCCAGACGAGCTGCGGCCGCCGCCGACGACGGGATGGCGCTCGCGCCAGTGCCCTCGCGCCGTAGCATTTCCTCAGCCAACACCACGATCAGGAGCTTCTGGCTCTCGGTCAGCATCGGAACACCCTGGGTGGTACGACCACCGGCGAAGGACGACTCGGTCACCGGTCGTACCTGTGGTGCCGCGGCGTACACCGTCAACTCGTAGGTCGTCGGGCCGGCAGAAAAGACGATCGTGGTCTCGCCGAACACCAACGGCATTCGCGCACCCGGGCCGAGCGTTGCCGAGAAACCCACATCCCCCGCAGAGACACTGGCCGAAAGATGGCTACCGAGGTTACTGAGCCACCACAGTCCATTCTCGTTGTGCAAGACCAGGAATCGTCGATGAAGATACGGATTATCATCGACCGACAGGTCCGCTTCTCGACCAATGGCAAAGCTGCGGTCACTCACCAATGGGAAACGCTCGCCGCAATATTCGACGTATGTCATCCCGGGCGGGGCCGAACCCGCAGGCTGGCCATCCCCTCCCGGGCTTGCCGGATAGTCGCGTTCGGCAACCATCGTCTACTCCCCCTGGTCAGTTCTCCTGCGCCGGAGCCGACTGCGCCGCGGTGTCTTCACGGTCGGCGTCTCCGTCGCCTTCGGCGGCACCATGAGCCTCCGCCACCACGTCGTCGGGTGCTGCCCCATTCGCAGCAACCTCATC
>Cebus_capucinus_imitator_PRJNA485217_SSR047__coassemble_1717_pt1 | contig 10046 bp, 8 predicted proteins | sample Cebus_capucinus_imitator_PRJNA485217_SSR047__metabat2_low_PE_001 | metagenome-assembled genome bin Cebus_capucinus_imitator_PRJNA485217_SSR047
GAGCACGATGGTGTGTCCGCGCAGGGGGTGGTCGGGGTCCGCATCCGGGTTCGGCGGAGGCGGGGTCGCGCTCGCTCGCACCGGCGCCCAGGACGGGACCCCGGGCTGGTTGACGCTACGCAGACCGGTGGCGACATCGACGGTCGCGCGACCGAGAATGATCCCGGTGGCGGTCACGTAGGTGTCCACGGTTCGGGCGCCGCGGCGGCGCATCAACTCGAGTGCGACCTCGGCTGTAGCCGTGGCATCGGCAGAGGCGTCGTGGTGGCGGAACATGTCGACACCGAGAGCCCGGGCGACTGTTGGGAGCTTGTGGTTGACCAGATCCGGCAGGTCTTTGCGGGACCAGAGTAGGGTGCACCCGTAATCCAGAGGCCGCCACGTCATCGCTTCTGCGCTCGACGCCTCACGCAGCGCACTGATGTCGAAGGCAGCATTGTGTGCGACTAACGGAAGATCCCCGACAACGTCGAGCACGTCGGACAGGCGCTGTCGGAACGACGGCTGTGCGGCGACATCGATCGGGGTGATCCCGTGAATGCCGACGTTGCCGGCATCGAACCGGTCAAGGCCTGCAGGTGGCCGGCACAGCCACGAGTGAGTGTCGATGATCCGTCCGGCGCGAACCACCGTCAACCCGATCGCGCAGATGCTCCCGCGAGAACTGTTCGCAGTCTCTACATCGAACCCAATGAAACTCGGCCCACTGGGTACTTCCACCTGCAACGGCGACGCGGAGGCGGAGACGTCGGGGGCCTGCGCTCGCGGCACCTCAATGGTGGTAACGACGCCAGGCATGCCACGCGTCACCTCGGTCTCGGGAACGAAAGGATGGGACGTCGGCGCTGGCTCCTTTTCCCGGCGGCGATTGACTTCGACGACTTGCTGCAGGTACTGCAGCAAGGCCTCCATCTGATGGCGCTGGTTGCGCTTAAACAACACCGTATGCGGATCGCTCGGCGCGGCGCCGCGCCGCGCCCAAGTTCCGGACGGATTCCGCCAACGCGCAATTGAATCGATCCGTTGACCAGGATCGACGGCTGCTTGACGTGGAACCCAACTAGGTCGTCGAGCGAAACCACGTGACGAGAACCAACTGTCCGCGCCAGCAATCCGCTGCGCTCGATTACTAGATGCTGATCAGTGACGGTGACAGCTGCACCGTACCCCTGCCAACGAGACAAATCGCCCTCCTAGGGTTGTTGACGGGAGGCTATACGAGTCGTCCGAGAGTCGATCTACAGGGGAAGGCAATCCGTCTCGTTTCCGTGCCGGTATCTGGCATCGGAAACACTCGTGGCTGCCAGATATCATCTCCGCAGGCGTTTAAAGCATGAAGCACTCGATCGGGCTCTTTGCCGAACGCTTTCAATACTCTTTCGCGGTCAGTGTCACCCGACGCAACACTGCCCAATCACCTTCGGTATGTCTCGACTTTCCGCGAGGTAGCAGTAGCTGTTAACCCCGCGCCATATCCACGAATCGGCTCAAATGTAGTTGGTGCGCAACGGTAATCGTCGCGGTCGGGCCGTTACGGTGCTTACCGACGATGATGTCGGCCTCGCCCGCACGGGGATCGTCACGCTCGATGGAGTCGGGACGGTGCAGCAGGATGACCATGTCGGCGTCCTGCTCCAGGGAGCCGGACTCACGGAGGTCAGACACCTGTGGCTTCTTGTCGGTTCGTTGCTCAGGACCACGGTTTAGCTGACTGATCGCGATCACCGGAACTTCGAGTTCCTTTGCGAGCAGCTTCAATTGACGCGAGAACTCCGAGACCTCTTGCTGACGAGACTCCACTTTCTTACCGGAGGTCATCAGCTGCATGTAGTCCACCACAACAAGTTTGAGATCATTGCGCTGTTTGAGGCGACGCGCCTTGGCACGGATCTCCATCATGGTGAGGTTGGGCGAGTCGTCGATAAACAACGGCGCCTCAGAGATCTCTCCCATACGGCGCGCAAGGCGAGTCCAGTCGTCGTCACTCATGCTGCCGCCACGCATGTCGCCGAGCTTGACCTTCGCCTCTGCCGAGAGCAATCGCATGACGATCTCGGTCTTGCTCATTTCCAAGGAGAACATGGCCGAGGTCATGTGATGGTGGATCGAGCACGACCGCAGAAAGTCCATCGCCAAGGTCGAGTTGTGCGTGGGCACCATCGCCTCACCGGCAAGGTAGAGGTGCTCGGGATTGTCTACCTGCACACAACGCACCGGCACACTACTGACCGGGCGGATGGAGACGATCCGGCGAACCCCGGAACGCTGACGAAGTTCCTTGTGGCGCACGGCTTTGTGATGCACGGTAAAGACATCGTCATCGGCGTCAACCCGAAGCCATCCGGTCGCCGACCGCCGATACGTATAACCCAGTCCTGCAACCAGATCCGCGATCACGGCAGTCATGTGGCGGGTCGCGGCGGGCACGGTGATCCAGCCATCGTCATCAACGCTGGCACGAGCATCGAGCAGGCCGGCCAGCAACGCGCGACGCTGCGCAATCGACCCGCGTAGGTACTCATTTGGAATCCGACCGCCGAGGTCAGCCATCAACGTCATCACATCGACCGGGCCTTCAGCGTCAATGCGCATCCCGATCTCGGGGTCGTCAAAAGCCATCCCGGCGAGGGCGGCGACGGTATACGGGCCGTAGGCAAAACGCTTGCGCGGCAGCTCTAATGGCTCGGTGTTGCGAATGACCGCCTGACCCACATGCGCCTGCAGGGCGTCGGTAGTCAACACCACCTTTGCATCATCAACCTCGACAGCCCATTGATGTTCGGCATCGGCGAGGATGATGTTGCCGTCGTTGAACTCGACCTCAAAGCAGGGCCGGTCGGTCATCACATCAGTCGCTGCAACCACTCGGGTGGGTCGCCCCTGCGCGTCGAGGAGGCTATCGCCCACCGCGACGCGGCCCATCGTGGTCCAGCCACTGGGCGTGGGCAGCGGAGTGTCCAGCGACAGCGCCTTACCCACACCGGGTCGGGCGGCGACGATGATCATCTGACCCGGGTGCAGGCCGTTAGTGAGCTTGTCCAGATCGGCAAATCCGGTTGGCACACCCAGCGACAAACCACCGCGCGAGGCGATCGAGTCAATCTCGTCCATCGTCGGCTGCAGCAGCTCTTCGAGCGCGACGTAATCTTCGGCGCTTCGGCGCTCCGCGACTTGGTAGACCTCGGCCTGCGCGCGGTCGACCACCTCGGCGACGTCCTGACCGTCAGCGCCGGAGTATCCGAACTGAACGATGCGGGTACCTGCCTCCACCAGACGCCGCAGGATCGCCTTCTCGGAGACGATCTCGGCGTAGAAGCCGGCATTGGCCGCAGTGGGCACCGTAGAGATCAGAGTGTGGAGATAAGGAGCTCCGCCTACACGGCGAAGTTCGCCAGCGCGCTCAAGCTCGGCTGCCACCGTCACCGCGTCGGCGGGCTCACCTTTGCCGTAGAGATCGAGGATTGCCTCGTACACAGCCTGGTGGGCGGGTCGGTAGAAGTCTTGCGTGCGGATCTTCTCGACCACATCGGCAACCGCGTCTTTAGACAGCAGCATGCCGCCGAGCACGGACTGCTCAGCCGCTAGATCTTGGGGTGGTTGCCTACCGAACTCTTCGCTAGGCATCTCTTCGTCGAAACCGCCGTCACGGCCCCCACCGCGACCCTTCCGGCCGCCTTCACGCGGGGCGTCATGCCCGCGATCATCGACAACAGCCACAGAGGCCAACCTCTCGAACGACATATGTACTGAGATACCCCGAGGCACTGACAAGGCGCCCGGGGACTGACCCTAGGTGCTCGTCTCGCCTCACTCAAACCACCCTGTGGATCAAGTTGTGTACGAATTGTGGAGCGTTCGCGTCTCACCTGTGAGTGCCTGTTCACTACTTGTGGACAGAAAGGTCTTTTTGACGGCCACTACTCGCATATGCGCAGGTCAAACCCGGTGGATGAATTCCACAAGTACGAGTTTTATTCGTGCACGGCGTGTCGCTTGAATGTCGCAGTCGGGCGTGTTGGGTAGCTCGACAACCTCGATTCGTTGACAACCCCGTGAACACTGGGTGTGCGCAGCTTTGCTATACACAGCCTTCTGCGAACCGCAGCGACGCCCCTACCTGCTGTGGTGCAATGGCTGGCGTGCCGAGCATCCGTAAATTTGATCGCTTCACCCGCACCATCGCCGCCGCGACCATCTCAGTCGCAGCCGCGGTAGGCGTGCCGGCCATCATCGCCACGCCCGCTGCTCAGGCGGCGCCCGCACCGTCGTTGCCTGCCGAGTTCGACCTGGGCCGCTACACCCCGGTGAACCCCGACAAGTTCCGGTCGCTGAACTACTCCAACAACGGACGCGCCTTCTTCACCACCGGCCGTTGGATGTGCCAGATCGGCCCCCAGTACCGCTACGTGGGGTGCAAGGGCAGCCCGGCAACCGCACCCGCAGACACGCAATTTGAGAAGACTTTGGGTGCCGTCATCTCCGGTGATCAAGTAGGCCCCTCCTGGGCCCGTACCGGACTCCTGTACGAGCCCTCGTACCGATTCGGTACGACCAGCGGGTTCCGCGCCCCACTTCTGCGACCGGGCCAGCGAGTAACCATCGCCGGAGTCACCTGCACCGTGCCGCGCGCCGACGAGGTTGCCTGCCGCACCGGCGACCGTGCACTGATCTTTACCCCGGGCTGGCATAAGTTCTACTACCCGAGCAACGACGCGAGCAGTCACAGCGGTAACCCGTCGTCGAAGTACCTACCGGCGCGGCTTCGCGGCAGCAGCCAATTGCCCGCGGTACCGGCAGCACCCCGCTGACCACCCGCTACCCGCACCTAGAAAACACCGATGCCCGGTCATCCCTCATGGGATTGACCGGGCATCAGTGCTAGATCAGTGGGCGTGAATCAGCCCGCAACGACCTCGAGGTCGACCGACGCTGCCACGTCGGGGTGCAGGTTCACCACAACGGGGAACGTGCCGGTGGCCTTGATGTGGCCCTTCGGCAGCACCACGTTGCGCTTGTCGACGGCCGGGCCACCCGCGGTGCGGATTGCGCCAGCAACGTCGGCAGCGGTGACCGAGCCGAACAGCTTGCCCGAGTCGTGGGTCTTCACCGACAGCGAGACACCGCTCAGGTTCTCGATGGCCTGCTTCAGCTCGTTGGCGTGCTCAACGCCACGAACCTCGCGAGCAGCCTGTGCGCGACGGATGTCAGCGACCTGCTTCTCGGCGCCACGGGTGGCCTTGATGGCCAGGCCGCGGGGCAGGAGGTAGTTACGGCCGTAGCCGTCCTTGACCTCAACGGAATCGCCAGCTTCGCCGAGGTTCTCCACGGCGGCAGTCAGGATGAGCTTCATGTGCTTGACAGTCCCTTCCGCTTATCGGCTGGTCGAGGTGAAGGGCAGAAGCGCCACTTCACGCGAGTTCTTGACGGCCACAGCGACGTCGCGCTGGTGCTGCACGCAGTTACCGGTCACGCGACGCGAACGGATCTTGCCGCGGTCGGACAGGAAGCGACGCAGCAGCGCGGTGTCCTTGTAGTCGATGTTCGGGTTCTTGTCCTTGCAGAAGGAGCACGCCTTGGTCTTGGTGACCTTCTCGACGCGAACCTTCCGGCCCTTTTGCTTAGCCATGTATTGCTCCAGTCAAAAAAAATTTTCAGAAAGGTGGTTCGTCGTCCCCGCCGCCACCAAATGACGATCCGCCGCTAGCGGGCGCACTGCCCCACGGATCATCCGGCACCGACTGGCTCGATCCGCCCCTGGCGCCACCGCCACTGGACGATCCGAAACCACCACCGCCGCCGCCACCGCCACGCGAGGCCCGATTGACCTTGGCGGTTGCGTACTTGAGCGAGGGACCGATCTCGTCGACCTCGAGTTCTACGACCGTGCGCTTCTCACCCTCACGGGTCTCGTACGAACGCTGCTTAAGGCGTCCTTGCACGATGACGCGGGTGCCCTTGGTCAGGCTCTCGGTGACATTCTCGGCGGCCTCACGCCAGATATTGCACCGCAAGAACAACGCCTCGCCGTCTTTCCACTCATTGGATTGACGGTCGAAGGTTCGCGGAGTCGAGGCCACCGTGAAGTTGGCCACCGCAGCGCCCGAAGGCGTGAACCGGAGTTCCGGGTCAGCGGTCAGATTGCCAACAACGGTGATAACCGTATCGCCTGCCATGTGTTTCCCCTTGGTCGTGGTTGGGCACTCGTTGATCGATGTGCACCGGATCTCAGGTATTCACCCTAAGGTCCGGTACCGACTAACTCGGCGCATCCAGGAAGTGGATGTGGATTACTTCCGGAGGACCTTGGTGCGCAGCACCGACTCGTTCAGCTTCAGCTGACGATCGAGCTCGCTCACGGTCTGCGGTTCGGCGTTGAGATCGATAACGGCGTAGATACCTTCGCTGTGCTTGGCGATCTCGTAGGCAAGACGACGCTTGCCCCAGATGTCGACGTTGTCGACCTTGCCACCTTCGCTACGGACAACGTTCAGGAACGTGTCGAGCGACGGAGCAACGGTGCGCTCGTCGAGACTCGGGTCGAGGATGACCATCAATTCGTAATGACGCATGTGACCACATCACCTCCTATGGGCTCATCGGCCGTGGACTGTCCACGGCAGGAGGGTCGCCTGCGTCGGCAACCGTTCCAAGATACAGCAGCCACCCCTGACCTGCGAAATCGCCTTCATTAACCCGGGTGCCTGCGACATCATTGCTGCGCTGCCCCTATTCTGTGGGCCATGCCGCAGCCCCTGCAGACCACATTCCGGTACGGGCGAATCATGTTGTCGCGGCGCGGCGACCTCGCATTAATCCTCACCGTCTCACTGCTGCTGACCCTGCTGGTCATGTATTGGGGTTATGACGTCAAGGTCAAATGCGTTGGCCCGCCGTTCTTTCCCGACGGGCGCAGCCATCGCTGGCCTGTGGGAGATCCGGACGCGGTAGTCCCCTGCTACTCCGACCTCGCCTTCCTCTGGGTGGGTCGCGACATCAATCTGCACGTCTTCCCCTACATCCACGGCGGCATCGGGGCGGGCGGCCACCTCTTTGGCGGCTCGGTGGAGTACCCGGTGCTCTCGGGATTGCTGATGTGGCTGGGTGCGATCGGCGCACACAACGACCTCGAGTTCTTCCAGCACTCCGCGCTGCTGCTGGCCCCCTTTGGCCTGGCGATTACCGCGATGCTCGCAGTGCTGACCCGCTGGAATGTGCTCTGGTGGGCAATGACCCCGCCGCTGGTGCTCTACGCCTTCCACAACTGGGAGCTGCCCGTCGTCGCGACCGCCGTTGCCGCCGTCGCGGTGATGGCGTGGGGCGCGAGCTACCGACCAGATACCGGCGAACGGCGGCTGAGCCTGCGCACTAGTGGCGTGATCGCCGCGATCATCTTGGCGATCGGCTTCTGCCTCAAGCTCTACCCCGGGCTCTTTGTGCTGCCACTCGCGCTGTACGTACTGACCCGCGGGATGCCATCGGAGACATCGGGGGTTCACTCGACGGCATCCCGGGTTCAGTCGACGGCATCGCGGGTTCGATCGACGCTGGACTGGGTCGGGGCCGGCTGGGTGGCCGGGGCCGCGTTGCTCACCGTCATCCTGATGCAGCTGCCGTTCATGATTCTGGGCTTCGACGGCTGGAAGGCCGCGATGACCTTCCAGGGCAAACGGCGCGCCGACGTCGACACCAACTCGATTTGGTACTGGGGACTCCGCCACCTCACCGGCGGCCAGAACGACACCTACAACTCGCTGGTCGGAGTGCTCTCACCGCTGCTGGTGCTGTGCTCCTTCGCCGCGGTGGTTTACCTGGGCTGGCGGCAATATCAGCGCACCGGGCTCTACCCGTGGATCGGCGTATCGGCGGCCATGCTCGCCGGATTCATGCTCTTCCACAAGGTCCATTCACCGCAGTACACGCTGTGGATCCTGCCCTTCTTTGTGCTGCTGAAGGTGCGTTGGCCGATCATCGCGTTCTATCTGCTCGCTGACTTCGTGCTCGACACCACCATCTTCCGACTCTTCGGCATCTACGTCTCCGGCGAGCCGATGAAGTGGTGGGTGATGGGCGGAGTCAACTTTGGCGTGTGGGTCCACGCGGCGATACTCGCCTACTTGCTGGTCGGCTTTGTCCGGGCCGACCTGCGTGAACCGCTCGCATCCATGGGGCGGCGGCGCGCACCCGAGACGGCCCAGAGCGCACCGGATACCGAGAGCCCGTTCGACGCTCCGGCCGAACAACGCACTACCTAGCAAGGGGAATCGCGATGAGTGCCTGGCTCGGGACCTCCCCGCTCGTGGGCGAGCGGGTCACCTTGCGACTGATCCAACCCGAGGATGCCGATGAGCTGGCCCGCGTCGTCGGCGATCCGGCGCGCTTCGGTTGGACCGCAGGCACTCCCACCGATCCCGAATCTGCTCGACGCTGGATCACCGATGCGCTCGCCGATACCGACCAGCGCATTGCCTACGCGGTGATCGACAACATCGACGGACGCCTCGTCGGATCGACGAGTTTCTACGAGATCGACCCGGCAAGCCGTTCGGTGGCAATCGGTTACACCTTCTACTCCGAGCGTGTCCAGGGAACCACGGTCAACCCGACGGCCAAATACCTTCTGCTGCAGCATGCTTTCGCCGAGTGCGGCGCCGTACGCCTGGTGTGGCACACCCATGAGAACAACGCGCAATCTCGTGCCGCCATCGCCAAACTCGGAGCGCAATTTGAAGGATTGCTGCGCAAACACCGTCGGTTTGGCGACGGCTGGCGCACCACCGCGCAGTATGCGATGACAGATGACGACTGGCCGCACGCCCGAGAAGGGTTGCTACGCCGCATCTCCTGATGCGGCGTCGTCAGCCGGACGGTACCGGGACGCGACCATCGCTCTGCGGCGCGCCACCACGTCGGAGTGCTCGCTGATCGGGCGCTCCGTCCAGCACCCCGCCGGCCGGGTCATCGAGCGCATTGCCTTCGGCATCGGTGCGCATGAGATCGTCTCTCGGATGGTAGATCTGCCAGATCACGATGATGCACAGCGCCACCACGAAGATCGCCCGCACGATGATGATCATGGTGAACCACTCCTGCGGCAACCACTTTCGCGAGGGATCGATGAACAGCGACATTCGCGGAATCCACACCAGTGCGTCAATAGCCATCCAGGCCAACAGCAGTCGCGTATGCGGGATAGCCAGTACCGCGAGCGGAACGAGCCAGAGTGAATACTGCGGACTCCAGACCTTGTTCACCAGAAGGAATCCGGCCACCAACAAGAAGGCCAGTTGTGCCACCCGAGGCCGCGTGGGTGCGGCCATCGCCAAGAAGGCGATCCCGACAGCTACGAGGACCATCAGCACAAACGAGACGACGTTGACCACGTCCACATTCCACGTCGTGCCCACCGCCTTGGCCGCCAGTCGGAGCAAGCTATCGGCGTCGGCGCCCCGGTCGGAGTTGAGTCGGAAGAACTCGAACCATCCCTTGGGGTAGATGGCAAGGATCGGCAGATTCACCGCCGACCAGGCAATCACCGCCGTGGCGGCAGCAGTGACAAAGTCGCGCATCTTGCCCGCGCGCAGACACAAGAAGAACAGCACCACCAGCAAGAGCACCGGATAGAACTTGGCGGCGGCACCTAAACCGATAAATATGCCAGCCAACCACGGTTTCTTCCGTGCCCAGAAGAGCATCGCGAGTGCCAGCATCGCGGTGGCGATCGCGTCGAAGTTGGTGAACGCGTGCACAATCACCAGCGGTGACGCCGCCGCCACCCAGGCCGCCCAGATGCGGGCGCGCGCGGTCAGCGCGGTGGCCCAGATGGTCACCAGCCAGAACAACGCCAGGCCCAGTGCCGCGAGGTCGAAGAACAGCACCGCTGGCAGTGCGCCTGGGAGACCAAAGCGATCCATCCCGTCGGCCCAGGCGCGCGCCACCCAGGCCGTGGCGTACATGTACATCCCGGTGATTACCGGGTACTCCATGTAGCGCTTGATGGTCTGGCCTTCGCCATTCTGCTCATACCAGTAAGTGGCATAGGGCAATTC